>Ga0315279_10001086_pt1 | contig 46858 bp, 48 predicted proteins | sample YL17G06_20_MG_FD_203694 | JGI IMG/M metagenome (GOLD analysis project Ga0315279, IMG submission 203694) | Sediment microbial communities from Yellowstone Lake, YNP, Wyoming, USA - YL17G06_20 | ecosystem: Environmental > Aquatic > Freshwater > Lake > Sediment | place: USA: Wyoming | collected...
GAGGTTCGTTCAGCTACTTCCTTCTCGAGTTGTTGCCGAGTCTTCCCTTCTGTGCTTATGCCTAAGTTCTTCGCGGCTCGCACGATCGCGTCCGGTTCTTCTTCTGTTGCTTTCTTGAACTCCTTTTTGGCCAACCCAATAGACCGTGCCAACTCGGGCAGTTTCTTGGGTCCCCAAAAGATGAGCGCTAGTATAATGGCTGCGACAATCACCAATTCATAACCCGTAAATGCCAAGGATCTTCACGGCAACCAGTATATGGAATTTTGAGTTATTAAATCATCAAGAACTAGGTTTGTCGGAGTCTGTTCGCTTAAGCGCAGAAGTTGTTAGAGGGGAGGGAGGTTGTTAGAGGAACAATCGAGAGGCTGCGATCAAAGATACCTTTCTAGACCTATCTGTTGATGCTGTGGTGGGCCGGACCGGATTCGAACCGGCGACCTTTGCCGTGTAAGGGCAACGTTCAGGTCGGAGCGTCTGTCCTCTAACCAAGCTGAACTACCGGCCCACAGCGGAGCGATTGTTTGACAGCCACTTTAATGTGTCTTGTTCCACGCGCGTCCCTGAACGGCGTCTGTTCCTTCACGATGATCGTTGAATATGAGCTAGACATGTTGACGAAGGTAGCCTGTGAAATGGATTGGGGGAACCATTTTATACAAATCCTCCGGCTAGATGCGCCGTGACCGTGCTTGGTCGTTAAGGAACCTGTAGTCTACGTTGACGGAGAATGGTTTCCGAAATCTAGAGCCTCAATCTCAGTCTACGATCACGGATTGCTATACGGCGATGGTGTCTTCGAGGGTATTCGAGCCTACAACGGAGTCATATTCAGGTTCAAGGAACACCTCGAGCGCCTCTACAGCTCGGCGAAATCCATCAAACTCCAGATCCCTCTCCCACCGGATGTTATGACGAGAGCGGTCGTTGAGACGATCAAGAGGAACGGTCTGAAAGATGCTTACATTCGATTAGTTGTGACGAGAGGCATGGGGGACCTTGGCGTCGACCCAAGGAAATGCAGGAAACCCTCCGTAATAATCATAACCGAACCCGTTGACCCATCTTTCGGCACAATAGCAAAACAAAGAGGAATCTCAGTCATCATCTCCTCTGTTCGCCGCGATGCAGTCGACGCCACAACTCACGAGATAAAGTCGTTAAACTACCTAAACAGCGTGCTCGCTAAACTCGAAGCCGTCGACGTCGGCGCGGACGACGCTCTTATGCTGGATAGAAGCGGGTTCGTCTCGGAGGCTACGACCACGAACCTATTCATCGTCAAGTATGGAGAAATCTTCACACCTCCCTCCACCTCCGGTATCCTCCCCGGGGTAACGAGGAGACGGATAATCAAACTCGGCCGCGAATTGGGTTACACCGTAACGGAGAAGGGGCTCACCCCGTATGATGTGACAAATGCCGACGAAGCATTCTTAACAGGGACATTGTCTGAAATCGTGCCCCTTGTGAAGGTGAAAGGAATCGAGATTGGTGACGGCAAAGTAGGTCCTATCACCCGCCAAATAATGGAAGCATTCGTGAAGATCCGTTCGGATCCCAAGGACGGGTTGCCAGTATACCAAGAAGAAAGAGTTCTCACCCGATAGAAACCAACCAAAAGGTCTCCCGCTGGCTACGAAAAAAGTTTATATCCGAAATGTTACTTGAGGTAACAAAACTCGGTGGCGAGACTAGTGGTTTTGACGTTCATCAAGACAACTCTACTATTGGGCATCCTTACGGGAATCCTGTTCGCAATCGCATACCTACTCGGGCTTTCACCAATCTACGCGATCGGATTCGCGGCTCTCATGAACTTGGTGATCTACTGGTTCAGTGACCGCTTCGTCTTGAGAATGGGCGGAGCACATTTGGTAACTGAAAACGAAGCCCCAAGAGTCTACGCGGCCCTGCGGAAGCTCACTGTAGCCTCTGGCGCCAAGATGCCCAAAGTTGCCCTAGTTAGCAGCCCCATCCCGAACGCATTCGCAACCGGCCGAAGCCCCAACAATTCAACCGTCGCTGTACACGCAGGTCTCCTGAGCATCGTGAACGATGAGGAGTTGGAGGGGGTGCTGGCACATGAGCTGACTCACGTCAGAAACTGGGATACACTCACCACAACTCTGGCTGCAACTGTCGCTGGCGCCATCAGCTACTTGGCTCAATGGGGATGGTTCTTCGGAGGAGCCTACGGCTACGGAGGAGGTGGTTACGGAAACCGTGACCGCCAAGGAGGAAGCATAATCGGCGTCCTCCTCATGATGATCCTGGCTCCACTAGCTGCTATGCTCGTTCAACTCGCCGTCTCTCGAACCAGAGAGTACTCGGCAGATGAGGGCGGGGCGAAGCTCTCAGGGAGGCCACAAGCCTTGGCGAGTGCTCTTCAGAAGATCGAAATGTACACCAAGCACAGACCAGTCCGAGGCAACGCAAACCCGGCACTAGCATCGCTCTACATCATCAACCCGTTCCGCGGCTCATTCGTCACGGAACTCTTCTCAACACATCCATCGACCGAGAAGAGAATAACTAGACTAGACCGCCTAGCGGCCAACATGGGATACGGCCCATTTCACCAACAGTAAACGGACAGGCTCGCGAGTCTGAGCGAGATGTGATTTGCTCAGACCCTTTTCTGAGCGCCGAGTTTCCGGAATCTTCTCTTTACTCGCCTAGCACAGCGAGAACACGCGCTAGGGTACTTGCGGCCTTCACTCTGGGTGGAAGTGCAACCAAACGGAACCTTTCCTTTTCGAGAACGTCCAGGTTGTTGAGATTTTCGAGAATGAATATTCCGCTTCCGAGTAGAGCTTTGTGTACCGGAAGCTCGTTGCTCATAGGGTTTTCCAGATTAGGGGCATCGATGCCTACTCCGCTGACGTGCCTCAACTCAAGATACTCTGCGCCGTTCTCACTAAGGTACGGATGATCGGAAAGGAATTCGTTATTTCGAGCGAATCGTCCGCGACCAATGTGAAGGAGAACGATCTCGTTCTCTCGCACAGCCAAACCCGCCCGCTCTTCTGCCGCCTCCAAGTCTTCATCATCAATGGGCTTCCCCGCCTCCTTCTCGGTTAGATCGAGAAGTACCGCATCACGCAAGAGACATTCAGGCGGGAGCTGGTCAATCGTCTTACCGTCAGGAGCAACCAAGGCAGGCGCATCGATACGCGTATCCAATACTGAATGATCTCGTGAAACGAGCGAGTAATCAGAGGACACTCTAGTCAGATCGACGATTCTCAACCGAACTCCCCATCGATGACCATGGCGCAAGAGTGTTGGAAGCAACAATTAAACAAGGCCAATTCACACTACTACTTTGGACGTTGAGTGATGGACTAGAGAAATTAGACAACATGACCGATTGCAGAGACGCAGAACATTCGACTGAATCTTCAACCCAAGAAAATGTTGAGGAGTACTTGGAAGTCATGACGATAATGGAAGAGGTTGGAACCAACCAGGTCAAGATAAGTGCAATTGCTAATCACCTGGGAATAGCTCCTCCAAGCGCCGTGCAAATGCTACGAAAGCTCGCGAAATCTGGTCATGTGTCCTATGAGCCAAGACGTGGTGTCTCCCTCACCGATAAGGGCCGAAGCATCGGAACTAGGATTCTGAGAAATCATCGAATCATGGAAGCCTTCATCTTCCAGACAGTGAAAGTCGATCTGGATGGGCGGGTCGGTTGCGCGATTGAACACCACATGACTCAAGAATTCACGAACACCTTGTGTTCTTGGCTGGCCCATCCGAGAAAATGCCCTCACGGCCACCAAATACCGGTGGGTTCATGCTGCGTGGAAACAACCAAAGCGTGAAGGTTATCAATGCAAACCGCCACCCCACCAGGGCAGACATTCGCCAAACGCTGGGCAATCTACACTGCGCTCGGCGTACCCAAGGTCGACCTCAAGAGCTGGCGCCTATGCACCAAAGGACTAGTCGAAAGAGAACTGAACCTCAGCTACGAGGAACTGCAGAAACTCCCTCAACTCACACTGACCAGAGACTTTCACTGTCTTGCCCCGCAAAGCGTGGTCTTCGCGAACCCCCAGCCGAAACCCGTTGAAGACATTAAGGTTGGAGATCAGATAATTGGCCTAGACGGAAGACGCCATTTTGTACGACGATTGATTCAGAAACAACACGACGGAAAGCTACTGAGGATCAAAGCTAGTTATCTGCCCGCAGTGTCGGTTACACCCGACCACAAAGTTTGGGCTGTTAGAGGCCATCCGGGAGAAGGAAGATGGAGAAGCCACCGAAGAGAACTCACTTTTCGTGAGAGTCCCCGACCTGCGTGGATTCCAGCCAGTGAGCTGAATGTGGGTGATTATGTTTTCTTTCCTAAATGTCGTCAGCTAGACAAGAGAAGAACGATAACATCCGAAGGTCACAGGTTCCGGATCGACAACTCGCTGGCTTTCATATTGGGCTGGTATGTTGCTGAGGGCTCTGGAGGAGACAGCAAGGGGCGAGTCATCAGATTTGCCTTGAACACCAGCCAATCATCGCAGGCTCGCAAACTTGCAACTGCACTCAAGCGATCGCTTGAAGCCAACGTCTCCGTTTATCGAGAGCGAAATATGAACTTGGTAACAGTGACCTCGAGTCGGATCAAGAACTTAGGTTGTCTGTTGAAAGACTGGTGCGGGGAGAATGCTTTCTCAAAGCAGATTCCGGACTTCATTCTCAACGCCAAGCCAAGAATTCTTCAGACTTTCATATCTGCTTTGATTGAGGGAGACGGCTACTGCCCGTGGCGTTTCAATTCCAATCGCAGCAAGGCATCACGTGAAGACTTCTTGGACATAACTACTGCATCAAAGAAACTTGCACACCAACTCGTCCTCGCTCTTTCAAAGCTGGGAGCTCCAGCCGACTTGGTCGATCATCCGGGCTCAGTCCGGAATTCATTCAGTGTTAGAGTTCGAGGATTTGATCAGATCAGAAGAGTCATTCCGAACGTGAAGACCCAATGCGCGAATGGGGTTGATAGAAAACATTATTGGACGACATCGGATGGCTTTTACTACCCGATACGCAAGATCCGATCATTATCTTACAAGGGCCCGGTATACGATTTCACCGCAGACGGTTTCACCATGCTTTCACCCTTCGCAACTCTGGATTGCGTGACGACTTGGAGCATCAAGGATGTTGTTTGGGAAGGTGTGGCCTTCCGGGAGCTGGCGAAGCTGACTGGGGTTAGGCCTGAAGTGAAGTGGGTGATGTTCCATTGCGCGGATGGATACACTGCCCCGGTGCCGCTTGAGGACGTGATGGTTGAGGATTCGTTGGTGGCTTTAAAGATGAACGGCAAGCCTATTCCAGTTCAGCAAGGTTTTCCAGCCCGACCATTCATTCCACATTTGTACGGTTGGAAAAGCGCGAAGTGGCTGACAGAAATAGAGTTCCTTGCGGAATACAAAGATCGATACTGGGAAGCCTACGGTTACCATGAAAGAGGCAACATTTGGGATGAAGAACGATTCAAAGGCCAAGGCGGAAAACACGTTCGCCACCGTGGTCTTGGGACCCTGCCAATATAGGGACCACAGGATCCCAAAACTCTCATTTCCAACTGTTACTTTCAGTTTGGAGGCCGGGAAATGCAGATTACGGAGGAACTACCCTACTTCCGGTTCTCTTGTCGAACATAACCGTCCACTCACCGCTTGGAGAAACACCTTTGATAACGTAATAATCTGCGTCTTCGTATTTGTCGGTGACTACTGCGTTATCCCACTCGCCCTTGGCGAACGTCTCCGCGCGTCTTGCGGCTTCGTTCATGTCCATGCTGATTTGAGAACCCTCCGTTCTCCTCGCCACTCTCCGCTTCCTCTGCCATTCACGTTCGCTCAAATCTTATCCTCATTGAACTCATCCATGCGCATGAATAGAACCTTTCCTGCCCCACTCGGGACGCAGTACGACTTGGGGCATCGGAGTCGATAGGCATTAGTAGATAACTGAGCGGAGACTCCCTGCGGAAATATCCTTGGAACCAAAGCCTAATCGAGGAAACATAACCGAGAGGTATCGAAGACTGGAGAAAATTGCAAGAAGGGAGCTATCTTCCTCGGCGCACGACATGGAGCACCTAGGAAGAGTCTGCCAGATGTGCCTACGTTTGGCAGAGGATGAGCGGGACATTGACCTAGATGTCCTAAGAACAGCCGCTTTACTCCACGATATTGGGAGGGACAGAGAAGACCAAGACAATTCCGGGGATACCGATCACGCTTTGCTTGCCGCGGAAATGGCCGAAAGAATCCTAAGAGATATGGGTGATTCAGAAGAGAGAATCGAAAGCGTCAAACATTGCATAATCGCGCACAGGTTCAGAAGCTCAACTCAGCCCCGAACGAAGGAGGCAAGAATCTTTTTCGATGCTGACAAGTTGGATGTTATCGGCGCGATAGGAATCGCAAGGATCTTCATGATCGCAGGACAATACGGTGAGAAGATGTTTTCAAATGCCGCTATAGCCGAATACGTTCGAGACAACCTTTTGGGCGGAAGGCCAACCGGAAGAATCAAGGACATATCGAAACATTCGCCGAATATTGAGTTCGAAACTAAATTGAGACATATTCCCGACAAACTCTACACTCAAAAGGCCAAGGAAATCGCCGAAGGCAGAATGCGATTCATGATAGGGTTCTTCGATCGGTTAGAAGCCGAAATCAAAAGAGACGATTGATTCAACGCTCATCGAGCTGAAAGTCCATGTTATGTTTGATCCGCGAACAGGATGTCCGCTTCTTACGATCTTGCGACTATGGCTCCGTAATCGAAGTCCATTCTTCACAAAAATCGGCGGTACCCCTTGAGCAGAGACGAACTTCATAAGGGAACTACGGACAAATCAAGAGTCAAATCTTCGTGTTCGTGGTCGTGTGTGCGCACCATTAGACCCACACCTATGAAAAGTCTGATCCAGCATGCGATTCTTAGGTGGTTCTTCTGCGTGGCGTTCAGGCCGTACTAATTATTCTGTCCAGGAGCTTATGCTTTTCTTCGATCTTTTCCTCCATTTTTTGTTGGTTGGCCTGAACGCGGCAATCACCTATTCGCGCGTCCTAGCGCATTCAAGGGGCCGCTCCGAAGTTTGCCCATTCACACACCCGACCGATCCTGGTCATGTGGTTCTCGGGCTTACCAACCAAGAGAGATATTCGCACGCTAGAACTTAGGACTTTTCATCCTTTCACACACGAAAATCTTGTCTGATTTTAGTGGAGTGCCCCCTAACTACTACTCTTTCACCAAATTCACCACTAGCCAATTCTGAGACCAGTGCATCAAACTCACCTCTAGTCTGGGCCCGGGCTTAATTGAGGTGAGGTAGAAGAATCGATAAAGTATTAGTGTATGCTTGAATAACTGATGGCGTTGTTTAACCATGATGTCTAGGTTCGAAAAGGAAGGACAACGATTTGTGTGCGATAAGTGTGGTTTCGAAACGAACAGTTCAGAAATCTTCCCTTTACACAAGAAGAATTGTCCCAGAATTTAGTTTCCTCTGCCCGCACCATAAGACCCACGCACACGAAAACGTTTGACAAAAAAGTGAGATTTCCCGTCATTACCGGTCCTAGGATGTTCGCCTAGTATCTTCGGTGCTTCTGGTAGCACTCTCTACAGTAGACCGGTTTACCCGACGTTGGCACAAACGGCACTTGCGTATCTGCGCCGCAGTCAGAGCATTTGACTTGCGTCATTTGCCTCGGGGCACCGTAACGTCTATTCTCATAACCCATTTCGTTTTCCACCGTCCCAATTTTCTAGTTATACGAAAGATAATACTCGCCGCGATAATCGGCACGAGCTTGACGGCCCTCCCATCATCCACGCAGGTAAGATCTCCAGTATACTGCCTGCGCAATAGGCAAGACCACCATAAAAACTGATTTCATGCTCATCCTTTGTGACAATTGAAGATGGAAGATCAGAAGAAAAGCAAACGCACCTCCTTTCCCGGTTTGACAGAGAATTGTTACTACGTCTTCTCAGAAGCGGGTACGGTTCTTTGACGAAGTCTCAACGAAGTAAGAAAGGAAGGATTAAATGCGTATATGACTGCACGCCCGCAATTCGGTTGTAATCTAGCATGCAGTTCTGCCCGAAATGTAGTCTGGCGCTCATTCCAATTAAGAAGGAAAAGATTGTTGTGCTAGCATGCCCTAAGTGCGGAGAAGAAACTAGACGTTCGGATCCGATAGTACAGAAACTCGGGACAGCCAGGGAATCCGTCGTGGTAATCGGTAAGGGTGAGAAGAACCTACAGACTCTCCCGAAAATGAAAGTTAGCTGCCAAAAATGCGGGCATGGAGAAGCCTTCTATTGGATGGTACAAACGCGCGGGGGCGATGAAGCCTCGACCCGGTTCTTCAGATGTACGAAATGCGGGCGGACATGGCGGGAGTATTCATGAAATTACAATGATTAGAGGTATGTGAGCACCATTAGAACCACACACACAGAAAATTAACTGCGTCGCAATGGCGACCACTATCGAACTATGGTGAAGGTTCCCTTGACTGAGAGAAGGCGTCCCAAAGTGCGCAGAAGTTCTAACCGAGCAGGTTCATTAAGAATATACGATCCAGTTGCCCAGAAACTGAAGTGACAGAGGAGTAGCTTGACAGCCCAAACTCCACCGCGTTCTGTAAGGGGTGTAAGTAGCAAGGAATTCACCAAAGTTCCCTATATAGACCACGTGCCGACCGATGGCAGAACAGTCTTTCTCGCGCCGTATGTTGATAAAACCGATAACAGATGGAAATTACAGGTTCCTCAAGGCAACGAACTCACATGGATTTTCGCCGAGCCAGTGGAGGCGTGCTATTACGCTAATTCTGTTGCGGACCAATCAAGAGACATGTACCTAGAGATTATGGATGTAATAGCGCGGCATTACTCGTTTGATTCCGTTCTGAGGACTTCGCTGGAACTCTTGAAAAGGATCATGAATTGTGCGGTTGTCCTAGAGAAGTATTTTCTCTGGTTGAACCAATTCAGGAAGACAAAGAACCTGGCCCTTGCGAATCTGGTTCAGACTGATCTTGAGTTTCTTTTCGGCAATGTGAGGGCCACCTACGACCTGATGCAGAACATCCTCAATGAATTGTGGATAAAAACCGGGCGGCCGAAACTAAAGAAGAGCTTCGCTACGATGGTGCAGATGAGCCTCGGCGACCTAAGAAGTAAATATGGTCTACCAGAACCTATGATCGACTATTACTCTTCCTCAAAGGATTTCTTCTTAAGGGCCCGTGAAATTCGTGACCACATTTACCACTATGAACCAACACGGAACGGCAAGATAGGGTCCATAGTATTCTGCGATGTTGATGGTTTTGCTCTTCCTAGAGATAATATATTCCCAGATATGATGAGTTCAGCTTTTGATATCTGGCCAACAAACAAAGTTAGACCAAACGGTTTGGTATCTGTCCTTGCGCTGGTTTCGTACGTCAGCAAGAATGCTCTACGTGCTACCGAGAATTTCTCGCGGGCTTTGCTTGCGTCGGTAATTCCCTTGAAATCTCTGTCGCTTTCGTACAAAGTGTTTCTTAGAAGCCCTTACGTGCCGCACGTATTGAGGCTGGACAAATACCTAGATGAACAGTGGATTGAGAGAGAGCTTTCGTACAGCCTAATGTCTTGACGACCGCTGATTACTGGATCAATCAGGTGAGTGGTAATCTGTGCTGACTGAAGGGTCCCGTGGTGCGCACACACACAAAAGACTGGTCAAAGGATTAAGCCGTTAAAGGAACCGCGTCCTCTAGATGTTCGCCGAACACCCGTTCACCTAATGCCCGATTGGCTTTCTTCGCAAAATCAGAGTATGAAGAAACGAACTGATTGAACTTGGTCATGAACTGTGCGTATTCTTCTCTGGAGTTCTGTGGTACATTCTGGACCCCCACACTCTTGCATGCTTGAACATAGGAGTTCACAAAGAAGCTCTTGTACATCCATAGTAGATTGAAGAACTCAGGTGCGAAATGCGCGAGCATGAACTTTTTGTCTTTCCGCTTCAAAACCAGCGCTATGTCGCCCTGAAGGTGGGATGCAGGCTGGTCGATTATTAGATGGTAGTTGCCGGAAAGTGTCTGCATGAGGTGCTTCTGAGCGCTATCTGTCCGCAATTGCTCCGGTGAACGAGAAGCGTCGGGCTGGAACGCCTGAAATGACTGAATGGGTCGATGAATCCCGATCGTGTAACTTGACGAAGCCAACGGAACAAATTTATCCACAATATCACGAAAATCCGGTAACACCGCTCTTGACGCCGATTCTAGCTTGCCTTCTCTAAGTCTGAATTTGACAGTTGGCGAGATGGGGCGCCAAACGAAGTAATAGAGCAACAGCGCTAGGATTGCAGCGCTGAAAACTATGAAGATTATGTTGAAAATCAGTGGATCTAGGGATGCACGAGCACTCGTGGTGGTCACTATCAGAATGGCACTCAACGAGCCGATTATTCCGGCTATCGGGACAAGGCTGCCCCAAGGTTGCCTTTGTTCAGGTTGAGAATCTGGTTCTCGCATCAAGACAAATCCCGCAACTAGAAACACTTTGAACTCTGAATCATATAGCGGTTATCTCAGACAATCATCACGGAGACATTCGAGGGCTTTTGTGTGTGTGGGTCTGCTGGTGCGGGCACCGGAATTTGAACCGCCCTCGGTTAGACCGCGTAGTAGCCAAGAAGACTAACCAGCTTGAAGGTATCCATCGTTCCCGTGCTTCAATCCTAGGGTAACTGGGCAGCAATGACCGTAAGCCTCGAACCCATGATAGATTATCCGCACATCAACGGAGGATTTTTGTTCAAGGTCCGCACGGAGCTCTCGCCTGTCTAAGGTTGTTGAAACAATGGCTGAACCACTGACCACTGAATTGAAGAAAGCTCTGCTCGGTTGGTTTTATCCGTTCAAGTACAGTCTGGAACGATGGGCCTATGCTCTTCAACGGATATCAGGAATCGCGGTGACCGCATACTTCTTGGCACATATCGTTGAAACTGGGAATGTTGTAGGCGGACTGGGAGTTTGGGGTGTTCCGTCTACGGATTTCGCTCGCGACATTTGGACCGCCACCTTCCATTTCCTAGACAATCCGCTGTTTGACACAGGACTCGTGGTGATTGGATTCATGCTCGCATACCATACCGTCAATGGGATTAGACTAACCCTCACAGAATTTGGATTACTTCAAGGAAGACCAACTCGACCCGACTTCCCATACGAACCAAAGTCTTTCGCAAAGGCACAGCGGGCGATTTTCTGGTTGAGCGTTCTCTTTGCAGCGGCGACGGCGGTTTACGCGATCAATGTATTCTTCGGTGTGTAATGAATGAAAGAATCGACCAAGATGCTTCTCCACTACATTACAGGGCTTGGAATCGTGATCGCAGGAGGGGTTCACCTGTTCACAGTCTTCCTCACAGGACCATATCTTCAGAACCTAGCTTTCGGCGGGGGAGCCTACTCGGTCATCGCAGTTTACCGAAACATTACCCTCGCGGCGACCTTAGAACTCCTACTAATATTCGTCGACTATCACGCATTGAACGGAATCCGAGTGATCCTGATAGAGTTTCACCAAGGCGCCAAGTGGGAACGCGGAGTATCATGGGTCTTAGCTGTAGCCGGGATCCTGTTGCTGGTCTATGGCACTCGAACCATCCTGATCGCCAACGCGCTTGCATGAAGACCCATCAAATTGGCGACTACAACCCTAGAATCTGAGAGAATCCGAGCCAACGAGATCATCGCGCTCCTCCGCGCGAACCTCACCATTCGTAACGAGGATTTTGCATCGGTACTGATAGCGAGGGAATCCGGCGACTCATTCCGTGTGCTAGTGGTAACGGTACTGTCACAGAGTTGCACCGACATTGCCGCGCTGCGTGCATATCGGAATCTGGACAAGTCGATTGGGGTGAGCGTTCAAGAACTCGCTCAGGCTGATGTTAGACGCATTCAGAGTGCAATTCGTGTCGCTGGTTTGCATAGGCAAAAGGCGAGAGCCCTCAAGCAGATGGCCCTGCTAGTTTCCGAGCGCTATGTTGGCAATCTTGATGCCGCGCTTGATGGTCCCCTCGAAGAGGCGCGTGGAAGATTACAAGAGCTGCCGAAGATAGGTTCAAAGACTGCTGACGTTCTGCTCAGTGTGTGGGGACGGCCCACAATATCGGTCGACACGCACGTCGACCGGATCTCAAAACGACTTGGTTTAACTCCTCATGAAGCCAAGTACGAGGAAGTCAGGTCGGGACTGATGAGCCTATTCAGGGAAGAGGATTACCGCTCTATTCCTTTGCTCTTCATGGCTCACGGAAGACGATTCTGTAAGTCAGTCAGACCACTATGCCCAATCTGTCCTGTGGGGGGTCTATGTCCCTACCGCAGGAAGACGCGTAGGCTCAGGCGGTCCGCTTCGGTCTAGCCCTATAGACCAGAACGTATCCCAATCCACCGAATAGGATACCAAGAATTGTTAGAGCCGCAGAGATCGCGATTGGCATCAGAAAGCGTGCGAGGACGACGCTTTCAACTTCCCTAAGGGAAAGCCCCATTCCACCGAGGCTTGTCGGCAGAGTTGCAATTCCCGTCAAGTATCCGGCATAAATAATCAACCACGTCGCGCCAATCACACCTACGTTGCTGAGTATCAGGTGGAACCAGGCGAGTGTTTGAGTCCCGCCGTGGTACGGGCTTTTCAAATTGACTTCGAGATATTGATAGAACAGAGCCGTTACGGCCATACCGATTACGCCAATCACTATGTACGCGAAGTATCCCAGCGCAACCCAAACACCAGGAATTGTACCGGAGATCAAAATCGAAACAGGTGGCGCGAGGTATCCGATTTCACCCAGAATGAAGACACCTGTCAAAATAACGCTCAGGGCTCCCTGAACGATGGCTGCCCACACGAAACGCGTTGCCCACTTGCTCTCGGTTGCCATGACCGAGATCTCCCGTGCAATCGACTCGGCCAAGTTCTTCATGTCAACTTGTTCGTCAGTCACGAGTATCTCCCGCTCGGAGGGCGCATTGGAATAGGCTGAACTTAAGATACTCTGTTAGATTTCACGCAAGATTATCGGCGGACTTGATTTGGTCGTAACGTCTTTCAGAGCAAACGAATTCCGGTCAGGACTATCGGAGCGAGGATTGGTCGAGCTGCTCTGATCACAGCCATGGATATTACGAGGTCGATAATGTGATGGATGGCTGTGCCAACTATCGTCACAAGTTGCGCTTGCACAGGAAAACCGAAGACCATTACGGCGAGCCCTTCGCCTACCGCATGAATGGGTAGCGCGATGATGATCATGACCTTGAGAAAGCTCCAGCCCTTTCTATACGCGAATGAGGCTAACGAACCCCAAATGCCATGAGTGAATGCCCTTAGTCCTACTACAGGGCTTAGGGTGACTAGAAAGCCTAGTGAAGAAGCCACACCCACCGCGAAGGCGACAACCGGTCCGGCGAGAATTGAGATCATCTCAGGAACATGAGAAGCCAATGTGGCAGAATAGCCCAGTACTGGCAAGTTCAGCTGGAGCGGGGTCCCTCGAAACACTAGTGGAATCACTAAGGCCAGGGCAGCCATGCTGGCCCCAAGGGCTAGATCAACGGTCCTAATCTTGAAGGTACCACTCGCCATAGTCGATACCGAACCGTAGTCATCTGACTATCCATAAAAACAGTTGGGATTTTCATGTTTCGAAAGCCCAAGCAGTCTACTCCCGAACCCTATTGCATCGACTTCATTGCTTATCACGGCCGCCGCTAACACGCCAGCAGCTACCTACACTGTAATAGTTCAAGGGAAAACCCTAACCCACACGGTAAGCTTTCCAGTCTCCGTAACAATCAAGTCCTGAGTGTCAATGATGAGTGCGAATCCAGTCGTAGTAGGTGTTTGGTTACAGGTATGACCCTCGGAGAAAGCAGTCTAGTGGGCCATTTACTCTCGGCATGTATGTGAGGAATGGCATCGGCTCCCCCTTAACGAGAATGATTCTTCGAAATGGGCTTCGATGTCTTCGGCGCCTGCTTCAAGTAAAATCTATCCAAGCCATCCATAAAGACAAATTTGGAACCCTCAGTTCCTTCCGGTGTTGGTAGACTTGGTTAGAGCCGTGGTCGCAGGCGCGATAAACTGGGACATCACCCTATACGTCAGCACCTTCCCACACAAGGGCGAGCAGAGGGTCGTTGCGGGAATCACTCGCGCTCCTGGAGGGAAGGCTGGAAATACCTCGGTCGCAATTGCCAGGTTGCTGGGAAGAGATCAATCTGCGATAATCGGCGCCGTCGGTAAGGATCCTTTGGGTTCAGAGCATGTGAGAATATTCAACGAGGAAGGCGTCGTTGTCACCGGATTGAAATTCAGCGAGGATTTTGAGTCGGGTCAGGCCTATGCAATCGTCGACGAGAAAGGAGACAACATAATCTACTCCTACCGTGGAGCAAACGAGTACCTAAGACCCGAAGACCTAGACGAACCCGAACGCAGTCAACTGATCTCGGATGCATCAATCATCGCCATCATGAATCCCCCGTACGAAACAGCTGTCAAGTTGGCGAAGGATGCCAAACGTTCACAGAAGACTGTGGCGTGGGATCCGGGCCTCAAATCCGAATTAGGCGCCGTCAAAACAAGAGAGTTGCTCGAGAACCTGGACTACTTGATTGCAAACCAATACGAAATCGCAAACCTGACCGGAATAGAGAACTACGACAGAGCGGCGGCCAAGCTGATTCGAATTAATCGGAAACTGAAAGTCGTAGCAAAGCTGGGATCCAGGGGCTGCGTTATGTACCACGACAAAGAACGTGTTGTGTCGAAGGCCTTGGATTTGAAATCAAGAGGCTTGAAGGTTATGAGCACCGTAGGCTGCGGCGACGCATTCCTAGGAGCCTTCGTAGCTGCACTTTCCGAAGGCCGATCAGAGTGGGACGCTCTCAAGTGGGGTAATTGCGCTGGTGGACTGAAGGCAACGAGAGCTGAAGCGAGATCAAGCCCAGACCGTCAGACTCTGCTGAAATACCTAGCTTAGCTCAGGGAATCAATGAGTTCCAGAGACTCCTTGAGCGATTTGATCCGAGCATCCGGGTTGATCTCCGAATCTGGAATGCTTCGATCGCCTCTGGATAGCGCAAATAAGGAGTCAGGTCTTCGCTTGAATCCTTCGGGAACGTCATAATCAAACAAGAACGCTCTCATGCCCGCACGCTTTGCTCCCCACACATCAGCCTCAGGGTCATCACCAATGTGAATCGTATTCGCCGGATCTACTCCAAGTTGTTTGGCAGTGTCAACAAAGATGCGTTGATCTGGTTTGCGAAAACCAATTTCGTTGGAGAAGGTTGTTGTGTCAAAGAACTTCAGAATTCCCAGCTCGTCGATGAGGCTTCGCAAGGCCGTCCCGGGGCTCCTACCTGTGTTGCTGATGAGCCCAATTCCTTTCACGCGTTCACGCATGCCTTTCAAAGTGGTTTTTGTGTCTGGGTTAAGTCTTGGAGGGAGCTCGAACAAGGGATCGACGTAACCTTTCAAGAGTCGCTCCACGGCTTCAGGATGCTCTGGAAATGTGACATCTTCCCCTGAGGCGTTTTTGAGGATTAATCGTATCTGTTCTAGGGTTGACAGCTCCTCATTGCGTTTCCAAATGGCCTGAAGCAGATGTGCGCTTTCAGAATAGCCTCTCTCGATCTCGCTTAATGGGAGCTCGATTCCAGTACTCGAAAGAGCTCTGTGCATGCCCTCGCATCTCAGTCTACCTCGGGCCACGTCAAGTTTAGGTTCATCTATGATCAGCGTTTCCCAGAGATCGAAGGTTACGCAGAGGTCTCTGTTACGTGCCACAGTTCTGCTCCAGCCAGATGTGATTTGGTCAGCTAACGGTTACTTGAAGGTTGCAACTCCCCACGTGTCTATGGCCCTTTGAAGCTCTCTGTGGCCTCGCGCAGACTCTTCCAAGCTGCCACCACTCATGGCTACGTCGATGGCTTGTCTCAACGCCGCGGCGCCGGCCTTTCCGCCATCCGGGTGACCCCAAACGCCACCACCGGCCTGGACTATGATATCGGTTCCAACCAATTTGATAAGTTCTGGGACGAGTCCAGGATGAAGTCCGCCCGAGCATGTTGGTAGAACCGGTTTGATCCCGTCCCAGTCTTGCCCCAGGCTTGCGGCGCCGGACTCGATAGCTCGTTGCTGTAGATTGTTCCTTAGAGCGATCACTTCCTCTTGTGGGGATTCCAGTTTTCCAATCACCGTTCCAATGTGCAGTTGATCAACTCCGATCAACCTCGCGACATCCGAAACAACCAGCATCGACATGCCGTGCAGGCGGTTCCTTGTGAAGGCTGCGTGGAACGCCCGGTGCGCGTGAATCGCCAGTTTCAATGAATCACATTCTTCGCGCAATGTCTGCAGAGCCGCCCAACCACAGGTAAGGATATCAACCATAACATACTCGCCCCCAGCATTGGCAACCGTCTTTGCGCGGCGTAGCATCTCCTTCGTTTCCGCGGTGACATTGATCAGGTAGCTCTTCCGTTCCCCAGTCTCTTTTTCCGCCTTATCTCGCAGCCTAAAACACTCATTCACTCGTTCCTTGAACTTGTTGAAGGACTGCGAGGTCAGATTCTCGTCGTCCTTGAGAAGATCGATACCGCCAATCCATGCTTCGTAACCTGCTCTCGCGTGCCCCTTGGCGGTAAGACCCAGCTTAGGCTTCGGAACGGTGGCCGTCAACGGTCGCTTCGCAACTCTGAAGATCTTCCTGATTCCGGCGCTTCCAAGCCGTGGCCCCTGAAACGACTTCAGCAATCTTCTCGGCCATCTGACATCTTCCAATCTCACGTTCTGAACTGCCTTCATGCCGAAGATGTTCCCCGCTATCGAGCTCAGAACTTGAGGCATGTTCCCCGGCTCAAAGAGCGGAAGTGGGTAGGCGACTTTTACGAAGTTGCCCTGAATCTCGTACGCCTTGGCCATTAAGCGACGAATCCTAGGCTTCATGGTTGTGAGTTCAGTCCATGTACCCACAGACGACTCTGAAGCTACCCTCCCAGCTGCGTCCTCTATCGAAAAACCTGCTGCCGGTTCTAACTGGAAAAGGCAGAGTAACTCATCGGGCCTAGGAGTGTGTGTGGTGTCGACGAATTCGTGGTACCATTCACTCATTGTCGAAGCACCTATGCGTCTTCTTCCAATGCGTACGTCTGGTATTCGCGTAGTTCTTCAGGTGTGACGACGCCAAAGACCTCTTCCAAGATCAGAATGGCTCCAATTGGTGGTATGATACCTCGCTCTGTTATGATGAGGTCAATGAATTCGGGTGGAGTAACATCGAATGAAGGATTCCTAACCCTAATTGGTCCGATGTGCTCCAGCTCCTTCTTCGATATCATCTCGCTGGATTCCCGTTCTTCGATCGTCACGAGTTCGCCTATCATCGTCTCTGGACTGAACTTGTAGGTTTCCGCCGCCACGAAAACTCTCACCTTGGCTTCGTGTGCGGCTAAGGCAACCATAGAGGTGCCGATCTTGTTGACCAATGCGCCGTTGGCTGTTATCGCGTCCGCGCCAACGATAACCTTGTCCACGTCCTGCATGAAGTATCTTACAGCATCGTCCAAAATCAGGGTTACAGGAATGCCAGCTTTGCTGAGCTCAGTGGCTGTTACATAACCCTGAAACCTTGGACGCGTTTCTGTTACGAAAACCTCGAACCTCTTTCCTTGTTCCCAAGCGGTCTTCATAACGGATATAGCGGCGCTGCTATTGCAGTGAGTTAGCAGAACGTCGCCGTCTCGGATTCTTCGAGCGCCAAACTCGCCGATTCGTTGCAACGCAGTCTTTGTATTCTCAATGAATGTCTTCGTAGCCTCCAGTGCCACAGCTCGAATCTCTTCAACGGAGGTGGCGGAAGTTGCTCCGACGTTGATTCTATGCATCACATACCTGATTCCATTAGGCAGAGATACGGCCGTGGGTCTGGTTTGAAGTAGAGTTCGAGATGCATCCGTCAGCTCATCCACGAAGGCCTTGACGCCCTTCGCCTTTGACGCTTGGACGGTTATCTCGAGCGCCTCAACCGCTGAGCGGGCAATCTGCCCCGCGCCGCGAATACGCATGCTTCGAATATCTTCAGCTATCTTCAGCGCATCTTTGGGGAGCATTACGTTAGTCCTGCTTTTCGGACATGCTCGGTAATCAACGGAGCCACGCTGACGTAACTTATCGGGCTTGGGACAGTGTCGGTTCCGATTACGTTCTGCGCTCCGGCTTCGTAGATTTTGGAGAGAGCTCCACTAACGAGAATTGGGTGTGTGCAGGCAACCTCTATTCTCTTCGCGCCTTGTGAGAAGAGTGTCTTAAGAGCCTCAACAATGGTGCCGCCAGTACTGATTATGTCATCCACGATGAGAACATCCCTATCTTTCGTGCTCACCTTTCTCGGGCGTACCTCGACATTTTCATCACCCAGTCTCTTCTTCTCGAAGACATCATAGTCAGCTCCCATTCTCTCGGCAGCGATTTTCGCCCACTGTTCTGCTTCCGCGTCAGGTCCGATCACGAGCGGTTTCTTTAATCCTCCAGTTTTGCTGATGTAATCAGCGAGAAGAGGCATTGCCGAAAGATTATGAGAAGGGATGCTGAAGACGTCGGATGATTTCAGTACTCTGTGTTGATGAGTGTCGATCGTGTAGACCTCGTCGGTCCCAACGCTCTCGACAAGCTTGCACACCGTCTTGAAGCTGAGAGCTTCGCCAGAATGAAACCTCTCGTCCTGTCTTGCGTAAGCGAAGTACGGAATGAAACTAACGACCTTCTTTGCCCCTAGGTCCTTCAACGTGTCCACAAGCAAAAGGTATTCGAAGAGCAGGTCATCTGGCGCGTGATGAATCGATTGAATGGCCACGATGTCCTCGCCTTTCACGTCCTCCAATACGCGAAGGTATTTTTCTCCATCGGGAAAGCGTCGGATCTCTAGCCGCGTGGCTTTCAAGCCCAATTCGAGAGCTACTCTTGTGGCAAGCGCGTCGGACCCGGAACCGCCAACAATCTTCAACAAGTCGAGCCTCGAAGCGAAGCATCACTGAACTCAGTTAAAACTTGTTTCGACCGCCTTTCATCTCTAGGATGCGAAGATAAGTGGGCCTTTCTGTAGACGAACGATCATTATCGCGGCCTGCGGCGGGATAACGCCGCGTTCGGTGATGATCAAGTCTATGTCCTGCGGAGAGGTGACATCGAAGGCTGGGTTCCTAACCCACAAATTCGGTAGCTTCTTCATCTCGGCATCATCCAGGACATATGATGAATCCCTCTCTTCAATCGTAATGAGTTCTCCAAACATTGTCTCGGGACTGAACTTGTAAGTGCTGGCCGCGACGAATACTCTGACACGAGCCCCGTGGGCTACGGCCGCGATTGTTGCTGTCCCGATTTTGTTGACAATCGCTCCGTTTGCCGCGACCGCCTCTGCACCGACTAGGACCTTATCTGAATCCTCGATGAAATGTGATACTGCGGAATCTATGATAAGTGTCGTATCAATCCCTTCGGCGGCGAGTTCATGTGCGACATCTCGTCCTTCGAGTTCAGGTCGAGTTTCGGTCACGAATACATTGAAGCGTTTCCCCTGTTGATGCGCATTCTTCAGTATCGCGAGAACTGAGCTACTGTAGCTATGTGTCATAATCACGTCTCCGTCTTTCAACCGCCGAGCCCCAATCTCGGCGATCTGCTGAATCGATTCTTCCAGCTTGCGATCAAAACCCCTCGCGGAGTTTGAAACGACTTCCTTCAACTCTGGAACATTTGCGCCGCGATTTGCGGCCTCTTGAACCTCGCTCACAACGTAGCGCAATCCATTCGTTAGTGGGATGGATGCGGCGCGAATATTCGTAAGATACTTGGTGTTCTCTTCGAGCTCTGCTAACAATTCCTTAGAAGAACTTGCTGTTGATGCGAGAGCTGCTGATCGAAGTGCGGTCAGAGCGGCGTGTGTGACAACGGTCCCACCTCTCATTTGCCTGATGCGTACGTCCTCGACGACGGCTAGAACTTCTTTGTGAATCATTGCATTATCTACGAAGAGATGTGGCTTTGGTGGAATTAAAGTTGCAATGAAAGTCTGGGATTGAAGTCAGCACGCTCAGTGTGACGTAGCAATTTGCTGCAGATAATCGTCGATTGCGTCGATAACTTGCTGGAAATCCGTGAATTCTCTGCACGGAACGCCGCTGACCTTACACAGCTCGGCCAAGGGGGAATCCTTGATGGAAAAAGCAATGTCAGCGATCTTGGCGGCGGGGTAATCTGCCCTGCCATTACCAATGTAAACGACCTTAGTGCTCCGATCCTTGTAGTATTTCACCAAATCGTCCTTGAGGTTGGTTGATGTCTTATCATAGACCTGGGGGAAAGTCACGGTGAAACCTTCCCTGGTTTGTTTTGATTTGGGGGCGTAGATTTCAACCGAGTTTAAGCACCCGTTCTTTTGCAGGAAATGACGGATGCAGAAATCAAGGCCGCCACTGACCACTATTAGCGGCAGGTCTTTCATCTCGCAGTACTTCACCAATTTCTCAAAACTAGGTCTGAGGTCTGTGACGCCCTCCAGTTCTCGGAGAATGTCGTTTTCCGATACCTTGAGCATTTCGAACTCTCTTCTGAGAGACTCCTCAAACGTGATATCCCCTCTTTCGAACTGTTCATCAATTAGAGTCCAGCTTCTGTCGGCGAACTTGTTTAGAGAGAATTCGGCGGTATCAATTGTGACTATTGTCCCGTCAAAATCGCTTAGGACGACGAGTTGGGGAACGTCTCGATCAGTCACGTGGTGAACAACCTGCGGAGCTGCGCATGAATTGGAACATAGGTAGATGAAGGCTGTGCTTCTGAGAGTTCTCACGAAGACCTTTAATTGCAATTGACCAAGAGCAATTGGCGACACAACTTGCCCAGAAGAATTATGATCGTACTTGCGGAGTGGTGCCCCCACTGCGTCCCACTATCTCTGGAGAGAATACAGACTATTGCAAAAAACGTAGGCGTTCCTTTGCGGGTCCTAGACATAGACGACCCTGAGCAGGAAGCCACGGCAGATGCCTTGGTCAAGCAGTATGGAGACTACGCTGAGGATTACTTGATACCCCAAGTCTTCCTTGAGGACGACAAAGGGATTGTGGAGCATCTCTTCACTGGATTCTCGGAAGGGGTACAGGTTACGAAAGCCAAATGGGACGATTTCGAAGCTAGCACGTTTTACAAGCACACGTTGAGACAATGAATCTACGTTTTGAAACCGAATCTTCCGTCGCCTACGCTGCCCTACAAGCAGGGCACAATGCCTCCTCGACGTCGCGATCGTGAATGAAGAGTCTCATGCATCCGGCTCTTGAGTTGTTGCCCAAGCAAAGAGAGACAGCCCGTTTCTTCTGATCTTCAGTCTGGGGGTATCTGGTCCAGTAGATTTCCTTAATCGATCGTCCTCGCCCCAAGTTCGATTCAAGAATTTCCTGAGCGTCTGTTCCGAGTTCCCAACCGTGACGGGAAGCTACACGTATGTCTCTAACACTAACGTTCTCCGTTCCGACTTGCTTCGACAGCATGTCTCTGAACCATTCGAGACCGGGGTTTGGGCTGAAGTAGACTACTTGCGACACGAATCCACTGGGGCAGACATACGCGCCGACCACACGTTCCTCATCTCGGGCAATCATCTTCATGGTCGTTGGTCGTTCGCAATGACGATAACACTTCCCTGTGAACATGAGATATTTCTGAACGAATTCATCAAACCAATTCAATTGTCTCGCCTACTCTGAATTCTCGAAGGCTCAGGGAAGTTTAAAGCGTTCTATCAGCGACCTTGAGCAGAATGCAATTGCGACCCCGCGCAATCTTGGCTATAGCCATGGTGGTTCTGGGAATTGTGCTTGTTGCGTTCTCGATAGGGTCTTATGTTTTTCACAGTTCATCAGTGCTGAACGTCACCCTCTTTGGCGTTGGTGGAGTGGTATTGCTAGTCGTAGGCTTGCTACTGGCGATAACCGAGCTCATGGAGACGTGGATGAGCCGTGGGCAGACAGCCTTGGTAGACGGTCTACAAACTGGATGATCGTAATCAAAATTTCAATGGGATCTTCTTGGACATTGAAGCGAGGATGCTTGAAGTAGCAATTGGAGCAGCTGAGGATGCAGGAAGAAAGCTGCTGCAGCTGTTCCGAAAATCGAACTTGACGATTCGGCGCAAATACGACTACCCGGGCAGCATCGTCACCAATGCTGACGAAGAAGCTGAGAAACTCATCCTGAGCAGGATAAGAAAAAGCAGAATCAAGAGTACAGTCAAGTCTGAGGAAGCTGGAACCCTGAACTTCGGCTCGGATGATATCGTCTGGGCAGTTGACCCTCTTGATGGTACACTCAACTATGTGAAGAGAATTCCGTACTTCTCCGTCTCGATCGGAATGTTGATCGACCGGAGGCCAGTTGGCGGAGTAATCTACAATCCTGTTCTAGATGAAATGTTTGTGGCTGTTCGAGATGAGGGAGCTCGTCTAAATGCGAGAAAAATCCATGTCTCCCGGACTCGATCGCTGAAGAATTCGACACTGATCTTTGAGTGGTGGCAACCCGAACCCTCGATCCCAGATCCTTTGGATTTTGAGAAGAAGCTGTACCATTTTACGCGAAGCATACGATCCCCAGGAAGCGCAGCGCTCAACCTATGCTCCGTGGCTTCGGGCCGGTTCGATGGGATGGTGACGGTCTTTCAAAAGTCTCCCATCTATGAGACGGCGGCCGGTTCTCTAATGGTTCAGCAGGCTGGCGGGAAGATAACCGATTCTCGAGGCGGAAGTTGGGAAAGCTTCTCAAGATCCTTGGTGGCCGGCGGAGAACGAATTCACAGACAGATTCTATCTCTGCTCCGGCCAAGTCGGTCCAACATTGGACCGCTAGAGACCTACCCGAGAAAGGTCTTGTATTAGCTCACGTTGGCGCTGTGTCAATTTCGTCGGGGTGCTCACTTGAACGACGACGAGTTCGTCTCCTCTTCCGTTGTGCCGAAGCTCGGGCATGCCTTTCCTTCTAAGCCTAAACATTGTGCCACCCTGAGTTCCGGGAGGAACTGTAATTTTGGCCGACCCATCTAAAGTTGGCACGTCGACTTCCCCTCCCAATACCGCCTTCGTAAAGCTGAGGTCGACACGACAAATCAGATCGCTTCCCTCTCTCCTGAAGACACCGTGAGGTCTCACATGGACCACAACGTATAGGTCTCCTCTCTGTCCTCCCTCATCCGAGGCATCTCCCTCCTCGCGCATGATCAGCTGTGATCCAGTGTCAACACCGGGAGGTATCCTGATGCTGATTCGGCGGTGACGTTCAACAATGCCTGAACCTCGACATGCACTGCATGGTTTGTCAATGACACTGCCTCGTCCGCGGCATTTGCCGCAAGGTCGTCTCACGGCAAAACGCATTGGTCCCGCCATTTGCACATGCTGAATCTGCCCGGTGCCTCCGCATTCTGGGCATTTTCTGGGTGATGTGCCGGGTTTTGCGCCAGAGTTGTTGCATTCAGAACAATATTCACGTCTTGGAACTTCAATCTCGTCAGTGAGCCCGGAATGGGCTTGCTCCAATGATATCTCCAAGTCATATCGTATGTCCTGCCCTTCTATTGGACCGCGAGCGCGCCCTCCACCAAGTAATGTCTCAAATATCGAGCCGAATCCAAAACCGAAATCTCTGAAGACCTCGTCGAAGTCTACGCTTCGGAATATGTCCTCTGCCGAATAGCGCTGGTCTATTCCAGCGTGACCGAGCTGATCGTACTGTACACGTTTTTCTTCGTCTGAGAGAACGGCGTATGCTTCTGAAATCTCTTTGAATTTTTCCTCAGCGTCAGGTGATTTGTTGCGGTCAGGGTGATATTTCAGGGCTAGCTTTCGATACTGATTCTTGACATCATCCTTCGATGCGTTACGCGGCACACCGAGTACTTCGTAGTAGTCACGCTTTTCCAAATCTGATCGGCCGCAATGTCACGTCTACTTCTTGTCGTCCACAACCTTGTAATCAACATCTACAGCATCTTTCTTGTCCCCTTGCGGAGTTGCTCCTTGTGCACTTCCGGCGGCTGTTTGTTGCTGAGCCACATTCTGATATGCTGCAGTTCCAACTTCTTGCATGATTTTCTGGAGCGCCTCCAACTTCTGTTTGATGGCCGCATTATCTTTACCTGATAGAGCTTGGCGCAGTTCAGAAATGCTCTTCGTCATCCGCTCTGACTGGTCCGGGGAAATTTTTGCTGCAAGTTCTTTCGACAGCCGTTCCGCTGTGTAAATCATATTGTCGGCGTTGTTGCGCAGCTCGGCCTCTTCCTTGCGTTTCTGGTCTTCTGAGGAGAATTGCTCGGCCTGTTTCACCATTTTCTCTATTTCATCTTTGGGCAGCTTCGTTGACGCGGTTATGGTGATCTTCTGTTCTTTGCTGGTGGCTAGGTCTTTCGCTGACACGTTTATGATGCCGTTCGCATCGATGTCGAAGGTGACCTCGATCTGTGGAACTCCTCGCGGAGCGGGCGGAATACCCGTCAGATTGAACATGCCCAGAGAAACATTGTCAGCAGCCATTGGTCTCTCTCCCTGAAGAACATGCACTGTTACAGTAGTCTGGAAGTCCGCTGCGGTGGAGAAAACCTGGGTCTTTTTGGTTGGGATTGTTGTGTTCCTTTCGATAATCTTTGTTAGTACTCCGCCCAAGGTTTCTACGCCAAGAGATAGGGGGGTCACATCGAGCAGAAGGAGGTCGTGTGCTCCTTCCGCAACCGATTTCGCTTGCAAAGCAGCTCCCATCGCGACACACTCCATGGGATCGACTCCGCCTTCGGCGGGTTTGCCCAAGTATTCCTCGACAAACTTGCGAACAATAGGCATCCGCGTGGGTCCTCCAACTAGGATAATCTTGTCGATTTCTGTTGGAGCCAGCTTGGCGTCCTCAAGTGCTCTTCCCATGGGAGCGCGGCATCGGTCAATGATTGGTGCGATTAACTCTTCTAGCTTGGAGCGGGACAGTTTCATGCTCATAGATGCGGTGCGCGTTATGTAGGGTACATCGAGTTCCGTCATGGGTAAATTGGATAAGTCGATCTTGGCTCTTTCAGCTGCCTCACGAATTCTCTGCATTGCTGCCTTGTCGGTATGAAGATCGACCGCGTTAGATTTTCTGAAATCCTCGACGATATACTCCACGAGAGCGTTGTCCATGTCCGTTCCTCCCAATTGCGTATCGCCGCTTGTTGAGAGGACTTCGAACACCGGGGGTTCTTTTGGATCAGGTCGTGCGACTTCCATTAAGGTGACGTCCAAGGTTCCACCTCCTAAGTCGAAGACCAAAATCTTGAGGTTCTTTTCAGTTCGGTCCAGACTGTATGCAATGGAAGCTGCAGTCGGTTCGTTTATAATCCTGAGAACCTCGAGCCCTGCGATCGCTCCTGCGTCCTTCGTTGCCTGTCGCTGATTGTCGTTGAAGTAGGCTGGAACAGTTATGACGGCTTTCTCTACCCTGTCGCCCAAGAAAGCTTCGGCATCACGCCTTATCTTCTGAAGGATGAAAGCGGATATCTGCTGTGGGGTATACTCTTTGCCGAAAACGTTGACCTTGTAGTCAGTGCCCATCTTACGTTTGATCGCATAGACCGTGCCTTCGGGATTTGAAACGGCCTGCCGTCTAGCAGGTTCTCCAACTAGAAGCTGTCCGTCCTTTGTGAAGGCAACGTATGATGGAAACGCCTTCCCACCGAGGGAGGTGCCCTCAGCACTTGGAATAATTGTCGAACGCCCGCCTATTACGGCGGCAGCCGCCGAGTTGCTCGTTCCTAAGTCGATTCCAATGACCGTTGGCAAAATTGATACTCCTATTAGTTACTTAACGTAACATGAGAATAGGGTTTAATTCAAAAACATTATGGGTCCTAGGCTGGACCGCTCTTCTCCGAACCCTCGCTCTTTCCAACCTTCGGTTTACTTACCACCACCAAGCTAGGCCGAATTACCTTTCCATTCAACAAATATCCACTCCGCATCTCCTCAATTATCGTGTTTTCGGGGCGGTCGTCTCTCTCGACACAGCTCACCACTTCGTGACGCCCTGGATTGAGTGGTTGTCCGACTGCGGAAATCTCTTCTAACCCTTCAGTTCGCAGGACCTCTGTCAACTGCTTTTGAAGCAAGCCCAGGCCTACTGCAATCTCCTCGACCGACAATGATTTTCCAGAGTGGGCAAAATTGCCCGCCTGTTGCAGCGCATCCAGGATGGGCAGGAGCTTCAGAACAAGGGCCTCGGACGCCTGCCTGGTTACGGATTCCATTTGCCGCTTGGTAATCTTCTGCAGGTTCTCCATATCCGCCTGAAGGCGCTGCAACTTGTCGAAATACTCTGCAGCCTTCTTCTCACTATCCCTCCTGGCTTTGTCAAGCTCCTCCAGCTGAGACCGGAACTGTTCAATGAAGTCAATTGGCTTCTGTAACGACTCGACCTTTTGCTTCACTTTGTTATCGGACATGTTGTCCTCGACCTCGGCGGAAGCTCATGAAGGGTCACAAGTTTGATTCTTTTGCATGCTTTTTGCTTTGTGCCGTCATTCAAGTGCTCTTCATGAGCACCCTTCAACCATGGACTAGATTCCAGAACTGCTGCTTTGCGGCGTCCCCAGAACGGTACTGTCCTTCAGTCTTTCGAAGGCGTATTGAGGAACGAAGGTTCCGACCGACAGAGTCGCTTCAGGAGTTCTTCGGAAGTACTGGGTCGCTATTAGAGTCTCAGTCTTTATGATTCCTTGCACTCCTTCAAATTGATTGACTGCCGTCTCAAGAATATGTTCGAAATTCTTACTATGCAGAATCGCAAGCAGATCCCAGTCACCTGGGATGGTATGCCCTTCCACAACGTGCTTCAGACTCTTGAGTTGACCTAGCACACTAGGCAACGCACCCTCCGCACGAAGGAGAGAGATCGCCAAAGCATCATTCTCATCGACTGTGTATTCCTTCGTAAAACCCTCGAAAGGTATGTGTGTGCTCGTCGACCTAATGCCCGGCATCGATCTAATCTCGGACACACACTTGTAAAGGTCGGATCGATCGTAATGTCCAACCCGTACTAGTAGGTCGAATCTTCCAATGAGCAACGCACCTTCTTCGACTTGGGGGAGTTCTTTCACCGCTTTCACTACATCAGCAACTTGTCCACGCTCGATTCCAGCGAGAATGTATGAGGCTGACTTCAAAAGGGAACTCAAAGTGGACTCACCTGAAACGCTTGTTCGATGCACAGTTCGATTGAACTGAAGGATGCCAAGTCAAGCCTTCTACTTAAATCCGTACAATGACACTCAGTCGGACAGAAACACGGAGTCATCATACATGAAATGGATAACTCGCGAAAAGGCAAAAGTAGATAGAATCGCGTGCCCATGGCTGATCAAAAACTTCGTCGACAGGAACGCCGAATTCCTGTTCGTCCCGAAAGACAAGGTAATCGAAATGTCGAAGAAGGAGAATGCTATCCCATTCGATACTCCCGGCGTAGAACTCACACACTACAAGGAGAATGGCAAGGAGTTTGTTAGCTTCGACGCAATCATCAAGAAATACGAGGTCAAGGACGCTGCGCTGCTCGAGCTTGCAAAGATTGTGCGGGGAGCCGACGCCACTATACCACTCGCGCCACCGGAATCCGCCGGACTTGAGGCGGCTGCGTTGGGTTTTCGACAACTAGCGAAGGACGATTTTGATAACATGAAACTCCAGTTCCCGCTCTATGACTCGCTCTACAGCTACTGTCAGTGGAAACTGGAAGAATCTGGCAAATTGGAACACTCAGTGCACTAGTATACTAGGACATCGAAAGAATTTAGCTTGCGCTAACGTGACTGCTGACTTCATCCTCCAGGAGCGCGTTCACATTTGTATTCAGGCAATTGGCTCAGTCTTGACGGCAAACTGATATTCATCGAGAAATGCGTTCGAACGGTCCCATACGGTTTCTTGGGCGTGTTATACGGCGTCTACATGAAGCAACTAGGGTTTGGCGATTTCTCGATTGGGCTTGTGCTTATGGCAACCGTATTGTCAAGCGCTCTCTACACCTTCGCGGTCAGCTTTGTTGCTGATCGTCTAGGTCGAGTTCGGACTCTGATCTTCTTCGCGTTCATGGACTTCGTTGCTGGAAGTATTCTGTTCCTCTCGGCGTACTGGTGGGCTCCCATCTTGGCAGGGATTGTGGGCAATATGACTGTGGGGGCTGGTGAAGTGGGACCGTTCCTCTCGCTCGAACAAGCGATCCTCCCGAGGACCTGCGACCCGAAACGGAGAACATTGGTGTTCAGCTTCTACAATCTGATCGGTTACGGAGCGTCTTCTATTGGCGCACTCATGGCGGGGCTTCCGGCATACTTGGGAGGAACACTGACCGCATATCGACCATTATTTCTTGGATATTTGGTATCGGGCCTGCTCGGGGGCCTATTGTATTCGCGACTGTCAAGAAACGTCGAGATGGACCCCTCAGCCAGAGGGCAGAAACGTCCAGTTCTCTCCGCCAGATCGCGGCCTATCGTCATGAGATTGTCAGCTCTCTTCGCAGTAGACTCGTTTGGCGGCGGTTTCATCGGCCAGAGCATCATAGGCCTCTATTTCTATGAGAGATACCAGCTGCAGCTCGGAACACTAGGACTAATTCTCTCCGCAACACAGATCGTAACTGCGATATCGTTCCTTCTAGCTGAACGAATTGCCAGACGAATTGGGTTACTTCGTACAATGGTCTTGAGTCATATTCCTTCGAACGTCTTTCTGACGGCTATCCCATTTGCGCCCTCCGTGACTAGCGCAGTGGCGCTCCTTCTTTGCAGGCATTCGCTCTCTCAGATGGATGTTCCTACGCGCCAATCCTATGTCATGGCGGTCGTTGAAGAATCAGATAGAACCCCTGCTGCTGGCTTCACGAATGTCTCCCGCACTGTCGCCTCATCAGTCAGCCCGTCTTTGGCCGGTTATGTCATGGATAGTGTCTGGCTGGGCTTGCCGTTCGTTGCGGCGGGGACGCTGAAGCTCATCTATGACTTTGCCGTCTACGCGGTCTTTCGGAAAACCAAACCCACCGAAGAGCACCCTCGATGAGCCATCAACGCTCATCAGGCGGGAGACTCATATTCCCGTTCTACAATACCCAGTAGTTTTCCGAACATCTGGGCTGATGGCACGGCTTGAGGACCAAAGAGGCGAAGAGTGTGGGAAGGCAGGCAAGGCTACAACATGTAGTCGTGGATCCTTCGCTCAGAATTCGGCCGGAATTCCATGTACCACAACCCAGTTTCGGCACACTCTCTAACATCACTCCCTTCAAGGAAGACCACTTCCACCATCCAGTAACCCTCAACCCCGACGTCGCGAAAGAAACCTATCGTCAAGCCGGACTAAGACTAGAGTATGCTCCGCAGGCGCTGAAGCTAATCCGCGAACATCGTACAATAATCTTCGAGTATGACTCCGACGGATTCATCTGGGTCAGGCCAATCAAAGACGACCCACTGAATGGGATTCTCGACGATCGAACGCTGAAAACCTACGTCATGTGGAGTCCATACTATGACTCCTATCGACTCCGCCAAGCCGGGTCCGTCAGTTTTGCCAAACAAGCCTTCGAGAGAGAAAGCGTCAGGGTCCATCTGAAGAACTTCCCACAAGGCAAAATCGGCCTACCACGCATCAAGTCTCCACGAAAGCTCAACGTAACACTCTATCCGTTCCAACAGAAAGCAGTAGAGTTTATTCTACAGAACGACGGCCGAGCGTGCCTTTTCGATGAGATGGGACTTGGGAAAACGATCACCGCAACAACAACGCTGCTGGAACTCGTCAAACAGAGAAAGGCGTCCAGAGCACTCATTGTAGCACCGAGCGCTGTCACCGAACAATGGCGCGGCGAACTTGTCGAGAAATTCAACCTCGAACCAACCCTAATTACTTCCAGACGACATCTAAGAGAGCGAATAGCGCTTTATGACGAGCCACTAGTCATCCTCAACTATGAACTACTCCGCACTGATGCGGAACTCATTCTCCAGAAGAATTTCGATACACTAATATTGGATGAAGTGACTCGGGTCAAGAACTGGGACACACAGACCAGCGAAGCTGTGAAGAAACTCATCGTCCGAAACGTAATAGCACTAACCGGGACCCCACTTGAGAATCACTTGGGCGAATTATACAACATCGTCAATATCGTGAAACCTGGCTTCTTCGGCCGATACAACGAGGATTTCTTGAGGATATACACGTTGAAGGTCTCAGGTTCAGGATGGCAAGCCTCCCGTCCCATCATAAATCCGGACAACTTGCCTGAACTCAGGCGAGAGTTGCGCACAATATCGATTCGTCGAACCAAGGCGCAGGTCTTGAAGCAGCTTCCCGCACTCACAATGCAATACGTGTACACCGAGCCAGCAAGGAACCAGAAACTGATCTACGACATACTCCAAGCGAGCCTAGGCGAAACGGTGCTTGATGAATACGCCTACAGCACAAGTAATCAAGAGGGCCCCAACCCTTTTACTGCGAACAGAATACGATTGTACACGCTACTCCGCGAAGCTTGCGCGGACATCAGCATGATAGCTGGTTACCTGCGCCGCAAGCAACGCGAGGTGAGCGAAGACGCCGCAGAACTGAGAGAGTCGCCAATCTTCAAACGACTCTTACGTGCACTCGCCAAACTCGAACCGGAGAACGCCAAACTCGTGGAATTGAAAGAACTCGCAAAGGATTTCACCGAGCAAGGCCACAAGATTGTGATCTTCTCACAATTCGTCCCAGTTGTCAACTTAATTCAAGAAGATCTGGTAAACGAAGGCATTGGAACCCTGGTCTATCACGGACAACTGAACTCAGACGATCGGACAACCAATCTGAAAAGATTCGTTGAGGAACCAGAATTCCGAGTCTTAGCCAGCTCCGACGCCGGTCAATTCGGATTGAACCTGCAAGCCGCCGACGTGATAATCAATTATGATCTTCCATGGAACCCCGCTAGACTACAGCAACGTATTGCTCGGCTGCACCGGATTGGGCAGACGAACAAGGTTTTGGCTGTTAACTTCATTGTTCGAGGAACTGTCGAGGAACACGTCCGCGACGTTCTTGAAAGAAAGAGGAAGCTATTCAGGGACGTTACGGTGAGCGAGATAGCTGAGAGCGAGGACCTTGATATCGATGAACTAAAGGAGATTTTCGGGTTCGATATGCGAAAACTCGCTGAGACGATTCGAGAGCGGTACGGTCTTCGTGTTGAAAGTTCCATCAGAAAGGCCGTTGGCAAGTCCAGTTAACAAACCTGAGCTATTCAGTGTTCATCGAGAACTTTCACTCATCTCTCTTGCGTATAAGCAGTCGACTGCAAGCTTCAGGTGAAAGGACGTGGGAACCTTCTGCGAAGCCTGCAGTCCACCAAGAATTCCGCGATATGAAGGCAGAAAACTTGTGTTGGATCATGTGGAGTGCTACTGCCAGTGTCCCAACACCGTCTTCGAGTCCAAAGGACCGAGATGCCCTCGATGCAATCATCTAGTGAAGATCGAACTCACCGATGAGTGGCACGACCCATTCTTGTGGATGGACCCCAAGACTCACGGACCAGTCAGAGTTGACGATATAAGACCTGGCACGCTGTAAGTTGGAGAACTGCTCCAATCATTCGGAATCGACGTCAGAGCCGAAGGCATTCTTGAGGTAAAGTGACTATTCTGCCGGACATCTAGATTCGGTTGCTTGGAATGCCAATCGCAAAGAAAGCTAATTAGCCGAAGCCGCTTGGAAGCTCCGTTGAACTCACTTGGTCGCCGAACTCAGAACAGAGAATCTGCGTTGGACTTGTGATCCGAAGATCATCGCCGCAAAGTCCAGTGAGGAATTGAAGCCTCTTGACGTAATGGTGGGACAGCCGCGCGCATCTCAGGCCATGTTGTTTGGCTTCAACATGAAGGAACCAGGCTTCAACATATTCGCTACAGGACCACCCGGAACCGGAAAGACTACTACGACCACAGATTTCCTTGAAGACCTTGCGCGAAAACTGCCGACCCCGTCCGATTGGTGCTACATTCACAATTTCACAGATGACTACCAACCCATTACCCTTCGTTGTCCGGCCGGCATAGGAAAACAACTCAGACAGGACATGAGGGAATTCGTTCAAGCGGCCAGAATAGCAATCCCACAGCTATTCGAAGGCGAGGATTACACGAAGAAGCGAGACGAGATATTTCGAAAGACGAACCAGAAGAGGCAGGGTGCGATCAACCGGATGGGCAAAGTAGCAGAAGAAGAAGGGTTCACAATGCAGCTGACTGCGCTCGGCATTTCGCTGGTTCCAGTCATCAAAGGCCGTCCTCTGACCAATGATGATTTCCTTTCCTTACCTAAAGACACGCAAGAGAAGCTCGCACAAAAACGTGAGAACCTCAAGGAAAAACTGACACCGTTTCTGAGAGAGTTGAGGGAAGCTGAGTCCAAAGCGAGAGATGAGATTGCCGAGTTTGACAGGGAGGTTGCCCTCTATGCGATTGATCATCTGATGTCGAACCTCCTCGAGAAATACAAAGCCCACGAAGAGATTACGAACTTCCTCAAAGAAATACAAAGTCACATCGTGGAAGACCTGGATAGATTCCGACGCGCAGGAAACGACAAGAAGGAATCATCCCCGGAGGCGATTCTGGCTGACGAAATGGCCTTCCGAGTCTATGACGTGAATGTTATCGTCGACAATTCGGGAATTCAGGGAGCCCCGATCATTATTGAGCAGAATCCAACCTACGATAACCTGCTAGGGAGAGTGGAGAAGGAGAGCCAACTTGGGACATTATCTACCGATTTTACGCTCATCCGCGGAGGTTCATTGCATCGAGCAAATGGTGGATTCCTGATAATGCGCGCCGAGCAGCTTTTGCGCGATCTGATCGTTTACGACGCTTTGAAACGAGCTCTCAAAGCTCAGGAGATCCAGATCGAGGACCTACCGCAAAGAACCGGTTATGCTAGTGTTAGAACGTTAGCGCCCAAACCAATTCCACTCGATGTGAAGGTTGTTCTGATAGGTGATTCGAATATGTATCAGACTCTCTTTGCATACGACCCCGAGTTCCGGGAGCTCTTCAGAATCAAGGCAGACTTCGACAGCACGATGGTTAAGACAGATGACAACCTTCGAAACTACGCCGGCTTCTTCACTACTTTGGCGGTGAATGAGAACCTAAAACATCTTGACGCTTCCGCCATAGCCCGACTCCTCGAACACAGTTGCAGACTTGCTGAGAATCAAGACAAACTATCAACCCAGTTCGGTTTGGTTGCTGACGTTGTCCGAGAGGCATATTTCTACTCGCTACAGGACAATTCCAGGTACATAACCTCCGAGCATGTCGAGAAAGCGATTGAGGCCAAGATCTATCGCTCGAACCTCATTCAGGAGAAGCTGCGTGAATACATCGAACGTGGCGTAATTTTCATTTCTACTGATGGCGCGGTTGTTGGTCAAATAAACGGGCTTTCCGTGTTGAGCGTAGGCGACTTCTCTTTCGGAGCTCCTTCGAGGATCACGGTTGCAGTTGGGTTGGGGAAGGAGGGGCTGATCGATGTACAGCGCGAAGTCAAGATGAGTGGACCTATTCACGGAAAGGGCGTGATGATAATTGCCGGCTACTTGGCTTCCAAGTTTGCTAGAGACAAACCTCTAACGTTGTCGGCGCGCATCGTGTTCGAACAGAACTATGAAGGAGTTGAAGGTGACAGCGCCTCCAGCACGGAATTGTATGCACTCTTCTCAGCTCTGTCCGGTTTACCGATAAAGCAGAATTTCGCAGTTACCGGTTCGGTTAATCAAAGAGGAGACGTTCAACCGATAGGAGGGGTGAACGAGAAGATCGAAGGTTACTTCGAAGTGTGCAAAGTCAGAGGACTGAACGGTCAACATGGCGTGCTAATTCCGCAGACCAACGTGCGCGATCTCATGTTGAAGAGGGAAGTCATTGAAGCCGTTAAGGCCGGAAAATTCCACGTCTACCCTGTTAAGACAATCGAGGAAGGAATTGAGATCCTCACAGGGGTACCGGCAGGGAAGCAATTGCCTGACAATAGCTTCGAGAAGGATTCTGTCTACGATTTGGTTGACAAGCGATTGCGCGATATGGCTGAGACAATCAAACGATTCCAGGCATATCCTGCGTAGGAACGTAATCGCGACGGTTCACTCAACCGTCTTGCTTGAAGCGGCAGACTACACTGCGCAGATAACTCTTGATTTGTGATTGCCGATGACCGGCAACAGGCCGAGCCCACTGATAATGTACGGTGAACCATTGCTCGTAACCTTTCTGTGGTCGACATCCTTCGTTCTGATAAAGCTGGGTTTGTCTGAAGTCTCTCCATTCCTGTTTGCCGCGGTGCGCTATTCGCTAGCCTTCGCTGTCCTCGGATTGTTTGACTTGGGTCTTGCAAGTAGGGGTGGGAAGGAGGCAGCCCTTGGACGTACGAACATGGTTCTCTTAGTAATCGCCGGAATTTGTGGATATACTCTAGCGCAAGGGTTCCAATTCCTCGGCTTATTTTATCTCCCCGCCGTCACAACTAGTTTCCTGCTGAATTTTACACCGATCTTTGTACTCATTCTCGGCATACTTGCTCTTCATGAGAAGGCATCAGGGCTTCAATTGCTTGGGTTAGCTGTCGCTCTGGCGGGCGCCTTCGCGTTCTTCTCTGAGCGGCTCTCTTGGAAGGGAGAACAACTCGGTGTACTAATCGTCATCATTGGAGGAATCGCTTGGGCGACCTATATGGTAATCATGAGAAGAATTCAACGAGTCAACAAGCTCAGCTCTTTGAGACTCACGTTAGTCACTATGGGGATTGGGACTGCAGGTCTCGTTACACTTGCCATTGTTTTCGAAGGGCTCAAACCGATTTCTCTTAACGCGGTGATCATAATCTTATGGCTGAGCACGGTAAACACGGCGTTGGCATTTCTTCTATGGAACCACGCGCTGAAGTTCATTCGACCCTACGAGTTGTCGGTCATTCAGAATTCGATGCTCGTTCAAATCGCGATCCTAGCTTGGCTCTTCTTGGGCGAAAACCTGACTTTGGTAATGGTGATGGGCGTAATCCTCGTCATTACCGGAGTTCTGTTGGTTCAGATTCCGACAGTCAAGTCCAATAACCCTCAGCCTCATGCGAAATCGCAATATTTCTCGAACTAGGAGATGCTTGGGCTACGCTTTCTGTCTCGGGTGGATTGCTAGCACGAGAAGAGCGCCAACTATCTGTGTTAATGAACTCGCTACAAAGATGAAGACAGGTCCGTACGCGACCCAGACCAAGCCAAAGAGAAGCGGTCCGACGATTATTCCTAGATCTTCGAACGAGCCGTATAATCCGACGGCAGTTCCGTACAGAGTTCTTGGGGTCACCTCAGGAACCAGCGCCAAGAGAAGGGAACTCGCAGCGAGGCCCACGGAAACTATAATCGAGATCAACATGAGTTGAGGCGAAGTCTGGACTAGAGGGTAGGACATGAATACAGCGGAAGATAGTAGAAATCCTGCAAAGGCCATGCGTTTCCTCCCGAATCTGTCTGAAAGCCATCCAAGCAACGGTATGGCTGAGAGTTGCGACAGAGACATGGCGCTGAGCAGAATACCGATCTCGACCGTTGACATATTGATCTGTTCTGAGGCGTAGAGCGGAAGGAACGACCTCACCAAGGAGATTCCTATGAAAGAAAAGGCAGCTGAGAGAAAAAGGAAAGCGGCTGGACGGAAACGTAGGACGGTCTCGACTCCACCCACAATTTGCTGCGCGTTTCTATTTCCAGGTTTCCTATGCTTGGGAAATGCAAACAGAATAACTGGTACTAAGACCAAGGAGAGAATGGTTGAGGCGTAGAAGGAGTATTCGAACGACCATGTCTGAGCAATACACGCTCCCAACAAGGGGCCGATTATGCGTCCGGTTGTGTGGGAGGCCCACCATAAGCTTGCGAAGAGACCGGTCGCTTCCTTTGGGGACTCATCCGACATGTAGGCTCTTGTCGTTGGGCCTATGATTACACCGACCGCACCAGAAAGAAACTGCAAGATGATGAAATATGGGACGAGATCTCGTAAGGTGTAGAGGGGGAAGAGGCTGCTCATCACGAGCGCCGAGAGAACCATAAGTAGCCGACGATCCATTCTGTCAGATAGAAACCCCCAGACCCATTCAAGAAAGAACATGCCGAGCGCAGCTGAAGTGGCCAATAGACTCCAATCCACGATTTCAATTCCAAGCGATTTGACGTAGAGCGGCATCACAGGACCACTGATCGAAACTGACCAGGTCACATTCCACAGTATCAAAATGAGGTAGGCCGGAAGCACCCGCCGAAGGTTCGACAAACTAGTGGTCAATGGAAGGCAAACACCTCCGCAGTGCGTCCGGTGTTAGAGCGGGCCAACTGTGCTAAGGCACATGTAACTCATATAAACCCGGAAACCAATCCTCGCTGCATGCCAGCAAAGAAAAGTAAGACCAAGAAGATACAATCGGTCAGTCCGATCCCGTCCGGATTCAAAACCGTCACCCCTTATCTCGCGCTTGACCGGGGGGCGGAAGCCATAGAGTTCTATAAGAAAGCCTTTGGAGCCAAGGAACTCGCAAGGGAGGCGACTCCTGACGGGAAGATCATTGATGCGAGAATCAGAATTGGTGATTCCATCATCATGTTGTCCGATGAATTTCCCGGCTCTGACACCAAATCTCCTGCATCATTAGGCAGTACTACTGGGACCCTGCATATCTACTCGAAGAATGTGGACAAGTTGTGGCAGCAGGCGGTTTCGGCTGGTGCGAAGGTTACGATGCCGCTGGACAATCAGTTCTGGGGTGAACGTTACGGAAAACTCGCAGACCCCTTCGGCCACAGTTGGTCGCTCTCAATGCAAGTCAAGATGGACCCCAAAGAGATGGAAGCGAAACGCCAAGCAGCAATGTCCATGTTTGCCCAAGGAGAACACCCCGGAAAGACAAGCTAAGAAAAATTCGTAATTAGATAATGCGGATTTCTGCCAGCCGCTTCCATATTTCCATAATGCAATTTACTCGAGGCATCTTTTTAGCTCGGTCGTCTGGTCAAGCACTCCGTTCTAGTAACGTTGGTGAATTGTTGAGACGTGTTGCGCTTCTGGCCGTAATCGTCGGCATCCTTGGTGCTTACTGGAGCTGGCGTCTACTTCAATGGTACATATCCGCCACAACTTTGACTGCCTGCATCATAGGGTCGCAATGTCCGGCGGTTTTTCAATCGTCCTTCTCTTATTTCTACGGAGTACCGATTCATCTGCTCGCGGTTGCATGGTTCACCTTGCTGACCCTGCTTGCTGTCGTAAGGGCATGGGGCAATCGAGGCGCTTCGAAGATTGGCCTGATCGTTGGAGCGTTGTGCGTCCCCGCAATTATCTACCTAGACTACATCCAGCTCGCAATAGTACATGCGATTTGCTCAGACTGTGAATTAGCGCATGTACTTGGATTGGTTCTTTTCGCATTGTTCATCATCATCTACCGGTCTGATAGAAGAAGCGAAAAAGAAGAAACGTGACGAGGGAAGCCGCGTACGATGGCATCATAGATTTCAAACTCGACGAAAGTGTCGACCCACCTAAGAATCTAATTCGACTAAGAAGTATACGAAACACAGGCTTTGATGGACGCTGGCACGCGCTCAAGATCGGGGAGAATTTCGAGGTTACGTTAGCCAAGTAGGTTTCGTGCGATGAGAAAGGGGTAAGATGGCGGGCGAGCTCAAAGCATGATATGAGCTCGTTCGTCTGCGGTTTGGACATCCACAAGAATGGTGTGTACGCTACCGTGATGAGTTATGGCGGAGAAGTGGTCGACAAGAGGAAACTCCCCAACGATGAAGTGGTCAGCTTCCTAGACCGGTACCATGGTTGCCATGGAATCATCCACCTCCATCGTCCGCATCTACAGGGCGTTGAGAGAGAAAGGATACACGATACTCGTCTCACATCCCAAGAAGACCAGGCTCATAGCAGAATCCCGCATCAAGACGGATAGAGTTGATAGCTGGGCTGTAACTGAACTCGCTCGACTCAACGCCTTGCCCCTATCATACGTACCTCCAGACGACATCGCCGTCAACGGCATCCAACCCCCCTCAGACCGTGGCCTATTCACATCCAAGGGCCTAGAATGGCTTCACAGCCTACAATTGGACTCGGTTGAATCCTACCTGCCAGTCATCTCATCCCTTGACATCCAGATAGGGAAGCTCTCCAAGGATTTGCAGGCAATAGCTCCACAGGATGAGGATGTGAAATTGCTGATGACGATACCGGGTATAGGATACTACTCGGCGCTACTGGTCAAATCGGAGATAGGCAACATCACAAGATTCCCTGACGGTGAGAAACTATGCAGCTACGCTGGACTCGTCCCATCAGTCTCCAGTTCAGGTGGATATACGCGGCACGGCTCGATAACGAAGGAAGGCTCGCGTTGGTTACGCTGGATTATGGTGGAATGCGTCCACACGCATCTGAAGTACGATACGTCGATCACACGATCCTACCATGCCATAGCTGAACGGAAAGGTAAATCGATCGCTAAGGTTGCTGCTGCCAGACGATTGTTGATGTGCTGTTATTCGGTTCTGCGGAACCGTCAGCCCTACCGTGACCCAGCAGGCCACTATGAACCATCATGATCAGGCAGAATTGAGAATGGCTCCGTCCTCACACACTGCGTCCCTGTACGCGTTTTCCGTGATTGGAGCCGCCTGGTTGCGCAAGCATAATGCCCCCTGTGGGCGAATAGGGTGTGTGCTCATCATCAGGCTTAACTCACAGTCTGGTGTTCTTGATGTAACAGATTTCTCATAGGTGTGTGTGGGTCTAGTGGTGCGGGCGCCGTAATTTGAACTGGTAGGCATCCTAGCCCTAATGCTGCTCGGTAGAAGTGCGCAATTCAAACACAGTCATGGATAACACGATCTCTCAGCAGTTCTCAGAGCCGCGACTTCAACCAAGACGCTTATTCTCAAAGAACCTAGAGTTGAAATTCAACCACCTCGGGACGCAGGTAAGCAGTCAGTTGACCACTAATTCCTTGCAATACGCTGTTAACCATGAGCGCTGCGGATATGGGAAAATGACATGGTTTTGCGTCTTTTTGCGGGTACCTTTATCAGCCCAGATTCCCCGGTCAAACTCGAACGAGCATGAAACTAAGAGCAGCGGTAACATTCTGCATCATACTCGCAGCAGTCTTTGGTTCAATTAGCTTAGGGACTCTAGCAGCAGCGAACAGTCCTCAGGATTCATCAACCATCTCATACACTATGACAAGCACAACGAACTACCTCGTAACGACTGGAGGTGTTCTCCAGGTCAACTTCGATTCCATTCAATTAACCCAGGCGTCTCCTCAGGCATACTCGTTCGGCGTAGTCGCCAAGACATTTCCAGGCCTATGGATAATTCGAGTTCTCTGGCAGTTTGGAGACGGGAACACTATGGACGTTCCTTATTGCTGTCAGAGCCATGTGAGTGAAGTTAGATACCACGCCTATGCCAACCCGGGACCTTACACGGTCTACGTTGCGGCTTTCGATAACGCCGGAAATGCGGGTACTGCATGGGTGACCGTGAACTGGGTCACGCCAATCCCAGAATACCCCAGTTACAGCCTATCGCTGATTGCCTCCTTGGTAGTTGTATTTGTTGGCCTTGCTGCAGTGCGCAGAGGAATCAGGCCGAAGACTTTCCCAGCGTTTCTTCATTAAAGCTCGATAGGCGACACAACCGTTCCTGAACCGAGGTTCCATGGATTCTTCTGAGTTAGCCGTGCGTTTTGCCTCGCCTTGAGAGGCCTTATATATGGATGACTGGTAGGCACTTAAAAGCCCCTTATATAAGGTGGAGATTCTGCCCGGCAAGAAAGCCTTCATCAACATCGAGAATGTCGTAGCCTCGGCGACCCTTCATCAAAACATCGACCTGAACTCAATCGTTCGAGTCTTCCCAGGCGTCGAATACAGGCCTGAGCAGTTTCCAGGTCTCGTCTATCGGTTGAAGAAACCGAAGACCGCGACGCTGATCTTCAGTTCGGGGAAGATGGTTTGTACGGGTGCGAAGTCGGAGCGGCAGGCTCACAAGGCCGTCATGAAGGTTGTCGATGAGCTCAAACGCAACGGGATCGTCATCTTGGGGAAACCTGAGATTAAGATACAGAACATAGTTGCCTCCTCCGGACTGGGGGGGGCCATCGACCTTGAGAAATCCACCTACTCACTCAAACGCACAATGTATGAGCCCGAGCAATTCCCTGGCCTGATCTACAGGATGGATGATCCGAAGGTGGTCATCTTGCTTTTCGCGAGTGGCAAGCTCGTATGCACAGGCGCCAAGAAAGAGACCGAAGTCCATAGGGCCGTTACCAAGCTGCAGGAGACGCTGGAAGAGAAGGTTCTCATCGCATACGAACAATCGCAGACAACGCCTAAGTAAGAGATTGGTTTTTGGAGAGCGAGTGGTCCCAGTATGAAAGCTACTTGCATATCGGCGCTGTTAGTCATCACCATTATGCTTGTCGGTATGAGTCCTAGCCTAAACCTGTTACCTCAAGCAGCGGCTCAGACGGCGGTCAAACGTGAAGTGACAATGCCGGTGAAGGTTGTTTTGGTTGGTGTTGATCCGGCCACAGTCGATACGAGCTACATCAAGTGGAACATGAACCTTCCAGTCGCAACTTACAATCAGGTTCTGCAACCTGGCCCAGGAGGAAACCTGACCGGTGTTGTCTTCAATATCGACTACAGTTTCACGTTTGCTGGCAATGATTTCAAGACGAAACTTCAATCATACCTCAAGAGCATACAGGTGAATAAACATGGGCCGAACCCGTTCTTCAACTACTACACTCGATCGATCGAGGGATACGTGTCGACCTCGAACTACTACTCAGTGGATTATGTAACCTACGACGCAAACCGAGTGGAGAACTGGCTCTACAGCAACCAACAGGACGTGGGCGGTTTTCCATCAAACGGCTGGACGCTCATGTTTCTTAATCTAACTGAACTCCCATCGTATGATTTTCAGAACTACAGCGACTTCTTGGCGGTTCAACATACAGCTCAACCCAACGGAACGGCCCACTACTATAGCGTCACTTACACTGACTCGGACTTAGGTTACCGATATCGGTATAGAGATTTCATGACCGGCTGGGGAGGAGTGCACCGGTTCTGGTTTGATGACCTCAGCGCCGGCCCAAGCTTCTGGACGTATCCTGAAGATCTGTCGGTCCAGATCGCATTGGAAGACAACAACATTGACTTACATAGCTCCTACGGGAGGAATTGGTTTACGGAGTATCTGGCTGATTACATATGGCAAGCAACTTGGAACTTGGTCACGCCCTTCTTTGAGTATGATCCCCTCTACTCAGAGAAGTACAGCTTCCATGTTCACGTCTTCGACTTTCGAACCGACTCTGAGAAGCAAGACGTGGATATTCGATCAACCATCGATACCGGCAAGATCAAAAGCGCCTACCAAGACCTCGCCCCCTACTCCACAATTGATGTTTCAGTGAAATTTGACGACACATCGCAATATCAGGACCTCCGGAGTATAATTGATTCCAATTACAAGTATACTGACTCGTTTACGTTCGGCGTGTCCGGACAACCATTAAGGTATGGAATCGTCGACGCCCGTCCGGTCTACAAGTATTTGCAAGACCACTTGTCCACCTTGGAGCCGAACTATCACCGGGACAGGTCTGAGTTCACTGTTCCAGTGTATGCTTTTGCATTTAGCAAGAACACGCTCTTCACTTTCACTTACAAATGGATCATTTCGAAACCCGAGTCAGACGTCAAAGCCCTCCTCGGGGTAGCGTTGGGAGATGTTGCTTTGGTATCATTGAGTCAATTTGAATTTCAAAGAGGCGATTATGTTTCGCCACAACAACCGGGCAAAGGCGAAGGAATCACAGAGACGGTGATTCATGAGGCTGGTCACATGTTGGGTGCGCAGCACCCGCACAACTTCGGTCCCGTGGGCGACTTCGCGCTCACTGTGATGGGCTACTACACGCACGATTATGTTTTCGGTCAGTCAGATAAAGACGCTATCCGAAGAGCCCATGTAGATCAAATTTACCTTGGAATCCAATCGATCTTGGATCAGTTAGCGCACTCCGGTGGGCAGACTGAGTCGATCAATGCAATTAAACAACAACTGAAGGACGTCGATGCGAAGTATTCCCAGATGGATTACGTTGCAGCCTTATCCTCTGTCTTGAACGTCGAGAAGGCCGCTAAGTCTGTTTTGAGTGGGTCGGCTATCCTCCCAGGCGGAACCGTTGTCCCACAAGGCGTAGCGGGCATAATCTATCTGGTAGTCGGAGCGGCAGTGGGGCTTGTCGTAGGAATTGTGGTTGCTTGGCTTGTCTTCATAAGGGTCCCTGTGGGAAGGCAGCGCGGTCGTGGTGCACGACGAACCTCGGGGAGAGTTCGCAAGCGGTCCGGTCGCAAGTAGAATTACGTGCAATCTCTGCGTGATGAGAGTTGGCTGACGAGCGGAAGATTGGAGCCTACATACTCATCAAGACGCACCCGGCAAATCAAGAGCGATCACGGAGCAGATTTCGAGGATTGAGGGCGTTAGGTCCGCTCACCCTGCCACAGGGATGTTCGATATCATAGCCTACCTTGAAGCCGCTGACATCAATCACCTGACCGGAACGGTCAGAACGAAAATACAGACAATTGATGGTTCTTAGAACTCACACGGCCATCGTGGGCGAGCTCGTCACGAGGGGGGACTAGTCAGCTCTGAGTGGTTGGTTTAGGTTGCGCAGACTTCGACTCCTTGTATTCGATTGCGATTATTAGCGCTACGAGTAGGATGATCAGCGTTACGCCGACAGGTCCTCGCAGTTCGAGGCTCAAGAGGCCCACGTAAGGAATCTTCGCAACATAAACCCCCATCAGGTTTTGTGCGGATACCTTCCAGCCATCCTGCACAGGGTTGTGATCACCTTTTGTCTCAAAGAAGACCGAATCGTCCATGTGGCCTACCGCGATCACTCGATGAACAATGGGTATCTCGTAGTTGTTGGGACTGTGGAAGATGATTATCGTTCCCACTGTAACGGTCTTCGGGTCCACGCCTCGCACGAGGATAATGTCGCCAACATTCAATGTGGGAACCATACTCTCAGAGGAAACAACCATTAGTGGAGACTCCGTGTGAACCACGATTCGTAAGACCTCAACGCCCCCGTAAGTCGCCGCAAACAAGATGACGATCAAGAATATGACGCGCGCGGTGGGGTTTCTTCGGAGAAACCGCAGCGATTTAGATATGGCGTTGTCATGTTGCAAGATTACTTCGCAGCCGGAAAACTATTCATCTATTGATATTGCTTTCGCATTTCAGTTGTAGTTCTTGAGGAATGGCCTACATCTTTGCCTCGGATGACTGACCTTGAATTAGACGTGACAACTCAAGAGTGGCGCGTTCCCCTGCTTCAAGAAAGTTTACTCCATTCTCGGTGATCTTATAGATCCTGCGCCCGCGTCCCTTTTCGGATTCCCATTCACCTTGAATGTAGCCATCATCTTCGAGTGAATGAAGCAGCGGATATAGTGTGCCAGCACTGAGGTAGACGCGGAACTTGTCGCGTATTGAAATGTTCACTTCATAACCCCATTGGGGCTTGGTGCGAAGTAGGCGGAGTATGATTAGGTCCAGATTGGCCTTTACGACACGCTCGCGCCAATCCTTGTCGCTATTCCTAATCAAACTCATTGCCTCATGCGACGTTCAGTTCGTCATATGGGTGAGTACGCTTACTGCGTAAGCATTCTGTATTATAAGTGCCCCTACGTGGCGTGAAGAGATGCCTGCCCACTCTTCTTAATCCGCAATCATGACTTGACTGCCCTGCCCAAGGCCTAAAGGAGGCTCGTCGAATTTCACAACTAGAAAGTCTGTTTCGACGCCGAGGACTTTTCCTTTGGAGTCCTTTGTTTTCGAGAATTGGAAGCTCGCGTCGTGTCCTATGAAGCGTTCTAGATCTGCTTCGGATACTGTGATCCAAGCTTTGTTCTCTGTGTCGTCAAATGTAATCACAACGCCAATCATCCGTCTCTACCCATACACAGCCTAGATGAGGTGTGTGTTCTTGAAGTTTTCCTGAGGGACCTCTCACGTTTGGATTAGTTTTCGCGTCGTCCAATCGATTGCAGTCTAAGCTTTCGCCTGTCCTCTGCTTCCTTCCACCGACGCTTCTCTTCCTCGGTCTCCGGGACTAATGGGGGCACCGAAGTAGCTTTCCCATTCTTGTCGAGTGCAACATATGTCAGGAAGCATGTCCCGGTGTGCCTGATTTCGCCGGTTATGGGGTTCTCCGCTTCGACGCGTACTCCGATTTCCATTGAGGTTCGATGGACTTAGTTGATGGACGCGATCAGTCGGAGTAGGTCTCCGATGTAGACGGGTGAGTAGAAGTCCATTCGGTCTATGGAGGCTGTAACAACGTTGCTTCGGGCATGTTTGAAGGCAACAATAGATCCTACTTCATCTATAACCCTGAGTATCGTACCTCCGAAAACATTGCCTGCAACGTTCGCGTCCATGGGCATCATTATTCGAACCACAGTCGTTGAGGATTGGCTGGAAGTCTTACCGGGCGGGTTCAAGGTTACCAACTGATCCTGCAGGGTACGCATACCTGAATAATCATTTTCCTTCAACGCAAGAAGCGTGGTGCAATGCTCAGTTTGGGTAGGTTACTTCGACGCAACTCGGGCTGGTGAAGAATACGGTCGGTTATGGGGTCTATTGGCAACCCACGTTTCACCTTAGTTTTCGTTTGGAAAGGATTAATATACATGAAAACGAACCGGCCGCATAGTTCACCTAGCACGGTGGTTAAAATGGAAACCATTCAGATTGAAAGACCTGAGACTAAGCTAATCCGGGAAACAAGAAGCGTCTGCCCTGATTGCAATAAGATCCTTCCAGCCACAGTCTACGAGCGTGAAGGTAAGATCTGGCTAGGTAAAACCTGCCCAGATCATGGTGAGGTAGAGGAGCTCTACTTCGGCTCAGCCGACATGTACTACAAGTTTGCGAAGTTTTCTCACAACGGCAAAGGCATTGAGAACCCGAACGTCCCGTTGGAGAAGTGTGCCTGCCCGACGAACTGTGGGCTCTGCACAAGTCATCTTAGCCACTCTGGCTTAACCAACCTTGTAATCACCAACCGATGCGACCTGACTTGCTGGTACTGCTTCTTCTATGCCAAGAAAGGCGTCGAAGGCGCCTACGTCTACGAACCAACACAGGACAAGATTCGTGAGATGGTTCAGGTCCTACGCGCCGAAAGACCAGTACCAGGCAATGCGATCCAAATCACAGGCGGAGAACCAACACTCCGAGAGGACCTTGCAGACATCGTAAGAATCTGCAGGGAGGAAGGAGTGGAGCACATTCAACTGAACAGCAACGCCATCAACATGGCGCAGGATCCCGACTTGGTAAGACGAGTCAGAGAGGCCGGAGTCAATACAGTGTACATGAGCTTTGACGGCGTCACTCCGAGAACGAACCCGAAGAACCATTGGGAAGCTCCGATTGCGATCGAGAACTGCAGAAAAGCAGGATTGGGGGTCGTGCTTGTTCCGACCGTCATCAAGAGCATTAACGACCATGAGCTCGGAGGCCTCGTGAGATTCGGTCAAAGGAACATGGACGTTATCCACGCAGTCAACTTCCAACCGGTCTCGTTGACTGGCCGTCTCAGCAAGTCCGAGAGAGAGAAATACCGAATAACTATACCCGACTGCATAGAACGCATAGAAGAACAGACCAACGGTGAAGTCACAAAGGATTCCTGGTTCCCCGTTCCAAGTTGCGTCCCGATAACTCACTTCGTTGAAGCGCTGACAAAGCGTCCGCGATATGAGCTGTCAATTCACTTCGCATGCGGCGCAGGAACCTACGTATTCAAAGATGACGACAAACTTGTTCCAATTGCCTCCTTCGTCGACCTCGAAGGCCTACTTGAATACCTAGAGGAGAAAGCGGACGAACTCCGCTCTGGCAAGAACAAGTACCTGGTCGTCGCCAAGGTGCTTGCGAAGATGGGTTCATTCATTGACAGAAGCAAGCAGCCCAAGGGCTTAGCTCTGAGCAAACTATTGTTCAACGCCCTCGTGAAGAACGACTACAGTGCATTAGGCGCGTTCCACCACAAGTCAATGTTCCTAGGCATGATGCACTTCATGGACAAGTACAACCACGACGAAGAACGACTGAGAAGATGCGACATACACTACCTCAGCCCAGACCTTAGAATCATACCCTTCTGTGCCTTCAACGTCATCCCCGAATGGTACAGGGATGCCATCCAACCGAAGTACGGTATCCCCATCGGGCAATGGGAACGCGAACACAAGACAACCCTTGAACAAGGATTGTATAAAGGAACCCTAAGAAAGGGCAAAGGCCACGCCGCCGGATGCGGATGCCCACTCGGCGCTCTGAACACGCCGTCCTCGGAATTGCTCACGATTGAGAACGGCATGATAAAGACCAAGTAAACGAACCACTACGGGCGCGTGGCGCCCTCAACTTCCATTTTTC
>Ga0315279_10001087_pt1 | contig 46809 bp, 38 predicted proteins | sample YL17G06_20_MG_FD_203694 | JGI IMG/M metagenome (GOLD analysis project Ga0315279, IMG submission 203694) | Sediment microbial communities from Yellowstone Lake, YNP, Wyoming, USA - YL17G06_20 | ecosystem: Environmental > Aquatic > Freshwater > Lake > Sediment | place: USA: Wyoming | collected...
TTAATCATGGGTTGACGCGCAATTACGGGATATCTAAAGCCCAGGGCGAATATGTAATCTTATTGACCGCCGATGCTATACCTTGCAATAACTCTTGGATGGAAAAATTAATAGAAAACCTTAAGTACGATGATCAAGTGGCAGGTGTATATTCTAGACAGATTCCTCACAAAGATGCCCAACTCTTGACTCAGATGAGGGTAAATAGATACTTTACTGCCTCTAGAGAAAGAAGAGAGAGTAAGAATTTTAATTGCGATGATTATGCTAAATTATCCCCGCGCCATAAACATCGTTTTTGTAATTTTGATAATGTTTCATCCTGTATAAGAAAATCTGTATGGAAAAAGACCCCTTTTTCAAAGACAGATTTTGCGGAAGATTTGGAATGGTCAAAACACGTTCTGGAAGCCGGTTACAAAATCGTTTATGAGCCCGAATCGATCGTTTATCACTCCCACGATTTTTCAATTTTGGGTTTGTATAAAAAAACACTCATTAATTGTAGCAAGCTTTATTCCCTTTTCGGCCTAATCGATGTAGATAATATTTATAACCTATTCAGGAACTTCATCATTTATACGCTTAGGGATGTCTATTGTCTTTGTCGAGAAGAAAAGAGCGCCAAAATTATCCTCGCCAATATTTATTTAATACCTCTATATTCTTTCTCCATAGTATTAGGTCAATACCGAGGTGCTAGGATTCGCGATTATTCTACAAGTCCATGAGAATACTCCAGATAGTTCATGGCCTACCTTATTTTACACAGGCTGGAACAGAAATTTATGCCCATAATCTATCGCTGGAATTATCTAAAAAACATGAAATTTATATGTTTTCCCGGTTGTGTGATTTAAAACAAAATGATTATAGTCTTACCAAGGAAACTATCGGTGGTTTTGTTGTTTATTTGATCAATAATACTTTTATGGATTGCGAATCATTCCAAATGTTATATGAAAATGAGAGTATTGATAAAAAATTTGAAGATATCCTAGAGGAAATAAAACCCGACATAGTCCACATACACCACCTTATATTCTTATCGATCGGTCTAATAAAAAAAATAAAAGAAAAAGGAATACCAATCGTATTTACGCTTCATGATTATTGGTTGATGTGTCCGAGATGGCATGTTTTAAAGAAAAATGCCAAAGTTTGTGAGAAGTTTACGCTTGGGAAATTCAACCAGGAATGCCTGGTTTGCTTAAACGAATTGCTCAATATTAAAAAGGAATCCAAGAAAATTTATAACTTTATCAAAAGGTTTCTGCCAGCATTTATGCTCACTTGGCTTAAGAAAATTTATTTTTCTTTAGCAGGTATAATTTATAATAATGATAATAATATACACAAGCTTCGGGAGAGAGTTTCTCGGATCAAAGATCTTATGGAAAGCATAGATATTTTCCTTGCTCCATCGGAATTTATCCGGGACAGATATATTGAATTCGGGATTCCTCAGGAAAAAATAAAACTATCGCGGTATGGCCTTAATACGGATTTATTTAATGAATTGCAAAAAAATAAAAATGATAAGCTGCGATTTGCTTTTGTGGGTACGCTCTTGCCCGCAAAAGGGGTGGATGTCCTTATTAAATCATTTAATAAAATAAAAGACCAAAACGCGGAGTTAATGATGTACGGTGTTTTGAAATCCTATATAGGATTTGAGCATTATTTGCCGTATTTAAGAAAAATCCTAAAGAATAAAAATATAAAATTTATGGGTGGATTTGACAATTGTCAGATCGCATCTGTATTTCAAAATATAGACGTGCTGGTTGTACCTTCGATTTGGCCAGAAAACAGTCCCCTGGTTATCCAGGAGGCTTTTTTGTTCAGGACTCCGGTTATTGCTTCTAGAATTGGAGGGATAATGGAATTGGTACAAGAAGGGTTGGGTGGCCTCCTCTGCAATCCCGGAGATGTTAAAGACTTAAGGGATAAGATCCAGTATCTAATCGATAATCGAAACGTTATAGATGAATTAAAAGAAAATATGCCAAGAGCAAAGAGTATGGAAGAGAACGCACGAGAGATAGAAGATATTTACGGCCAGCTGCTTTTGGCAGGGAAACGATGAAAAATGAAATATTGAGACATATCGACATTACGGGATATTTGAGATTCGCCTGCATTATAGCCCTCTTTGCCTGGATTTCATTTTTTCCGCAACCTATCCATATCAGATATGAGATACCTGCCCAGATATTTTTTGTTATTTTCTTATTGATTTTGATAGGGCTGGATAAAAAATGTCTTAAGACCGTCTTTGGTCTAGAGGACTGGCCGCTATGGTTATTCTTAGTTAGCTTGTGGGCGGGAACGTTTTGTGCTGCGGAGAGGTACAGTACCTTAAAAACATACTTTTATCTAGTTAAAACCCTTGTCCTGTTTTTTTATATCGGAAAATTTATGTTCCGACAGGATAAGGATAATAACTCGGTCTTTATTACCATTTGCGTGTGCAGCGGATTAGTCGCAGTTATTGGAATTCTAGAATTTTATTTTAGAAAGAACATATTATACGAATATTTCATTGCCAATCCTTATTACGGAAGATATATCCAGTTACACCCGCGCCTCATGTCTACTCAGCTTAATCCAGCAATCCTTGGTTCGTATCTTCTCGGTTGCCTGCCATTTTGTTTTTATGTGATTAGAAATAAATCTTTATATTTACGGCTCCTGGGTATTTTTTCTTCCACGTTAGGTTTAATTGTCATAATCCTGACTTTTTCTCGGGGGGTTTTTGGGGGATTAATAGTTTTGATATTATTTTATTTATGGTATCAGCGAAAGAAGAAACTAGTGTTTGTATCTTCACTTTTTTTAATCCTATTCATTACACTTTATTCCCACCAAAGATATCCTATTCTTAATCGGCTTGGGTTTGAGACAACGGTATTTGGACAGCACGACATTAGGATATCCAGCTACCGCATTAACCGTGTTAATATGGCTTTTAGAATGCTCAAAGACCATCCTTTTGCCGGGGTTGGCCTCAATCAGTTCAGGGTAAGATTCCAGGAGTATTACTCTGGTAAAAAAGGACAAGCGGTACCATACGAATTTAGAATACCCGATAACATGTATCTTACCTTTGTGTCAGAAACGGGGATTATAGGAACTATAGGATTTTTCGTTTTTATCATTTTTTTACTAAAAACAGGTTTAGGCTATCTAAGTAAAATAACCGAAGAGAAAAAAAGGCAAATGCTGATTGCCTCTTTATCAGCTTTTGTAGTTCTTCTTGTTAACATGAGCACTTATGAGTTATTCTATTGGTACAACCCCTATATTTTATTTTGTTTAATTTGCGGCTTTATTCAAGGCCTTAAAAATGACGAGTACGGCATATATAATGCCAGATTTATCGCATGGATAAAGAAAAATGCGAACCTCATCAATGCCAGATTTATCGCATGGAGAAAGAGCACTATAAGTCTCATAAAATCGATTTTTTCCAAAAAAATAATTACTGACGTAAAATTTCGCTGGAACATATGGAATCAAATTAACCCATTTAAAGTCATCGGTTACAGAAAGATCATAATTTATGCGTTGATTTTCTGGCTTGGCATAGTCTCGGGTTATTTACTGCACGAATATAAAAATTATAAGAGGCACAGATGTGAATTTTTGTTAATTGGCTTAGATGGCGCAAGTTGGAATGTAATGGAACCATTGTTAAATAAAGGAAAACTGCCTAACATAAAGCGCCTTATAGATAGTGGCTGCCGGGGGAATTTAAAAACTTTTAAACCTCTTGCTAGCGAGGTAATCTGGACTAGTATAGCAACCGGCAAGACCCCAGAGATGCACGGAATTATTGATCGGCTTATTCCGGATCCGGATACTGGCGTTGACGTTCCTGTCAGCGCAAATTTGAGGAAGGTCAGAGCGATATGGAATATCTTAAGTGAATACGAAAAACAAGTAGGAGTAGTTAATTACCTGGTGACCTGGCCTGCCGAGCAATTAAATGGAGTAATGATTTCAGGTAATACCCCGGATATAGAATTTATAAAATATCTGTCTAAAGACTGGTCGTACCCACGCTTTCCAAATCTCTGCTCCAAAAGAAAATTTGAATATTTTAAAAATGCCGGACAGGATATTTTTTCACAGCAGGAGAGAAATAAATTTTCTTATGGCTGGCAGTTCGGTAAAATAGATGATTTTATGGTTAATTTTTCTAATTATCTCTTACGCAATCAGGATTTTAATTTTTTCTGTCTCTATATTAGGGATATCGATTCCGTATCGCATCGTTTCTGGCAGTATCTTTTCCCAGAAAAATACGGATTATCTAATAATAAAGACACCATAAAATACAAAAATACTATAAATAAATATTATATTTGGTGTGACAGGGCAATCGGAAGGATTCTGCGTGCATGCGGCAAAGATACGACCGTAATGATTGTTTCCGATCACGGTTTTACGGAAAGACCGAGAGACGAATATTGGTTTAACCAAGTCGATTACCTACTAGAGATTAATGGCATAAAGAATATTAGCAGGAACGGCAAGATAGCGGTTTTAAAAAACGAACCAGCCGATAAAATTTCCTTAACCAAGAATATCAAAATAACTGGAGACTTGTCTCCGGATGAATTTAATCTGATTAGACAAGAGGCGAAAGAAGTTTTAAGTGCGATAAAAGTTAGAGAAACGGGCGAGGCTATTTTTGGCAATCTGCGTAACACCAAGCATGGGTTTATAGTTACAATCTCTGAATCGGATATTCTAAATAATGCCCACCACCATATCATCGTTAGGAATAAGGAATATGAACTGTCGGATTTATTAATAAAAACTAATATTACCGGTAGTCATAGCGAATACGGAGTTATCATTTTTTCTGGCAAGAATATCCGTCAGAATAAGGTTCTGCCGAAGGCGAGCATATACGATATAACCCCCACGGTCTTATATTATATGGGACTGCCGGTGGCTAAGGATATGACCGGTCGCGTCTTAACCGAGGCCTTTGAGGATAATTACCTTAAGATACACCCGGTAACCTATATTGATACCTATGAGACCGCCAAAAGACAAGAACTGGATAAGCCTATACGGCGTTCCCCTTTGGAAGAAGAGAGGATTAAGGAAAGGATGCGTTCACTAGGGTATATACAGTAGATTGAGGCACTTGAGGGAGAAGATAAGGTTATGGGTTCAGCCGGACAATGGGAAGCCAATTTATTTAGATAAAATTAGAGATATGAGAGGCAAATTTTTATTTAAAGATAAACCCCTATTTTTAATAGCATTGGTAATTTTAGTTAATTTCTTTATTTTTTTAGATGGTGAAAGTTACGGCGAAAATAGGCAATCATGGATCAAGAAAACACCACACGGATTTATTAAAGACGGTAAGCCATTTAGATTTATAGGTGCCAGCGCGGTTAATATGGTATTCTATGATGATTGGGATTTAGATATCGAAAAAGCCATTCGCACTGCTAAAGAGAACAATATTTCTGTGTTAAGGTTTTATATGGATTGGGGTTGGAGTAAAGACGAGGATTTTGATAAGATTGTTGATATGGCTTCGCGGTATGGGATTTATGTTATATTGACTTTTACGGACTGCTGCTGTAGTAACGAATACCCCAGTTTTAAAAAATATTTAGAACTACACGCGTCATTTTGTAACATTGAGAATAAAAATAACATGGAAGCCTTTAAAAAAAGGATAAAAAAGATAATCCAGCGTAGAAATTCTATAAATGGAAAGGTATACCGTGATGATTCTACCATTTTGGCTTGGGAGATTGCCAATGAGTTGGAATATTGGCATTTTAGTTATCCTGAAGTGCACAAATGGGTAAGCGAGATAGGAGTTTATATTAAATCTTTAGACAAGAATCACCTTATTACTATTAGTGTCAGTACCGATATTGTTGGGTTTGATAAAGATAGTCAGCTATATGAAATATTTAATGTTCCAGAGTTAGATTTTATTTCATTCCATTTTTATCCCACGGTTAGAATTTCAAATTCGGATAAAATAGTTTTGGATAGTGACTATCCGAAAAAAATTGAATACCGTATCAAGAAATTTCTTTCTCTGAATAAACCAGTCGTAATGGGAGAATTCGGTTTTAGCAATTCGGCAGATTTAAATCATAAGTTTAAGACCAATAAAGAAACCGGCGGTCTCTACAATTTAGTATTTAAGAAATCCATGGATTCCGCCTTTCTGGCAGGCGCTTCAGGGGCGATGTTTTGGGGATGGGGAGTTCCTGAGGAAAAAACTGTTCCCATGTGGTGGAGGAGCGAGACCCACAATAGCGATGACGAAATTTTCTGCCGCTTTCTAAAGCAATACCATATTCCTGATAAAAATGTCAATAATTAAAAAATATAAAGGTATTTTTTGTTTATTATGTGCCTTTATGCTTTATAATCTATTTTTTATTAATAAGGCCTTTCACATAGATGATACTTTTACGATTAATATTGCTCAGGCGGTAAATAAGAACTTTATCAATGTACCCTACGTATTTTTTAGCAATCCGATATTACTCGGGTATTATTATGCTCCAGTAATAAGATTATTTGGCGAATCCGAAATATGGATGCATTTATTCTATTTACCCTTTTCTTTACTTGTGATTGCTTCAATGTATTTTCTATCTTTAAGGTTTACGGGAAAAGGGCTGTTGCCTACTTTATCCTTGGTAGTTACCCCCGCATTTATAATCATGTCCCACAATATAATGCTTGACATTCCTTTATTGGGTTTGTTTCTTACATCGTTAGCAGTTTTTATTTACGGAATAGACAAAAATAATAAAAAACTATTATTTTTATCAGGGGTCTTAGCAGGGTTAACGGTCTTGGTTAAATATACCGGCTTAATCCTTATTCCGCTTATGTTGTTTTATTGCCTATTGTCAGACAAGAGGAAATATTGTTTATTTTTAATGATCCCGATCTTCCTATTTTCTATCTGGTGCGTTCACAATATAATATTTTATAGAAGCCTTCCGTTTATCCAAGCTTTACTGATGAGACTCCACCCTTTGTCTGCCGGCACTATTTTAAAGAGAGTATTTACCTGTTTAAGCTTTATCAGCGGGACCTCAATAATCCTCTTTTTGTTAACCCCTTTTATTCTCGTGAATAGAAAAGAATTTTTTTTACTGTTTTCTTCGTTTCCCATCGGATTATGTCCATTTTTAATTAAATCCATTTTCGGTGAATATACCTTTATTGAAAAAGTTTTTTTATCATTACTTTTTGTCCTGTCGCTTTTTTTAATATTCTCAATGTTAAAATTATATTTATCCTCTCGGTCGAAAAAATCATATAATAAAGATAGGCAATTTCTTTTTTTATGGTTTTTTATTATCCTGTTTTTCAATATCTCTTCTCAATTCGTGACAGCCCGTTTTATTTTATTGTTATTTCCTCCTATGCTCTTGCTTTTCTATGAGAAAATTATAACTAGCAGAATATATTCAAAGAATATTTTCAGAAAATTAATCATACCTTTTCATGTAATTGTATTTTTATTTTCCACAGTTTTGGCTATTGGAGATTTTCGCTTTGCTGGAATTTATCGCGATTTTGTAGAGTATCTTCAAAAAAATTATTCGGATAAAATGTTATACTTTGGTCGTCTATCGTATTCAGATTATTATGCTTGGGGGTACTCGTATTACTTAAATCGGTATTTTCCTTATGGAGAATCAAAAAATAGCTTGATTCATTCACAAGATATTTTTTTGGCCTCTCCTACTGAAGCGGTACTACCTATAGTTATTCAAGGGAAAAGTTTTACAAATGATTTTAACTTGAACAGGTTCTTGGTTGGGGAAGTTGACTACAAAAGTCATGTTTTCTTGCATAACAGAAAACAAAGAACAGGATTCTATTCTTATGACTGGGGATTATTGCCTTTCAAGATTACTTTTGGGAAATCAACATTAGAAAAATTTAATATTTACAAATTACCACTAAATACTAATATTAGACTACCTCGCTAGAATTGTGCTTCCCATAGAGATTTATCACAGTAATATCAATGGAGTTCACTTTGGCAAATGAGATATATTAAATTTTATCGCTATCTTCTGCCGTATTGGAAAAAGGAAATTTTAATATTATTCTTTAGTACTATTGGCTTCGTCTTAGGTTTAATTACTCCCTACCTAACCAAGCTTATTGTTGATAAGGCGTATGTGAATAAAGACCTAAAGCTATTTATATTTTTGGCTATGTTAGGAGGAATAGTTTTTTTAATAAATGGCATTATCACCGCTTTGATTAACTATTTAAATCGCTTTATCAAATTACAGGTCAGTTTCGATTTAAATAGAAAGATTTTTAAGAAATTGCGGGGTTTTTCCTATCGTTTCTTTCAAGATTCTTCCACAGGGCAGAATCTTTATAAGATCGCCTATGACATAGAGCGGGTAACGCAGTTAATTTCCGATGTCATGCCGCAAGTATTATATTTTATGCCCAAAGCGCTGTTTATTTTTGCCATTGTGTTTTATCTGGATAGAAGCATGGCTTTTTATTCTTTAGCGCTTTTACCTTTTCTCTACTTTTTCCTTTACTTTTTTACCGCCAAGTTAAAAAAGGCAATGAAGATTTGGATAGAAAACTCACAGCGTATTTTTGAAAAGGCGCAAGAGATATTATCACACATACAGCTGATAAAGGCATTCGGAAAGGAAATACGCGAAGAGAAATCTTATATAGCAAATGTAATAAACAATATAAGGCTCAACTTAGCAAATGTAAAATTAGAATTAACGGGCTCATTTACAATCGGGGCTATTAATCGCATCATCTTAGGTTTGATTGTTTTTTATGGAGGCTATCAGGTAATAAAAGGGAGGATGACACTGGGAACGCTCAGCGCTATAGCCCTTTATCTTAACCAGTTGTCATCGCTGCAAAGCGTATTGGTAAATTCATTGCAGCAGATATCCCTGGGGCTTGTTTCCTGCGAGAGATTAGAGATAATTTTGGATGCTCCTGCTGAGCTACAGGATAAAGGAAAGATTAAAGATGCCGCGTTTTCTAAAGGGGCGATTGAATTTAGAAAATTAACCTTTGGTTATAACTCTGATCGGCTCATATTAGACAACCTGAATTTTTGCATTGAGGGTGGCTCATGGATTGGGTTGGTAGGAAAGTCAGGCTGCGGCAAAACCACGCTGATAAATTTGCTTTTGAGACTCTATAAACCCCTTGGGGGTGAAATTTTTATTGATGGATACAATATAGATGCCATACAATCAAGTTCATTTTATGATCAGATTGGAGTCGCGCTTCAAGAACCATGGCTGTGGAATGATACAATTGAGAATAATATACGCTATGGCAAAGAAGAGGTTGATTTCAAAGAAATTCAAGAGGCAGCGAGAATTGCCGGCATCGATGATTTTATAAATAATTTACCGGACGCTTATCAGACTGTTATCGGCGAGAATGCCTGTAAAATCTCTGAAGGCCAGAAGCAGCGCATTGCCATTGCCAGGGCCGTGATTAAGAAGCCCAAGATTCTGATTTTAGATGAAGCCTTTTCCTCTATTGACGCAGAATTGGAGAACAATATTATCAAAAATATCAGAGATTCATTTAAAAATACTACCATCATCACCATATCCCACCGTCCATCTACCATAAGCAAGATGAATGCGGTATATTTCTTAGTCAGTCCATCTAAAATATATATTGGTACTCATTCTGAGCTTCTCCAAAATAATTCTCATTATCGGAGTTATCTAGCACACCAGCTACAATCGGGATAGAAGATTTAATATTTATAGATATATTTTTTATATATGGCTACGATAAAAACAATAGAAAAGTTAGACTGCTTATTCATCCATGCCTCGGCAGATATCAACTATGAAGGCAGCTGTACCATGGGTATGGCAATGGGAGTATTTGCGCTAGCCGATTCTCTCAAGAGAAGAGGGTATTCCGTAAGAATAATTCATACAGGAATCGAAAAAGTTCTGGATAACAATTTTTCGCTTATTGAATATTTAAAATTTAGAGAGGTACGGCTCATCGCGATTTCTTTGCATTGGTATTTTCAATCGGCCAATTCCATGAAATTGGTAGAGCAGATTAAGTCAAGCTACCCACACGTAAAAATCGTACTCGGAGGTTTTACGGCTAGTTTTTTCGCGCAAGAGATAATGAGGAATTTTAAACATGTCGATTTCGTTATACAGGGTGACGGTGAAATTCCTATCGTGAAACTTGCAGAAAATGTATTTAGCAGCAAGCCCGATTTTTCTTCGGTACCTAATTTAGCATGGAGGGATAACCACAAAGTTATACGTAACGAACACAGCTATGTGGCCAACGAGAAACAGATTAGCAAACTAAACTTCTCCAACTTCAACCTGATGAATAATTTCGCTACGTATGCAAAGGTCAGTCCCGAATTATCAGAGTACTCTAAAGAAGCGCTTTGCCGGTTTAGTACTTTTTTTCTTTTTGTCGGGAGGGGCTGTCCGGTTAATTGTTCGTTCTGCGGGGGATCAAGGATTTCCCAGAAGATAATCAACGGGAGGGATAAGGTTATATTCAGGTCCAGCGGGGAAGTGCTAAAGACAATCCAAGATGCCGCTGCCGCTGGCATAGATTGTCTATATGTATGTTTTGATCCCGACCCTCAAAAGAAATATTATATAGAGCTTTTCAGTTTGCTTCGAAAAAGTAAAATATCCATCTCGATGGTTTTTGAATGTTGGTCCCTGCCGTCTCGCAAGTTCATCGCTGCCTTCCAGAAAACATTCGGTAAAGGACAATACTCAAAGTTAGTTCTTTCTCCGGATACCGGTTCAGAAAGGCTGCGCAGGTTAAACAAAGGTTTTTTTTATACGAATAAAGAATTAGTTGATACTTTGATATATCTAAAGGGTAGAAATATCCGTTTCGATATTTATTTCGGTTACCCCATGCCTTACGAAAATGCCCGAGACGCAGAACTCACTTATAAATTTATAAAGTTGCTTAAACAAAAGACAGCCGGCTGCGGAGAAGTGGTGATTAGAAACTTTGGTTTTGACCCGGCATCACCGATGTTCCTTGCCCCTAAGAAATATAATGTTGCTCGGAGAATAAAACATTTTAGCGACTATTGCGATAATAAAAAAATACAAGCTTATCTCGCTAGAACAAAAGGCGGGGCATCCCTCCGGAAGAGTAAACATTATTCTTTTCGGATAAGCCACCTTCTTATTAAGGCCAGATGGCTTTTTAGATTAGGCTGCTATAAAGAAGCCATTGAAATGGGGCAGATGGCAAAAGAGTTAATAGGCGATCGGCCACACTACTCGTTATTTTATGAGAAAGCAAATACTCATTTGCTGTTAGGGTTATCTTATGAGAGGTCTGGGCAGTATAAAAAAGCACTGCGTTACAGCCTAGAGGCCATTGCCTTGAATCCCGGCTCGGGCGCCGCGCACAATAACGCAGCAATAGCGTATTATTACCAGAAAAAATACGATTTGGCTATACGGCATTGCGATAAAGCGCTACAGCTCGGTTATGCTGTTTCCCCGCAGTTTATAGAATATCTTCGGCCGCATAGAAATACGGATAGGCCGTAGCATGCGGAGTCAGCAGCGTATTTCATTGCCATAGGATATAAGAATGGATTTTGGCACGCCCCATCCGGATAAAGTAGACAAATTTTTAAGAAAATGGTACAATATATAAATACCTTTGGCGCCACGAGGTTATTATGAAAACGGACGATGATTATCTACAAATTAAAAGCGTTGATATTCTGCCCTGCTTTCCGCACACCGGCAAGATTGATATTACCTACCGTTGTAATAACAATTGCAGACATTGCTGGTTAAGAATCCCGCCCGACTCAAAATACAAAAAAGCAGAATTAACTTTGCAACAGATTAAGGATATCGTTGATGAGGCGATGATGATGGGCTGCCGTACTTGGTTCATCTCTGGCGGAGAGCCGATGCTGCGCGAGGATTTCTTGGAAATTTTCGATTATATTACTGCTAAATCCGTTCACTACTCCATCAATACTAACGGCACTCTCATTACTCCTAAAATAGCTAAAATTATGAGAAGGATAGGCAGTAAAAAAATTGTCCTTTACGGGGCAGACGCTCAAGTGCACGATTATATCACCCGCAATCCGGGTTCCTTTGAAGCTACTTTACGCGGCTTGGCTTATCTTAAGGAAGCAAGGGTCGGTTTTGCGGTTCAAATCATACCGATGAAGAGCAACTACCATCAATTAAAGGAAATGGTCAACCTTGCCCTTTCTTTTAGCAAACGTTATAGATTTGGCGGCAATTGGCTGTATCTGTCCGCCGATAGAGATGAAGATAAAAATAGGGAGATAATCTCTCAGCGGTTAGAACCTAAAGTTGCGGTAGATTTAGACGAGCCATATATTCCTTGTAATGAGTGTTTAGATAAAAAAGATACTCCCGGCTATTATCAAGGGCAAAAAGAAAATTATCTTTTAAGTAACTGCATCAAAACAAAAAGGGGATTCCATATAGATGCCTATGGCGGGATGAGTTTTTGTCTTTATATAAAAGACCCCCGCCTAAGATATGATTTAAAAAAAGGAAGCTTCAAAGAATGTTGGGAGGAATTTCTTCCCTCTTTAAGCACAAAGATTAAGGCTTCGGATGAATATAAAGATAATTGCGGCTCCTGCAAATTAAGAAAGGAATGTCAGTGGTGTCCAGTATATGGTTATCTTGAACATGGAAGATACACCGCAAGGGTCGAGTATCTTTGCCGGATGGCTGAAGAAAAGCTTAGATATAAGACCAGATGGGTGAAGGAACACCGGCGTTACTATAGAACCGGGGGTATTACGGTAGAGGTTAATTCGGATTTGCCTATAGGCAAGGAGACTTTTAAGCCTAAGTTCAAAATGTTTGAAGTAGATAGGCCCGGCAAAGATAACATTATTTTAGAGCACCACTTTTACCTGCCGGATTTAAAGAATAAGGATTTAGGGAAAGAGATTTATCGTCGGCAGCCCTGGGCAATTTATAAAAAAAATGGTGCATGGATATACACCGGGATTAACAGGGAATATATGAATCAAATCATAGTTTGCAATGAAGACCATAGCCATTCAATTGTATATAATAATGAAAGGATCAGAGATCTTTTTTTAAAAGGTGGCCTAGGTGCATTGACGCTTATGCCTACTGACCAGGTTATTCTGGCCAGGGTTTTAGCCGAGCGTCAAGGTTGTTACATCCATGCCTGCGGCGTTGATTACCAGGGGCGGGGTTTACTTTTTGTAGGCCACTCCGGAGCCGGCAAGTCAACCATCGCGAGTCTTCTCGATGGTCGGGCGAATATACTTTGCGATGACAGGATAATTTTAAGAAGATGCGGGAATAGATTTAAGATTTATGGAACTTGGAGCCACGGGCAATTTGCAAGGATATCAGCCCAGTCCGTTCCTTTACAGGCAGTACTTTTTTTAGAAAAGTCCCCTAAAAATAAACTGGTTCGGTTGAAGGATAGAAAAGAGATGACGAAATTAATATTGGGGTGTATAATAAAACCGATGGTAACCGTTGACTGGTGGGAAAAAATCATTTCTCTGGTTGAAAAAATGAGCAACGTAGTTCCATGTTACACAATCAAGTTTAATAAGGAAAGAAGCGTCGCAGGTCTTTTAAGCAAATTATAAAAGGAGGCCCTATGAAAAAAAAGTGGGATAAACCAAAACTTATAGTCTTGGTAAGAGCAGGGTCTGAAGAAGGGGTGTTAAAGGATTGTAAATTTCCTCCGCCCGGTGGTGAAACTGGTCCTAGTGCGGCAGAATTTGCCTGCATGCAGTCCGCTTACCCTAGTTGCACTGACGAGTGCAGTGGTGCTTGGTGGTCTTAATTATTGCAGATTATTATGCCGTACGAAGAATACGTTATAAGAAAAAATTTAGGCAGCGTTTTTCACCTTAAAGGAAAATCTTTACTTTTGCATAAAATATGCTTTGAGCTTACTGAACGCTGCAATAGTAATTGCCTACACTGCTACATCAACTTGCCGGCAGATGATTTAGAGGCGAAGAAAAAAGAATTATCAACCATTGAGATAAAAGAGATTTTCAAAGATGCGGTATCTTTAGGTTGCCTCGAAGTGATTTTTAGCGGAGGAGAGCCGCTCTTACGCGATGACTTTGAAGAATTATATCTTTGCGCAAGAAGGCTGGGTTTAAGAACGGTAATTTTTACAAATGGCACTCTCATCGACAGATATTTAGCCGAACTCTTCAGTAAAGTCCCCCCCTTAGAGAAAATAGAAGTCAGCGTTTACGGAATAAAAAAAGATTCCTATGAATCGGTAACGCGCACCCCTAATTCATTCGAGGCCTGTCTGAGAGGAATAGATTTATTGTTGAAATTCAAGATTCCTTTCGTAGTAAAAGGCGCGATTCTACCGCAGAATAAGGAAGATATAGAAAAACTGGACAACTGGGCAGTCAAAACCCTAGGGATGGGCCACTTACCAAGGTACACCGTGAATTTGAATTTACATGCTAGAGGAGACGAAAAGAGAAATATAGCAATAAGAAAACTGAGAATTTCGCCGGGAGAGAGCGTAAGCGTTCTTACGCGCAATTTAGATAATTATATGCGAGATAGAAAAGAATTCTGCGCTAAATTCATGGGGCCACCGGGTGAGAGAATTTTTTCTTGCGGGGCAGGACGGGGGAAACCCTGTATTGATGCTTATGGAGCTTTACAGCCCTGTATGTTATTAAGGCATCCCGCTTGTGTTTATGATTTGAAGAAAGGTTCGCTTAAAGAGGCGTTGGTTAATTTTTTCCCTAATATGCGCAAGATAAAGGCTACTAATAGAGAATATTTAAGAAGATGCGCCCAATGTTTCTTAAAGAGCCTCTGCGAACAATGCCCGGCTCAATCCTGGATGGAGCACGGAACCTTGGATACCCCGGTTGAGTATTTTTGCGGGCGTGCGCATGCCGAGGCCAGATTTTTAGGTCTGTTAAAAAATGGCGAGATGGCTTGGGAGGTTAATGATTGGCAGGAAAGGATTTTAGCACTTAGCGATGAGGCAATTTCAGCCCAGGTTTTAAGTTAAGAAAACAACGTTGCAGTTTCTTAAACAAATTATAAAAAGGATTTATGAAAAAGAATGTTTGTTTAGACAAAATCTATAAACCATCCGATGATGTCGTGGCGAGAGAACTCCAGGGCGAGTTGATTATTATTCCAATTACTTCGGGGGTAGGAGATTTGGAAGATGCAATATTTACGCTTAATCCAACAGGCAGAGAAGTTTGGAACAGGTTAGATGGCCGGAAGAGATTAAAAGAAATAGCGAAAGATTTGGCTTGTGTTTATTCAGGAACAATTGAAGAAATAGAAAAGGATATCGCGGGGTTAATTCAAGAGCTTTTAAAACGGAGGATATTGGTTGAAGTTTAAGGAAACCGAATCAGAATTTACTCTCATAGGGGAAGAATTCAGCTTTTCGGATAGAACTTTGAAAGAGCTACTTCAATCTACGCTGGCTAAGGGAGCCTCGCTTCGCTTCAAAGTCAGAGGTTTTAGCATGCTCCCCTTTATTCAAAACGGTGATATTGTTACGCTTACCACTTTAAGCAATTCTTCTATAAACTTGGGTCAAGTTGTAGCTTTTATACACCCGCTCAATAAAAAACTTATGATCCATCGCGTGATTGCTAGAAGGTTGAATACATACCTTATTAAAGGTGACAATCTTCTTAAGGCCGATAGTATTGTGCCAAGAGAAAATATCTTAGGCAGCGTCTCGATAGTAGAAAGAAATGGTAAAGGGCTTTCCTTTGGCTTAGGCAGAGAGCGCTTGGCGATCGCTTTCTTAAGCCGCTTGAGATTCCTTTCTTTTATCTCCTTAGGGTTGCGCTTCTTAGCGCTTTCTATGAGGAAATTTATATGGTGACCGATTCCTTTGTTACCCTTACTTCCTTACCAGAATTTTCTCTCTGGGAAAATATGAGTAAGGCAAGGAAGCCATTAGGATTTGAATTAGAGCTCACTGCCCGCTGCAATAATAATTGTCGGCATTGTTACATAAATTTAGCTCTCAGCGATCCCGAGGCAAAAGCAAAAGAGCTTTCCTTTGACAAAATTAAGAATATAGCTGACGAGGCGGTTTCATTGGGTGTGTTGTGGTGTTTAATTACAGGAGGCGAGCCGTTATTAAGAGAAGACTTTTTTGATATTTATTTATATTTAAAGAAAAAGGGCTTGTTAGTTTCAGTTTTTACAAATGGAACGCTGATTTCAGAGAAACACATCGATCTTTTTAAAGAATATCCTCCAAGGGCTATTGAGATTACGGTCTACGGGGTAACCAAAGATACCTATGAGGGGGTAACCCGCAATCCAGGCTCTTTCGCGGCGTTTACCAAAGGACTCAATTTGTTATTGGAAAATGGGATTAAGGTTAATTTAAAGACAATGGCGATACGTTCAAATGTCCGGGAATTCCCCGATATTGTTAGATTCTGTCAGAGTAAAACCAACGATTTTTTCCGTTTTGATCCCTTTTTACAGCTTCGTTTTGATGCCAATCCTAGAAGAAACGCTGAAATTAAAGCCGAACGGCTTTCTTCTTCCGAGCTTATAGCGATTGAACAAACAGACCCCCAGCGCTGGAGGGCTTTAATAAAGATGTGCGATAAATTTAAAAATCAAGACTTAAGCCATATTGCCTGTAACCATCTTTTTCGCTGTGGCGCAGGACGGCGGAGTTTTGCGGTAAGTTATGATGGTTGGTTCCGGATTTGTTCTCCGCTTTGTCATCCGGACTGTATTTTCGACCTTAAGAAAATAAACCTTAAAGAAGTCTGGGAGGATTTAGCTCCGCAAGTTTTAAATATGCGCTCTGACAGAGAAGAGTTTTTAACGCACTGCCATAACTGTTCCATAAAACATCTGTGCAAATGGTGCCCGCCAATTGCACATTTAGAAACAGGCCAATTGGATAAACCCGTTCAGTATTTCTGTGATTTAGCCCATGCCCGCGCGGCCAAACTGCACATAGCATTGTCTACCGTATAGAATAGATTTCAGTAGGGATGGTATAAATTCGACCTAGGGGTTTAATTTCTCTTTAAGAAGAGAAATCGGCATATAGATAAAGCGTAGATTATACAGTAGGTCGGCTTTCTTGGTGTAGGGTTTTAAAAAATAGAATTTACAGAACTGCTCATATGGGATATTTACTATATAGATTATTGGCTCATAGAGGCTATCATATAATAAGAAATGCGCCTTAAGATAAGCATTTTTCATTGAAATTTCGGTTTGAAAGGTATATTTAAGGATGAATTTTCTAATCAGCGTTTTCTGCCAGGTGGATATATTTAATTGATTAAAGATTTCCTCAGGGACCTCTGTTTTAGTAAATAGGCTAACTTGCATTAAAATAAAGTATACCGTAGCTTCCATCTTGCCTATTTTACTTTCCCTTAATACATAATCCCAGTCAAATCCGGATGATTCTTTTATGATTTTTGCCACATCGAATACCTGTTTTAAAAAGAGCATATTGCCAAAGCGGCGCAGGTGCAGGGCAAAGCTAAAGAGGGCATCTTCAGGTGAGAATATATCTACTTTATGGTCTTTGAATTCGATGGCTTGAATCCGCTCCCAGAGGCGGGGTAATATAGTCCTTTTGCCTCTTTTGAAATCCAGCCCCCAATGGACTTCGACCGTAACCCCCTCTTTATAAAAGGTAATATGGCATTGGTGTTTACGCCAGTATTCTTCTTTAAGACCATACAATTTTTTGGAGTAATTCAATTCAGATAATATTTTTTCCGCCTGAGCAAATTGCCCTTCTTTTATCAGAATATCTATATCCACCATGGCTCTTAGGTCAAAATAAGGGTAGAACCGTATGAGTGTATCCACTCCCTTTAAAGGTAGCAAAGCGACATTATTCTGCCTGAAAATGTCGCTTATCCGTAAAAAATCATTCCAGAACACTTTATTTATTAATATATTCCTAAGGTATCTAGATTTCAGGTGAGTATAGATATCCGGAGGTACCCTTGCTTTATGATCTTTTAATTTGTAAAATAAAAGAGGGGCTATATTATATACTTCCACAAGTTTGATGAATTTAGCTGAATTTATGCCTTCAAATTCAAAGGGAGGGTTGTCCGCAGCTGTTTTTAGTAAAAGACTGGCTTCGGGAAGATTAGAATATAGGGCGTCGGATTCCATAGATAAAATATTAAGCCCCGCGATAATAAAAGTCAATAAGTAAAGGTTGGAATATTAAATTTAATTATTTTTTTCTTTGGCTATTTAGAAATGTAAATGATTATAGGAACTATAGGCAATTCCTAAGACCACCCACCAGATTAAACTCACTTCAGGAAGGAAAAAGGTAAAATCAACGAGATTATGGATTAGGAATGCGATATTGGCCGTGATTAATCCAATAAGTTGAGCTTTATCCGAATGGTCTTTCAAGGCTTTCCATGAGGATTTAAGCCCGGAGACCGTCAGCCATAAAAGCGACACTACCCCCAGAATGCCAATTTCTGCCCAGACTTGTAGATAAGAATTGTGAGCATAGCGGGAATAGGCAAGGTTAAAATTTCCCAGCCCTACTCCCACCAGAGGATGCCTCTTGATTATTTCCAATGTCTCCTGCCAATAATTTAATCTCATTACAGCCGAAAACATAGGTTGGGCGTGTATTTTTTGTAGTGCTACCCGGGTAATAAATACATAACCCATAATAATGATTATTCCCGCAAGGAAGAAAACACCAGTCTTTTTGGGATTACCTTTAAGATATAAGTATATTGCTAATGCTATAAAGAGACTTAAGAGCGCCCCCATAGATTTTGTAAGCAGAAGAGCAAGGAATAAAGGTAAAATCAGCCAAATTCTATTCTTATAACTGAGGGCAAGCGGGATAAGCATAATCAGATATCCGGCTAATGTGTTGGGGGTGACAAAAGGAAAAAATGGGCGCTTTCTGGTAATGTAATCTAAAGCAAAAGAATCCGAGGCCCCCTGTTTATTGATATACGCAAGAAGGCGGGGAAAACCAAAAAAGTATTGATAAATAGCCAGGACGCTGATTGCCACTCCTGCTATCAGGATGCAGCGGATAATCTTATCTTTATGCGCAGGCGATAACGAAATAACTACGATAAAAAGTAATATCCCGCAGGTGTATTGATATAATCCCTGCAGGCTGGTTAGCCTATCCTGAGAAAATACAATTGATGCGGACAGGGCCAGGACGAATAACCAGAGCGCATATTTGATGCCGGGCTTTACGCTTAATGAAATTTTTTTAGTGATAATCCATATAGCTAAAAAACCCAGAAGCGCTTGCGAATAAAGGAAGTTTTCGTAAGGGAATGCCAGGGAGGAAATAAACGGCCGGATAAAGATTAGAATTAGCAATACGCTAAGCATTATGCTATAATTCTATTCTAAAATGAGCGCAGCGTCAAATAAAATAGTTAGCATAATTGTAGTGACTTGCGGGGCGAACGATTATTTTAAGTCCTGCCTGAATTCCTTAAAAGCCCAAACCTACCCTGAGCTTGAAACCATTGTAATTGATAATTCTCTTAAATCCAATATCAGTCAAGAAATCTTAAAGAATTATCCGTTTGTTAAGTTGTATTCTAGTCAAAGAAATTTATTTTACTGCGAGTCTCTTAATCAAGGGATAAATTTAAGCCGGGGCGATTTTATCCTTTGTCTTAATGACGACGTTATTTTAGATACTCGATTTATAGAGGAAGCTTTACGTGGATTTTGTATCGAGTCTAAAGTCGGCATGGTAAGCGGAAAGATTTTGCGTTACGATGGCAAAATTATAGACTCTACCGGTTTATTTTTAAGTCCCTGGCGCACGGCTAAAGAAAGAGGCTATGGAATTAATGATATGGGGCAGTTTGCAAAAGAGGGTTTCATCTTTGGCGTAAATGGTGCGGCCGCCTTTTATCGAAGGACAATGTTAAAGGATCTTAAAGAAGGCGGGGAATATTTTGATGCTGATTTTCGTTTCTTTTATGAGGACTTAGATATTGCTTGGCGGGCGAAGCGTTTTGGTTGGAAGGGATATTATATTCCGCAAGCTTTAGCTTATCATCTCAGGGGAGGGACTGCCAGAGCGGGTTCCGGCATAAATAAGCCTTTTGCCCGGAGATACTTAAATGATAATCTGCACGCCGATTTAATCAAAAATCGATATCTGACCATCATTAAGAATGAAGAATGGTCAGATCTTTTATTATCTGTTCCTTGCATATTGGCGTACGACTTAGTTATGTGGACTTATATTTTATTTTTCAGGCCGCGTCAGATTAAATTTTTTATCTCTAATTTAAAATATCTAAAATCAGCTTTATATAAGCGAAAACAGCAAAAGAGAAGATGAAAAGACCGCCAGAGATATCCATAAACAGACCGTCTATAAATTAAAGATTGACATTGCCATTATTGCCGTGCCTTTAGCGAGCGCGCAAGGGATAGTCAATAAATTGATTCAGGGATTCGGGCAATTCTAAATTTTGCACCGGCCAAGTTAAATTTACCAAAACAGGTAAAGTTAGGTAATGTAGATTTATCTATGGCATTGATTGATCTCACCTATTTTCTAAATTGCCGCTAGAAATTCTCCACAGGCAGTTTAAAAACTAAATTTTAGATATTTATCGTTTTTTATCGTCGAGAAATATTTTTTTAATTTTTTTAAAAAAATTAAAAAACACTTGACAAAAACAGCTGGTTGTGGTAAAAAAATAACAAAGCTCCAGTATTTTGGATAAAATTAAGATTTTTTTTGGAGGTTAAATAAATTAAGTTGGAAAAACTAGAGGTTAGGGTTTAAGGGCTCAAGATAGGGTGAGCCCTTATTTTTTAAACTAAAGATGAAAACCGTTGGTTTAACTTACGATTTAAAAACAGATTATGAATTTAAAGAAGGTGACCCGCCAGATGCTAATGCCGAATTTGACCACCCTTTAACTATAGGCGTCATTGTCCGCGCTATCCAAAACTGCGGCTTTAAAGTAAAAAAAATCGGCAACGCCGCTAATCTTTCGGAAAAGATAAACAACCTTGATGTCGATATCGTCTTTAATATCTCAGAAGGACTTTCCGGCAGGAACCGCGAATCCCAGGTACCAATATTATTGGAAATGGCCGATGTTCCTTTTGTGGGTTCTGACGGTCTTACCTTGGCCCTTACCTTAGATAAGGTGATGGCCAAAAAGGTTTTTATAGCGGAGAATATACCTACACCAAAATTCTTTGAGATTAAGTCTACTGATACATTGATTAATAGCGACCACCTTAAGTTTCCCCAGATCGTAAAACCACGCTTTGAAGGTTCTTCCAAAGGCTTATCTGATGATTCTCGTGTCGAAAATATCGATGGCCTAAAAAAACAGGCAGATTATATTATTACTACCTACAAACAGCCGGCATTAATCGAAGAGTTCATCTCGGGCCAGGAATTTACTGTGGCTATAATCGGCAACTATAACCCCGAAGTTATGCCTCTGGTGCAGATAAAAATAGACGGCCGTCTGAAATTAAACGACAAATTCTATACCTTTGCGCGCATTACCTCCGATAGGCTGGAATACATTTGTCCAGCGCGTATATCGCATGACCTGAATAAAAAAATTTCCGATATTGCTTTAAAGGTATATAATGCAGTAGAGTGTCGCGACTTCGGCCGGGTTGATTTCAGGGTTGATAAAGACGGTAGGCCCTATGTGCTGGAGATAAATCCTTTACCGTCTTTGTCAACCGAGGATGTTTTTTCAGTGGTTGCCAAAGAAATCGGCATCACTTACGATGAGATAATCGGTAAGATTTTAAACACCGCGCTTAAAAGGTACGGTCTCATTTAGATGAACCCCGCACCTTCTAAATTGTTCAATATTTTAAGAAGGTTGTGCGGGGATAAACATATTGATAGCGTAAGAGAAGAGGGTGCGGGGTGAAGATTGCCTTGACTTGTAATTTGAAAGAAAAAGACGAGACAAAACCTCTTGATTATTTTTCGGAGTTCGATTCACACGAGACTGTAGATGCGATTATCTCGGCACTGAAAAGAAAAGGACATAACGTTGATCTGGTTGATGCTGGACAGCCCAATCTTTTTTCTTACTTTAGAAAAAACCGCGTCGATATGGTCTTTAATATAGCCGAAGGTAAATCCGGCAAATTCCGCGAATCAGAAATTCCTGCCATATTGGATTATCTGGATATTCCTTACACCGGCTCAAACACCATCTCCCTAGCCTTGGCGTTAAATAAAACGCTCACCAAAAAAATCTTAATCGCAGAAAATATACCCACTCCCTGCTTTCAACTATTTACAAAAGGTAATGAAACACTGGACGCAAGCCTTAAGTTTCCGCTTATTGTAAAACCCAACCGTGAAGGCTCAGCCAAAGGGATAAATGCGTCTTGCGTTGTTAATGACGAAGAGACTCTGTTTAAAAAAATAAAAGAAATATACAATTCCTACAAGCAGGAAGTCCTGGTAGAGGAATTTATCGAGGGCAGAGAATTGACCGCGGGGATTCTGGAGGACGGCAAGCCTACAATATTACCAATTTTAGAAATAGATTTTTCAAACTGTGTAAAAAGCGGTGAATATTTTTATAGTTGGCGTATGAAGGAATTCCAAGGGAATAGGGAATTAGGTCTGATACCCGATTTTTATTGTCCGGCCCGCCTGGATGAAGAAACAGACAGAAAAGTAAAAGAGATAGCCTTAAGAACCCATCAGGCTATAGGCTGTTTGGATATTTCACGCACAGATATACGCCTAAGTAAAGACAACATCCCCTATGTATTAGAAATAAATCCTTTACCCGGACTTGACCCTAAAGAATCAAACTTTCCAATTATGGCTTATGCCGCCGGTATCAAATACGATGACCTTATCGAGGCCATACTCATGAGCGCCGCTACACGAAGGAGGGAAAACCAAAGTGAGTAATTCCTTAATCGTTGATAACCAAAAATTGCAGCAAGAAACAGCGCCCCAAGTTCGCACAACTAAAAGACCCCGAGATTATCAGCAGATAAGTTTGTACAAGGACACTAACCCTTTGGATTGGGAAGATTGGCACTGGCAGATAAAACACAGGATACGTACTAAGGAGGAGCTCCAACAAGTTATTAAATTATCGCCTGACGAAGAACTAGGCATAAAGAATGCCAGCGGCAGATTATCCGTAGCCATCACTCCTTATTGGGCGAATTTAATGGACCCAGAAGATCCCAATTGCCCGATAAGACGCCAGGCTGTACCTGTGGCTGCTGAATCTTTGGTTTCACCGCATGAGATGGTTGACCCGTGCGCCGAAGATAGAGATTCTCCTGCCCCGCATCTTGTGCATCGGTATCCGGATAGAGTATTATTATTAGCCACTGAGCACTGTGCCATGTATTGCCGTCATTGCACAAGAAGAAGACTGGTAGGTGAGCATCTCCAAGAAGAAGTCAATTCTGTCTCTAGGTTTGATACCGCAATCGAATATATAAGATCCAATAAAAAGATAAGGGATGTGCTTATCTCAGGAGGCGACCCTTTCACGCTTGAAGATGAACTATTAGAGAATCTAATCCAGAAGATACGCTCTATCTCTCATGTAGAATTTTTAAGGCTGGGTACGCGCGTTCCCGTGACTCTACCTCAGCGTATTACCGAAAAAGTGGTTAATATGCTTAAGAAATATTCGCCTCTTTGGATAAGTATACATTTTAACCATCCCAAAGAAATTACCAAGCGTTGCAAAATTGCCTGCGACATGCTTTCAGAAGGAGGCATACCTTTAGGTAGTCAGAGCGTGCTTTTAAAAGGCATAAATGACCGTCCCTACATCATGAAAAAGTTAATGCATGAACTTTTGCAGATAAGGGTAAGACCTTATTATATTTACCAGTGCGACCCAGTCAGAGGCACGCAGCATTTCAGGACGCCGGTGGCGGTAGGTATAAACATTATGGAGAAGTTAAGAGGTTATACCTCTGGATATGCTGTGCCTACTTATGTCATTGATGGGCCTGGCGGAGGAGGTAAAATCCCCGTTGGTCCAAACTACATCCTTTCTCAGGCCAAGGGTAAATATGTACTGCGTAACTATAAAGGTAAAATCTATACCTATCTCGAATAATTTTTTAGCTTTTATCCCTTGACCCCGCATCCTTTACGTTATATAATTTTTTAATTCCCTTAAAAGGAAATTAGCATAAATTCTTGCCAATTTTTTCCTGTTAATTAATCCTATTCTATTTTAGGATAGAGGGGTTCTACATGGATGTCAAAAATAAAAGGAATTTTATTTTGTTGGGTCATGCCCAGTCAGGGAAAACTACCCTTGGGGAGGCATTGCTTTATTTTTGTAAAGCCACGAACCGTAAAGGCAATGTTAACGATGGCACTACAGTGAGCGATTACAGTTTTGATGAAATCGAAAGAAAAAGCTCTATAAGTTCGGGTTTTTTATACTGCGATTACAAAGGCGTACGTATTCAGATGATTGACGCACCCGGTTATGCGGATTTCTTCGGAGAGGTTATTGCGGGCGTGCGCGGGGTAGATAGCGCAATTATAGTTATAGATGCCCTGGCAGGTCTGGAAGTAGGCACTGAACGCGCCTGGCAGATTTTAGAAGAAACTGGGTTGCCCTGCCTTATTTTTATCAATAAAATAGATAAGGAGGACGTGGATTTAAATAATGTATTATCAGATATAAAAAACCGACTTTCAAAAAAAGCAACAAAGATAGATTCCCTGGGAGACCCCGCCCTGGTTGAGGCTATTGCGGAGTCTGACGATAAACTTCTTGAAAAATATCTGGAAGGTACAAAATTATCCTTGGATGAATTAAAAAATGGTTTGCGCCAGGCAATGATTAAACGAAACGTTTTTCCGGTTTTATTCGGCTCAGCCTTGACGGACAAAGGGCTTGGCGAGTTATTGGATGCTGCCGTTGAATATTTACCCAATCCATTAGAGCGGACTAGGATCGAAGTCAAAAATCCCCAAAAACCCGAGGAGAAGAAAGAAGTCCAGTTTAAACAGGATGGTCCTTTTTCGGCGTTTGTTTTTAAGACCATATCCGACCCCTATGTAGGACAACTTACGATATTACGCGTTTTTTCTGGGTCACTATTGTCCAATGCTACCTTTCATAATATAAATAAAAAATTAAAAGAAAGAATCGGCCAGATTTATATCTTACAGGGCAAGGAGCAAAAGGGGATAGACACGGCAACTTGCGGCGATATTGTGGCTATCGCCAAATTAAAAGAAACAGTTACCTCCGATTCCCTATCCGATGGCAAAGAGGAGTTTTTGTTCGATCCAATTATCTTTCCCGAACCGGCGATATCCGCATCAGTTAAGCCTAAAACCAGGCAAGACGAAGAAAAGATCTCCAATGTCTTATCTAAACTTGCGGATGAGGACCCCACCTTTAAAGTATCCCATGACCCGCAGACCAAGGAAATGATTATATCGGGCATAGGAGATTTGCATCTGGTAGTAATGGTGGGCCGTATGAAAAAAAGATTTAATGTCGAAGTAGAATTAGGCACTCCTAAGGTTTCCTATAAAGAGACAATTACCAAAAGCTCAAAAGCCCAGGGTAAATATAAACACCAGTCAGGTGGACGCGGCCAATACGGAGATTGTACGATTCAGATTGAGCCTTTAGAAACAGGAAAGGGTTTTGAATTCGTGGATAAAATATTTGGAGGAGCTATCCCCAGAAATTTCATACCCTCAGTTGAAAAAGGTATAGTCAGCGCCATGACGGAAGGCATTATCGCTGGTTATCCTCTGGTAGATATCCGCGTTACTTTATTGGATGGCTCTTACCATGAAGTTGATTCTTCGGATTTAGCGTTTCAGAGAGCCGGAAGGATGGCCTTACGCAAGGCAGTTATGGAGGCAGGTCCGACTTTGCTTGAGCCTATCATGGACGTAGAGATAAGTGTATCCGAAGAATATCTGGGCGCGATATCAGGAGACATAAATTCCCGGCGCGGCCGGATTATGGGTATGGAGGTAAAAGGAAAAACCCAGGTAGTAAAAGCCCAGGTGCCGCTGGCAGAGATGTTTACCTACGCTAATGACCTGCGTTCGCTTACCGGAGGAAGAGGTGTATATACTATGCGCTTCTGCCGTTACGAAGAAATGCCGCATAAAATTACCTCTGGTATAATTGCGCGTTATCAGACGACGCGTAAACAGGAAGAAGAATAATGAAGATAGGAATCCTGAATATCGAGGGATTACCTAGGGGCAAAATCAATTTGATCGACAAACGCATCGATGTCTTTCAGAAAATGTTCGATTCTCCTAAAAAGGTTTACATCCAAGTTGAACTTCTGAGTGAAGATGAAAAACTAAAAGAAGCAGACGGTCTTCTGGGTGCGGAATCTGCCAAATTGGATTTAATAGTCAATGATCTGGAGTTTGTGGAAACGCGCCTGGAAAGAACTCAGGATGACAATGAGAAAAAATTACTCAGCCGCTTCAAAGATACCCTGGATAAAGAAAAGTTTCTTTCAGAATTAACTTTGACTGATGAGGAAAATAAAATTATTTCCGGATATCCGCTTCTGACCATGAAACCGATATTCTTGGCAAGCAGCCAGGATTTAGAAGATAAAGATAAACTTTTAATTTCGGCGTATAACTATTTTGGTTATATAAGCTTTTTTACTGCCACTGAAAAAGAAGTCCATGCCTGGTCAATTAAGAAAGGAACCCCTGCCTTGGAAGCAGCCGGCTGTATCCATTCTGATATTCAGAAAAGTTTTATCCGTGCCGAAGTAGTGAGTTTTCAAGTTCTGGTTAATGACGGAAGTTTATCGCAGGCGCGCAACAATAATCATCTGCGTCTTGAAAATAAGAATTATATTATCCAGGACGGCGATTATATACTTTTTCGTTTTAATAAATAGTTTAATGGCAAAGGCTAATCAGATTAACTCCTTTGATATAATAAGCGGGGGGTTAGAAAATGGTTAAAATAAGACGGGCATTAATCAGTGTTTCAGATAAAACTGGGATTGTAGATTTTGCCAAGGGTCTAACCCATTTAGGAGTAGAAATTCTTTCTACAGGCGGAACAGCAAAACTACTGCGGGATAATAATATACCGGTAAAAGAAGTATCGGAATATACCGGATTCCCGGAGATGCTTGACGGCAGGGTTAAGACCCTGCATCCAAAAATACACGCAGGATTACTGGCACTGCGGGATAACCCTGAGCATATGCAACAACTAAAAGAGCACGATATCGGTATAATTGATATGGTGGTAGTAAATCTTTATCCTTTTGAAAAAACTATACAGAAATCTGGCGTTACGATACAGGAGGTTATTGAAAACATCGATATCGGCGGGCCGAGTATGCTGCGTTCGGCTGCCAAGAATCATATGTCAGTTGCCGCTATCTCTAACCCCAGCCATTATAATCAGATTTTGGATGAACTTAAGACCAACAGCAATACCTTATCCCAACAGACGCTACAGCAATTAGATATTGAGGTTTTTAAACTCACCTCACATTACGATGGCGTGATTTATAATTATCTAAAAGCCTACCTTCTGGAACATAGCGAGGATAAACGTGATTCTAAATTTAGCCAAGAGTTAAAACTGGATTTTATTAAGGTCCAGGATTTACGTTACGGCGAAAATCCCCATCAGTCTGCTGCCTTTTACCGCGATGCCGACTCAATCAGCGGTTTAGCCGGTATGAAGCAGCTGTGGGGCAAAGAACTCTCTTTCAATAATATCCTCGATTTAAACGCCACAGTAAACCTGGTAAAAGAATTTGATTTACCGGCGGTGGTCTTTGTCAAACATAATAACCCCTGCGGGGTTGCCGAAAATAAAGACCTACTTAAGGCCTATCGCGATGCCTGGAATTGCGACAGGCTTTCGGCCTTCGGAGGAATTTTAGGGGTAAACAGAAAAGTTGATTTGGCCTTAGCTAAGTTAATCGCCAAAAGCGGATTCTTGGAATGCATAATAACTCCTGTCTTTAGTTTGGAGGCCTTAAGTATATTAAAAGAAAAGAAAAATGTAAGGCTTATAGAGCTGCCGCAGATGCTCAACCAGGAACCGACATTGGATTTTAAAAGGGTTAACGGCGGAATTTTAGCTCAGGACGAAGATAGCGCTACCTTAGATGAAAAGAACCTGCGGGTGGTTACGCGGGAGAGGCCTACTAAAAAAGAATGGGAATCGCTTATTTTTGGCTGGAAAGTAGCCAAGCACACAAAATCCAATGCCATTGTTTTAACTAAAGGCAGGCGGAGCGTCGGTATTGGTGCGGGCCAGATGTCTCGCGTGAATTCGGTATTTATTGCGAAAATAAAATCCGCAAAATCATGCAAAAATTCTTGTTTAGCCTCAGATGCATTCTTTCCCAAAGCAGATGCGGTTATTGAAGCGATTAAGGCGGGGGTAAAAGCTATTATCCAGCCCGGTGGTTCAATAGCCGATTCCGAAATAATTAAAATCTGCGACAAACATGAAGTTGTAATGGTCTTTACGGGTATTAGGCATTTCCGGCATTAATGATTAAAATTAGCCTATCACCTAAATATGACCTTTTCCCAAGCGCTTCAATATTTAGAATCTTTTATTAATTATGAGAAAATCCCAGCCTGGTCTTACAAGAAATCTTTAAAGCTGGGGCGCTTTAAAGATTTCTTAGCCTCGATAAATAATCCCCAAAATACGCTAAGATGTATCCATGTGGCTGGCACAAAAGGCAAAGGTTCAACCTGTGCTTTTATTGCTTATATGTTAAGACAGGATGGTTTTAAAGTCGGACTTTACACCTCACCCCATTTGAAGGATTTTCGCGAGAGGATAAGAATCTTAAAACCGCTTGTTGCTAGCCCAAAACTAAAAAACACATTTGAGGGTATGATTTCCCGCAATGTCTTTGTACGTTTAGTAGATAAACTAAAGCCCCATATTGAACAATATAACCGCAAGTCAAAATATGAACCGCTTTCTTTTTTTGAAGTGTATACGGCATTAGCTTTTGTTTATTTTAAAGAGCAAAAGGTCGATTTTGCAGTTTTAGAAACGGGTCTGGGGGGTCGGCTCGACGCTACTAATATGGTTGACCCCTTAGTGTGCGTGATAACACCGATAAGTTATGAACATACTGATAAATTAGGTAATACCCTTACCCAGATTGCCGCAGAGAAAACAGGCATTATTAAGAATATTCGCGGTTTAGTGGTAATTAGTGCCTTCCAAAAAAAGGAGGCACTTAAAGTTATTCGAGCAAAATGTAAAATGCACGGGGTAAGAGTATATGTAGTGGGTCAGGACATAGTTTATCGGCAGACAAGAAGGGGTTTTATGGTAAAGGGTCTGTTTGGTAATTATCCTGACCTTAAGATAAGGCTTCTGGGCAAGCATCAGTTTATAAATGCTGCTGCGGCGATAGGCGCAGTTGAGGGCTTAAGACTCCATAATATCAATATAGGTATTGATTCAATAAGGGGTGGTCTTTATAATACTGTCTGGCCAGGTAGATGCGAGGTTATCGCCAGAAACCCTTTGATTGTTTTAGACGGTGCGCAGAATATTGCTTCTGCCCAGGCTATCAAAAAAGCAATTAATGATAATTTTAGATATAAAAAATTAATACTTATATTAGGTATTTCTTGCGATAAAGATAAAAAAGGGATATGCCAACAACTTTACGGTTTAGCCGATAAAATTATTTTGACGAAAGCCAACAATACCCGGGCAACTGAAAGTAAAGAATTAACCAAATATTTTCCGGGTAAAGAAGTCCATATTACTAACAGCGTCAAAGATGCAAAAAAAATAGCTCGCCGGATAGCAAAAAGAGAAGATTTAATCTTAGTCTGTGGTTCGTTATTTGTAGTGGGTGAATCCCGCACCTTTGAATAAGGTGCGGGATGAATTTAGGGATGATAAGATACGGCCTGAACGATACGATAACCGCAATTTCTACTGCGATAGGTGAATCCGGTATCGGCATTGTGCGGATAAGCGGTAAGGATGCCTTGCCAATCGCGGATAAAATATTCCATAGTAAAGACGGTAAGAAACCCTCGGTTTGTAAGAGTTATACCGTGCATTATGGCTGGGTCGTTAATTCGTTCTCGAGTTCTCGAGTTCTCGAGTTCTCGAGTTTAAACTCACGGACTCACGGACTCACGGACTCAGGGACTGAAATTATTGATGAGGTCATTCTTACAGTAATGCGCGCACCACGGTCTTATACCAAGGAAGACATTGTGGAAATCAACTGTCACGGTGGAATTATTCCTTTACGGGCGATATTGAATTTAATTTTAGAAAATGGCGCCCGCTTAGCCCAACCCGGTGAATTTACAAAGCGTGCGTTTTTAAATGGCAGGATCGATTTAGCCCAAGCCGAGGCAGTTTTAGATATAATCCGTGCCAAGACCGATTCAGCTTTAAAGATAGGTATCCAACAATTAAAGGGAACGCTATCTAAACACATAAATAAAATCAGAGAAGTTCTTTTGGGCACACTCTCTAGTTTAGAGGCAAATATTGATTTTCCCGAAGAAGAGGTAAGTTCAACTAACCTTAAAAAGGTTCGTCAGGATTTAGAAAATATAAATCAGCAACTTAAATCTATGCTTGAAGCCTCCGCTTACGGCAGGATATTGCGCGAAGGTGTAAGTACGGTTATCTGCGGCAGAACCAATGTGGGCAAATCTTCGCTTTTAAATGCCCTTTTAAAACAGGAACGCTCCATTGTTACTCCCATAGCCGGCACCACCCGGGATACAATTGAAGAGATAATTAATATAAAAGGCATTCCCATAAAGATAATCGATACCGCAGGCATTATTGAGCCACGGGATCTGGTAGAGCATAAGGCTGTCTTGCGTTCAAAAAAATATATCAACTCAGCGGATCTGGTAATTTTAGTATTTGACGGCACTAAAAGGCTAAATGCGGATGACCAAATCCTAATTAAAAAATTAAAGAAAAAGACGGTTCTTGCAGTTATAAACAAAATAGACTTGAGGCAGAAGATCGAAAAAGAGAGGCTGACAAGAATTTTTAACAATCTAATCAGCATCTCCGCTAAGAAAAATAAAAATATCAATCTGCTTGAAGATGCCTTGGTTAACTTAATCTGTAAAGGCAAGGTTATCAGTGCGGAGGCAGCATGCGTTGCCAATATGCGTCACATCGAAAAACTTAAATACTTGCAGAAATTCGTTGCTCAAGCCATTAATTCGTTAGATAATAATTTATCGCTCGAATTTATTGCCCAGGATATTAAAGATGCCCTGGGGTATCTGGATGAGATCGTGGGCAGAAGATTTTCCGATGATTTATTGGATAGAATATTCAGCGAATTCTGTATAGGAAAATAATGCGGAGGGAATATGAACAAGGGAAAGATTGAGAGGGCCGTCAGGGATATTTTAGAGGCGATCGGCGAAGACCCCCAGAGAAAAGACCTGTTGGGTACGCCCCAGCGCGTGGCAGAGATGTATGAAGAGATATTCTCTGGTATCGATAAGAATGCCGATAAGGAATTAGAAGTAGCATTGGATCAGAAGCACGACGAAATAATTCTACTAAAAGATATTCCTTTATACAGTATCTGCGAACATCACCTTATTCCTTTTATCGGCAAGGCACACGTCGCCTATATCCCCAGGAACGGCCGGGTTACGGGTTTAAGTAAAATCGCACGTTTGGTGGATGTTTTGTCCAAACGTTTGCAAGTCCAGGAGAGGCTGACTACGCAGATTGCAGAAATTATGATGTCTAAACTCAAACCCAAAGGCTGTATGGTGATTATTGAAGCGGAACATATGTGTATGTCTATGCGTGGTATCAAAAAACCAGGTGCACTTACGGTTACTTCTGTGGTGAGAGGAATATTCCAGGAGAATGAAAAGACCCGTGCCGAGACTTTAGCATTAATTCGTTCATGATCCCAAAAATTTTTTAATAAAACTGGAATGTTGACCGAACAAAAAATAAGGGCATTTTTGTTTTATCTAAGCGTGCTTATCTTTTTAATAGGCCTGCCTTTTATTTTATCCTTTGCCTTAGGCTATAAATTCGACCGGCGCAATTTCAAGTTTACCAAAACAGGCTTAGTCTCCATAAAAACCCAGCCTCAAGGCGCAAGTATTTATTTCGATAAAAAATTATTAAATGATAAAACACCAACTACGCTTAATGAGCTTCTACCAGACACGTATAATATACGTCTTGAATTGGAGTACTATTATCCTTGGCATGACGATGTTAATGTAGAAGCAGGTAAGGTTACCCGGCTTGATAAGGTCATCCTCTTTCCTTTAAGGCCAAATATCAAACAACTCAACAAAGAAAGAATCTCAGATTTCTGGATTGATCAAGAAAGAGGTTTCGTCTACCATGTGAATCAGGAAGACAGCGGTATCTATAGGTCAGATCTGTACGGAGATAATTATGAGGAGATTGCCAAAGTCTTGCCAATAGCACCTGCACCTATAAAATGGAAGATTTCTCCGGATAGAGAAAAACTCTCATATTTTAATGAACATCAAATCGGCCTCCTCTATTTGCAGCCACACAAAGAAATGTTGCCTCTGGAATTGCCTTTTGTTTTGAATTATCCATCTGCAAAAATAATTGATGTATTCTGGCACTCTGACAGCTACCATCTTATCGTTGTCAGTAATAAAAATATAGAAGTTTTAGAAGCCAAATCCGGCTCCTTGCCTATGACTCTGGTAAATTTAACTAAAAAAAATACACCGGCATTTTACGATCTGCGCACCGATACTCTTTATTTTTTAGATTATCAACGGGCAGCAGACGGAAACCTGTACAATAATCTCTATAGGCTTGAATTAAGTGCGAGAATTTTTCCTTTGCAGGAGTTAATAAAATTAAAGCCCAATGAATAAACAGCAGAGATTCAAAAGGCTATTTGAGATTACCCCCGGACTCATGTCTTGGGGGATAATTGTTATTATAATTGTTCTTGCGATTTGGCAGCCTGTAGCAAGCGCAGTAATAATCCTTACCTTTGATTTTTATTGGATTATCCGCACGATATACCTGACCACACTTTTAATTATGGCCCATCGAAAATTATCCCGCCAGAAAAACAAGGATTGGCTGGAAGACTGCCAAAGATTAAGCCCGAAACAGGACTGGCAGCGGTTATACCATCTGATTATTTTTCCGGTATATAAGGAAGGCATGGAAATTCTTCGACCTTCTTTAGAGGCATTAAAAAAATGCCGCTATCCAAAAGAGAAAATGATTGTCGTGGTTTCATTCGAAGAGCGCTACATATCCTCAAAAGAAAATGCCGGAGTTTTAGAATCGGAATTTAAAGATGTTTTTTTTGGATATTTGTCAACCTTTCATCCCGACGGCCTCCCCGGTGAAACCCGCACCAAAGGCGCCAATGCCACATGGGCAGCCAAGCAAGCCAAGGAGTTCTTAGATAAAAAGGCAATACCCTATGAGGATGTAGTGGCTTCATGTTTTGATGCTGATACCTGCGTAGACCCGGGATACTTTGGATGCCTGACTTACCACTTTTTAACTACGCCTAAACCGCATCAGGCAAGTTACCAGCCCATTCCGGTTTACAATAATAATATTTGGTATGCCCCTTCTTTTGCCCGCCTGGTTGAGACGAGCTCATCTTTTTCCCAGATGATTGAAAGCATGCGTTTGGAAAAATTCGTAACCTTTTCCAGCCATAGCATGAGTTTTAGGACATTAGTCAAAATTAATTACTGGCCGCTGAATATGATCTCCGATGATTCGGTCGTATACTGGAAGGCCTTTCTCTTTTATAAAGGAGATTATCGGGTTGTGCCGTTGTATATTACCGTTTCCATGGATATTGCCTATGCCAGTAATTTATTCAAGACGATTGTGGTTCAATATAAGCAGAAAAGAAGGTGGGCTTGGGGCATAGAAAATTTTCCTTTTCTGGCCAGCAATTTCTTGGATAACAAGGAGATACCCTGGGGGAAAAAAATAAGAAGGTTGTACCATCTTTTAGAAAGCCATATTACCTGGGCAATCTGGGCAGTCATTATCGTATTGCTTACGCCGCTACCTATTTTATTAGGCGGGGCTTTTTTCAACCAGATGCCTATCGGCTATAACTTACCCAGAATTGCGGGGTTGCTGCTTAATTTCACTCTGGTAGCAAGTTTAATTTGGGTATTATTAAGCCGGACTATATTACCTCCTCGGCCTGCCGATGTAAAATGGACGAAAAATATCGTCATGATTATAGAATGGATTATTGTCCCGTTTATTATACTGATCCTTGGGTCCACCCCGGCATTGGATGCCCAGACCCGGCTCATGCTGGGTAAATATATGGAGTTTTATCCTACCGAAAAGATACGCCGGAAAAAACTATAGATTAAGACAGATATTTTCTATTATGCAGTTATTTATGAATTGGTATAAATCGCAAATATGTTTAGTAAAGCTAAAATAATTATCATTAATTTTATACGATTAATCCAGAAAGTCATAGTTACAATATTCCTCTTTCTGATTTATGTATTTGGTTTTGGTGTAACAGTTATTTTTATGATGCTTTTTAATAGAGATATCTTAATAATCCGCTCTGATAAAAAAGATACATTCTGGGGTAAAGCAAAAGATTATGAAACAGATATTGAGAGTAGTTTTAGGCAATCATAAAATTAAAAAGGCCAGGTGCAAATGAAAAAAATCTTATATATTTTAAAAGAGGCGTTTTATTTAATAAAAAGCCACAAGTTATATTTCTTATGTCCCATACTTATAATTCTCGCAATTTTAGCATTTTTAGTATACTACATCGGCCCAGCAGTTATAGTTTCTTTCATTTACGCCGGCGTTTAATAAATATTTTGCTAAAATAATATAATTTATCGGCAAAATTCAATGAATATATTAGGCATATCCTGTTTTTACCATGATTCTGCTGCCTGTCTTCTAAAAGATGGCAAGGTAATCGCCGCTGCTCAGGAAGAGAGGTTTAACCGGCAAAAAAACTCTCCGGTCTTTCCGATTAATGCGATTAACTTTTGCTTACAAGCAGGAAACTTAACTATTTATGATATAGATTATATTGGTTTCTACGAAAAACCTTTCTTGAAATTTTCTAGGGTAATAATAAGTCATTTAAAGGCTTATCCATTTTCACTAAAAAGTTTTTTAAGCACAATGCCGGTCTGGCTCCAGGATAGATTGATAATGCCGTTAATTTTTAAAAAAGAATTATCTTTTGGGGGCAAAGTTTTATTTATAAAACATCATTTATCGCACGCTGCTAGTTCATTTTTAGTTTCTCCTTTTGAAGAAGCTGCTATTTTAACGGCTGACGGTATAGGTGAATGGGCCACAACAACTTATGGTATAGGCAAAGGAAATAATATTAAAATACTTAAAGAAATAAATTTTCCGGATTCCCTGGGATTGCTATATACGGGTGTTACAACCTACCTCGGATTCAAAGCGAATCAGGAGGAAGGTACTGTTATGGGGTTGGCATCATATGGGCAGCCTACATACCTGGATAGATTTAGAAAGATTATTCAAGTTAAAGGTGATGGTAGCTTTAGAATGGATCAGTCTTTTTTTGGATTCAATAAGGCTTCCAGGATGTATACCAATAAATTTATAAAGATGTTTGGCAAAGAAAGAAAATCCGGTGATAGGATCGAGGATAGGCATCGTGATATAGCTGCAAGTCTTCAAAAATTTATCGAAGAAACAGTGCTTGCCATGGCAAGACACATATATAAGGAAACTAAATTGGATAAACTTTGTCTGGCCGGCGGATTATTTTTAAATTGTATTGCAAATAACAGAATTCTTGAAGAAGCACCGTTCAAAGAAATCTTTATACAGCCCGCTGCGGGTGATAGCGGAGGAGCATTGGGTGTAGCTTGTTATATATATAACTCAATCTTGGATAATAAGAGAAATTATGTTATGACAGATGCTTATCTAGGGCCTGAATTTTCTGCCAGCCATATTAAAAGAGCTTTACTTAAAGAAGAATTAGATTACAAAGAGTTAGATGATTCTATTTTATTTAAATATATTGCCGAGAAAATATGCAATAATAAAATTATAGGTTGGCTACAGGGAAGAATGGAGCTAGGGCCCAGGGCTTTGGGTAATAGGTCTATTATCGCCAATCCTTGTAATCCAGAGATGAAAGAGATGTTGAACGCAAAAGTAAAAAAAAGAGAGTCCTTTCGGCCATATGCGCCGGTGGTTCTGGAAGAAAGAGCCAAAGAATTTTTCATGTTAAAAAACTTATCTGCCTTCATGCTTCTTGCCCCTGCAGTTATAGAAGATAAAAAAAGATTAATTCCTGCGGTTACCCATATGGATGGAACAGCCAGAGTTCAGACCATAAATAAAAATACAAATGCGAAATTATGGAGTTTAGTTAAAGAGTTTGAGAATATCACAGGAATTCCGGTTCTTATAAATACCTCTTTTAACTTAAAAGGTGAGCCCATAGTTTGTACTCCTGAAGATGCCATAAGTTGTTTCAAAAGGAGTCAAATGGACTGCTTAGTACTCGGCAATTATGTTGTTGAAAGAGCATAAAAATTTATAGAAATAAGCTTTCTAAAACGGTATAAATTATCTCTAATTAGGGAGAAATCATATATTTATGGATACCCGAATTGAATATAAAATTTAAAGACCAGAGAAAATATATTCAGGCCGAGCACGCACTTAAGAAAGCCATAGACTTAAACCCTCAGGACGAAGGTATATATGTTATGTTGTCTCAAGTTTATTATTTACAGGGGAAGACCGCGGACAGCGAAGGCATATTTAAAAGGGTTATATCGATATGTTTGCCGGAGAATTTGGCCATTGTACCCACAAAGGCAACAGACTTTTGGCTGAAAATATTGCAAATGCGATATTTAAAGAATACTTTAGTAAATAATTCTGATTTTTATTCTACTTTACCACTGCCTATCCAGACTCCTGTACTGTATCGCCTCTGAGATATGTTCCGCGAGAATACCCTCTGACTCCATCAAATCCGCAATGGTGCGGCTCACCTTGGAAATCTGAACAGTAATTCGCCGTATTTCCCTACAATAAAAATTAGTTTTGAACAATTAGTCGGTTTTTTAACTATGGTATGCCACATTATGAATGGGCAGATGTTCATAATTTTAGTTACACCCTGTGACAATATGAGCAGTTAAATATAGTTGTATTTTTTTGTGGTTATAAGATAATAAAGCGCATGAAGAGTTTTAAGCCGTTTATTTGGTTATCATTCTTTATTTTTGTATTTATCTTATTTGAGTTCGGGCTCTTTTATGCTGGACGTTTTTTACTATTGCAGAGAAGAATCAGAATCAGCACACAAGGCACTATATCGATAGTTTGTATAGGAGATTCCCACACCTTTGGCGTAGGAACTTCAGCCCAGTATAGTTATCCTAAACAAGAAGAAACGTTATTAAACACAAACAATAAAGCTCAGAGATTTTCTATTGTTAATTTGGGAATTCCTGGTTCGAGTACAAAGCGCCAAGCCCAGGAATTGCAATCTTATCTTGAGAATAATTATACCGAAATCGTTATTTGGCTTACCGGAAGAAATAATGATATTGAGATAAAGCAAGGGGGAAATACATCACCATATAATAAGATTGCATATCATCTCGGCAGCTTAAGAAGTTTTAAGTTTTTAAAAGTAATATCCGACCGTATTCTAAGGATAAACAAAGAGCGGGATAGCAATGAGATGCTTGCCTACGATCAGAGGTATGCTGATTATTTGAACTTTTACTTAGCAAAAATAAGAAAATTATGTCTGGATAAAGGCTCAAAGCTAGTGCTGCTTTCTTATTATAATAGCTCAAATAGCGTGATAAAAGAATTCGCTAATAGATACAGTATTCCTTATTTAGATTTCACCAGTGATTTTGAGTCGTTATTTAGGGCAGGAGAAAGGCTAAGATATATTTCTCCGGATATGTCTCATTTGAACCATCTGGGGTATAAGTTTTTTGCGGAACAGCTATATGAGCGCCTCTTCCTTAAACAGGCTTATTTAGGTATTAAAATAAACCCACTTCTACAGAGGGTCGGAGAGAAAGACTTCTACTTAAACGATAGCGAAACAAAACGTATGATTCAGTTGCAAAAAGAAAGGATAGTACAAAGTAAGGATTCGAGTGAATATCCTTTTGAGCTAATTCATTTGGGGCATATTTATGTGGAAATCGGAAATAGCGAAGCCGCAAGGGAGTGCTATTTGAGGGCGCTACTATCTTCTAACTATAGCGATAATAATACAATAGTTTCTCCCATAATAAATTGGTATTTAAGAAAAGGTCAGCAAGATGATGCGATGAAGATATGTGATGAAATCCTCTGCCATAATCCGAAGAACAATATCGCCCGTTCATATAGAGATTGGTTAATAACAACTATGCATTATCCGGATAAATGAATCGCAGAATAATTCTAAGTATTATAGATACTTTAAATATAAGCTATAAATTTAAAAAAATGCTACTGGCAGTTTTTAAATCTTTATTGCTAGTGTATATTTTTGGAATCAGCCTTATTCTTGATTATCGACAGATATGTTACGGCCTAGATTCATCACATTTTTTTGCCACCAATTACTTTTTTAACAAATATATTAAATTTGGTCCCGATGTAGTATGGACATATGGGCCGTTAGGCTTTCTTATTAAGCCAGTAAATATTGGTCATAATCTCGATATTGCAATATTTTTTCAAATAATGGTATGGGTTATTTTCTGTAGCACTTTTATCTACCTTACTTTTAAGCGCTATATTTCTGTATTGCAACTATGTTTTTTTGCTTTTTTCTTCACTTTCGCCAGAGGAGCGGATTTGCTGTTTGATTATTTTATCTGCACTTCGATTTTTTTATTACTATCCGCATCCTTTTTTATTAAAAAGTGGAAATACCTATATATATTTGCATTATTCTTTTCTGTATTTTTATGGATGGTTAAGTTTGACTTAGCCTTTGCCACCCTTTCTGCGCTTATTGTCTTTATTGCCGTCAGATATGGCATTGACAAGAAAGAAGCCATTAGGATTAATATTCTTACCTTAATTCTGTTTCCTCTTATATTCATTGCCTTATATATGATTTACAACCCTTCTTTTGTCGATATGATTTTGTATATAAAAGGAATTTATTATATATCATCGGGCTACAGTCTTAATAGCCTTTCAGGAAAGAGGGTTGAGTTGTTTGTCCTCTTATTCTTCTTGGTTTTGTATCTTTTGCTAGTTTTTTTGTTGCGTAAAGTTAGGCAAAAATCATTTTTTATTGCAGTAATATTGGCGGCTCCCATTTTTGTAGCATTTAAGCGCGGTTTTACAAGGCAAGATACCCACGTGTTTACTTTTTTTAGTTTTTCGCTAGTCAGCCTGGCTATTATCTTCCTGTTTACTGATATCAAAAAGATTATGCAAGGAGCAGTTAAGCAGAGAGCCTGGACATCGCTGATTATTTCAATGGCTGTAGCATACGTTTTTTTATGTCAAGCGATTTGCCATTTGGGAATTAACCCGATCTATTTCGTAAGAAGCTCAATATCAGTTTTTAATTACGCTCATGCCAAGGGGACTCTCGAGCGTAATTCAGCGTATTGCCTAAAAGACGCTAAGCTAGCGAAGGAACTTCTAAATATGATTGGGAAATCTAGTGTTGGTATTTTTCCGTATGAAGTTTCTTATGTTGCTGCCAATGAATTAAATTATAAGCCTTTCCCTGTTTTTCAGACATATTCAGCGTATACCTCTTATTTAGATTTATTAAATGCGCAATTTATAGAGAATCAGAACAGGGCTCCTGAGTTTATTTTGTTTGAATGGAAGACTATTGACGGAAGGCATCCCTTGATTGATGTGCCGGCAATGTGGCTTTCGATATATAAGTGGTATGATATAGTCCAGCAAAATTATGATATTCTGCTTTTGAAGAGAAGAAAAGAAGCGCGTTTTGCGTATCTTGAATATATCGGGACAAAGGAGTATAACATCAACGGCTCTATCCTAATTCCCGCCTCAACCAGCCCCATTATCATCAATATCCATACAAAACTCAATGCTCAAGGCCTGCTCTACAAAATCTTTTTTAGAATTCCTGAGGTTAGAGTTGAATTATTCACCGGTCCCGAATCATCATCGAGCTTTAGGGTTATCCCGGATACCCTTAACGATGGTTTGTGGGTTAACCATCTTCCTTTAGATATTAGACAAACCAATGCCTTAATTAGTAATAACGAAGCAGAAGGCAGGATTAATAGGCTTAAGATATATGGCGAAGGGATTAAATTTTATAATGACAAAATTAAGGTTGATTTTTACAAAATACCTGAGACTAAAATCAATATAAGAAAAGGTTAGTTTATTAATTCACCAGTTTCTATCCAGGCTCCTATATTGTATCGCCTCTGAAATGTGCTCTGCTTGAATATTTTCAGATTCATCCAGATCCGCAATAGTCCTCGATACCTTCAAAATCTTATCATATGCCCTTGCCGACAATCCCAGCTCAGTCATTGCCATTTTAAGTAGTTCCTTGGCTTCGTTATCAAGGTTACAATATTTTTTAATAAGTTTCGTATCCATTTGGGCATTATAAAATATACCTTCGGATTTAAGACGCTCTCTCTGGATTCCTCGAGCCTTTTCAACCCTTACTTTAATCACTGCAGAAGACTCCCCATCCATTGTATCGCTCAATTCTTTATATTTTACTGAAGGTAGCTCAATATGTATATCAATCCTGTCCAGCAGTGGCCCGGAAATTTTGCCCATATAGCTTGCAATTTTGTTAGGATTACATCTACAGGCCTTTTTCGGATCCGTAAAATACCCACACGGGCAGGGGTTCATCGCGCAGACTAACATGAAGGATGCAGGAAAAACAAAAGATTTTGTTATTCGCGATACACAGATAAAGCCATCTTCTAAAGGCTGCCTTAGCGCTTCTAAACAATCACGATGAAACTCCGGTAACTCATCTAAAAATAATACTCCCTGATGAGCAAGGCTTATCTCGCCCGGCTGAGGCAGAGAACCGCCACCCACCAGTGCTACGTTTGAGCTCGTATGATGGGGTGACCTAAAGGGGCGGATACTCATTATACCTTCTTTAAATGGTAAGGTCCCCATTACTGAATGTATCTTGGTGACCTCTAATGCCTCATCAAGAGTTAAGTCAGGTAGAATAGTAGGGATTCTTTTGGCAAGCATGGTTTTTCCGCTACCCGGTGGACCGATCATCAGGATATTGTGTCCACCGGCTACTGCCACTTCCAGGGCTCTTTTGGCAGAATATTGACCTTTAATCTCTCCAAAATCCACGCAATATCGGGTATTCTCCTTAAATAATCCTGCCAAATCCAGCTTAAAAGGTTTAAGCATGGTTGGGTTATTGAGAAACTCCACAGTTTCTTTCAGGGTTTTTAAAGGCCAGACTGAAATGTCAGATATTATTGCTGCTTCCTTGGCGTTGGGATAGGGAAGTATTATATTTTTGATTTTAGAGTTAGAAATAGCCATGCTTATAGGTAAAATTCCCTTGGTAGGCCGTAGAGACCCATCCAAGGAAAGCTCACCCAATATGCAATATTCATTCAATTTATCACTATTTAGCTGGCCGGTTGCCGAAAGCATGCCTAAAGCAATTGCCAGGTCAAAGCAGGACCCCTCTTTTTTGATATCTGAAGGGGCTAAACTTACGGTGATTCTTTCTTGCGGCCATTGGAATCCCGAATTTTTAATCGCGGATTTAACCCTCTCCTTGCTTTCTCTTACGGAGGCATCTGCCAGACCAACCAGGGTAACTGCGGGTAGGCCTCGAGAAACATCCACCTCTACTTCAATAGGATAAGCCTCGATGCCTAACAAACCGAAACTAAAGACCTTTGCCAACATTAAAGTTTAACCCCTTTTCTGATATAATAGACGTAGAGAATACCGTGATCTAACTATAATTTTATGTTTTTATAGGCTTAAGAAAAGTCTTGCTTTTTATCCGACCCATTATATAATGTTAAAATATAATATTAGAGGACGAGAAGGTATGAAGAAATATAAAGTGGTAATTCTAGTAGCCTTTCTGGCAGGGTTAACCTTGTTTAGCGTGGTAAAATATATTAGCCTTCAGAAGGAAAATTATTATTTGTATGATAATCTAAAGCAGATAAAGGTACAGATTGATTCTTTGGAAACACAGAGACAAAAGTTATTGCAAACAATAGAGAAACAGAATCAGGAGAATTCAGTAATTCGCGATAATCTCAAGGCAGCCGAAGATAAGTTAGCCAAGATGGATGCGGATTTTAGGCAAGCCCAAAAAACCATTGCCGAGCTGAATTCCTTGACCTCTTCATTAAAAGACCAAAGTGAGAATTTAAAAGCGCAGCTATCCCAGGCGTCTAAAGAAAAAGACATTCTCCTAGCCAAGTTAAATTCCTTAGAGGAGCTGAAAAAAACCCTTCGAGACTTAAAAAGAAAGATAAGGCAGGCAAAAATAGGACTCCTAAAAAAAAATAACGCCTCCCTGACGCAAGATGGAAACCGAGGTTTTGTTATAAAAAACGGCAAATCCACTTATCCTACAAAAGTTAAAATTGAAGTAAACCCCGCACCCTCGTTCTAAAGAATTAAACTTTACGAGGTGCGGGGTAAACCCTGCCCCATAGATAATAATGAGCACGATTTTTACAGAAGCGATCAAAAATAAAATATTCATGACCACCCTTTCTGCCTGGGCCATTGCACAGACGATAAAGGTAAGCCTGGGGATAATACGTAAGAAGAGGTTTGATTTCCGCTGGTTTATCGGAACAGGAGGTATGCCTTCCAGCCACGCTGCCGGCGCTTCTTGCTTGGCTACGGCAATAGGCTTTAAATACGGATTTGACAGTGTTTATTTTGCCTTGGCTGCTTCTTTTGCTTTGGTAGTTATGTTTGATGCCCAGGGAGTGCGCCGGGCAACCGGTAAACAGGCCTATATCTTAAACAAGATAATGGACGATATCTATTGGCAGGGCAAACCCAAAGAAAACCGTTTGCGCGAGCTTATCGGGCATACTCCCGTAGAAGTAATTGTGGGTTGTCTGTTAGGTATGGCCATTGCCTATATGATGCGCTAAAAGGAGGTTCTTTTGAACAAAAAATTAGCCTTGGTTATAGTAGCGATACTTCTAACAATATCTTTTATTATAATTGCGTTAAAATCAAAGAAAAGCACCGCCTCTTTGCAGACAAAAGATGGCAGGGTTGTTTCTCTATCTACTCTGTATAATCAAACCAAGGAAACCGAAGTCCAGGGCAATCTTTTAGAGGCCAGGTCCTTATATCAACAGTTAATCGCCAACTTTCCCAATTCTAGTGAGGTGGCGAACTGGCAGAAAAAATCCGATGACCTAAACATAAGATTATTATTTTCTCCAACCCTAACTCCTAAAAGCATACTCTATGAGATAAAGCCGCAAGATACATTGGCTAAGATTGCCCGAGAGTTTAAAACTACCGTAGACCTTCTTAAGAAAAGTAATAATATCAGTGATTATAGGATCTTACCTGGCAGAAAAATTAAGGTTTGGATAGCGCCTTTTAGCGCCGTCGTAGATAAATCACAGAACATACTTATGCTTAAAGGTGACGAAGAAATCATCAAGACTTATATAGTCTCTACCGGAATAAATAATTGCACTCCCACAGGCACTTTTAAAATTATCAATAAACTTACTCACCCTACCTGGTTTAAAGCAGGAGCGATTGTTGCGCCTGGCAGCCCGGAGAATGTCTTAGGCACGCGTTGGTTAGGGTTTGACTTAGTAGGTTATGGTATTCACGGCACAAACGATCCGCAGAGCCTGGGGCGGCAAATTACCCAGGGTTGCGTGCGCATGTCGAATTCGGATATTGAAGAATTATACACCATCGTTCCCGAAGACACTGAAGTTACCGTAGTCGATTAATCCCACTAATAAATTTAAAAGAGATGAACGGACTGGATTTTGAGAAACCTATTATAGAATTAGAGAAAAAGATTCAAGAATTAGAGAGTTTCACCTCGCATAAAAAGATCGACCTTTCTTCCGAAATAAAGTGCCTGGAACAAAAATTAGAACATCTTAAAAAAGATATCTATGGTAATTTAATCCCTTGGCAAAGGGTGCAGATCGCTCGGCACCCCCAGCGGCCCTACACCTTAGATTATATCGGTATGATTATGTCGGATTTACTGGAGATACACGGCGATAGATTTTTTTCTGACGATAAGGCCTTAATTACAGGCTTTGCCAAATTGGACAACCAAAAGATTGTGGTCATCGGGCATCAAAAAGGCAGGGACATCAAGGAAAACCTAAAACGCAATTTCGGCTGTGCGCATCCGGAAGGCTACCGCAAGGCTCTTAGGGCAATGCGCCTGGCGGAAAAATTTAATTTAGCCATTGTCATATTTATTGATACGCCCGGTGCTTATCCGGGTATAGGCGCAGAAGAACGCGGACAGGCCCAGGCCATTGCCTTTAATTTAAGAGAGATGATGGGTATTGCTGTTCCTATTGTGGCGACTGTTATCGGCGAAGGAGGCTCAGGCGGGGCTTTAGGTATAGGCATCGCAGATAGGGTTTGCGTATTGGAAAATGCTTACTATTCGGTTATTTCACCCGAAGGTTGCGCCGCGATACTCTGGAAAAACGGTTCCAAGGCACCCGAGGCAGCGGAGGTCTTAAAATTAACTAGCCAGGATTTGTTAAAGATGGACATCATTGATGAAATTATCCCTGAGCCTTTGGGCGGGGCACATCGCGACTCTCAGAAAATGGCTCAGGTCTTAAAAGAAGCAATCAAGAAAAACCTCAAAGAATTAAAAACGCAAAATAGAGAAAAACTTCTGGAGTTAAGATACCAGAAATTTAGAAACATAGGTAAATTTGCATGATTGAACATGAGTTGATATTATTAGGACTCCTTAAGGAAAGCCCCAAGCACGGCTACGATATAAAAAAGAATATAAAAGAGATACTATTTTTATTCGCCGGGGTGGATTTAAAATCTATATATTATCCTTTGCGGATATTAGAAAAAAAGGGGCTGGTAACCAAGCGCATCGCTAAAGCAGGTAGGCGTCCGCAGCGCTTAATCTATGCCTTAACACCAAAAGGCGAAAATAGATTCAAGGAATTACTTACCCAGAGTCTGCTTAATTTTAAACGGCCGCAGTTTAGTCTAGATTTGAGCCTCTATTTTTTAAATTATATGCAACCGGATATTGCCAAGCGCCGGTTACGCGCACGGATGCTGGTTTTGGATAAACTTGCCAAGAACCTTGCCCAGATGATAAACCCTTTAAAAAAGAAAAGAAATTCTTCTTTAGCCCGTATCTTAGAGCACAATCTTCAGATGGTTAAGACCGAATCCCGATTCCTGGCACACCTGATTAGTACCCTTTAAGTAGAGCTTTAGTATGGATAAAAAGCAATTATTGGAATTGACCGAGTCAGCTCTAGCCTGGGCTTCCCGGATTCCGGTTCGGCCGGTTGTGGCAATAGCTTCGGCAATAGGTTTATTTATAGGCTTTTTGTTAGTCTTTAAGCCCGAACTGGCCATAGAGATACAAAAGAATTTTTATGCGAAGATCAACTGGCGTATAGAGCCAATCTCCGTAGAGAAAGAAATCCGAAACACCCGCCTGATGGGTCTATTTATGCTAATTTTTTTAATGTTTACCCTGTATCTTGTTTTCTTTACCGACCTGTTTTGCCCCTAGAGTTGTTAGCATCATTGCGTTTATTCTGACTTATTATTTAGCAATAGCCGTTGCGGATTCCCTCAAAGCCATAAAATCTTATTACCAACAACTGTTTTAACAAATCTAACCCGGCTTTTTTATTGCAAAATCTTCGGCTGATGTTAATATAATAAACGTTATGCGCGTAGCCACCTATTATAGTAACCACGATATAAGAATAAATGAGGCGCCTCGGCCTAAAATAGGGCCAGGCGAACTTTTAATCCGGGTAGAGGCTGCGGGTATTTGCGGTAGCGATGTGATGGGGTGGTATCGTTTAAACCGCGTACCTTTGGTTTTAGGGCATGAAATTGCCGGCACTATTGAAGAGGTGGGGGATGGCCTTAAGGGCTATAAAAAAGGAGACAGGGTATCCTGCAGTCATCATGTTCCTTGCGGCAGGTGTCATTATTGTTTAAGGGGACACCAGACTGTTTGTGAGACCTTGCGCACAACCAATTTTGATCCGGGTGGATTCTCTGAGTATCTGCGTTTGCCTAAAATAAATGTAGATTATGGAGTTTATCCTTTGCCGGATTCCGTATCTTTTGAAGAAGCTACATTTATCGAACCCCTAGCCTGCGTATTAAGGGGCCAGAGATTAGCGGGTTTTAAAAATGGCCAGAGTGTGCTGGTCTTAGGAAGCGGCATTGCCGGATTATTACATATCTGCTTGGCAAGAGTTTCGGGTGCCAGCCTTATAGTTGCCACAGATATTTCTGATTACCGCCTTAAACAAGCTAAAAGATTTGGCGCAGACAGAGCTTTGTTTGCCAAGGAGTATTCACCGGATGCAATCCGTAAATTAAATCAAGGAAGGCTGGCAGATTTAGTGATAGTTTCCACTGGCTCTATTTCAGCGATTACCGCTGCACTTAAATCCGTAGAGCGGGGT
>Ga0315279_10001088_pt1 | contig 46804 bp, 34 predicted proteins | sample YL17G06_20_MG_FD_203694 | JGI IMG/M metagenome (GOLD analysis project Ga0315279, IMG submission 203694) | Sediment microbial communities from Yellowstone Lake, YNP, Wyoming, USA - YL17G06_20 | ecosystem: Environmental > Aquatic > Freshwater > Lake > Sediment | place: USA: Wyoming | collected...
TTGCGGATGGTGATTTCCTTGGGCCCCGGATCGATTTTGCGGACGGGCGTCTTCGTGGCATCGACGGAGAATTGCGGGACGCCGCAGAGGAGATAGATTGAGGCCATGGCCACGGCCGCCGCGGCGAAGATCAGGACGAGCCCGGTTTTTTTCTTCATCTTCGGATTCCTTGAAAACCAGAATACCATGTCTTCATCCCGGAGACTAAGACTTCGTCTGAATCCGCTCAACTGCAACTTGCCCGGAGCGTAAGCCTATTTTGGGGTCGACGGCACTCACCCGTGATTTTAGGCCCGGCCGAGTACAGCGGAACATGATCCCCAGAAAATTCCTGGGGCCCCTTCCGCGGTTCTTGCCCGCGATCGAGTGCGGTGGATATGGATCCCCTGGCCAAGCCTGGGGCCCCTGCCACCGCCCCTTAGGTTGATTCGGCTGCGAACGAAACGGTAAGATAGGGGCGATTTCAACGTCCCTCTTGTCGTGGAGTCCGCCATGGCCCGTTCCCCCCGTTTCCGCCGCCGTGATTTCCTCAAGAAGTCGCTCTCCGCCGCGGCGGCCCTGACCATCGTTCCCCGTTCCGTCCTCGGCGGATGGAGCGGCCCCGCGCCCAGCGACCAGCTGACCAAGGCCGTTATCGGCGTCGGCGGGATGGGCATGGGCCATCTGCAATATGAAGACGGCCGGCTCCTGGCCGTCTGCGACGTCGATGAGAACCACCTCAAGACCGCCCTCGAAGCGGGCGGCCCCGGTGTGGCTGGCTGCCGGGATTTCCGCGAGGTCCTGGCCCGTCCCGACATCGACATCATCCATATAGCCACTCCGCCCCATTGGCATGCCCTGATGTCGGTGATGGCCGCCGAAGCGGGCAAGGACATCTGGTGCGAAAAGCCCATGACCCGGACGATCGGCGAGGGGCAGAAGGTCATAGAGGCCGTCCGGCGCAACGGCCGCGTCTTCCGCATCAACACCTGGTTCCGCTTCGACAGCATCTTCTACGGCTTCGGCACGACGGTCAGGCCGATCAAGAAGGCCGTCCAAAACCGGCTCCTCGGCTGGCCGCTCAAGGCTACGGTCAGCGGCATCACCGGCTTCGATTGGAAATTCTATTGGAGCGGGAAGACTTATCTGCCGCCCCAGCCCGTGCCCAAGGAGCTCGACTACGACTTTTGGCTCGGGCCAGCGCCGTCCAAGCCCTACCATCCCCACCGCGTCCACGGGACGTTCCGAGGCTATTGGGACTACGACGGGGGAGGGCTGGGCGACATGGGCATGCATTACCTCGACCCCGTCCAGTATCTCCTGGAGAAAGACGGCACGAGCCCGGTGACCATCGAGGCCGAGGCGCCGCAGCAGCACCCCGACGCCTGCGGCGCCTGGCGACGCGTCCGGCTCGTCTACGCCGACGGCTGCGAGATCATCCTGGACGGCGAAAACCGCGACGTCCGGGCTCCCTTCATCGAGGGGCCGGAAGGCAAGCTTTACCGCGGCTTCCGCTCGGACGTCCCCGGGTTGCGGGAAAAGGTCGCCTCGCTTCCCGACCCCGAACCGCAGGCCATGGATTTCGCCCAAGCCGTGCGCGCCCGGCGCAAGTTCGCCCTCAACGAAGAGAACGCGCACCGCTCCTGCACGATCGTCAACCTGGCTAAGATCGGAGTGCGGCTCAACCGCCCGCTCAAATTCGATCCCGACCGCCAGGTCTTCATCGACGACGAGGAGGCCAACCGGATGATCCACGAGCCGATGCGGGCCCCCTGGACGCTGTGAGGCCGACATGTCGAACCCCAAGATGAAATCCGCAATTCGCCCTTCCCGCCCGATCCTCGTTTTTCTGATCGCCGCCCTGGCCGCCCCGGTTTTCCTTCGGGCGCAGGTTCAAGCCCCAGCCGTCGACCTGCCCGCCCGCGTCACCGCCGTCCTGGCCCGCTTCCCCTCTGCTTCGGGCGCCGACCGCGACGCCGCCGCGGCCGCGTTTCTCGCTCTCGGCGAGCCGGGCATCCTCGAAGCTTGCCGCCGCCTGGTCCCGGCGGGAACGGACGATGATTCGCTCGTCCGCTATGCCGTCAATGGGGCGTCCGTGTACGCGACCCGAGCCGGCGCGGAGGCCGAACGGGCCTTGTTCGCCGCCTCTCTCCTCAAGGCCCTCGAGGCCCATAAGAACGCCGAGGCCAAGGCCTTCCTCATCAGCCAGATTCAATGGGTCGCCAAGGACGACGCCGTGGCCGCGATCGCCGCGTACCTAGGCGATCCCGCCCTGGCCGACCCTGTCTCCCGCGCGCTGGTCACGATCGGCGGCGCCAAAGCGGAGAAAGCTCTTCTTTCCGCCCTGACTCAATCACCCGGAGCGGCGCCCCTTCCCGTCATCCAGGCGCTGGGCGCTCTACAAAGCCGCGCCGCCGCGTCCGCGCTCCTGCCGTTGGCCCAGAGCGCCGATCCCGCTCTGCGTGCCTCCGTCCTGAACGCCCTCGCCGAAATCGGCGAGCCCTCGGCCCGTTCCGCGCTGGAGATGGTCCCCCTGACCTTGTCCACCGCCGAGCGGATCACGTCCGCCGAGCGCTTTCTGCGTTTCGGCGAGCGCCTGATCGCCAACGGCGATCGCGAAAACGGCCTCGGGATCTTCCGCTCCCTCCTGACCAATTCCACGGCGCCGGGGGAAAGCCACGTCCGTTCCGCGGCCTTGACCCTGCTCGGCCGGGAGCTGGGCGAAGCGGTCCTCGATGATCTTTTAAAGGCCGCTGATTCGCCCGACCGCATGTTCCGGCAGAAAGCCCTGGCCTTGGCCGAACCGCTCCGCTCCGCCGGCGCGGCGCCGTGGATCGCCAAGTCGGCTTCGCTGGCTCCCCCCAATCTGGCCGACGTGATCGCCATGCTCGGCCGCCGGGGCGACAAAGACGCCGAGGCCTTCTTCCGGATCATGCTTACGAGCAGTGAGACGACCGTGCGCTGCGCGGCTATTTCGGCCTATGCCCGGCTCAAGGGCGCCCTCGGCGCCGACGAACTCATGCCCTTCTTCAATTCCGCCGATCCGGACCAGATCCAGGCGATGAAGGAAGCGGCCGAGGGATGGACGACCGATCTCGCGGTTTCGAAGATCGCCGCGGTTTTTCCGGCGCTCCCGCTGGCGGCTAAAAAGGCGGCCCTCGAATTATTCGGCGACCGGCAAGCGGGTGCAGCGGCTCCGCTCCTCCTGGACGCCGCCGCAGCCAAGGACGACGGCCTGCGCGCCGCCGCGCTGGCCGCGCTCGAATCCGCCGCCCGTCCCGCGGACCTGCCCGCGGTTCTTAAACTGTTGTCCAAGGCGACCGCGAACAAGGATATCGTCGCCTTGCAAAATGCCGCCGTGGCCGCTTCCAACCGCATCGCTGAATCTGACCGGAGGGCCGACGCGGTTCTGGCCGCGCTCAAAAAAGCCAGGAAAGCGAAACGCGCCGATTTCCTGCGGCCGCTGGCCCGCATCGGCGGGGCCAAGGCCCTCAAGGCCGTCGTCGCCGATCTCAGGCATAGGGAGGCCGCGGTCCGGGCCGCCGCCGCTTATACGCTGTCCATTTGGCCGGACGCTTCCGCGCTCGACGAGCTTTTTAAGATGGGGCGCGCGGCGGCCGATTTTAAAACGCGCTATTTAGCCTTGCAAGGGATCGTTCGCCTGCTGGGCGACGCGCCGGCCCCGACCGATCGCATCGCCCGCTGGCGCGAGGCCTTCGGCTTGGCCGCGCAACCGGTGGAAAAAAACCTGTTGATCGCCGGGTTGGGCAACATCCGGGAGATGGAAGCGGCCAGGGTCGAGGCCGAATTCCTGGCCAAGCCGGAATTCCAGGCCAAGGCCGCGGGGGCCATCGTCCGGACGGTGATGCCCGCGCCGGGATGGGAGGGGCTGACCGGCTTCGACGCCGCGCTGGCCCTGCGCGGAGCGCTTCCCTATATCGAAAGCGCCTACGACCGCGAACAAGCGGAAAAATATGCCCAGGTCCTTCTGCTCAAGGAAGGCTTTGAACAAACATTCAACGGCAAGGACCTGAGCGGATGGAAGGGGCTGGTGGCCGATCCGCCGACGCGGTCCAAGATGACGCCCGAGGAGCTGGCCACAGCCCAGGCCGAGGCCGACGACCTGATGCGCAGACATTGGCGGGTCGTCGACGGGGTCCTCCTCTTCGATGGCGCCGGCCACAGCCTGTGCACGAAGAGGGATTTCGGCGATTTCGAGATGTTTGTCGATTGGAGGATCGAATCCAAGGGCGACAGCGGAATTTATCTGCGCGGGTCCCCCCAAGTCCAGATCTGGGACCCCGCCCAATGGCCCGAAGGCTCGGGCGGCCTCTACAACAACCAGAAAAATCCCAAGAACCCGTTGGTCAATGCCGACCGGCCGATCGGCGAATGGAACACGTTCTATATCAAAATGGCCGGCGATAAGGTGACGGTCCTTCTCAACGGCGTCCTGGTCGTCGACAACGTGGTCATGGAGAACTACTGGGAACGGGACAAACCCATCTATCCCGTCGGGCAAATCGAGCTGCAGGCCCACAGCACGACGCTAGCCTACAAGAATATATTCATCCGGCCGATCCCGGGCGGGGAAAACGTTTCAGCGGCCGGGCCCGCCGCCTCTCCGGCGGACGGCGGACCGGAAGGGGGCTTCAGCGCCCTCTTCAACGGGCGGGACCTTCTCGGTTGGCGCGGCGATATGAAAGGTTACGTCGTCGAGAACGGGGTCATTGTCGCCCTTCCGGATGGTACGGGAAACCTCTACGCCGAGAAGAAATATTCCGATTTCGACCTGCGCTTCGAATTCAAACTGACCCCCGGCGCTAATAACGGAATCGGCATCCGCGCCCCGCTCACGGGAGACGCAGCTTATGTCGGCATGGAAATCCAGGTCCTGGACGACTCGGCCGACCAATACAAAACCCTTAACCCCTACCAATATCACGGTTCGATCTACGGTGTCGTCCCCTCCAAGCGTGGCTTCCAGAAGCCGGTGGGGGAGTGGAACGCCGAGGAGATCATCGCCCGCGGCCGCCGGATCACGGTCATCCTGAACGGCACGGTCATCGTTGACGCCGACCTCGACGCCGCCTCGGCGTCCGGGACAGTCGACCACCGCGAGCATCCCGGCCTCAAGAACGCCGCCGGCCACATCGGCTTTCTGGGCCATGGATCGCATGTCGAATTTAGAAACCTCAGGATCAAGGAACTCAAATAAACCATGAAAAAATCCGCCCTTTCCTTCGTCGTACTTCTTTTATCCGCCATCCTGCTCGCGGCCCAAAAACCGGGCCCCAAGGTCTATGTCTCCGTGGACATGGAAGGCATCTGGGGTGTTGTCCACGGCGACCAGGTCTCGTCGACGACCGCCGATTACGGACCGGCGCGGAAGTGGATGGCCGAGGACGTCAATGCCGTGCTCAAGGGGCTGTGGGCGGCCGGGGCCGGAGAAATCGTGGTCAACGATTCGCACGGCGGCATGCGCAACATCTTAGCCGATATGCTCGATCCGAGGGCCTCCTTGATTTCGGGCACGCCCAAGCCGTTGTCCATGATGCAGGGCATCGACCAAACGTTCGACGCCGTCATCTTCGTCGGATACCACGCCAAGGCCGGGACGGCCCAGGCCAACCTCGATCACACGATTTCCAGCTCCACGGTCTACGCCATTCGCGTCAACGGCCGCGAGCTCCCCGAGCTGGGCCTCAACGCCGCGATCGCCGGGTACTTCAAAGTCCCGGTCATCCTGCTGACCGGAGACGGGGAAACGTGCGCCCAGGCCAAAGCCATCCTGGGGCAGGGAGTCGAGACCGTCGCCGTCAAGGAGGCCATCGGCCGCACGGCCGCCCGCATGCTGCCAAGGGAGACCGCCTTGAACCGTCTTACCGAGGGAGCGTTCAAGGCCCTCAAATCGCTGGGCCAGGCCAAGCCCTTCGTCCTTTCCCCGCCGCTCCTCTTCGAGCTCGAGTTCCACAACAGCGGCCAGGCCGAGCTGCCGCTCCTCGTGCCGGGCGTCAAACGGACGGGTGGACGCTCGGTCGCGTTTTCGTCCAGTGATTATCTCGAAGGCTTCAAGCTGCTGCGGGCCCTCATCGCCCTCGGCGGCGTCAATTGACATTCATCGGAGTCGGCCATGCCCCATCGCTCCTTTCGAAGCGTCTTCACCCTCATCGCGGCTGCTTGCTTCGCCGGGGCCGGTGCGGGTGCCTGTTTTTAACCAAAACGTGTTCGAAAACTTGCGCCTGTATGAATGCCGCTGGACGCTGGCGGGGAAGAGCGGCACCGCCCGGGCGGACGTCGCCCCGTGCTCGAACGGCGTCCTTGAAATTCCGGCCGAGGCCAAACCCGGCGATATCCTGGAGCTGCGCTTCTTCGACGGCGAGCGGCTGGTGACGAGCTTCCGCTTGCCGTTCCAAGCGCGCGCCATCGAACCCTGGGCCCTCGGCCGCCCGGCCGGGATCGCCGAAGAGCCCAGGGACCGCTACCTGTCGGGCGCATCGGTCGTCTTTCTGCGCGGCGAACGAGCCGAGCTGGCCTTTGAGCGCGTCGGCGGCGAGATGATGTGGGGGTTGGCCGGCGGGAACCAGGTCTTGCTCAAGGGACCGCGCCTCCATGTGCTTAAAAGTGAGGCGCCGACGGGCGTCGATCCATCGGGTTGGCGGTTCACGGGCGAGACGCACGGAGCGGGCGTCATCCGCTGGAACGGCAAGTTCGGCGATGAATGGACGGGCGGATACGAAATCCGCCTGGACAACAACGGGCAGGCCGAGTTCGCCTATGACTTCACCTACGGCGGGAAAGACGTGTGGGTGCGCGAGCTGGGACTTCAATTCGACCTGCCGCTCGCCTTCCAGAAGTTGGAATGGGACCGCCGAGCGGATTTTACGGACTATTCGAATGATCACATCGGCCGTCCGCACGGAGCGGCCCAGGCTCATCCGGACGCGGCGCAGGCCGTCCCCCCGGGGGCGCGGCCTTTCTCGCTCGACGATCATCCCTGGGGCTCCAACGATTTCCGGAGCGCCAAGCGCAATATATATGGGGCGGCGCAGTCGGGCGCCTGGGGCACCGTCAAAGTCGTTTCGGACGGGACCCAGACCGTCCGCTGCGCCCTTACGCCGCACGAAGTCACGCTCAAGGTGCTGGATTTCTACGGCGGGTCGGGCGGCCCCCAAGAGTGGTCTGTGCAAGGCTTCCACTACGGTGCCGGCCGGTTGATCAAGACCGGCGAACGGGTGCGCGGGATCGTCCGCCTGAAACTGGCGGGAGGGACATGAAGTCCCCGGGCGGCCTCGTTCCGTCGCCCGGGCGTTGACGAACGACCCGGAGCGAAATATAGTAAACCCTAGGCGAGCCCCATCGCATCATTCGGACGGAGGGAGAAGCAATCATGGCATTGGATGACAACACCCCCAAATCCGGCCTGACCCGCCGGGCATTCCTCGGCACGGCGGCCGGCGCGGCCGCGGGCATGATGGTCGTTCCGCGCCGCGTCCTGGGCGGACCCGGATTCGTCGCGCCCAGCGACAGGCTGAACATCGGCTGCGTCGCCGTCGGCGGCAAGGGCTTCTCGGACATCCAGGCGGCCAGCACGGAGGCCATCGTCGCCCTGTGCGACGTCGACGACGAGAAGATGGCCGATTTCCTGAAGTCGGACCAGCATTCGGCCGAGCGGAAGGCCATGTACGAGAAGGCGGCCAAGTACCGCGACTGGCGCAAGATGCTGGACGCCGAGAAAAGCCTCGACGCCGTCACCGTCAGCACGCCCGACCACAACCACGCCATCATCGCCATGGCGGCCATGAAGTTGGGCAAACACGTCTTCGTCCAGAAACCACTGACCCACACCATCAAGGAAGCGCGCCTCCTGGCCGAGGAAGCCGGAAAGCGCAACCTTGTCACCCAAATGGGCAACCAGGGCCACTCCAAAGAAGGCGCCCGGCTCATCTGCGAATGGATATGGGACGGAGCCATCGGCGAGGTCGGTGAAGCCCACGTCTGGACCAACCGGCCGATCTGGCCGCAGGGGATCGACGCCCCCAAGGAAATCCCCTCCGTCCCGCCCAACCTGGACTGGGACGTGTGGCTGGGCCCCGCCCCCTGGCGGCCGTATCACCCGGCGCTCTGCCATTTCGTCTGGCGCGGCTGGTGGGATTTCGGCACGGGCGCGATCGGGGACATGGGCGCCCATCTCATCGACCAGCCCTTCTGGGCCTTGCGGCTCGGCCATCCGCTGACCGTCCAGGCCAGTTCATCGAAATACACCAAGGATTCCTATCCCGTGGCCGAGATCATCACCTACAAGTTCCCGGCCCGCGGCGCCAGGGGGCCGGTCAAAATGGTCTGGTACGACGGCGGTCTGATGCCGGCCCGGCCGGACCTGGCCGTTCTCGAGGACGGCCGGATGATGGGGGACGACGGCGGCGGCGTCCTCTTCGTCGGCAGCAAGGGCATGATCGTCTGTTCGACGTACGGCGACAATCCCCGCATCCTGCCGGAGAAGCTGATGCAGGATTACAAACGCCCGGCCAAGACGATCCCGCGCTCTCCCGGCATCATGGAGGAATGGATCGCGGCCATTAAGGCCGGCAAGAAATCGACCACGGACATCCCGGCTTATTCCGATCCGCTCACGGAAGTCATGCTGCTCGGCAACGTCGCCCTGCGCTTCAAGGATGCCAAGGTCGCCCTGCAGTGGGACCCGGTCAAGATGGAATTTCCCAATCTGCCCGAGGCCAATCCATTCGTCCACAAGGAATACCGGATGGGCTGGTCGCTGTAAGGAGTCATTCATGCATAAAGGGACCCTGATCACGGCTTTGATCATTTCCGCCATCGGCTTGGCCGGTTTCGCCGCGGCCGCTGCCGGCCAGACGAATTCCCGCCAGGCCGATCTTCAGAAATGGGCCATCCATGACGAAAAGCGGCCCCTTCCGCCCGTTGTCGATCCCGGCCCGGCCGGCGCCCCCGTTCCCGCGCCCTCGGACGCCGTCGTGCTGTTCGACGGACAGAACCTCTCCCAGTGGGCCAATCTCAAAGGCGAAGCGGCCCCATGGAAACTCGAAAACGGCTTTATGGAAGTCACCAAGGGGACGGGCGACATCCAGACCAAGCAGGGCTTCGGCGACTGCCAGCTCCATGTCGAATGGGCTTCGCCCTCCGTCGTGGCCGGTGAAAGCCAGGGCCGGGGCAACAGCGGCGTGTTCCTGATGAGCACGTACGAAGTCCAGGTGCTCGATTGTTACAACAATATAACGTACGCCGACGGTTCGACGGCCTCCATCTACGGCCAATATCCGCCGCTCGTCAACGTCTGCCGCCAGCCCGGCGAATGGCAGACCTATGACATCGTCTTCCACGCGCCCCGTTTCGACAAGGACGGCACGCTTCTTCATCCCGCCCGCCTGACCGTCTTCCATAACGGCGTGCTGGTCCAGGACAACGAGGAGCTGACCGGGCCCACCGGCCACCATGTCCGGCCGCCGTACAAGGCCCATGCCGACAAACTGCCGCTCAAGCTTCAGGACCACGGCACCCCCGTCCATTACCGGAACATCTGGATTCGGGAGCTCTGAGGGCCATGAAAAGAGCGATCCTTCTCGGCCTGGCGTTGACGGTTGGCGCCGCGTTGGCGTTTTCGGCGGCCGATGAGGCCCAAGCCAAGCCCGGGGCGGGCAAGAAGGTGCTGATCGTCTGGGGCGGGTGGGAAGGCCACGAGCCCAAGCAGTGCGTCGATATTTTTGCCCCCTGGCTTGAACAGCAGGGCTTCGAAGTCGAGATCTCGAATACGCTGGACGCCTATCTCGACGCCGCCAAATTGAAATCGCTGGCTTTGATCGTCCAGGTCTTCACCATGTCCCAGATCTCCCCGGAACAGGAGAAGAACCTGGAAGAGGCGGTCAAGAGCGGCGTGGGCATGGCCGGCTGGCACGGCGGCATGGCCGACTCCTTCCGCAGCAACACCGAGTACGAATTCATGGTCGGCGGGGCCTGGGCGGCCCATCCCGGCGGCGTCATCGACTATGACGTCAACGTGACCAACCGGACCGATCCGATCACCAAGGGGCTGATCGACTTCCACATGAAGTCCGAGCAGTACTACATGCTCGTCGATCCGAACGTGGAGGCCCTGGCCACGACCACGTTCCAGGGCCTGTACGCGCCGTGGGTCAAGGGGGCGGTCATGCCCGTCGTCTGGAAGAAGATGTACGGGAACGGCCGGATCTTCTATACGTCGCTGGGCCACGTGTCCAAGGATTTCGACGTGCCCCAGGCGAGGGAGATCGTCAAGCGCGGACTGCTGTGGGCGGCCCGGGTGACCGGCGCGGGCGACGATCCCAAGCCGACGAACCCGTACGCTCCGCTGCTCAAGAAATACTAAGCCGGGCGGAATATAGTTGACCCCGGATGTCTTTGCCGCCCGGCTAGTACTCGGGGAGCAGTAAGGATTATGTAACATATTTACTGCTCCCCGTAGTAAATCGGGTTTTTGTCTAGAACGCCCAGAACAGGGCCATGACGGCGCAGACGCCGGTGATGATCAGGGCGATGACGAACGTCGCCGGAATGACCTTGGCCTCCTCGCCGATCCTGTCGATGCTGGCCGCGGCGTTCTGAAGTTTGGCCGGCGAGATGACGCTGGCCAGCCCGCCGCCGATGCCGCTGGCCGCGGCGACCAGCAATCCGACCGCGCCGATCCGCTCGGCCGTCGAGAGATGGAGCGGCGTCAGCATGGCGATGGCCGATGATTCCGACCCGCTGATGAACCCGCCGAGCAGCCCCAGGAAAGGTGCCACGACGACGTACATCTTACCGAAGGCGGAGGCGGCCGCTCCGGCCAGGACATGGACCATGTTGCGGCCGGGCTCGATGAGCTGGAAGGCCTCGTTCTTGCCGCTGTGGTTGATGACGAAGGCGATGGCGAAGAAGATCGCCGCGGCGAACACGGGGCGCGGCGCCCGTTTCAACCATTTGTCCCGGACCCGACGGAGTTTCTCGCGCGAGGGTTTGAGGAAGGGAAACGCCAGGATCGAACTGACAAGAATCCAGAAGTAGGCCTGCCAGAACAGGCGCACTTTTTCCGGCGCGCCCGGGATGATCGGCAGGGCCATTTCCAGTTTCTTGAAGGTCCAGCTGAGGAAGGGGAGGAACGGCGCGTTGAGCAGGAGGCAGCAGACGATTAGGATCAGCCAGGGCGAGAGGGACGCCGCGAGCGACATGCGCTTTTCGTTGGCCCGGTCGGCCTCCGAGAGGACGCTCCGGTCGATGAGCGTTCGTCCGGTGGCCTTGAGATAGACCAGCATGACGCCGATGACCGCCAATCCGGCGGCGATCCCGGTCAGCGTGACCAGGCCCAGGGCGTTCATGCCGATGGCCGTGAACCCGGCCGTCAAGCCGGCGGCCAGGGCGGGCACGGCCCCTTGTTTGAGGAATTTTCCCTTGCCCGCGAGCCAGAGCATGCCCAGGGCGATGCAACTGCTGATCACGGGCATGAAGCGGGCGAAATAGTGGCCGACCTCGGCCACCGGCTTGCCCACGAAATTGGAGAAGACGACGATGGGGATCCCCAGCAGGGCGTACGTACAAAGGGCGTCGTATCCGATGGCCGGCAGGGCGATGGCAGTGAAGGTCGTGTAGCCGAGCCCGATCATGATCGGCGGCAGGATCGAGACCGGGACCGCGCCCAGCGCCGTGAGCAGTGTGCCCACGCCGATGTTGATGAGCATGATCTGGGCGGCCCGGCTCTCCGGCGAGACCGTCTTAATCAGGGCGATGACCCGGCCGAGGGCGCCCGTTTCGATGAGCAGAGTGACCTGAAAGATGGAGGTGGCCACGACCAGGCTGATGGGGAAGGAGGCGACGACGCCGCCGGCGCTGGCCCGCAAGGCCACCGCGAGCGGCGTGCGGAAATAGAGGCAGGCCACGGCCAGGACCACGGCCCACCCGGCCAGCCCGGCGGTGTCCGCCGCCGTTTTCCTGATGGTCAGCAGAAGGAAGATGGCGATGACGGGCAGAAGGGCCATGATCACGGGCAGCAAGGTCATGGTCGCTTTCCCTTGGGGCTGCGTCTCCCCTTCGATTAATCGGCCAGGCCGTCGACGTGTTTGTGCTGGACGGCTTTCTCGGCGCCTTCGGGCGCGGGGCGGTGGATTTCGGGGGCCCGGATGGTTTTCGCCACCATTTCCCGGGTCCCGGCGATGGCCAGCTCGCCGAAGAGGAAGGAAAACGTCTTTTCCAGGTCAGCCCCGATGGCGGCCAACGTGTCGGCCGGAAGCGACCAGAAATTCTTCTTGAACGGCCCGACGGCTTTTTTGCGGGTCTTGTAGATGAACTGGGCCTCAGTGTCCTTGGGCTTGCGTTCGTCCGCCGCATGGGCCTTCACCCACTCGACCATCTCCCGGCGCAGACCGTCGGGAACTGACTTGTGGTCCATGACCAGGCTTTGGAACGCCGTGGCCAGGTGGACTTCGCACGCCGCGGCCTCGACGAACTTGTGGAAGGCCGTTTCCGGCAGGGTGCTGGCGCCGTGCTGAACGGCCCCGCCCATGCCATACTTCCGCCGCGCTTCTTGGCTCAGAAGGCGGAGAGTGCCGAAATCGATGGCCACTTGGGCCAGGGTTCCGTCGGGCAGGACGACGCCGCCGTGGCTGGTGCCGGTCTGGATGCTGATCTTGCTGATGCCTTCGCGGGCGCCGCGCATCTTGTCGAAGCCGGTCATGAAGGCCTCGAGGTCCTCGGGCGTGCTGTTCTTCAGCCCGACCTCGCCAATCTCGCCGCCCACGGAAATGACCACGTTTTTCGGCTGCTGATCGCGGATGAAGGACGTGAATTCGGCGCAACGCTCGTAGTTGAGCTTCTGCTGTTCGGCCAGGGTCGGCTTGTTCAGGTCGACGAGCGTCGATGTGTCGATGTCGATGTTATAGAAGCCGGCCCCGATCGATTCGGCAATCAGGTCGCGGATGGCCTTGATCTCGGAATCGGGAGCGGCTGCGTATTTCTTGGCTGAGATCTGGAAATGGTCGCCCTGGAGGAAGACCGGACCGCGGAATCCCTCGCGGATGGCCGCGGCCAGTACGGCCGCGGCGTATTCGGCCGGGCGCTGGTCGGTGTAGCCGATCTCGCTGCGGGCGATCTCGAAAATGAAAGCCCCGGCGTCGATCTTGCCTGCCGCGCGGAAGACGGCCCGGGCCAAGTCGTAGGCCAGCATGCGCAGGTTGATGGCCGGCACGGTAAAGCGCGGCGGCGCGTCGCTCCGGCCCTCGGCCCGATAGAAATCATGGATCGAGGCCGGCCGGATGCCCAGGGCTTGGGCGGACTCGCCGATGATCCATCGGGCGGCGGCCTTGGCTTCGGGGTCGCCGAAGACGGCCTCGCGGACCAGGCCGTCCATGCCGGCGGCCAGGGCTTGCGCGTTGGAAACGGTCAAGCGGTCGCCCTCACGGGTGACGGCGCCGGCCAGGGATTCGATCAGGCGGTTGATCGGCGAAGAGGGCATGGTGATTCCTCCTTGGATAGAGATCGGCGGAACGAGTCAGTATACCAGATCGAGGCCCGGGCTATTTCCAATCGTTCTTTTTTTTGCGGCCCAGGATGCCGCCGCTCAGGAAGAGCCCGGCTCCGACCACGAAGCCGAAGTTGTACCAGCTGCCGCTGTTGTGGACTTCATAAAGCCGGACGGTGGGGGTGAACAGCGAGACGATGAACGTGATCGGTGAGATCAGGCCGTGCCAGATCCCTAACCAGAAGCCGGCGATTTTTCCCTTGGCGTCGGCGCTGTGTTCCGCGGCGTTCGGACCGGGAGCGCAACTCCAGATTAAAAGCGCCGCCGCGACGATGAGGCACAATCCGATAACGGTGATTTTTTTCATGGGCCCTCCTCGAAATTCGTCTTCAGTATAAACGCCGCCGGATTCACGGTCAACGGCGGCGTGTGTCGGTCTGTGGAGATGAAGGCTAGGGGTTCAAGTCCCCTCACCCACTCCACCTGAATCCCAAGATCATCAGCGACTTACCCCGATTTTCGTTTTTCGTCTGATTAGCTTGTACTGAACCAAATTGTTAAGTATTGGGCACATTTTGGCCCAACGGAAATCCAACGTAGGCGCCATGGGGAGGTCGTTGTCTTCGGAAGAAAGTCTGTCTCGTAATTATTCTAGATCAAAATGAGCTGTCGCGAATTCCGGAACGAGGGATTTCGTCGCCCTAGAGAGGGTCAACCCATCCTTCCCGCTAACTACCCCCCAGCTATCGTCGATATTAGACAAATAAAGCCTCTAGGATCGAATCCTGACGCGATCTAGGGGCTTCTCACGAACGCAATCCGAAAGCACGGAATAGCTGGCTTTCTTGACCTTGACGCTTACCTTGTTTATGACCTAATATGTAATTACAAAATGTGTACGGGATTTTAATTGGGTATACGATCGTCGTCGTTTATGATCAGATTTCTAAAACAGGGGGAACTATTTTATGAGCGTTGATTTGATCGAAATCGCATTAGAAAAATTAACTGACGCTACAGAATTTGAGAGGTTGGCAGGCGAATTAATGTATTTAGAGGGATACACTGATATTAAGTTGCTGGGCGGGCAAAGCGACTTTGGGCAGGATGCAGTTCAGGACAGACTATTTTTTAGGGAGGGCCGAAATAAAACCGTTTTTCAGTTTACTCTTCAAGAAAATGTATCGACTAAGGTACAGGAAACAATCAATAAACTCGAAAAGAACCATATTCAATACTCTCAATTGGTTCTTGTTACGTCCAGGAGAATAGCGACAGAAAAGCAACTCAGGCTCATACAAAAAATTCAAAAAGAATATGATGTTGAGCTTCATATATATGAAAGAAATACAATTATAATTAGATTATCCGACTATTCAAATGGGCTTTTTGAGCGGCACTTTCCTAGTATTGAAGCCCAAGTTCGCGCACTTAAATCGTCCTCTTCAAGGAACGTCCCGCTTGACGATGCTATTGAAGAAGGCTTACTTCGAGCATCACTTGCATTCGTTTTCTGCGATAGGGCTTCATCAACCAGAAAAGCTCTATTCGATATACTGATATTAGAATCGCTGGCAAATAGAGAGATTCGCAATTATACAATTGTCGAGATCTGTTCCATTATTAATTCCATCTTGCCCTCATTTCCTACGGATGCACAACAAGTCAGGGCTGCCCTGGAGAGGTTGATTCCCCAGGGCAAAATAGAAAATGTTGGCGGAGGCGCATATATTATTACGCACGAGGGGAAAATAAGTGTCATCGGTGCGATTGTAAAAGCTGAGCAATACTCTGGATTACTCATTAGCGAAATCGTAAGCAAGGTTTCTGTTACATTAAAAGACTCGCTTTCGCATGAAGATGAGCAAAAACTAGAAAAAAATTGTTATAATTTATTAGTCTTTCTATTTCGTTTATTTGGAATAGAACTATCGGGACAACTTCTAGGCAAAAAGCCAATCGGGCCTATTTTCAGTACCGAAGCTCCTAAATTAAAAAAAATTGCTTCTCAAGGCGTTAGCGATTCCATCGGAAAATTATTATTGGGGGCATTAGCAAACACTATTCAATCTCCTACGGAGGAACAAGCTAAGGCCTTGGCGAGTTGGGCTCGTGCATTTATTGGATCATCGATATTAAGTATCGACCCAATGCTGCGCAAGCTTCATAAAATACAATTTTCAAAAAGAATATTTGTGTTAGATACGGATGTATTGCTAGATATTATCGTCAAAGATGGTCCTCGTTCCTTGGGTCTCAGATCTCTTGTTGAGTCGATTCTAAGGCAAGGTTCTCGTGTAATCGCACCTATTGAAGTAATGGAAGAATGCGCACGTCACGCACAATACTCAATTCATACTTATAGATATTTCGGTATGGCGCTCTTTGGAATGGAAGAATTTCTAATAGAACAAAGAGTGCATAATGCTTTTGTTGCTGGCTTCGCCTACGCGAGAATGGGGGGAAGGATAGGAAAAGAAACCAGCTTTTCTAAATATCTCTCAGATTATTATGAGGAGTCCAATCCATTAACTTATTTAATTTCGGTGGCGAAACATGCTCTACCCGGGGGAGTAGAATTCCTTCATACAAAAACGTTACTTGAACAGGATATGGACAATACGCTATTCGAACACCTGAATACCGAATTGCAGCGATCAGCCCAATTTAGCAGAAAGGCTCAATATAGGACATCAGATGAAACGGATAGCCTTGCAAGAACTGATGCTATCCTCGCGACTATCGCTATTCAGCTTCCCAATTCTGAACTGGCAGTTGGAACAGACGCATTTCTGCCTAGACGTTGTTATGTAATTACCAACTCTTCGCGTTATCTCAGGGCTTGTCAAAAACTTTCAATAAATGAATCAATAAGCGCACGTCCTCAACAGCTTATGTCAATTTTAGAACTTATTACGGATTCGGCGCTTACCGATATGGAATATGTGCGCTTTTTTGAGAATCCATTCTTGATTGCCGCCGTAGAAAATATTTGGGATGGCGCAAAAATACTTCTTGAGGATGGAATCAGTTTATTAGGCAAAAGTCTTCCGAGATTACAATGGGATTTTTCTCAATCATTACACCTGTATATATCTGAAGTTGAAAAAACCATGTCCGAAAAGCAGGATGAAATGTCCATCGATAACTTAGATGAAAAAGAGGCAGAGCTCATGATGGGTGCTGCTAAACTGGGATACAAGCTAAATCCGGCTTTTGAAATAGTACAAAAAGCCCTTGATATCATGAACGTTGAAAAAGATTCATTGAAAAAAGAGCTGGAAGAACTCAGTGATAAACATGAAGAACTTAAAAAAGAAATAGACCGATTCGGAAGACGAAGACAACGCTACTTGCGTAAAATTGCCGACGGCAAGAATACAAATTGACTCGTCTAATTGCTTAACAAAAATACCATTATTTTGGCTTCGAATTGCGCGTGTAGCGGCGATGGCCTGGCCGCCCTATAGACGCGAGGCCTATCCGAGGACGTCGTTTCTCGGCGTCGGAAGGGGAGCGGCCAGCGGCGCGCCGAGCGCTGTAGGCGGATCAGCGCTCCGATCGTCCTTTGAGAAATGCTTCCCAAAGGGTGCGGTCGACGAAGACTGTCAGCAGGGCGCCGGGCCGGAGCCCGTAGTACTCGGCCTGAAACGCTTCGCCGGCCGTTCGTTCAATGACCTCGGCAAAGTGTTGCGAGGCGATTACGACGGGGACGCTTTCAATCCCGCCCGCCGCGGGTAGGCTGGTCCAGTATCCGACCCGGCCGAAGTCCCGCAAGTACCATGGCAGGGGCCATTGTTCGTCCGGTTCGGCCACCACCTTGATCAGCATGCTCCGGCCGTCGCGGTGGAAAGCGGACACCGCACGGATGCGAACGACGAGCCGCAGAAAATCCGGGCTGGTCTGGGCGTAAACATAGGGATTGCGTGGATCGGCGGGGTAGACGAATTGGGCCCTCAGGTTCTGGCGTTCGAGCTGCGCGGCGCCGGCCAGGACGAGGACGATCAGAACGGCGCGGCCGATCGCCGGCCGGATGATTCGGAGAAGCGCCGCGGCGCCGTATCCTGCCAGAATAGCGAAACCCGCCAGAAAAACGATGAGGTTCCAGGGGGTTTTGTAAGAAAGGGCGGAATAGGCGGCGGTCAGGGTGAGCGTGGCTGTCGATAAATAGACCGGCCAGAAGCCGCCGGCGGATATCTTGGCCGGCCCGTTTTCGGTTGGATCAATCCTCCCGCGCTTCCGATGGAAAAAAGCGGCCGCCATTCCGATCAGGGCCAGTCCCAGGATGAGGGCCTCGCTCCAGACGACGCCCTCGGATTTCGTCAAGAAGAGAGTCTTCAGATAGAAGGACCAGGGATGAGCGTGGATGCCCGACTCGGTCCCTCGGACGAAATAATCTTTGAATGCAGCCAGCGAATCGACGATCCCTTTGGGATTGCGGAAAAACGAGGAGAAGAACAGGAAAGCGACGGCCAGGGCGGCGGCCGCGGCGGCGGCGAGCTGCGGGAATTTCGCCGGCCGCCCATGTTCCGGCCGGGTCCCGGTTCGAGAGTCGGCATTCGGAATGGCGGGGCGATCCGGGAGGGCGGGCGCGCGCTTTTTACCGATCAGCAAAGCGAGGATGATTCCCGCTCCGGCCGCGCCGAAAACGAGGACCGATGTTTCCTTCGTGGCGTACATGAGCCCGGCCGCGATTCCCGCGGCGAGCGCCCAGGCGAAACAGGGACGAAGGACGTATTTGCCCGCGGCGATCAGGAAGGCCCAGGCGAAAAAGGCGAAGAGCGATTCCTGGATATAGAAGCGGCTGTAATAGGTCAGAGCGGGGGAAAGGGCGGCCAGCAGGGCGCCGGCGAGGACGGCTTCCCGACCCAGTTCGCGGGCCAGCAACAAGAAAAGCAGGAGAAGCCCGATCCCGAACAGCGCGGGCACGAGCCGCAGAGTTTTCTCGTCCAGCGAGGCGAGTGTCGTCCGGCCCCGGGCCCAGGCCGCCGGCAAGGTCAGATAATAAAGCGTCGGGCCGTGATGGTCGGCCGGATCGTAGCGATATTCGCCTTTTTCAAGAAGCGTCCCGAATTTGACCGCCTGGTTTGCTTCGTCGTGATGGAAGGGGCGAAGGTCGAGCCGGGCAAGGCGGAGGGCCAGTCCCAGGCCGAGGACGGCCAGGAAGAGCCCGCCGAACGCGGCTTTTTTCATTTGGCGGGAGAGCCGTAAACCTCCACTTCCACGTAGTGGTTCATATCGTTCGAGGTGTTGCCGCTGGAATAGAGTCGGACGTAGCGGCCCTTGGCGCCCTTGGCGTCCATCAGCCGGCCTTCGTTCGTCTCGATGTATTCCTTGTTTTTTCCTATGCCCAGGCCGGACGTGTTGTCATGGTCGTTGTTGTAGACCGTGGCGACACCCTTGAGGAAGTCCTTGTCGTCCGAGACCTGGACGACGACGTCGCGGTACACGCGGGCCTGGCTATGGTAGTGCCAGACCAGGATGGCGGCGATCCCGGCCGAGGCGCCCAGGTCGATCTGGATCCACTGCTTGCCGGGGCCCAGCTCGACGAAATAACCGTCCTCGCCCGCCTTCTCGCCGTCGGTGACGAAGCTCAGCTCGCCGATGACGGGCTGCATGTCGCTGGAGGAAACGGTTTTCTTGAGGGACAGGTTCTTGGTGCCCTGGGGGACGAAGAAGGGCCCGCGGGACTTGCCCGTGACGATTTCCAGGTTGGGAGTCTTGATGTTGCGGGGCGTGCCGACGAACATCGGCTTGGGCAGCTGGAGCTTAAGCTCCTCTTTATTGGTGTCCTGTTGGGGCTGGAGATAGGTGCCGGCGGCGGCGCCCAGGGTTGCGGCCAGCGCCAAGACGAGTATGACGGCGTTCTTCTTCATGACGGGCTCCTAGAATGGCGGATGCGCTAGAATCGGACACCTAATATAGCCCGAGCCGTACGGGCTGACAAGAGGGTTGAAGCCTGGTGTTGAAGCTTGGAAGCGAAGAGGCGGATTCGGCTCAGGTCCAGTTGAAAACCCGGACCTTGCCGTAGTCGACAACCGCAAGAGCGGAGACGTCGGGGTGGGCGGCACAAAAGGCCTCGACCTCTTCCGTGGACATGACCATGACGGCCGTGGACAGGGCGTCCGAGACCGAGGCCAGGCGGTGGGCGGCCCAGGCGGCGACATGACCGCGGGCGGGCTTCCCGGTGCGGGGATCGAGGATATGTTGGCCTTTGACCTCGGTGCCCGATCCGCTCAGGGCCTTTTCCCGGAGGACGATTTCGCCCGGAACGCCGAGGCACGGCCAGCCGCCGCCGACGCCGACCGGCCAGCCGCCCTCCTTTCCTTCGTATTCGGGCGCCGATCCCGCGGCCAGCGCGGTGCTGGTGCCGCCGTGCAGGAGGACGTTTTCGACGTCCCAGTCCTTCAGGATTTCGAGCGCGGCGTCCAAGGCAAACCCCTTGCCGATGGCCCCGAGATCGAGGTCGAGGGCGGGGATTTCGCCCGGCGGGCCGTCCCGGCGCATGATCTCGTATCCGGCCGCCCGTTCAATCAGCTCGAAGGCGGCTTCGGGGACCGCTCCGGGCTCGGCCCCTTCCTCCTCCGCGTTGTCGGCCTTCCGGTTGGTCCAGCCTCGGACGTTGACATCGAAAGCCCCGCCCGTTTCCCGGCGCGCCGATTCCCCGATGGTCAGGCATTGATAAGTCTCAACGCCGATGAGGAGCCGCCCGCCCGGCGGCATGCGGTTGATCTGATGGATCTCGCTGCGCAAGTCGAAGCGGCTGAAGAGCCTGTCCAGCCGGTCGATCTCGGCGAATCCGGCTTGGGCGGCCCGCCCGGCGTAATCGGCCTCGCCTCCGGCGACGAGGATCTCGAAAAACGTCCCCATCGCCTGGTGGGCGAAACGGTGTACGGTCATGGGCGCGGGGCCGGGATGAAGGTCATGTCGACGAAGACGACGGCGGCCAAAAGCGCGATCAGGGCGCTGTATTTATGGAAGAGGATCAGCGTAGGCTGGGCATCCGCGGGCAGGATCGGGAGCATCGACAGGAGCGCGGTCAGAATAAGCACTAGCCCGAAAAAGGCGAAGGTCCAGAAGAGGAGTTTTCGGACAAACGCTTTGGAGACGTTCTTGAAGACCGGGCAGGCGACTCGTTCGAAGACCGCCTCCTCCCGCTCGTCGAACCGGTAATCCCGCGCCCGCCACAGCAGCAGTGCGGCCAGCAGAACGGCGAACAGCCCGCCCAAGACGACATGGCCAACGAGAGGCAATCCGTAGATTCCGCGGGCGATGAACACGGCGAAGAAGAATCCGCTTCCGGCCAGGTAGAGAAAACAAAGAACAAACGCGGCGAAGAGCCATTTCATCCAGCCCGGATAGTACCGCGCGGTCCACCTTTCGAATTCAGCCCCAGCTTTACGGACCGTGTCGAATTGAAACGCAGATTTGGCCCGCGCGGCCAGCCAAGCTCCGTAGCCGTTCCAGGCGAATTTGGGGGCCGGGCCGTCCGCGGCCGGCGTTTGCGAGTCTCGATAACGGAGCGCGGTCTGCCGGAAGAGGACACCCAGCAGGGCCAGTATGGTGATGATGGTGAACAGCATGGCTATCTCCTCTTCTCGATGAGGCCGGAAGCGCGGCCGAGCGTCGTCAAGAACAGGACGGCCAGGATCGAGATGATGAGAAACGCGGCGATGCCCAAGGCGACCTTGAACCAAGGCCGGACCAGAAAGGACAGGCCGAACAGCTTGTGGAAGGGCATGGTCAGGCCCATGAATGAGACCGCGGAACGGACAACGGCCCGGTCCGTTTTGAGAGGACCGGCGGCCCGCGTCCGGGCGAAGAAGAACTTCGAGCCGCCGCTGTGGCAGTCGGTGCACCCGTTGACGCCCAGCGCCTGGCGGGCGGGCCGCACGCGATGGGCGATGGGCCAGGTCAAGGGCGAAGCGGCGTCGTGGGAGACGGCCTCGAGAGCGCCTTTCTTTCCCAGCCGGAACATCCGGCCGGCGGCGATATGAGCATATTCCGCCGGAGCTTTCGAGGCCAGGGCCTTGAGCACGAGCTCGACTTGTTCTTCGGTCAGAGTCTGGTCGGAACCGGCCAAGGCGGCCATCGTCCGCAGATTGAAAGCCGGAATGAGCGGCTCGCGCCGGTCGCCCTTGATCCAAAGAATTTCGGGCGACGCGGCCGGTGGTTCCTTGCGCTCGCTCTTGTCCAGGGCGCTCTCAGCGATGCGGTATTGCCAGCCCTTGAAGATCAGGACGGGCCGGCCCGGCGCGCCGTCCATGGCCGTCAAGCCCTCGAGGATCTTTTGGATGCGGGCTTCGGGTTCGACCGCCGTCTCGGCGTTGGCCGGATCGAAGTCAAGGACGAGCGGCGTGAATTGGCCGTCTTTCCGAACGAGAATTTGGGCGACGGGCGCGGTGTTCTTTTGGGCCGGTTCCGCGGCCGCAGTCGAAGACAACCCGCCGTCGATGTTGATTTCGTACAAACGGCCGCCGTACGAGAGACCGGCCGTCCCGTCGACTTCATTGAGGCCGTTGAGCGCGGCCAGGATCTTGATGACGGGCGTCTCGGGAAGGAGGATCTCGCCGGCGGCGGCCGAGACGTCCGTGGGTTTGAGGAGCGCCAGCGATTTCCCCGAGACCTTGGCCCAATAGGCCGGCCAGACGACGCGATTCGGGGCGAGCTTTTTGTTGGCGTCGCGGACATAGACGGGCTCCCCGATGAAAGGCAGCTCGGTCGACCAGTCGGCCACGCCGAAGATACCCAGGCGATTGGCCCGGGCCGTGCGCACCCGCGGCGTTTCCTTGGCGGGCAGGGGACCGGAATGGCAGACCGTGCAATTCAAACGCTTGAAATGGACCTCGGGCAGGCCTTTGTGGACCGGGCGCGGCGCGCCCAACCGTCCGGGAACGATAAACTTGCCGCCGGCGGTTTCGCCGCCCAGGTGGCAGCCCCGGCAGGTGAAGTCCTCGCCGGCCGCGGCCGGATTGAGCCCGCCTTCGCCTTCATAGCCGCGGACCATGGCATGGCTGAGGTCGTTGCGGTGACACTCGGCGCATTTGATCCCGGCCGCCGTATGGACGTCGTCGTCGAAATCGCGCTTAACCTGTCCGGCCGGGGCGGAGGAATGGCAGGCCAGGCAGCGGGCGTCGTCGGCCTTGTAGTTGAGGTCCAGAAAAACTCTGTGCTTGGAATCGAAGAGGGCCCGGTTGTATTTGACCGACGGAGCCACCGCCCATTCCGAATCGTCGGGATTGGGGCCGTCGAAGAGGTCCCAGGTCGGCCGGAGGCGGGAGGACATCCCGCCCACCTCGCCCAGCCCGGATGCGGCCGTGGCCGCCCAGCGGAAATTCTCGCGCAGGACCTGCTTGGCCCATTCGCTGGGATTTTGCATGCGCGAGGCGTTGTGACAGCCCAGACAGTTGATCTCGATTTTCCCGGAAACGTTCCAGCGCGATTCCGGAGTCATTTCGCCGTCGGCCGGCTCGGCCACGCTGCCGCCGGGGAAATGGCGGCCGAAGAGGAGGGTGAAGTCCCAGTTCGAGAGGCCCAGGGCGGCCGGTTTCCACATCCCCTTCCAGGGCCGGTAGGAGAGCGGAATCTGCGTGCCGGTGCGCTCGTCGAGCAGGATCCAGGGCTCGCCGGGGCGGCCGGGCGGGACGTCCGCCGTGGCATTGAAATGCCAGCCGCCCTTGATAACGTCGTAATCATGGCAGGGGGCGCAGGAATAGCGGGCTGAAAACGGCAAAGGGGATGTTTCCGTGGGGACGATGAGCTGGTTGTATTCATCCCGCAGGGGAATCTGGTGGACGGGGGAAACGCGGCTGCCCGCCCATTTCGGCGGGTTAGTCGAAGCGAACGCCGCCCCGGTAAAAACGAGAAACGCCAGGATCGATAAAATTATAGCGGGACACAGGATGGTGTCCCATTTGGGTTTATTCCGATAGGCGGTTCGATCTCTCATGGATGATGCCTTAGCCTTACGCTTTGAAGTCCGCCGGCTGAAATTGGATCGGCATCCGCGTCCGCACGGCCTCGTTGACCTTGATGACGGCGACCGCGCTCTCGTAGGCCAGGTCGGCCGGGCAATTCAGCTTGGTCCCGTGGCGGACGGCGTTGAAAAAGTTTTCCAGGTGGGGCTGATGGGCGGGCTTGGCCAGGTCGACCGGGAGCGGCCAGCGGCCGGCCTCGGCCGTGACCCGGACGTCGACGTAGATGTTCCTGGTGTCGACCTTCTGGATCGGCGCCGCCTCGGACAGCAGGAGGCCGTCCTTGACGAGCGAATCCCACTCGGGGGCATGGGCTTCGCGCATGGCCCAGTTGCCGCGTTGGGCGACCTCGGAAATCTGGAGCGCGCCGTTGTCGCCCATGAAAACTTCGTAGAAGCCGCCGAATTTGGTCGTCGTCTGGACCTGGTACATGGCCCGGGCCGTGCCTTCCGGCGTGTCGAATTCGTAGACGGCCATGACGTTGTCGTACCATTCGCGGTTTTTATAATAGTCTACGCCGCCGGAGGCCATGACCGATTTCGGGTTCGAGCCGAAAATCCAAGCGAAGAGGTCGATCTGGTGCGAGCCGAGATCGACGATGGGGCCGCCGCCGAAGCGTTTGTACCAGCGCCAGTTGCGGAACTCCTCCATCGAATTGTAGCCGTAGGCCTGGAGCTTGGCCGGGTCGATGACGTAGGTCTTGGGCCAGCCGAGCATGTCGGCCTTGGAGCGGTTCCACTGGGCATAAGCCAGGTTGACCTTCCCCAGGACCTTGCGTTCGCGTATGACCTTGTCGATGGCGTGGATATAGCGCGGGTTGGAGCGGCGCTGGTGGCCGATTTGTAGGAGCTTGCCCGTGCGGCGGGCGGTCTCGACCATCGTCCGGGCCTTGTCCAGCGAATTCGACATTTCCTTTTCGCAGTAGACATGGAGGCCGGCCTTGAGGCAGACGTTGGCGTGTTCGGCATGCATCCAGTCGGGGGTGGCCACGATCGCGGCGGCCAGGCCGCGCTCCTTGGCCAGCAATTCCCGGTAATCCTCGTAGACGGCCGGGTCCTGTTTGTACTTGCGGAGATAGCCGCGGGCGTACTGCCGGCTGTAGGACCAGATGTCGCAGACGGCGGCGATGCGGATGCCGGGGATGCGCAGGCACGATTCCAAGAGGACGCGTCCCTGTTCGCCCGCGCCGATCAGGGCGACCTTGAGCTCTTCGCCCGGAGCGACCGCGAGCGGCGAGATGGAGGGCGGCGGAGTCTGGGCCGGCGGAGCGGCCGCCTGCTGGCCCAGCCCGGCGCCGGCCACGGCCGCGCCGAGCCCGGCGGCGGCCGAAGATTTCAGGAACAAGCGGCGGGAAAGTGTCGATTCGGGTTTTGATTTGTTGGACATCATGACCTGCTTTCGTTCTCTTCAATATGAATATGATGCGGGTATAGCAATGAACTTTTATTCCGAAGGCTCGTTTCAAGCCTCCATAGACGAGAGGGAGACGCGGGGTCAAAACCCGTGCGTGTAATTCCGAAGGCTCGATAACACCTTTTTTTATTGATATCACCTCCCCTACCCCTCCTGCGCAGGAGGGGCCCCGAAACATGAACTCGCCTTCGGGTTTGTGGAGCGGGCATGTTTCGAGCGGAGATGGAGCGTCGGAATGGATTTTCCTCGCCGGGGAAAATCCGTGTGTTTTGATCCGTGCCTCCCGAATCGTCGATTGAGCGAGCAGAATTCGGGGTGCCGGAGCAGACAGGACCCGCCACATTCATCAATTCCCTCGCCATTATCGTTTTTTCATTTCCTTGTCGAAGGCGACCGTCGACGGGGAGAAGTTGATGGCCTGGACAAAAGCCAGCGATTCGGGCGCGCCGAATTCGCGGTCCATGCCGTTGTCTTCCCACTCGACCGAGAGGGGCCCGGCGTATCCGACGGCGTTGAGCTCGCGGATGATATCCTCGAAATTGACGTCGCCGTGGCCGAGCGAGCGGAAGTTCCAGCCCCGCCGTACGTCGCCGAAGGGCAGGTGCGAGCCCAGAATACCGGCCTTGCCGTCGAGGTTGACCGAGACGTCCTTCATATGGACGTGATAGATCTTTTTGGGGAACTCGCGGATGAAGAGGTGCGATTCCAGGCCCTGCCAGGTCAGATGGCTGGGATCGAAGTTGAAGCCGAGCGTCGGCCGGTCCTTGAATTTGGCCAGGAGCTTCTGGGCCGTGTAGAGGTCGAAAGCGATTTCGGTCGGGTGGACTTCCAGGGCGAACTTGACCCCGCAGCGGTCGAATTCATCGAAGATCGGCGTCCAGAGTTTGACGATTTTGTCGAAGCCCGCTTCGACCATTTCCTCGGTCGTGGCGGGAAACGAATACCAGGCCTTCCAGATGGGCGAACCCATGAAGCCGTTGACGACGCCGCAGCCCATGGCCTTAGCGGCCTTGGCCGTGGCCTTCATTTCCTCGACGGCCCAGCTGCGCATTTTCTCCGGCTGGCCGTGGACGGAGGCGGGGGCGAACCCGTCGAGGCGCTCGTCGTAGGCGTCGCCGACGCATTGCCCGGCCAGGTGGGCGCCGAGGGCCCAGCAGCCAAGCTTGTATTTTTTGAGGATGCGGAGCTTCTCCCGGACGTAGCCGGGGTCGGCGGCCGCCCGGCGGACGTCCATGTGGTCGCCCCAGCAGGCGATTTCCAGGCCGTCATAGCCCCAGCCGCTCGCCTTCTGGCATAATTCCTCGAAAGGCAGATCGGCCCACTGGCCGGTAAATAACGTTATCGGTCGGCTCATATGAGTTCTCCTGTTCGTAATAAGGTATAACGTGGGTGGCGCGATAAACTCTTTTTCCGAAAGCTCGTTCCAAGCCTCCGTCTAAGATTAACACCCTTTTCCCTCCTCCAAGAGGAGGGAATCGCCGGTACTCGCCTTCGGTGCCGGCGCGACGAATGCCCCGGCTGTGCAGGGTTCGATTTTTCGACGATTCGGGAGGCGCGGGTCAAAACCCGTGCGACGACTGAGCGGGCATGGTCCTGAATCATCGGGCTGAATCCTGGCCCGATGATTCAGGGAGCGAAGGAGGAGCGTCGGAGCGGATTTTCCACGCTGGGGAAAATCCGTGTGTTTTGACCCGGGCCTCCCGAATCGTCGGTTTGATTAAAATCGGTTTGATTGAAACTTGATCCACGTTGCGCCCTTCTTGGAGCTTTCGACGCATTTTTCTATGAAGCGTACGCCGCGCACTCCGTCATCGATTGTAGGGAAGTCTAGATCGCGCGGAGACAATTTTTCGCCCGCGGCCTTTTTATGCAAGGCGCTCAGGTAGAGCGAATAGAGGTTGGCGAAGGCTTCGAAAAGCCCCTCGGGGTGGCCGGAGGGAAGACGGGAGAGCGATTGAGCAACGGCCGATAATTTGTCCCGGCCGCGGGATAGGTGTTGGGTGGGCTTGTCGATGTAGGCCATCCGGCAGTAGTTTGGGTTTTCCTGGGCCCATTCGAGCGAGGCCTTGGTCCCGTAGATGCGGACGCGCAGGCCGTTATCGTGGCCCACGGCGATCTGCGAAGCCCAGTACATCCCCTTCGCCCCGCCTTTGTATTCGAGGAGTATCGAAGCGTTATTGTCCAGGACCCGGCCCTCGCCGAAGATGTCGAGCCGGGCCAGCAGCGACTCGATCTCCAAGCCGGTCAGGTAGGAGACCATGTTTTCGACGTGGCCGCCGATGTCGCCGACGCAGTTGGAGATGCCCGCTCGCTTCGGATCGGTCCGCCAGACGGCCTGCTTCTGGCCCGTCTTTTCGAGGAGCGTGGCCAGCCAATCCTGGGGATATTCGGCGGCCACGAAGCGAACCTCGCCCAACTCGCCCGAAGCGATCAGATCGCGCATGTGGTAGACCAGGGGATAGCCGCGATAGGCGTAGGTGACCATGAAGAGGCGGTCCTTTTCGGCGGCCAGGCGCCGGAGTTCCTCGGCCTCGCGGCTCGATATCGCTAGAGGCTTCTCGCAGACGACCGGGAATCCGTGTTCCAGGGCCGTCTTAGCGATACTGAAATGGGCGTCGTTGGGGGTGACGATGACGACGAAATCGATCTTGTCCTTCGTCCGGGCGGCCTCGGCTTTGATCATTTCGGTAGCCGTGCGGTAGAGCCGGTCTTTGGGCAGGCCCCAGGATTCGCCCGTCTCCAGGGTGTTCTCGAAGGATTGGGAGAAACAGCCGGCGGCCGGCTCGGCCTTGCCGTCCATGGCCATCGCTTTGCGGTGGACGTCGCCGATGAAGGCGCCCTTGCCGCCCCCGGCCATGGCGTATTTGAGGCGGGTGACTTTGGTGAGGATGTCTTGTCCTTCGATCATGGCGCGCCTCTTCTTCCCGGGCGCTTCCGGGCCGCGCCCGAAGGCCTTTATCATAAGCGAGAGCGGCGGATTTTTCAAAGCCGAATTCGGTTTGACTCGGGCGTCCGGTTTGGCCTATTTTCGGGATATGCCGCGCTCGTTTCCGGGAATGGCCCGAGCCGCGAGAGGATTTTTTGGTGAATTTAGACAAAATCGCGGCCTGGAAGGGTCTTCTAGAGTGAGCGGCCGAACACGAACGCCGATGAAGCTCGACGAGCTCTATGATTCGTATGGAGATGCCTTGTACCGTTATCTGACTCTTAAGTTGGGCTCCGCCCAGGACGCCGAGGACATCCTCCAAGAAACGTTCGTCCGGCTGGCCCGTTACGGCGACCGCGCGCGCTTTATTCGCGACCCCAAGTCGTTCGCTTTCCGCTGCGCTCATAACGAGGCAAACCGATTCTGGAAAAAGAGGCTGCGACGACGAAACGAAGAAGCGGCATTTCGCCCTGAGCTCGCTTGCCTGCTTTTTCGAGGTCCGGACAAGACCTCCGAGATTCGCCTGGGCGAGGCGCTGGCCGGATTGTCGGCCGAACAGCGCGAAGCGGTCGTCCTGAAGGATTTCGAAGGCTTGACCTTCCGGGACATCGGTTCAGCCTGCGGCGTATCCACCCACACGGCGGCCAGCCGCTATCGCTATGGCCTGGCCCGGCTTCGCGCGTTTTTTGGAGAACAAAAATGACTCGTGATGATCGATCCACGCCGGAAGAATTTAAAGGATTCGTTCCCCGGCCCGCGCCGGCGAATTTGCGGCAAAAGGTGTTGGCCGCGGCCGCGGCTGGCGGGACCCGGCCAGTCGGCCGTTTCCTGTCTCAGGTCCAATGGGGGATGGCGGCCGCTTGCGCATTTCTAATTATCGGCGCTCTGGCCGGAGACGCGTTCATCTCGAGAACGCTGGCCGGGCGGCTGGATGTTCTTTTGAATGAACACCTGGCGGCGTCCCTGGCCGGTGATTCGGATCGGGCGGGCTTGGAGGAACTCATAGGTGTCGATCAGGCCCACTCGATCCGGCAGCCAATGATCCGGCCTCGTCAGGATCGGGCCTTGCGGATGGAAGGGCGGATGAACTGGAACGATATGGCCTTGGAAGAAAAGGAGTACGCCGATGTCTTTACGAAAAGTCCTCGGTAGAACAGGACTGGTTCTGGCCGCGCTTGTGGCTGCCCTGCTGGTCACGCGGGCCGTGCTGAACTATTCGACCGGGAAGAAGCTGGAAAAATTCCTGGTCGAGGCAAAAGCTAAAGGCCTGGCCGTGAGCTATACGGATCTTGGCCCCGCCTGTCCCGGGCTGGAAAACGCCCAGCCGCTTTGGAAAGCTGCGGCCGCACTTTTCGACGGTCAATACAAAGCCAAGACCAATTTTAACCCGGAACTGGCGAAATTGTTCGAGGCTCGGCCGCTCGACGAAAAGTCGCGATCGCTCATCCGGACGGGGGTCGAAAAGAACCGGCGTTCGATCGATTTGCTGCTCGAAGCCGCCGGCCGTCCGTGTTTTCGCGAAAAGGATCGCCGCGTCTTTTCGGATCAATCGGTTATCCACGACTACATCTCCACGCTGCATCTAATTAAATTGCTCGGTTTCGAGGCCTTCTTCCGGGCCGAACACGGGGATGTTCGGGGCGGCCTGAATGAATGGATCCAAGGGTATCGTTTGGTTCGCTTGATGATGCAGGAGCCGGCGATCATCACGGCTTTGATTTCCATCGCCAACGCCAAAAGCCTGCTCGCACTCCTCGACCGGATCGTCGACGGGCGCGCAGTCGAGGTCGACGACCTAGCGGCGGTCCTCAACGAACTGGATATCGCGGCCTGGCGGGCGGCCGTGGCCGGGTCATGGAAGGGCGAGAGGATCCTCCGGATCGAAACCGGGAAGGACGTCTTGCGCGGCCGTCTGGATGCCTTGGAGGATGGGGGGGGGAGAAGATTCCTGCTCTGGATGGCCCGGCCCTGGGCCCGGATCGGGCTGATGCGCCAGTACTCCGCGTTCGACGAAATCGAGGACATGTTCCGCGTGCCCTATTATAAAAGCCGGCCGCGGATGAACGCTTATGATACTCGACAAGAGCGCCTGCCGTGGTACGAGCGGCTTCCCGGCGGCGGGATTTCGAATATCTCGGCGACGGGATTGAAAGAAGCGTCCCTCGAAGCGCTCATGGAGACGGCGAGGATCGGATTGGCGGCGCGGATCTACGCGGCGCGAGAAAAACGCTTCCCCGCGGCTCTCACGGAACTCGTGCCGGGCCTTTCGTCCCGTGAGCCTTTGGACCCTTTTACCGGAAAGCCGCTCGTTTTCCGGGTCGATAAAGATGGGCTGTTGGTTTACAGCTTCGGTTCCAATGAGAAAGACGACGGCGGCCGGGGAACATTTCTCATAACCCAGCTCGTACAGAAAAGCAACGACGACTGGGCCTGGCGGGATTCGTTCCGATCGGGCAAATAGGCCGAGTCCCGATCCGTTTGGAAAAAATGGACGGATGAAGACGCCCTCTTACAAGTCGAGGAGGCGGCGCTCGCCTTCCAGCGCCTTGATCTTGCTGACTTCTTGTGACACTTCGATGACGCCCTTGTAAGCGCCGGCGGCGTCATAGACGGGGAAGTAACGGATCAGAACGAAGGCCCCGCCCCGCTGGATCCAGAAATCAGCCGAGGCTTTGGTCTTGTCTTTGAAAGCCTGGACGATGGCGTTGACCACATGGACGCTTTTCGGAGGATGGCAGTTCTGGACGGCCCGGCCGATGATCTCGGGGCTTCGGGGAAAGATACGTTCCGCCGTGTCCGAGTAATAACGGACGCGGTCGTTCTCGTCGACGAACGTGATGTCGAAGGGAAGAGCTTTAAGCATGAGGTCGACCTGCTCAGCCGTCAATCGGCCGCTGGACAAATCGATGGCTCCATCGTCCGCTATCACCGTTCTATCCGTCGCGGCAGCAGAGGTTGTCGGCGGATGAGACGGAGCGGCCGTCACGGCCGTCGCGCCGGCCATCGTTTCAGCCAGCTGCGCGTCCCAGAGATTAGAGGGCGTGATCCAGGCATAGCCGATTTCGGGTTCGCCCTTTTTAATGCGGGCCCAATCAACCGTATTGAGCTTGCGGGCCGCCGTCGGAAAGAGGATTTTTTCCTCCAAAAAGATCAATTTCTTGACCGCCCCCGACAAGGAAGCCAGTTCGCCCGCCATCTCCCGCCAATGCTCGGCCGTCAAGGCCGCCTCGGTTTTCTTGATCAGGGCCCGGATTTCGTTGTGCTTGCCCCACATGACCTTGCTCGGGCCGACGAAGGCCTTCGTTTCCAGGGCGGGGAAGAGCTGATTCTCCTTGCGGGCGTAATGCTTCTCGATCTCTTTGAACCGGGAAAAAAGGGCGCCGAAACGATTGATTTCCGGCTTATCGGGCTGGCCCTTGACCAGCGGCTTGGCCGCCCGCTTGAGTTCCTTGAGGATCCTTTTAGTTTCCTTGTTCTCCTCCCGGTAAGAGTAAATAGGATGGCCCGGAACGCGGCCCGGCTTGCCGGCTTTTTTCAAAGCCCGATCGAAGACTTGGGCATGGACGTCGCACAGCCGCTGGACCTCCTCGACCGGAAAGCCCTCCTGGATGAGGGCGTTTTCCATATCGGCGATTTCCTCGGGCGAGGTGTGCTTGATCAGTCCGGCGAAGGTCTTGCGCAGCTTTTCGACCGGCACGCCGGCGTGCAAGTCGCGGATGATGCCCTTGAGGGCGTCCTGTTTCTCCCGGCGGGCATGATCGACGATTTCGCTCATGAAAACCTCCTTATAAGACGATGATCAAAGATAGTCTACAGGCGGCGGCCCGCGGCGTCCTTGATTTCAGTCAAAAGCTTCGTCGCGGACCAAACGCGCTTTTGCCCCGCCTTTCTTGAGGTCCTAACGCGCCACGGCGAGCCGGAGCGTGGGAACGATCCGCACCGGCCCCAGCAATCCCGATTCCACAAGCGCATCGGTCTTATGCCAAAGCCGCCAGCTCGTGAAGGTTTCCCTTTTAGCCGGACTGACCGTCCCGTCCATCAGCCATTGGGGCCAGATTTTCAGCGTGCCTTCCGGGTTCCGCTCGCTATCCTCGGGCAGGAATTCGTCGCCGATCTGGCGGTTGATCCATAGGTTGACGACTTTAACCTCGAGGGTGTTGTCGCCGACCTTGGCCGCCCCGCTAATGTCCAGGCGATAAGGCGGCTTCCATAGGATGCCCAAATCCTGGCCGTTGAGGCAGACCTCAGCCATGACCTCGACCCGGCCCAAATCGAGCCACAGGCCATGGTTTGCGGCGAGCATGGCCGGGGGAATCGATACGGTTTTTATATAGGTGGCCGCACCGGAATAATACTTGACGCGCGGGTCCGCGCTTTCGCTCCACGACGCCAGCGCCTTCAGCGAAAGACAGTCCGGCGCCCCGCCGCCCGGCGCGAAATGGACTTCCCACGGACCGTCCAGCGTCAAAGCCGGCGGGACCGCGGGCGCTTCGATCCGATGGGTTTTGCCGTCGGCTGTTTTAAAGCTATAAGAGCCGGGCTCCCGGACTTCGGCCGCGATCTTCTGTTCGGGCCCGGCCAGGAGATCGATCGGAGGCTGGACCAAGGCCGATCCGAATTTTCCGCTCGTGCTGAGGATCGGCTTCCCATTGCGATCCGCGGAAACGATCCGATCGGCGGGGGCGTCGGCCCCGTCCGCGAAAATGACGAAGACCGAGCCATAAGGATCGAACGAGATCGGGACGCGGACCAGGCCGCCGTCCAGGTCGTACGCGGCGGGCTTTTCGATGCGTCCCGTGTCCGGCCGCCAGAATTCCGGCCGCTTGCCCCGGACCCGGAAGGCGCATATAGCATGTTCGGGATGTTGGAGCTTATTGGCGACGAAATAGATCTCCGTCCCGCCCATCGTCCGATGGATGGAACGCAGGCTCGCCGTTCCGCTCGCGCTCTGATAACTGAAGTCCGGCGCCAGGCCCGTTTTTTCCAGCACTTCCGCGACGCGCTCCTGGCGGGGATAGATCTCGGGATCGGCGTAGTCGGGGCAGATGTTGCCCCAGGGTTCCATGCCCAGGGGGCCCAGTTCTTTGGCTGCGGTCCAGGGACCCTGAGCGGTTTCGGCCGCTTCCCAGCTTTGATCGGTCGCCATCGTCGTCATCCGTCCGTCGCGATAGGAAATGGTCAAGGCTCCGATCAATCCGGCCGGACTGGGCGCTGCCGCGCCGTTGCGGGCTTCGATAGTGATCAGGTTGGACCCGGGCTTGAGGAATTTCGCCGCGTCCAGCACAACGACTTTTCTCCATTCGTCACCCGATCCGGCGTCCTGCCCGTTGATCCGGCAGGAGAAGGCATTGTCGGCGGTCATCGCCAACTGGGCGGAGGCGATCGGTGATCCGGCGTCCACGACAATCGAGCGGCGGAAATAGCGCATTCCGGGGGGGACGGCCTTGGCCGGGTCGCCCTCTGGGAACCAAATCCATTGGGCGGCGGCGAGGGGCAGGGACGCCGGTCGGACCGGCTCGATTTTCTTTTGAAAAGCCGTCGACCAGAAGATGCGGCCTTGGCCGATCCGGCGCTCGGTCAGTTGGGCCGGTGGTTCCCCCGCCCCCCAGATCTGCGCGGCCAGATTCCTCACGGCCTCGTCGCTCTGCGGATAGCCGGCGAGGCCCGGCGATTGGACGGGACGCGAGCCGACGACCGTCGCCCCGGCTTCGATCAATTCCTTGATTTTGGCCAGAAGCCGCGGCGTCATGGTCTCCACGGACGGCAAAACCAGAAGCGCGTAACTCATGCCGTCCGGCAGGATGAGGCGGCCGTCTTTCACAGACATCCGCGTGAGGACCACTTCGGGCGGGCAGGTGTCGAAATTATAGCCGGACCGATCTCGCGGCAGGCTTTCCTGCCCCGGCGTATTCGAAAGAAACGCTTTCTGGGCGTTTAAGGTCTGCGGCGAGCCTTCCGGCCCCAGATAACAAATATCGGCGACGAAAAGGCCTTGGCGCAGGAGGAATTGGCAGCGGGCCAGATAGCGGTGCCAGGCGGACGATTGTTCCCACCAGGTCTGGGTCCATTCGTAGTGCAGCCCCCATGGCCCCATGGACATGCCGGGTTTGGCGTCGAGCCACGGCTGCAGGGCGTAGCGGTGGAAGACGAAGCGGTTGATGCCCTCGCAGAAAGCCCAGTCGCCGATGTCCTTGATGTTCGCCGGATGGCCCTGCCAGCGTTCGGCGTCGGTGGCCGTGAAGGCCTCGGCCCCGACGATGGGTTTGCCGTAGACGTGTGCGGCCGCGGCCATCTCGGTGCAGGTCCAGGCCGATCCATACCGCTCCCAGGACCAGAATTCGGCCATCGGCTCGTCGGCCCGGCCGGCGTAAGCCATCTCGTCCGTGGGGCAGTTCGAATAGGCCTCGATGCTGAGCCGGATCCCGCGCCGGTTGGCCAGCTCCCGCATGTATCCGGCGTAATTGGCCAGCAGCAATTCATTGATGGTCTGCCGCAGATCCCAGAGAAACCGTTCGGAAATTTCGCGGCTGTCGACGAGGCGGCCGGTGATCACAGGCAGAAAGGGCAGCAGATCGTAGCCGCGGCGGTCGCGGAATTCCCGGCGGAGTTTGGGCGTCCAGTTCTGCGATCCGACCTCCCAGCTGTCGATATGCGTGGAGACCAGCGATTTCCCGGCCAGCGGGCCGACGTCGGCGATGAGCTTGCCCATGAGCCCCTCGAAATGGGCTGCGACCGCGGTCCGGTCGAGCTTATCGCATTCCAGACCGCGCCCCGATTCCGGAGCGGGGTGATTGTCCTTGCCGGTCGATGTATGGCCCAGCCGGAGGATGGTCCACGATCCGGCGGGCACATCCCAGTCCAGGCGCCCGTTTTGATCCAGGCGTTCGGAGAGGTTGACCAGGCGGCCGCGCGGAATCGCCAGGCCGGCCGGTTCGGGCAGCCAGGCCGCGGGTATGGCCGGGCTCACGTCCATGGGAATATCCGAGGCTTTTTCCCGGAAGCCGGTGATCCGGGCTTGGCCTTCCGGTGTCGGAAACGCCAGCACGGCGATGTCCCGGTAATAATTCTTGACCGCGGCGGCTTGAGGAAGCGGCGCGGTGAAATGCGCCGGGCCCTGGACCCGTGTTTCCGTCCAGACGACCCTCTGCATGGAGAGTTCCGGGGTGATCCACGGGCCGCCGCTGCCGCACCATCCGGCGTCGTTGTTCATGTTGACTTCGAGGCCCAGGCGGTCCGCCTCGGCGCAGACGTGTTTGAACAGCTCACGCCAGCGCGGGCCGGCGAACGAAACCGGGCCCAGCGGCGCGCCCTGGTCCACTTCCATGATCAAGACGCCTCCGATGCCCACGCGCTTCATCGCCTCGAGGTCGGCGGTGATGCCTTCGCGCGTGATGTTGCCGTTGAGCCAGAACCAATAAACCCAGGGGCGGGCGGCGGCGGGCGGGGACTGGAAGTCCTTTGTCAGGTCAGGCCGGGCCTGGCCGGCCAGAGGAATCGCGGCCAGAAGAAACGGAAGGAAGAAGGCGAGCAAGAAACGGCGAGGGGACCGGGAAGGCATCGACATGATCGGCACCTCTGCGGATAGGGGGGATGGTCTTTCCCATACCACCGTTCGACGCCCGCGTCAATGCCGGAGCGGCCCGGAGCAAGAGGGCTGCGAAGTTTAATCCTGTTGACTTTATAGAGATTGGGATTAAATTATAGAAAATAGACCCGACGGCAAGGAATTCAAAAGCCTGGAATATCGTGCTTTGCGGAAAAAATAAGCGCTGGTCGCTTCATCGCTCCACCGGCGAGACGTCGATGAAAATCTTGACCGGGATTTTATTGGCCGGAGGAATATTCACCATGCCCCAACCCCAAAATCCCGCACCTCCGCAAGACCGACAACCCTCGCCCGCCGAGCTCGTCCGGATGCCGGTCGTCTATAAACTACCCGGCATGGATGAGGTTCAGGTCCGTTCGAATATCGTTTATAAGCGAGCGGGAAGCGAAGAGTTGAGGATGGACGTATACTCTCCCCGCGACGGGGGTCCAGCCGAAAAACGTCCGGCGATCATTTTCATTCATGGCGGGCCGATCCCAAAAACGGCCTCGCTTCAACCGAAAGACTGGGCGGATTACGTCTGTTTCGGCAAGTTGGCCGCGGCTTCGGGCTTCGTCGGCGTCACCTTCAATCACCGGTTCTACGGCATCGAACAGCTGGCGGACGCTCAGGGCGATATCGACACTCTCATCGCCTTCATCCGCCGGCAAGCTCCAACGTTCGGAATCGATGAGGGGCGCCTTGCCCTGTGGGCGTTTTCCGGGGGCGGCGCTTTTTTAAGTGAAGTCATCCGCCGCCCTCCGGACTATGTCCGCTGCCTGGCCGCCTTTTACACTCTCATGGATCTCCGGCCGTTTCGCTCCCAGGCGCCGGCGGGCTTCAGCCAGGACGTTCTGGCCCGTTTTTCGCCCGTGGTCGCCGTCAGCGAAGCGTCGGGAAAAATCCCGCCCCTCTTCATCGGCCGGGCCGGGCTCGACAATCCGGGCCTGAACGCCGCGATCGATCATTTCGTGGATTTGGCCTTGAAGAAGAATCTTGATCTCAGCCTGCGGAACCATCCCGAGGGGTATCACGGATTCGATATCCGCAACGATGACGCCACCAGCCGCGACATCATCCGAGAGGCCTTCGCCTTTCTGAAAGCCCATCTACTCTAGCCGGTCGTATCGTCGGACCAAGCCGCAAAAAAATCCCCCGCCGACGCTTCACGGGAAGGGCAGCAGGGGATGCTGCGTACGATCGTTCCGTCCCTTATTTTTCCTTCAGTTTTTGGCCGATGGCCTTCAGGGCGGCGTCCGCCTCGGCCTTGACCGATGGGTCGGCGGCCAGCGTTTGGGCCAGCTCGAGTGCCTCGGGGCCGGCGAAGGTGGGAAGCGCGGCGAGCACCAGCCGTTTCTCTTCCGGCCGGCGGGCCAGCTCGGAGGCGATTTTGAGATCGCCGACGGCCGCCTCGGGCAGGCGGTACTTCGCCGCCGCCGTTATCCGGATGAATCCCTGCAGGGCCAGCAGTCTGTGCGTCTCGTTCAACGAGGTCTTAGCGATCTTCCAGATATCCTCGAGGGGCGTTCCGTTCGGCCAGGCGGCCAGGGCCCGGGCCGCGGCGTCGACGACATCGGCGTCGGCGTCGATCAGGCCGGCTCGAATCTGCGGGAGGGCGCTGTCGTCGCCGATGAGGCCCAGGACGGCGATCAGCCGGGCGCGGCCGGCCGGCGTCTTCTCCTCCGCCAGCCGGGATTTAACCACGTTGGCGCGGCCGTCGGGGTTGGCGATCTTCAGGGCCAGCGCGGCGGCCGTGGTCTCCGCTTCCTGGCGCTCAGCCGCGTCGTCGCGATTGAGAAGAAGATGGAGAGCGGCTGGGATGTCGGAGGGGGTGCCGATCGTACGCAGGCCCTTTAAGGCTTGCAGGCGGACTCTCTGGGTTCCGGCGCCCATATACAATAAAAGGGTGCTCTTGGCGGCGAAAATGCGGCGCTCGGAAACCGCCAACAGGAGCTCGGATTTGACGTCCTCATCCGATTTTCGGTCGAGGTTCTCTATAATGGCGGCGTCGATCGCTTGGCCCCTCATCAAGGCCAGGGCGGCGCGTGCGGCCGACTGTTCGGCGCCGCGGGATTTGGCCCCGGTCTCCGCCAGGAACGGGACGACGGACGCGTCGCCCGCGAGTTCCAGCGCTTTTAAGGCGGCCAAACGCACCGCAGGCGCATCACCCCGGGCCGTAGCCAGGATCACCGGGAGGACCTTGTCCTTGGGATAGGCGGCCAAAACGGGCAGGAGTTCGACGCGGGCGCGCTCGGGAAGAACGGGCAAAAGGCCGCAGATGGGGCCGATGGCATCCGGGGTGATGACGTCGCGGATTTTCAGGATGGCCGCGTCCTGTCGGGCCGGAACGTTCCCTTGGAGTGCATTCAAGAGGACCTCCGCCGCTTTTTCGCCGGCGGAGGAAATCCTGCCCAGCATGGCGGCGCGGTTGAGGGACGTCGAAAGGTTGACGGCGAGCACTTTATCGTAGAGTCCGGCCGCCGCGGATAAATCCTTGTCCTTAATGAATTGCTCGCCGCAGGCCAGCATGGAAGCGGCCAGAATGATTTTCAGATCGGCGGGCGCGGCGGGGAAAGCCTTGGTCAGCGCGACGGCGGCCTGGGGGCCGCCCAAACGGCCGAGAACGTAGGCGGCGGCCTTGGCCGCGTCCGTTTTGGGTTGTTCCAGAAACGGAGCCAGGGCCGGGACGGCCTCGCGCGATCCGCGCACGCCGATGGCGTTGATGAGGCTGATCTGGACCGCGCCGGATGTCTTGGCCAGCGCGTTCCGTAAGGCCCGGTCGGCGGCGGCTCCCGGAATTTTGGTAAGGGCATAGAGGGCCATATCGGATGTTTCCGAAGTCAGGAGCATTTTGGCCAGCACGGGGACGGACGCGTCGCCGCCGATGAGCCGGAGGTGGCGGCAAACGGCCATTTTAGCGGTCGGAGTCGCTTTCGTCCCGAGGAATGCCAGCAGTTCGGTCTCGCACTGGGCCCGGGCGGAGGGGTCGTCCTTGCGGGCATAGACGTAATCGCGGAGCGCCCAGAACGGGGCGGAATCAATGCCGCCGTTATAGGATGCGACGGCCTTGAGGATCTGATCCAGCGAAGCCGGGGAAGTTTGTCCGGCGAACGAAGCGCCCTGGGCGATTACAGCAATGAGAACAGCGGCGCCGATGCATTTCACGAGCTTGGCGGTTTTCATGTTCGCACCTTTCCTCAGGAGGGGAGCACCCAGGGCTTGCGATAGGAGCGGCTGAGCAGGCGCTCGGCTTCGGGATCGCCGAGGATCGTCTCCGTGGCCGGGTCCCATTTGATCTTGTGCCCGGTCTCGATGGCGATAACGCCGAGATGGCCGACGCTGGCCGAACGGTGGCCGACTTCGCAGGGCGCGATGGTCAGGGCCCGGCTCTTTACGCAATCGAGAAAATTCTGGTAGTGGTCGCGGCTGTGGTAGAGCTTGATCTCGTTGGGGCCGATGATCTCGTTGACCAGGTTGGCGGGCTGGGTCTCGAATCCGCCGCGGTCCACCCAGATCCAGCCGTATTCTCCGATCCATTTGGTGCCGCCCTGGATCTCGGGATACCCGCCGGCCAGGATAAGGGGGGTGCCGTCGGCGTAGCGCGCCTCGACCCAATAGCGGGTGGCGCTGTTGTAGATGCCGGTCGTGGGGTATTCGCCCTTGCCCCAGACCTCGACCGGGCCTGTATAATCGAATCCCAGGCCCCAATGGGCGATGTCGAGATGGTGGCCGATCCAGTCCATGAGCTGGCCTCCGCCGTAATCCATGTTCCAGCGCCAGTTCATGTGGACGCGGGCCGTGCAATACGGGGCAGTGGGCGCCGGGCCCAACCAGGTTTCGTAATCGAGATCGGCCGGGGGCGGGGTGATCTTTTCCTGGCCGAAGGTGCGGGCGAAATCATAATGGCCCGAGGGCAGGCCGACCTCGACCCGCCGGATCCTGCCGATGCGCCCGTTGCGGACGAGCTCGCAGGCGCGATAGAAATTATCCACCGAGCGCTGCCAGCTGCCCGTCTGCCAGACCCGGCCGTAGCGCTTCATGGCGTCGCAGAGGGCGCGGCCTTCGCGCAGGCTGTGGGTCAGCGGCTTTTCGCCGTAGATGTCCAGCCCGGCTCGGGCGGCGCTGATGGACAGGATGGTGTGCCAATGGTCGGGGACGGCGATGGACACGGCGTCCAGGTCGCCGCGGGCGAAGAGCTTGCGGAAGTCCTTGTAGGTCGTGCAGCTCGTGTTGCCGTACCTGCGGTTGACGATGGCCCGGGCCTGGGCCAGGTGCTTGTCGTCCAGGTCGCAGACGGCGACCCACTGGACCTCGTCCTTTTCCAGGAAGGCCTGCATGTTGGAGGGGCCCTGCATGCCGAAACCGATGCCGGCCATGACGATCCGGTCGCTCGGCGGGACGGCCCCGCCGAGGCCGAGGGACGAGCCGCGGACGATGGACGGGAAGGCCGCCGCCCCGGCGACGGCCAGCGGCACTTTCTTGAGAAAGTCGCGGCGGCGCATGATGGAACGTTTTTTCATCTCATCCTTCCTTTCTTGTGAACGGGGTGGCGACCCCAAATCTCTCTATATCAGCGGAGTGATGCCCGGAACGGCCGGCGGGTCGACCGGGTTGGGCCCGAATTCGTACTTGGCCGGGGACAGATCGAGCTTGGAGGCGTTCATGGCCCAATCCCAGGAGATGGCCCGGCCGGTGTAGGCGCTCATGCGGCCGACGATCGCGCACATCGTGCTCTCGGCGACCGTCCGGCCCTCGTTGAGCGGCTTGCCGGAGCGAATCGAAGCGATGAAATCGGCGTGTTCCTGGACGTAGGGGTTGAGCTCGTCGCCCTCGAATTTCCAGGGCCGCTCGCCTTTGATCTCGCCGTAGCCGAAGGCCACGCCCTTGGTCCCGACGATGCGCTCCTCGACCCGGTCGGCGCAACCCTTGGTCTGGCGGCAGTAGCTGGCCACCCGGACGCCGTCCGGATACTCGAACTCGACGGCGAAGTGGTCGAAGATATTGCCGTACTCGGGGGCGACGCGGACCTGGCGTCCGCCCATGCCCACGATGTTCTTGGGCAGGGCTCCGAGGGCCCAGTTGACGACGTCGATATTGTGGACATGCTGTTCGACAATGTGGTCGCCCGACGTCCAGCTGAAATAGAGCCAGTTGCGGCAGTGCCATTCCATGTCCGTCATGTTGGGCTCGCGCAGCTTGACCCACAGATCGCCCTGGTTCCAGTAGCACTGGGCGCCGACGATCTCGCCGATCTGCCCGTCCTTGATGCGTTTCATCAGCTCGAGATAGCGCTTCTGGTGCCGCCGCTGGGTGCCGGCGACGACGGCCAGGCCCTTCTGCTTGGCCAGATCGGAGGCGGCGATGATCGCCCGGATGCCGACCGGGTCAACGGCCACGGGCTTCTCCATAAAGACGTACTTGCCGGCTTCCACGGCGGCTTTGAGGTGGATGGGCCGGAAACCCGGAGGAGCGGCCATGACGATCGTATTGACCTGGGGAACGGCCAGGAGCCTCTGGTAGCCGTCCAGCCCGGTGAAGCACGTTTCGGGCTTGACCTTGATCTTGTCGGGGAATTTTTCCTTGAGCGTCTTAAGACAGCCGTCGATACGGTCCTGGAACGGATCGAAGAGGGCCACGATCTCGACGCCGGGCGACGAGGTCATGCAATCGACGGCGGCGCCGGTGCCGCGCCCGCCGCAGCCGATGACGCCGACGCGGATCGTGTCCGAGCCCTGAGCGAAGAGGCCCAGGTTGCCCGGGATGGCCGCCGCCAGTCCGGCGGCCGCGGTCGTCTTGATGAAGTCCCGGCGGGTGAAGGAATTCTTGGTGTCTTCGTTCATGATAGGCCTCCTTAGAAGTTGTCGCAGGACCGATACGCCTCGATGAGGGCCCGCTCGCCCTCCTTGCCCGGCTTGCTCGTGCCGTGCTCCATGCACAGCGCGCCTTTGTAGCCTTTTTCAAAAATGTGCTTGAAGACGTTCCGGAAGTTAATCTCGCCCGTGGTCGGCTCCTTCCGCCCGGGATTGTCCCCGATGTGGAAGGCGGCGATCTCGCTCCAGGCCGCGTCGATGTTGGGGATGAGGTTCCCTTCGGTGATCTGCTGATGGTAGAGGTCGTCGAGAATCTTGCAGGACGGAGAATTGACCGCCCGGCAGATCTCGTAGGCCTGGGGCATCCCGGTCAGGAAAAGCCCCGGGTGATCGCGGCGATTGAGCGGCTCGAGGACGACGATGAGGCCGGCCGGCGCGCAGACGTCCATGCAGGCGCGCAGGTTGTCGACGACGTTGGCCGTCTGGTAGTCCCAGGCCAGGCTTTCGTCGTAATGGCCGGGCACGACCAGCGCCCATTTGCAGTTGACGCGCTTCATCGTCTCCACGCCCTGCCGCATCTTGTCGAACAGCATGGCCCGGATGTCGACGTCCTTGAAGACGAAGCTCTTCTTGGAGAAGTCGGCGTAAAGGACGAACGGCCCGAGCATCATGCCGCGCTTATCCAATTCGCGGGCGATCTTGTCCTGGTCGGAGGCCGGGCGGCCCATGATGCCGTTGTCGAACATGGCCGTGAAGCCCTCGTCCGCGGCGAATTGGATCTGGGCCGTCAGGTCGTTGCCGGCATGGGCCTTGAACTGGCCGAAACTCGGCGCATAATGGAGCTTGAATTTTCCCGCCGCCGCGGCGGCCCGCGGGGCGTCCGAAGAAAATGCACGCCTCGTCCCCGTCAGCGACAAGGCCGTGGCCGCGCCTAAAACGGTTTGAATGGCGTTTCGACGATTCACGGGCGGGACACCTCCTCGTGGAATAGGTTCTACTTATCCCAACCGGCGGCGAAAATCAACTGGCGGACGTGTTGGATTCGGCCGGGGATTCTGTTAGCATGGCTTCACACACCCTAGGAGATCAACCATGTTCTCAACATCCACATACGCCGAACGCCGAAACCGTCTGCGGTCGCTCCTTCCATCCGGCGTCGTTCTCCTGCTCGGGAACGACGAAAGCCCCATGAACTACCTCGACAACACTTTCCATTTCCGCCAGGACAGCACGTTCCTCTATTACTTCGGGACGGACATCCCGGGCCTGGTGGGGATCCTCGATCTCGACAACCATGAGGATGTCCTTTATGGAGACGATTTCACCATCGAGGATATCGTCTGGCGGGGTCCTCAACCGACCATTGCCGAGCGGGGCCGCCAAGCCGGCGTGCACCGCACGGGCGGAATCGGGGAGGCCAAAGTCGCGATCGAAAACGCCCGGCGTCAAGGCCGGACCGTTCATGTCCTGCCCCCGTACCGGCCGGAACATAATATCCGGCTCTTCGATTGGCTGGGACTCGATCCCCGTGAGACCGGGGCGGCGGCCTCGGTCGACTTGATCCGGGGCATCGTCGCCCAGCGCGCCGTCAAGACCGCCGAGGAAATTGCCGAAATCGACAAGGCGGTGGCCCTGTCGGCCGATATGCACCTGGCCGCGATGCGCTTCGTCCGCCCCGGCCTGACCGAGGCCCAGGTCATGGCCGTCGTCCACCAGACGGCCCTGGCCGGCGGGGGAAATCTGTCCTTTCCCATCATCGCCACCCGAAACGGGCAGACTCTGCACAATCACCACTACGGCCACAAGCTCGAGGACAGCCGGATGTTCCTCCTCGATGCCGGGGCGGAAGTCGAATCCGGCTACGCGGGCGATCTTTCGAGCACGTTCCCGATCGGGCAGAAATTCACGGAGCGGCAGAAAGAGGTCTACAACGTGGCCCTGGCCGCCCACGAGCACGCCGTTTCGCTTCTCCAGCCGGGCCGGCCTTTCAAGGAGGTCCATCTCGCGGCCTGCACGGTCATCGCCGAAGGAATGAAAGAGCTGGGTTTGATGAAGGGGAACCCGGGCGAAGCCGTCCGGGAAGGCGCCCATGCCCTGTTTTTCCCCTGCGGGACGGGGCATATGCTGGGGCTTGACGTCCACGATATGGAAAACCTGGGTGAAGTATATGTCGGCTACGAAGGGAAGCCCAAGAGCACCCAGTTCGGGTTAAAATCCCTGCGCCTGGCCCGGGAGCTCCAGCCCGGGTTCGTGCTGACGATCGAACCGGGGATCTATCTCATCCCTGAGCTTATCGATAAGTGGCGCGGCGAGAAGAAATTCACGGATTTCCTGAACTATGACAAGCTCGAAACATATAAGGATTTCGGCGGCTGCCGCAATGAAGAATGCTACGTCATCACGGAGATAGGTGCCCGTCTTCTGGGCAAGCCGTTGCCGAAAACCGTGGACGGCGTGGAAGCGGTCCGGGCGGGGTCCTAGCGCAAACCGCCCTCTCGTTCGCTCCCCCGCCGTCCGCGGATCCGGCATGGATCGATGTCAGAAGGCCGCGAGGGCGGCCAGGAAGACCAGGACAACCGCGACGAGCCAAACGATGATTCTCAACATGGGTCACTCACAGTAGATGCGGACCTTGTCCTTGCCTTCGACATCGACGGTCAGGTCGTCGAGGTTGACGATCAGGTCTTCCAGGTCCTGGGGCGAGATCTTGGACAAGTCGATATTCATCCCTTTTTCCTTGAGGGCGTCGTTGATCGGGCCCTGGGCGGCCTGGGGGATGAAGGCGGCGAACTTGAGCCCCGCCCGGATCAGCTTGAAGGGGACCCGGATGTTGACCTTGTCGCCGTGCTCGCTGCCCGGTCCCGGCTCGACCTGCACCCGTAGGTACTTCCAGGAGCGATGCCCGGCGGCGTCCGTCCCGGCCTCGGCGGCCGGTTCACCGACCGCGGCCAGGAGCTTCTCGGCCTCGTCGACCGTGACCTTGCCCTGGGCCAGCAGATCAAGAATTCGGCGTTTTTCTTCGTTCATGGGAATCCTCCTTGATTCTCGGATGGTTATTGGAAGTCGATGAGAATCTCGTTCTCAACGTTCTTCGTTTCGATGTGCAGGCCCGACAAATGCCAGAAGACGGTGGCCATCATCGGATAGACTAGAAGAAGCATGCGTCCGGGACCCCGGCGCCAGGTGAGGATGGCCGCCGAAAGGACGAAAGGGAAGAGGATGATGAGCAGGGCGGCCAGGATGATCCAGATCAGGATGATGGGAAAAAAGAAACCGAATGCCCGGTGCCCGTCTTTGCGGATGCGGAAATGCATGAGGATGGGTAACATCGATTTATCCTTTCATTCGTTTCAGGGCTTCGTCCACGGAGATCTCCCCTTTTTCCAGCTGGTCGAGGATGTCTCTTCTTGATGAGGGCGGATTGACCTCGATGAAGGGGAGAAGAGAGGAGATGGCGTTCAACCGGTTTTTGACTGTGGGGTAGCTGATCCCGAACTGGGCCTCCATGTCCTTAATCGAACCGTGGCTGCGGACGAAGGCCATGACAAAAAGCTGATCTTCGGCCGTCAGGCGAGCCAAAGGCGGAAGCTCGAAGCTGCCCTCGATGGCGATGTCTTTGTCCTTGATCCGGATGCGTTCGACTGAAAAGGCGGCCCCTTGGGTCAGCTTGGTCAATTCGTTCCAATCCTGGGGCATATCGTTCTCCTTGTCTTCTATTTTCATAATATATATACGATAATAAATTAATAAAGTCAATATTTATATTAAATTAATTAATTTATATATCAATATTATTATAAATAATTGATTTTAATATATATAAAATTCATTTTTGTCGATCAATCCGCAGGCGAAAGGACTGGTGAAAGAAGACCGATCAAGCCAAAAGCCTAGACAGGCAATTTCGATTGGTTGAGGCGATTACCCGCAAAGACGGCACGAATCTAAATTGAAGCTATGAAATTGCCTATTGTAAAATCATGTGTATTACTTGTGCTATAAATTATTTAAATATTAACTCGACACGGATCATACTAGGCATATAATAAATAGTGGAAATAGCTTCGATGAGAGAACAATGCATCAAATCAAATCTTTAGCCCATATTCGGATGGGTGTTACCCTGCGCGGTCGGGACGCGACGCGGCCGGTCTCGTCCGGATCCGTCCATATGGTTCGAATCGGCGATATTTCTCAGGACGGGAAGTTGAAGAACGATAAGTTTATTCGCATCGAACCCAACGAACCTATAAATGAAGACCTGTTCCTCCGCCCGGGTGATGTGCTGTTTCCCAACCGGGGCACCCGCACCACCGCGCTGACCTATCGCCTCGACGTACCGCGTACCCTTGCAGGCGCGCAGTTTTTCGTTCTGAGGCCGGACATTGAACGGGTGCTTCCGGAATACCTCGCTTGGTTTCTTCGTACGGAAGAAGCGGCGCGATATTTCGAGGGGCGACGCAAAGGTACGTACATACAGATCATCCAGCGGAGCGATCTGGCAGATATGGAGATACCGATACCTCCGTTGAATGTACAGCGGAAAATCGTAGAAGCCGCCAACCTGGCCATGGAGGAACGAATCCTCTCTGAGCGGCTTACCATTCTTAAATGGAAGCTCAAAAAAAGCCTGCTCTCAGAGGCCGCCGTATTTGCGCAGATTCAAGATTCTTTGCCTGACAATTCTCCGGCCAATAAGGGATAGAGATCGAGCGCTTTAAAGAAAAGGATACATGCCAATGAAACAAATCGACCAAACCCAAATCAACGATGTCGCTTGGCGCGCCTGTGATACCTTTCGCGGCGTTCTGGACCCGTCCGACTATAAAAATTACATCCTCGTGATGTTGTTCGTGAAATATATATCCGATGTTTGGAACGACCACCGCGGGCGGTACCTCGAAGAGTTCAATGGGGATGAGTCGCGCGTACAGCGCCGCCTATCCCGTGAACGCTTCCAGCTCCCGGAAGGGTGTGATTTCGCTAGTCTTTATGAGCATCGGAACAAACCGGATATTGGGGAACGAATTGATGTGGCGCTTGGGGAAATCGAAGAAGCCAACAAGGAAAAATTAGAAGGCGTCTTCCGTGAGGTCAGCTTCAATTCGGAAAATAAACTGGGGCAGACCAGGGATCGCAATGCCCGCCTTAAACACCTGCTGGAGGACTTCAACGATCCGCGTCTCGACCTGCGCCCCTCCATAGTTGGTGAAGAAGATGTGATCGGCAACGTCTATGAATACCTGCTCGAGCGTTTTGCCTCCGACGCCGGGAAAAAGGCCGGCGAATTCTACACCCCGGGCCAGGTTTCGACCCTGCTGGCCCGATTGCTTGCGCCGAAGAAGGGGGACACCATTTGTGACCCCGCTTGCGGTTCCGGTTCACTGCTCATCAAGGTGGGCCGCCAGGCCGACGAACGCGATTTCGCCCTCTTTGGCCAGGAAAGCAACGGCACCACCCATGCACTTTGCCGGATGAATATGTTCCTGCACGGTATGGACAGTTTCCGCATTGAGTGGGGTGATACCATACGGAATCCGCGATTGGTCGAGCATGACCAGCTCATGAAGTTCGACATCGTGGTCGCCAATCCACCCTTCTCCCTCGAAAAATGGG
>Ga0315279_10001089_pt1 | contig 46792 bp, 39 predicted proteins | sample YL17G06_20_MG_FD_203694 | JGI IMG/M metagenome (GOLD analysis project Ga0315279, IMG submission 203694) | Sediment microbial communities from Yellowstone Lake, YNP, Wyoming, USA - YL17G06_20 | ecosystem: Environmental > Aquatic > Freshwater > Lake > Sediment | place: USA: Wyoming | collected...
CCAGGCCCAGGACGGGATCTACGGATCGTTTCTGGCGGGATCAAAATTCGTCAACTTGAAGCCGCTGAATGATTCATTGGCCGCAATGGGCATCCCGGTGGAGTTTACCAGCAATTACTGGACATTCGGCGGTGAAGGACACGTTCTGGTCGCCAAATCGTTTGTGATCGGCGGCAAAGGACTGGCCTTTTTCGGCGAGGAAGAAGTCCCGAATGTTAATCCAGAACAGCGCCTAAAGGTATCCGGCGGCATGGGACTCGGGTATTTAGGATATGCCTTCGGCGGCGGCGAATCCGGCATCCGGCTGATCCCGGAATTGGGGCTCGGTGTGGCGCCTATTCTGCTCCAGATCAAAGAAGGATACGGCCCTGATCCCGATAGCACGCGCGATTTTACCAGCTCGTTCCTGGATGATAAAATGACCGTTCTGGGAAAAGTTGGCTTCGCCGTTGATGGCTGCCTTGCCTTTGACTGGTATATGCGCTTTATCAAGCTCGTGGGCATCATCCCCGGCCTGACCGTGGGCCCCATGCTGCATGCGGAAGCCGGCTATACGTTTATCCCGATCAAGCTCCCCTGGCTGCGTGACACGGACGTGCTGGATAACGGGCCGGAAATGAAATTCGACGGATTCTATTTTGCCGTGGGCATAGGCTTAGGGCTCAGCAGTTCAAGCCAGGATTGATTTCGAATCGTAGCGGTGGGCGCATTAAATCCGCAGGTAGGGGCGTTGCATGCAACGCTCCTACCATCCGATGCACGAAGGGGTCTTTCATGTCGTTTACGACATGAAAGACCCCTTCGTATTTGATTCGTCAACGCGAGCCGCCGACCGCGATTACGGCTCCAGTATCACGTTCCAGTAAATGTAGTCTTCCCACGATTCATGCGGTATCTCGGAAGCGATCCTGCTGACCAGGTTTGCCGGCGCGGCTTTATCAAGCTGCGGCGCAAAAGGCGCCCGGATCAACTTCATGCCCGCCTTATCGGGCGTCTTGCCGCCTTTCCGGGAATTGCAACGCATACAGCTTACGACCACATTGGTCCATTGACTGATGCCGCCTTTGCAGCGCGGAATCACGTGATCGAACGTAAAGTTCGACAGGGACACCTTTTTCCAGCAGTACATGCAGCGACCCTGGTCGCGGATGTAGACGTTGCGCCGCGAAAAGGGAAGCACGCGCACGAAATCTTTGGGCATGTAATGCGTGCGCACGCACTGAATGACCGCCGGCACCTTGAACGATCGGGTGACGGATTTGATCAGCGCGTCTTCGTATTCCGCCAGAACCACCGCTTTCCGGGCGCAGTACAGGGATATGGCCCGCTGCCAGGTCACGATGGATACCGGGATCCCCGCGGCATTGAGAACAAGTGATTCCATCATATTCGTTTGTCCATTAGCGATATCCGCTCGAAAATAACGCGAACTGTAAAGAAATTTTAATATACTATCTCCGGCGTGCGGGATTCAATCCATGCGCCTCCTTGGGACGGGATTCGCGCTGAACGGGGTATTATGAGAACCGGTGCACCAGGTCGACGACGTCGTGCATCTTCTGCGGGTTTTTTATGCCCGGCTTGATCTCCACGCCGCTGTTGACGTCGACGGCAAACGGCCGCACGCGCTCCATGGCTTCGAGGATATTGGCGGGCCCCAGCCCGCCGGCGAGGATGACCGTATGATATTTCTGCGCCGCGCGCACGGCCACCGACCAGTCGAATCTGCGGCCCGTGCCGCCTTTGCTCTTGTCATCCCAGGTATCAAGAAGGTGGCCGGCGGTGGGATACTGTTCCAGCGCCTGCAAGTCGAAATCCGCATGCACGGAAAAGGACTTGATGACCGGCAGGGGCATGCGGTTGCAGAACTGCGGCGTTTCGGCGCCGTGGAGCTGCAGCGTGTCGATCCCCGAGGCGCGGATCGTCGACAGTATGGTCTTTTCGTCGGCATCGACGAATACTCCTACCCTGGAGATAAACGGCGGCAATCGCCATATGATTTCGCGCGCCACAGCGGGCTGGATAAACCGCGGGCTCTGAGGGCAAAAGATAAACCCCACCGCATCCACGCCCAGATTTGCGGCAATGCGCGCATCCTCGTACTGCGTTATGCCGCAGATCTTAATTTTCACCTGCAAGTGTCAACTCCTTGATAAGTCCTGACGGATCCGCGCTGCGCATGAGCGACTCGCCCACGAGCACGGCGCGCGCGCCTGCATTGAGAAGACGGCGCGAATCCGCGGCGCCGGCAATGCCGCTTTCCGAAACCACCGTTACGGACGCGGGAATGATGCCGATCAGGTCAAACGTGACCTTCAGATCCACGTGGAATGTCTGCAAATCACGGTTATTGATCCCGATGACCGGCGTTTCGAGCTTCATGACGCGATCGAGCTCCGCCGCATTATGGATTTCGACAAGCGCATCCATCTCCAGCGCGGCGGCGGCCTGATGCAGATCGGTCAATTGCGCATCATCAAGCGCAGCGGCGATCAGCAGGATGGCGTCGGCATCGGCGCCCGCCGCCTCTTCCACCTGCAACGGGTCGATGATGAAATCCTTGCGCAGAACCGGCAGGCCAACGCATGCGCGTACGGCGCGGAGATGGTCGAGCGATCCCTGGAAGAAGCGCTGCTCGGTGAGAACCGATATGGCGGCTGCGCCGCCTTTTTCGTAGCGTCCGGCAATGGCTTCTGGATCGAACTCAGCGCAGATCAGGCCTTTGGACGGCGACGCCTTTTTTACTTCCGCAATGACCGCCATGCGCGGCCGCCGGTCCAGCGCGGCCGCAAACGGGCGCCGCTTGCTTTGCCGCATGCGGGCGTCAAGCCCGCTCCTCCGCAGCGCAGCCACTTCGGATCTTTTATGTTCGATGATGCTCGCAAGAAATCCGGTCATGGCAGGCCCCAAAGACCGGAAGTCGGAAGTCGGAAGTCGGAGGTCAGCATCGTGATGCGCATGTTCGCTATTTCAGACCCTCAATAAAATTCCGCAACAGCCTTTTGCCTTCCCCGGTCAGAATGGATTCCGGATGAAACTGCACGCCGTGGATGGGGTGCTTTTTATGGCGCACGCCCATGATGATTCCATCGTCGGTTTCCGCGCTGATCTCCAGGCATGAGGGCAGCGTTTTCCGCTCGATGATCAGACTGTGATAGCGCGTGGCGACAAACGGGTTCGGAAGCCCACGGAATATCGTTTTGCCGTCATGCTTGACTTCCGATGTCTTTCCATGCATGAGATAAGGCGCGCGGACCACCTTTCCGCCGAATGCATAGCCGATTGACTGGTGGCCCAGGCAGACCCCCAGCAGAGGAATTTCGGGCCCCAGTTCGCGCGCAACGGCCACCGAGATGCCGGCCTCTTTGGGCGAGCAGGGGCCGGGTGAAATCACGATGCCGCGCGGCGAGAGTTCGCGGATGCCGTCCACGGTGATTGCGTCGTTACGAACAACCCGGATGCCATCGCGATACAGTTCACCGAGATACTGCACCAGATTATAGGTAAAAGAATCGTAGTTGTCAATCATCAGCAGCATGAGACCGTCCTTGCGCCGGGCCCCACGAAAATACAATCAGCCCCGTGCCGGTTGCATGCGGGACCCGGGGCCAGGCCGGTATTGCCGCATTCGCGCCCGAAATGGCAGAATGTAATTTCAAAAGCTTTCTTGACGAACTTCCGCAGCCCACTACGGGACCATGATCGAAACCGACGAAATCCGCATCCCGATCCTCAACGACCGCATCGGCAGCCTGCGGATCATCGAAACCGTCGCGTCGGGCGGCATGGCGATCGTCTACAAAGTCGTGCACGAAGAGCTCGAGGTCCAACGCGCGCTCAAGATGCTCAAACCCGGCTGCAAGAAGGAATTCAAAAAGAGGCTCTTGACAGAAGCTAAAATCGCCGCGCACCTTCATCACCCCAATATCGTCCAGATCTACAACGCGGCCCTGTGGAATGACGCGAACCCCTACATCGAAATGGAGTTCGTGGAAGGAACATCGCTCATCGACATCATCGCGGTGCGCGGCAAGGTCCCCTTCATCGTCGCATCATCCGTTGCCAGTATCATCTGCGCGGCGCTCGAATATGCGGGACACCAGAAAATCATCGTGTACGGGAAGGAATATTACGGCCTTGTCCACCGCGACATCAAGCCCGCGAATATCATGCTCTCCTCGGCCGGCGCGGTCAAACTCATGGATTTCGGCATCGCGCTGCCGGGTAACGAAAGCATCCATACCACCGACGCCACGGTCATGGGCACCGGCCCGTACCTCAGCCCGGAGCAGATCGACGGCGAACGGCTTGACCAGCGCACCGACATCTATTCCCTGGGCGCGGTGCTGTACGAAATGATCGCGGGCGTCAAGGCCTATCCGCAGAAAAAAATGTCGGAGCTTCTGCGCGACAAATTGCGCGGGAAATACCTTCCCCTTCGGAACATCATTGACGATGTGCCGGAATCATGCGCGGATCTGATCACCACAAGCCTGCAGCGCGACCGTGACAAGCGCTTTGCCGACGCCGGCGAATTCGGCCGCGCCCTGAATGCCATGATCGCCGGGTTCACGGACAAAGACCCGGCCGCCATCGTCCGGGAATACGTGGAAAACAACGGTATTATCTCGATCGACCATACGACCGGAAGAAAAAAACATCCATCAACCAACACCCGTTTCGTGATCGGCATTGTCGTGGCGTTCGCGGCGATCTCGCTGGCAATGACCGCCATTATCTGGCTGGCAGGCCGCGCTTCCAATCAGAGGAATATCCGCATCGCGCCGCACAACGCCGCTCAACCCGCTGCATTGCCGACACCGGCCGCCGAACCGCGGGCCGATATGGACCGGCCGTCTGCCGCACCGGCACCGATCGTCCCGCAGCCTGCGGCAAAGCCGGCCCTGCAATCCGTCGTCGCCGCCGGTCTTGCCGCATATGGCGCGGGGAAGTTCATGAAAGCACGCACGTTGCTGGCGTCGGCGCTGGATACCCTGACCAATCCCGGGGACCGCAAAACCGTTGTGCTGCGGCTCTTTGACTGCTGGGCGGAGACCGGCCCTGGCGAAGACGCATTGACATTCGGCGACCGGCACCCGGTGGAGGACGGGTTTTATTATCTCGTCAAGGGAAAAGCGTATTCTAAAGCCGGGGACTATGCGCAATCCGAGGAATCGTTGACCAGGGCGCAACGCATCTACTCGATGTTCGGCCAGGAGGTGCGGCGGGAAGCGGCTTTCCATATCGGCGATATACGCAGGCGTCTGTACGATCGCAAACCGAACCTCGACAACCTGAACCGCGCGCACGAGGCATGGAAGTCGTATGCCGATGAATTCTGCCCGCCGGACATGAAAAACCCGCAGTGTGAACGCGCCTTTGCGGAACTTGCTGAATTATCCAACCTCATGAAATAAGCGAGCGTACGCTCGTGAGTTCGTTGCCTTTACGGGGTGCTGTCAATCGCGGAAAACAGGGCGCGCGCCTTGTTGACCGTTTCGTCATACTCGCGCGAAGGCACCGAATCGGCCACAATGCCAGCCCCGGCCTGAATATAGGCCGTCTTGTCTTTATAGATGATCGTGCGGATGACAATGCATGAGTCAAGATTTCCGGAAAAATCAATATACCCGAGCGCACCGCCGTAGAGCCCCCGGCGCGAAGGTTCCAGTTCATCGATGATCTCCATGGCCCGTATCTTGGGGGCGCCCGACAGCGTGCCGGCAGGGAAGCATGAAAAAAGGGCGTCCAGCGCGTCCGCGCCCTTCTTGAGGCGTCCCGATACATTGGTCACCAGATGCATGACATGCGAGTACTTTTCAATATGCATCATATCCTTCACGCGCACTGAGCCGTATTCGGCGATGCGGCCGATATCATTGCGGCCAAGATCAACCAGCATCACATGCTCCGCAATCTCCTTGGGGTCCTGCCTGAGTTCTTCGGCCAGCCGCTCGTCATCACGCTCGCTGGCGCCGCGCGGCCGCGTACCGGCAATGGGCCGTGTTTCGGCCGTGCCGTTCTCAACGCGCACCAGCATTTCCGGCGAAGCGCCGATCACGGACGTTTCGCCGCACGCCAGGTAGTACATATAGGGAGATGGGTTGACGGTGCGCAACAGGCGATACAGATCGAAGGGCCGCGCGTCCACCGCCACCGAAAAACGCTGCGACAGAACGACCTGGAAAATATCCCCAGCGCGGATATATTCCTTGCATTTGTCCACCGCGGCCTCGTAGGCGGGCCGGTCGAAATTGGACTGCAATCCGCCCTTCTTTTTCACCGAAAGGGCCGATGAGGCCAGCCTCATGGCCAGCCGGTCTTCGAGCGCGCCGATGGCGGCACAGGCGTCGTAATACGCCTTTTCCAGCGACGGCGATTCGTCGGTGAAAATATTGCTGATGATCAGGATGCGATGTTCGCGGTTGTCAAAAACAATCAGGTCGCGGTAGAAGCCGAAGAAGATTTCATTCAGCAATCGTTCATCGGCGGCATGGCGATCGGGAACGCGTTCGATGAGCCGTATGGCATCGTAGGTGAAAAAGCCCACTGCGCCGCCGGCAAAACGCGGCAGGCCGGGAGCATGGGCCGCCCGGTAGCGGCCGATCAGCGAGCGCAATACCGCCGGTACATCGCCTTCGCCCGACTCGGGCGCCGGGCCTTCGATGCTATAGCGCCTGCCGTCGGCGCGAAACAGCATGAAAGGCCGGGCGCCGATAAACGAGTACCTCGCCACAGCGTCGCTGCCGGTGACACTTTCCAGAAGAAAGCTGTGCGGCTCGCCGGCGAAGAGCTTGAGCCAGACCGACACGGGCGTCTCCGTGTCCGCCAGTATGGCCGAATAGACGGGAACGACATTGCCCCGGGCGGCCTGCTTTTTGATATCGTCAAGTGTAGGGACGATCATCCGGCGTTTTCTCCCTGCATCACCCGTGACATGGGCGTTTACAGCGCGGACAGGCTTTTTTCAAATTTCTTCAGATCGGCCTTCATGCCCTCGCATTTTTCGCGTTCTCGGGCCACGATCTCCGGGGGCGCTTTTTCGGCAAAAGAAGGCGCCGCCAGCCGCTTTTCCGTATTGGCAATCAACGAAGTCAATCGCGCGATCTCTTTGGTCAACCGCGTTTTTTCCACCGCACGGTCGATCAATCCTTCCAGCATGAGAAACAGCTGGTTGCCGCGCACCACGCTCTGGCCGGCAAAGGCCGGCTTTGCGGCCCCGGGGTCCACGGCTGTCGCCGAAAGCCGGACAAAAAGGTTGATCATCTCCCGATACCGGCTGAAGAGTTCCCGTTCCTCGGGCCCCGCCGGCACAATCAGCGCTTCGCCTTTTTTGTCCGGCGGCACATTGTTTTCGGACCGGATGGTGCGCAGCGCGACAATGACCTCCTGTAAAAGGCCGAATTCCTTCTCCTGCGCTTCGTCGAAACGCGCCGCGTCGGACTTGGGAAATGAGGCGCAGAGGATGAATTCATGGTCGATGGCCGCGCTATGGTTGATGGTCGCGCGCAGACCGGACCAGATCTCCTCGGTGATGAACGGCATGATCGGATGCAGCAGCTTCAGCAAAGACCCCAGCACATAGCCCAGCACATTGAGCGCATCCAGGCGGCGCTGCGCATCGGTTGACTGATACAAATCAGCCTTTTTCATTTCGATATACCAGTCGCAGAATTCCTTCCAGGCGAATTCATAGATCTGATGGCAGGCCTCACTGAAATGGTACTCCCCGAATTCCGTGACCAGGGAGGCGATGGTATGGTTGAGCCGGCTCAGGATCCACCGGTCCTCGGGGCGCAGCCGCGTTGCCGGGGGCAGGGCGTCAAACGTCAGCGGCGACTCGACCGCGCCCAGCACAAAACGCGAAGCGTTCCACAGTTTGTTGGCGAAATTGCGGCCGATGTCGAATTTTTCCGATACGTTAATGGTGCGGCCGTCCGGCAGCTTTTCGGTGCGCACGGGCAGGCGCGCGTCCTGGTTATCGGTGCACAGGCTCGCCATGGTATACCGGAGCGCATCGGCGCCGTATTTTTCGATGATATCAAGCGGGTCCACGCCGTTGCCCTTGCTCTTGCTCATGCGTTGCCCGTTGCCGTCCATGATCGCGGCATGGATATACACATGATGGAACGGTTCCGTGCCCGTGTTCTCCTGGCCTGTGATCACCATGCGCGCGACCCACAGGCTGATGATGTCTCGGTTGGTGACCAGCACGCTGGTGGGATAGAATTTCTTCAGTAAACCCGTGCTGTCGGGCCAGCCCATGGTGGAATGGGGCCAGAGCGCGCTCGAAAACCAGGTATCGAGCACATCCGGATCGCGCGTGAGTTGGTGCGCAGGCCCGAGCGCATCCTCGCGAAGGTCCTCCTCGAGCGCGCAGATGAGCCACCGATTTTCCGCGAATGACCATGCAATGTCTTTTCTGGACGCAAATGCCCGGCGCAGATCGTCTTCTTTGCAGGTTTCGCAATACCAGATCGGTATCTGATGTCCCCACCAGAGCTGCCGGCTGATGCACCAGTCGCGCTTTTCGCCCAGCCAATCAAGATATCCTTTTGCATAGCGCTCGGGATAAAATTGCACGCGCCGGTCGCGCACCGCCTGCATTGCCTTTTCAGCAAGATCGCCCATGGAAACGAACCACTGGCTCGATAAATAGGGCTCGATCGGCGTCTTGGAGCGGTCGGAATGACCGATCTGCATTTCGTATGGTTCGGTCTTATCAAACAGCCCCATTTCCTTAAGTCCTTCGACGATCTTTTCGCGGCAGGCATACCGTTTCTGCCCTGAAAACGGCCCGCCGTTTTCATTGATCAAGCCGTTTTCGGTCAGGATGTTGACCATGGGCAGGTTGTGGCGCAATCCGGTCTGATAATCGGCGGGATCATGCGCAGGCGTTACCTTGACGCATCCGGTGCCGAACGCCGGATCCACGAGCACGGCATCCGCGATCACCGGAATTTCGCGGCCGATAAATGGCACTTTCGCCATTTTCCCGATATATCCCTGATAGCGCGAATCCTCAGGATGCACGGCAACGGCTGTATCCCCGAGGATTGTTTCGGGCCGGGTGGTGGCCACCGGCAGATATCCGCTGCCGTCAGCCAGCGGATAGCGGAAATAGAGCATGCTGCTCTTGACGGTCTCGTAAAAAATCTCATCATCCGCCACGGCCGTCTGGAGATGCGTGTCCCAATTGACCAGCCGTTTGCCGCGATAAATCAGGCCTTTTTTAAACAGGCTGAAAAACGTATGGCGCACGGCCCGGGCGCAGGTCGCATCAAGCGTAAAGCGCTGCCGCGACCAGTCGCAGGCGCAGCCCAGCTTTTTAAGCTGGCCGGTGATACGCGTTTCGTTTTCATCCTTCCATTCCCAGATGCGCTTGACAAGCGCCTGCCGCCCCAGATCGTGCCGCGTCTTCTTTTCCAGCTCAAAAAGCCGCTTTTCCACAACCGCCTGGGTCGCGATGCCCGCATGATCGGTGCCGGGGACCCAGAGCGTTTCAAACCCGCTCATGCGCTTCCACCGGATGAGGATGTCCTGGATCGTATTGTTGAGCGCATGCCCCATGTGGAGAATGCCGGTCACGTTGGGCGGAGGAATGACAATCGAATATGCAGGCTTTTTCGATTTCTCATCAGCGCTGAAAAGGCCGTGCGACATCCATGCGGAATACCATGTATCTTCGACGATCGACGGGGAATAGGTCTTTTCCATTTTGGCAATGCTCCGGGATCTTCGGGATGGAAAACAAATCGAATGTAAAATACACTTCGGATCGCATTGGATTCATTTTCGCCCCCGTATAAAGGCGAACACCCCGCATACAATCCCCGAAATTGGCGATTTTGCTTGCTTTTATGAAATATTAAACCCATATTTATCATTGATGACAAGGACGCTTCTTCATCTTTGAAATGCATAGGAAAATAACCTGTTTCCAATCTGGAGGTACCGATGAGCAGATCCATTCGTCTCTTTTCGTTCGCTTTTTTACTTTGCCTGGCAGCATCATCCTTGGCAGGCAACAAAGCCGCTTTAGCGCCTGCTGATTCGGCTACTGCTGTTGCCGTAAAGCAAACTGATGTACAGCAACTGCAAGCGCAAGTAAAAGAGCTCACGGAGAGGGTGAATTACTTGGAAAAAAAGGTCGCTGCCCTTGAGCAAAAACATCAGGTTCAATCAATCCCGACGAACTGATTGTAAACCAATGTTTTGTTAGTAAACGCTAATTTGGCGGTGTAACGCATTTGGCAAGCGCCAAATATATCGGATGGGAAAAAAGGCTACTGCGCTGTCACAGGTAATAAAAGCTTGGGTAATTTGCCGACCGTGCTCAACCACCGTGCTCCGCCATAACGCCTGCGCGACGGCAAGAGCGTCTTGGCAAACCGAGTAACCGCGCCGTTGTTCGGCAAATCGAGGACACGAATATCAATCGTATTTGACCAATCCAGACTGCGATTCGTCAACGTATGCTGATGGTTCCCTGTTCTAGACAAACCAATGGTTCCGCGTCGAACGCGGACAAGAAAAGTTGAACCAGGGATTCAAGACAATCCAACAACTTGGCAGTCCATTTTTCCTTTTGAGCGATCCTGCTGGGATTTATTTTGATGTCATAGGAGAGCATCCATCCATGCATCTTCAGCAAACTAAACGCGCCAGTCGAGAGTCCGGGGGGCCCCAGTATTATTTCCACGACCTAACCCCGGAAGTGCGGAGGCATCTGCGCAGGAAAGGGGCTGTTCATGTAGCCCTTGTAACTCCTTACGGGGCTACAAAATCGGACTACCTTGCTGTTGCTGCGGACAAGAAACTCAACAAACGAAACAATCCTGTTCCAGGGCAAGTTGGTCATGATCGCATTCAGCAGGGGTACGCGGAAGGAAGTATTGGTGAATCCATTCGTGATTGGTACCGGCTCCCGCCTGGCGACTTCGAGAGGATCGATGTTGATATCGAAATCCGCGATCAGGTATTCTACGTTACTCCGCTGATCTGCAAGTATGCTGGTTCAGCAAAGAGCGTGAATCTACCTTGCATCATTAGGCCCCTTACATTTACGAAAACATACCGCAGTCCGTTCTGGCTCAAGCAGATGGCGACGGTGGCGAAGGATATCCCATGGCTCATCTCCTGGTGCAAGGAAGAATTCCAACGCATCGCCAGAGATCATTACCATCCGACTTGGTTGCCGCATATTCAGGAGACTGATATTCTCCGAGAATCCGGACCGCTCAAACACTTGGGCATATCTCTAGGCGGATTCGTCGGCAAAGGCTATGACTGCCTCACGACTTTCAATTTTTGCGATTATCCAACATATACAATTCCTGTAGAGCTGAAGCGTAACAGCGATGGATTCACCTATCAGATGCAGAAGTACGGGAAGAACGAGCTATCACGCGCAGTTTTGCTCTGCGCCACCCAAGGCCGCAAGGTGATCCCCAGCCATATTGACATTATTGAATTAGAGGCATTGGCCGGTTTCAATCTACAGGAACTTGGTAGACATCGATGAACACATACAAGAACATTTCCCCGATCGACAGACCCATCAGTGCCGAACGGCAAAGCGCTAAGCGTCACTATGGCGTTCATCCCTACTTTACTCGACGCCCATACAATGTCGTCCAGAAATATATACTCCACTATTCCAGAGAAGGCGACAAGGTGCTGGACCCGTTCGGCGGATCGGGTGTCACGGCAATTGAGGCCTTTCTGAGCAATCGTACAGGTATCCAAAACGACATCAACCCTCTGGCGAATTTTATCGCCAGAGGCGTTGCCGAATTGCACCAAGGCAGCGTCTCTCAGTACTATGCAGCGCTGTCTCAACTGCAAGCAAGTTGCCAAGCAAAGATCGGTCAAATTGAACAATGCGACGACCAATCAATAAGGGGTTGGCTTCAGAAGGTCTCTCTCCCTCCCAACCTGCCCTTGCCGTCCAACTCAGATGTAGAGACCTACCACGAATTGTTCCTTCCGCATCAACTTGTTGCTCTTGCCGTGCTCAAAGAAGCCATCGATGAAATCACGCCAGACTATGTTCGAAAGGGTATGCTGCTGGCATGGTCGGCTACATTAACAAAGCTCAACAAGACATTCTTGTCAGCCGAAGGCCGTCTGGCTTCTAGAGGCGGCTCAAGCCTATTCAGTATCTATCGCTACAAAGTGGCAAAGAAACCAGTTTCTTTGCCTGCCTGGCAGACCTTTCATGAGAGGGCTTCCAACATTATCGAAGCCAAGAAGGAAATCGATAGAGAAATAGAAGCGAAGATGCTCACCACAGGATGGAAGGGACAGTTTCGGACATACGAGAAGGACATTGAGGAAATTGCGGACAAATTTAAGGGTGAAATCGACTACATATACACAGACCCGCCCTATGGCGCTCACATTGCCTATCTTGATCTCTCCACGCTCTGGAATGGCTGGCTAGGCCTCATCCCGGGCCGGGATGCAAGCGAAAAAGAGCTCATTGTAGGTGGAGAACATAATCATTCCGAAGCGGACTATCTAGAGCGTCTCGGCGGTTCCGTGAAGGCGTGCGCGAAAATGCTCAAGACCGACAGGTGGATCTCCATTGTGTTTCAGCACTGGAACACGAAATACTTTGAATCCATTCTACGCTCTGCCGCCGAATCCGGAATGGAACTCCGTGCCGCAATCTCCCAAGTAGGCGATCCAGTATGGTCTATGCACAAGAAGAAAGGAAGCGAATCAGTTCTTGCAGGTGAACTCATATTGACATTCCATAACAGTGGCAAGGTATCAACAAAGAGGAACGGCGTCCGTTTTGATGTCGAAAGAAGCATAGCATCATCCCTTGCTTCCATCAACTCTGACTTCGTCTATGGGGAATTTCTCTTCAATCAGGTGATAATGAATGCTTGGGAAGAAGGCGCTCTGGGCGCACTAAATATCACCAGAACGGATTTTGCTGAAATAATTAAGCACCACGGTTGGCATTACGATAGTGGGCAACACTTCTGGGTCAGAAACACCGCACCAGCAGTCAATAGTCTTTCTCTCCTGTCTTGAGTGAACTGCCGAAGATCACGCAGCACACCTAACCCGCTTGTTGGTGGCGCCTGCAAATCCCGATACGTCGGCGCACCAGAATCGGTCATTCTCTGGTGGAATAGGCCTTCGGGGTTGATCTACTTTGGTGTCATGGTGCGCGCATTTTTTTTAATTACGCCACAGACTGTGGCCCGCGGAAAGCGCCATACCGCTCTAGTCTTTCTTGCCTGCATTTTAGTCGCATCGGCAAGCGCAGCCGGTGACGCCGCCTGCACGACCGGTTCAAGCGGGGCAGTCCAATGGCTTCCCGGCGCTGCGCGCGTGGTGTCGCGGGTCAAGTCAGGTTCCCGCGACACACCTGCGTTCGAGTATGCGTACGGCCGCCGCGCGCAATGCATCGGATTCCCGCATGACGCGCGGGGCATTAACCTCTTGGATTTGCGCGCTTTAATGCAGCATGACCCCACATCATTTTTTCCTCGCATCCGCATGCCCGAATAGGTATAATTAATTTCGTTATGTCATAAGCGCCCGTTTCAGCAATTCCCATTTTGTGGGAGAAGCGATTCATGTACATCAAATGCTGGGGATCGCGCGGTTCTCTGCCGGTAAGCGGCGCCGAGTATGACAAATACGGCGGCGACACGACCTGCCTGGAGATCCGTTCGAACAAAGGGGATGTTATCGTCGTTGATGCGGGTTCCGGCATCCGGGCTTTGGGCAACAAGCTGGTCAAGGAAAAGGTCAAGAAGTTCGACCTGCTATTCACGCATGCGCACTGGGACCATATCCTCGGTCTGCCGTTTTTCCATCCGGTGTATTATAAAGGCGTTGATATCACCATACGCGGCTGTCCGTTCAATATGGCGTCCTATCATGAAATCCTGCACGGGCTCATGGCGGCCCCTTACTTTCCGGTAGGACTCGACGTGCTGCGCGCCAGGCTCCGTTTCGTCAATATCAACCAGCGCGCGTTCCATATCGGCAGCATCAAGATCCGGCCCATCTTCATCAGCCATCCCAATGGCGGTCTGGGTTTTCGGTTCGAAGAAAAAGGAAAATCGTTCGTGTTTCTGACGGACAACGAGCTCGCGTATGTACATGATCTGGGGCTTGAATTCGACGCGTATGCGGAATTCTGCAAAGACGCCGACCTTCTTATCCATGATTCCGAATTCACCGATAAGGATTATAAATACTACCGGCTGTTCGGCCATTCCCAATATAACGACGCGGTGCGCCTGGCCATCGCGGCCGGGGTCAAAAAGCTGGGGCTCTTCCATCTCAACCGCGAACGCACGGACGTCAAGGTTGACGCCATTGTCGATCATGCGCGCAGGCTGATAGCCGAAAGTAAAATGAAAATCGACTGCTGCGCCATTGGGAACCGGTTTGAGATCAGGCTGTAATGCATTCCCGCCCATAGGGCCGGTCGCATCGCCATTGACATTTGCGCCCCCCATTGTTTACTTCAGGTACCCTTACGCCCGGGCATCCGCGCCTTCCGGATGGACCGCCGCTCCCGGGGACTTCCCCGCCCGGGCATCTTCATGCATAAAAATATTGACATCCCCGGTGCAGGATTAATTATATTGAGTCTTCATAGGGAACGCCATAGGACAACCGTCCACCTTTATCAAACCTAACAGAAAGGATTCATCTATGGCAGCCAAGAAGAAATCCGCGCGCAAACCCAACGCCGCTTTCATGAAGCCCATGAAACCGAGCGCAGCCCTCGCAGCAGTCGTCGGCGACAAAGGTCTGCCGCGCACGGAAGTCACCAAGAAGCTCTGGGCCTACATCAAGAAGAACGGCCTGCAGGACAAGGTGAACAAGCGCATGATCAATGCCGATGACAAACTCAAAGTCGTCTTCGGCGGCAAAGGCAAAGTCAACATGTTCGAAATGACGAAACTGGTAGCAAAGCATCTGTCATAAGTAGCGCCAGTTGACCGAAATAAAAAAACCCCGCTGCAAAGCGGGGTTTTTTTATTGCCTTCCCTCCGCATATTTCGTGGGATCGGGGACCCCGGCCTCCAGAAACCCGCGTCTGCGGATAACGCAGGAGTCACAGGCGCCGCAGGCGCGGCCTTCGCCATCCGGATCGTAGCACGAATGGGTGGTTCCATAGTCCAGGCCTAGCGCACTACCGGCGCGGATGATTTCCGCTTTAGTCATTCCGATGAGCGGAGCATGGAGCGTCAGCTTTTTCCCCTCCACGCCTGCACGGGTCGCCAGGTTGGCCATGCGCTCGAACGCATCGATATACTCGGGTCGGCAGTCGGGATAGCCCGAATAGTCGACCGCATTCACGCCGATGAAAATATCGCGGCAGTCAAGCACTTCCGCCCATCCCACGGCATAGGAGAGAAAAATCGTATTCCGTGCCGGCACGTACGTAGCGGGAATACCGGATGCCACGCTCGGATCGCGACCTTTAGGCACCGGCGCGTCCGTGGTGAGCGCGCTGTGCCCGAAGGAGCGCAGATCAATGTCGACAATGCGATGCTCGATAGCGCCAAGGAACCCGGCCGCGCGGCGCGCGGCATCGACTTCGACGGCATGACGCTGGCCGTACCGGAAACTCATGGCGTAGAGCGCAAACCCCCGGTTCTTCGCAATCGCGCCGCAGGTGGCGGAATCAAGCCCGCCGGAGAGGAGAAGGACCGCTTTATCGGGCATAATGTTTCATCCTATCGTCTGGATCAAGCACGCAATGAGCGCACAATTCAGCCTGAAGAAAAGAAATATCGAATGTCCAGCCGCGGAATATCGAAGTTCAGATAAGGACTGCAGCTCATATCCCGGATTTTTCCGGCCTTCGACATTCGAAATTCGACATTCTGCGGCCCGCCCCGCTGTAGCTGTTGCGAAGGCGGGTTCGATATTTTCCGCTTTCGGGGGTTTAGGATCAGATCCGAAAATCATTCAACTTCCAGGTTCCATGCATTACACTCCCCGCCTTTCCCCCCAGATCACCTTATGCAGCGGGATTCCCATACGTATTGGAGCATCGGCTTTAAGTATCCATGCGGCCAGTTTGTCCAACGGCAATTTGTTCCACGCCGGCGACATGACCACGGTGCAGCGCCGGTCCAGGCGGTGCAGTTTCACCACGTCCAGCGCCCAGATGAAATCCTCACGGTCCGCGATTACGAACTTGACCTCATCGCGCGACGTCAACTTGCCGGCATTGGGCGCATGGAACCGGTCGGCCATGCCGGAGGAGGGGCACTTGATGTCCATGATGCGCACCACGCCCTCTGGAAGCATGTCGATGTCCAGCGTGCCATTCGTTTCCACCAGAACCGTGTGGTTGGTTTCCAGCAGGTGACGGCAGAGCTGCGGCGTTTCCGGCTGCACAAGCGGCTCGCCGCCGGTGATTTCCACCAGACGCGTGTTGTGGTCGGTAATGCGACATACCACCGCGTCCATGGTCATGGTTTCGCCGCCTTCCCAGGCATAGGCGGTATCGCACCAGGCGCAGCGCAGGTTGCATCCGGCAAGCCGCACGAAGGAACAGACCTGCCCGCAAAACGAGGATTCGCCCTGGATGCTCTTGAAGATTTCGGAAACGGAAAACATGCGATGAATTCTTATTCGAAGTATGCGCTGGAATTTCCCGGCGTCTCAAAGACATCGATGCGAAAGACGCGGCACCGCTCGTTGTTGATCAGGGCGCCGAGTTTGCCGTAGATCATGCGGGCGATGTTTTCGGACGACGGGTTTTGGGGATCGAAAAGCCGGTTGATGTCCGTATGGTCGAATTCGCGGAGCACGTCGTTGAGCTTCGATTTTAAGACCTTAAAGTCAATACCCAGGCCGATGGCGTCGAGTTTTTCGCAGCGCACGGTTGCTTTGACCAGCCAGTTATGGCCGTGAACGTTTTCGCATGGACCGCTGTAATTGCGCAGAAAATGGGCGGCGGAGAATGAGGATTCGGTGGTGATTTCAAACATCGGGAGGTCCTTTTCCATAAATATACATGCCCTGCCGGGCCATTTTCCCGCAAACCGGCCGCATTGCATCACTTATTTTCCCTTCATGCAGACGCCTGGAGGCAGCGCGGAAGCGTATCGCATTCTTGATGTCAATCTCAACCGCCTGCGCGAGGCGCTGCGGGTAATCGAGGAATATCCTCGGTTCGCGGACCTTAAAGCATCGCTGGCGGCTGATGTCAAGCGGCTGCGGCATGACGTCAGCGGAATTTCGCAGGATATCGGCGAGGAAAATCTTCTTGCGCATCGCGAGATAGCCACGGATCCGTTTGCATCGGTAAATCGTCCCGAGGAGATGACGCGCCGGTCGCCCCTGGACGTTGCGCGCGCAGCCTTTAAGCGCGCGCAGGAGGCATCGCGGGTGATCGAGGAATACAGCAAGCTCACGCCGCAGGTCAACGCGTCGGAATCGGCCAAGGCCATCCGGTTTTCGCTCTACGCCCTCGAAAAGGAGTTGATGAAACAGATTGTATGAGCGCCGCCAAAGAAAAAAACCAGCGTGATATCGTGAATGAAACATGGGGCATTGTTTTTATAGCCCTGGGACTGCTCGTGCTCATCGCCCAGGTGGCGGACCTGGTGCAGCGCACCGAAAACATCCTCGGTCCATGGGTAGGGACCGCTCTCGCGCACGGCCTGATCGTCATTTTCGGCACATTACCCGCTTTTTTCCTTCCGGCGCTGATCCTGTTCATCGGCATCCAGAAAGTGCGTGACGCCGCCATCGACGGCCGCACGGTGCTGTTTGGCGGCCTGTTTGTCTTTGAAGTGTGCGTGCTCCTCGCCATCACCGGCCAGCCGGTCAAGCTCTTCCGCCCCAATCTCGTCGGAACGGTGACCGTTTACTTTATGCAATTGATCTTCCGGCAGCACACGTTCGGCCCGTATTTCTTGACCTGCCTGGGAATGCTGATCACCGTGCTGCTCGCGTTTCGCGTGAATTTCACCACGCTGGTGCGCGCCGTCGCGGCGTGGTTCGCCGGGTTCATCGGCTGGTGGCGATCGCGCGCCCGAACGCGGGAGGAGAAACCGGCGCGCGTTGTCAATCTTCCCGCGGCCAGGCGCGTTGCAACGGAGCCGGAACCCGCCGAGGTCCGGGACGCGGCCGGGGACGAGGAGCCACCTGCAGCGGAAAAGACGAAGAAAAAAGAGAAGAAGCCGGCCGCCGATGATGCTCCCGAAACCGCGCCTGCCGATGAGGTCCCCGATCCCGAGGAAGAGGCGAAACGCCTGTACAAAGAGCAATTGGCCCGCTTTCGTGAAAAAAAGAAGCAGCCCATCACCATTTCCACGGGCGAAGAGGCGCCTTCGGAGCCCGAGGAATCAGCCGAGGAGAGCGATGAACTGGCGCTGATGCATATGCAGCAGCTGCAAAATGAGCCGGACGGTGTCGAAGAACCCGCGCCGATTGAGCCGCCGCCGGAAGCGGCCGCCGACGTGCCGGTCGAGCCGCCGCCCGATTACTATAAAATCGCCGCCGCGGAGCCGGAAGCGCCGCCCAAAGTTTACAAGCAGTACATCATTCCGCCCCTGGAGATCCTGCAGGAGGCCAATGCGCGGCGCAAAGAGCAACCGGCCAACGTGGACACGACGGAAATCGAGGCCAACTCCCAGACGCTCGAAAAAACGCTGCTCAATTTTGCCATCGAGGGCAAGGTCGTCAGCGTGAGTCCCGGCCCGGTGGTGACGCGCTACGAAATCGAACTGGCGCCGGGGATCAAGGTGAGCCGCGTGGTGAGCCTGCAGGACGATATCTCCATGGCCGTGGGCGGGCAGAAAATCCGCATCCAGGCGCCCATTCCCGGCAAGGCGGCCATCGGCATCGAGCTGCCCAATAAAAACCGGCAGATCGTTTACTTTTACGATATCCTCACCTCCGAGCTGTTCCAGAAATCCAGGGCGCGGCTGCCCATCGTGATCGGCCGCACCGTGTCCGGCGCTCCCTATATATCGGACATCGCGAAAATGCCGCACATGCTCATCGCCGGGCAGACGGGCTCGGGCAAAAGCGTGGCCATCAATTCCTTTATCGCAAGCCTGCTCATGACCAAAACGCCGTCGGAACTGCGGATGATCATGATCGACCCGAAGAAGGTGGAGCTCTCCTACTATCAGGGCATCCCCCACCTGATTGCGCCTGTGGTCACCGAATCCAGGGAAGCGGTCAAGGCCCTTTCGTGGGGCATCGGCGAGATGGACCGCCGATACCGGCTGCTTGCCAAAGTGGGCGCGCGTAACATCGAAAAGTTCAACGAAGACGTCCAGGCGGGCAAGATCAAAGACGAGTTTTTAAAGGAGTGCGACAATAAACCGCTGCCCTACGTCGTTATAGTAGTTGATGAGCTGGCCGACCTCATGTTGACCGCGGCCAAGGACGTGGAGGCGAGCATCCAGCGCATCGCGCAACTGGCGCGCGCGGTGGGATTGCACCTGATCGTGGCCACGCAGCGGCCGTCGGTCGACATCATCACCGGCCCCATCAAGGCGAACCTGACGTCGCGCATGGCGTTCCGGACAATCCAATCGACCGATTCCCGAACGATCCTGGGATACGCGGGCGCCGAAAAGCTCCTGGGGCAGGGCGACATGCTCTTCCTGCGCAGCGGAGCGCCCGATATCGAACGATTTCACGGCTCTTTTATTTCGGAAGAGGAAGTGGAAATGGTGGTGCGGGCCGCAAAGCAGGAAGACATTGACGTCCGGCAGATGAATTCGTTCATCTCCGACGCGGAGCGCAATGCGGACAGCGGCGGCAACGGCGACGCCGACGGTCGGGATGAGCTGTTCGAGGAGGCGGCCCGGCTCGTAGTGAGCGTAGGGCAGGGCTCCACGTCGCTCTTGCAGCGGCGCATGAAAATCGGCTATGCGCGCGCGGGCAGGCTCATGGACGAGCTTCACATGGCAGGAATCGTCGGCCCGCAGGAGGGCAGCAAAATGCGCGAAGTGCTCGTAAAACCCCTGGAGCTGGAGCCGCTGCTGGCCCGGTTGTTCCAATGAAAACGCGCGTTCTCCCGTGGTCCCTTATGTTCGCCGCTGTTTTTGCGCCGGCAACGGCGTTCTGCGCGACTGACGATGAACCGGCGATCATGCGGTCGGTGCGGGAAAAATACGGAGCGGCGAAAACGGTCCAGGCGTCGTTCGTGCAGCGCACGTGGTGGGCGGTGCGGGAAAAAGAGGAAACAAAGAGCGGCACGCTCCTGACCGGCGGGGGCGATACATTCCGTGTGGAGTTGGGCGGTGTTCTCTGGGTATGCGACGGCGCCACGGTATGGCAATACAGCAAGGCATCGTCGCAGGTCATCATCCGCGCGCTTTCGGCCATCGACCCGTCGTCCCATCCTTCGCGGATGCTATTGACATATGTCAATACCGTCGGCTGGCGCCGGACGGGCGACACCGCCGGCGTGGTCACGGTGGAAGCGGCGGCGGATTCCGCGCTCCATCGCGGACCGGTGCGCATGCGCATCAACGCGCGGACGGCAGCGATTCTCGCCGTCATGACCCAGGACGACAACGGCAACCGGAACACGTATACCTTCACCTCGATCCGGCTCAACGCGCCGGCCCCGAAAGGCAGTTTTGCTTTTGCGGTCCCTAAAAACGCGAATGTTCTTGACACCCGCAATTAGCGCCGCGGCAGTCCTCATCTGCGCCACGGCAGGGAACGCCGGCGCCGTAACGCAGATGCTGTCGAACAGCCTCATCGCATGCGCGGGGCGCGGCGATACGATCTGGGTGGTAAATTCCGAAGGCGTCAATTATACGGTCGCGCGCGGCGACACGCTCTCGTGGGAAGGATTTCTGACCTACGACCTTCAGTGGAGCGGCGCCGTTGCGTTCGGCGGCGGTATGGCGGTGGTCCCCCGGAAACCCCGTACGGATAACGACATCGTCAACGACCTTTGGGTATTCGATTACCGGACCGGGGCGGCCTCGATCGTCGCGCCCGGCTGGAACGCGCGCGTCAATAATGCCCGGGGATATTATTTCGCGATCGGGGCGGCCCGGACGCCCTCGGCATTCTGGCTTGCGTGCTGGAACGGCGGTGTGGTGCGCTGGGACCCGGTTGCCAAGGCCATGACCGTCTACTACCCCGATACCGCGACATCATGGAACATCGCCGACTTCCCCCCGCAGCGGCTGGCGGACCGGAACGACACGGCGCGCGCGGTGTTCGGCGTTGCACCGTCCATCGACAGCGCCGGCGATACCGTCGTGTATGTGGTATGCGAAAAACGCGCGCGGGTGCTGCATCCCGGGACGAACGCATGGGACACGCTCTCCAACGCTCTTGACACAACCGGCGTCGTGCGTTCATTCGCCGGTCTGTATGCGCGGCCGGACGCGAACGGCCCGCTTTTTGCCCGCATCATAACCGCGGCATCCGACACCGCCTCGGTCATCGATACGTTCCTGTGCCGCTATGATCCCGCCGGCGCGCGATGGGAAGCGCTCCGCACCGGCGTGACCGCATTGACATTCGGGAAAGGCGACACCCTCTACCTCGCTTCGGGCAACCAGGTGCTGGCGTACCAGGCGACGGCTTCCGGATTCATAAAAAACGCCCTGCTGTCGGCGTCATTCACTCTGCGCTGCGAAAACAACGGGGCGTTCGGCGCCATCAGCGACATCCTCTTCGTACCGCACACCGGCGATGCCGACGGCAACCTGTGGATCGCCTCGGACACGGGGCTCTTCTTCAGCCGCCACGAGTTGCAGGACGAGAAGACCGATTCCAACTTCGTGTGGGCTTTCCGCTCGTTGCCGCTGCGTTCCGGACTCAAGGACACATACTTTTATCCCGGCATCCTGTCCGGAGAGTCGCCGCATGCGGTGTGCGCGTATAATCTTGACAAAGATGCAAGGGTGACCATTTCTATATACGATTGGAACATGGATTTCGTCGCCACGATCATCGACAAGCAGCCGCGCCTTGCGGGAAAAAAGCAGCGCACCGGCCGCAGCACCGTGCCCGAAAAAGATGTCTGGGACGGCGCCAACGGCCGGGGCCGCCCGGTTGCGCCGGGCGTTTACTATTATAAAATCATTGCGTCCACCGGGGAGCGTGCGTTTGGCAAAATCATCGTGGCGCGGTAGCGCATGCGCCGGCTTTGCCTTTTGCCTGCTGTTTTCATCAGATAAAGCAGCGGCGTCATCCTATCTGGGCGGCACGGGCGGGGCGTGGTTGCGCGCCCCGGCGGGCGCAACGGCCCTTGCCATGGGCGGCGCGGCATCCGCATCACCCGCGTACGGTTCGGGATTCTGGAACCCGGCGCTGCCCGCCACCTTCCATGATAGTCGTGTGTCAATCGGCTCCGGGCTGCTTTCGCTCGGCCGCACCGAGGGTTTCGCGGCCATCGAGACGCACCGCAAAAGGCTGGGCATGGCCGGCATGCTGGTCTACCGGGGAGATCCGTTTCTTGACAATTTGCGCAACGACCAGGAACGCCTGCTGGACAACGGGGCATTTATCGCGCTGGCCGCCAAGGTGTCGCTGAGCTATGTCATCATACCGCAGGTAGCCGCCGGCGTCAGCCTGGGCTGGCTCTATCAGCGCATGCCCGCCTATTTTGACGGCTCAAGCGAATCAATGTCGTATATCGGCGGCCTCGATCTGGGTGTGCGGTTCAAACCCGCGGAACGGCTCTGTTTCGGCCTTGTCATTCGCGACCTGAACACCGTGCTTGAATGGCAATTTTCAAGTTCCGATTATGCATTCAACAGCGCCCGCGCCGATACCGTTCCGGTGTCCGTCAGCCTGGGTTCGCAGATGGAAACATCGCTTCTGGGAAAACCGCTGGTCTGGACCTGCGATCTGCGCGGCTATCTTTCGCAGGTGGACCGGAAAAATGCCGTCCTCTGCATGGGCGTCGAATGGCGTCGATGGGAACAGTTCTGCATTCGCGCGGGACTTATGGACATCGATGTTGACGCCGATCTGGTCAACGATCCCCGCGCGTGGTTCGATCATCTGGCGCCGGCCATCACCGCCGGTTTCGGATTGGATTTGTCGCAGGTGCGCTCCGGGCTTTCGCTCAATTATGCAATGGCAACCTGCAGGATCTGGGCGGGCGTGGACCAGCAGATCGACGTCGTGTTCGCCTGGTAGCCGCTTATTGACAGAAGGGAATTGGTCGCATGCGAAATCATATATCCATCGTCTTCGCGGTCGCGGCGGCGTGCGGCCTGTGCCGCGCCGACCGGGTCGAAATCCATCCTGTCAACTACGGGTTCCAGTTCCTGGAAGAACCGGTCAACCCGCGCGCCGCGGGCGCCGGCGCCACGGGCGTGGCCACGCCGTGGGGCGGCTTCGGGAGATATAATCCCGCGGGCGGCTATCTGGCGACCCGTCCGCGGATTTCACTCGAATACGGGCAGTATCCGTCCGCCGGCATGCATCGCGGCGGCTTTGACGTGTCGTGGAATTATGGGAGCTGGTTCTGGTCCGCGGAGGCGCGCAGTTTTACCGTGGATGGTATCTATTACGCCGATGAACATGGACTTACCGGCATTTCGTCCCATGAACAGCAGTCTGTCCTGCATATCTGCGGCGGGTATGGCGACCGCAACATCGGCGGCGGCATTGCCTTCAACGCGCTGCAGGACCGCATAGCCGACGCCAGGGCGGCGTACGGCTGGTCGCTCTCTCTGGGCGGCGTATGGCGCATGGCCGCGGACCGCCTGACCCTGGGCGCGGCCGCGCTCAACGCCACCGAGGCGCTCAAGAAGATTTCCAGTGATGTCAAGACAACCTCCGGCATGCTCGATTCAACCGCTGTCATCGGCAAAGGCGCGCCCATCCCGTTGTGGGGCAGCCTGGGCGCGGCCTGGAGCGACACGCTGCTGCGGTTGCCGTATACGGCAACCGCAGCCTTCGAATATAATGACAATGCCGGCCGCTGGACCGTACCCATGGGCGCGGAGGTGTGGGTGCTTCCGCAGATCGCCGTTCGCGCCGGCAAACGCTGGGGCCGCGACACGGAGCTCTTCTCCCTGGGACTCGGACTGGCTGTTGCGCCTGTAAATTTCGACCTGGGTTTTGCCGTGCCGCGTTTGCGGGACGACACGGAGCTGTCGTGGCTGGCCGGCGTTACGTATACGCTTGCGCCGCGCGCGCAAAGGCCGGCGCATGCTGCGCCGCCGGTCGTACCGCCGGCGGACACCGCGACATCGCCGCGGTCCGAACAGCAGGCGCCGGCGGCTTCTCCTGCGTCAACAGCGACCCCGTCGGAGCCGCCCCAGGCGCCGATTGTCAAGCAATCGCCGGACACAACGGCGGCGCCGCCCGCACCCGCGCCTGGCAGCATTGTCCCGGCCGATTCATCGGTCACACGGCCCTAATCCGGCCCTGCAACGGATTGATTTCATGGAAGGTGCGAAAAAGAGCTTTCCTTTCATGGCATATAATTGTATATTTGAATTCCATATGATTGACACGGCAATTTGCCGGTGTCGCGGGTTTTCCCCCTTTAAATACAAGGACTTGGAATGTTTTCCCGGTTTCTGTCCAATGATCTGGGCATAGATTTAGGCACCGCTAATACTCTTATTTACGCCAGCAAACGCGGATTGCTCATCGACGAGCCGTCGGTGGTGGCGCTCTCCAAGGAATCAAAAAAAGTAGTGGCGTTCGGTTTGGAAGCCAAGCGCATGCTGGGCCGCACGCCCGGCGACATCGAAGCGATCCGTCCCATGAAAGACGGGGTGATCGCCGATTTCGACCTGGTGGAGCAGATGCTCAAGTTTTTTATCCAGAAAGTCAACAAGCGTTTTCCCACCTTCTTCCGGCCGCGCGCCGTGATCGGCGTGCCCTCGGGCATCACCGAAGTGGAAAAGCGCGCGGTGGTTGACTCAACGGAAAGCGCGGGCGTGCGCGAAGTATACCTGGTCGCCGAACCCATGGCGGCGGCCATCGGCATGGGCATGCCGGTGCATGAGCCGTCGGGCAACATGGTCATCGACATCGGCGGCGGCACCGCCGAGATCGCCGTCATCGCCCTGTCGGGCATGGTCTGCGACATGTCGGTGCGCATCGGCGGCGACGAAATGGACGAAGCCATCATCAGCTATTTAAAAAAGACCTATAACCTTCTTGTGGGTGAAGGCACGTCCGAGCAGATCAAGATCCAGATCGGGTCGGCGTTCCCGCTGGAAGAAGAGCTCGAAATGGAAGTGAAAGGCCGCGACCTGGTTGCCGGCATACCCAAAACACTGCGCATTACGTCAACGGAAATCCGCGATGCGCTCAACGAACCGGTCTCCACCATCGTCGAGGCGGTCAAGCAGGCGCTGGAGCAGACGCCGCCCGAGCTCTCGGCCGACATCCTGGACAAAGGCATCATCATGACCGGCGGCAGTTCCATGCTGCGCGGACTTGACGAACGGCTGCGGCAGGAGACCAATCTGCCGGTCAACGTGATCAACGAACCGCTCACCTGCGTCGCCCGCGGCGCTCTGAAGATCATCGAAAACCTCGAGAACTACCGCCAGGTGCTTTTCAGCACGGGCAGACGTTACCGCTAGCGTGCGCCGCATACCATGCACTGGATATTCCAATTCATCGTCCGGCGCCGCGCCGGATCGTTGCTTTTGCTCACCGTGCTGCTCAGCCTGTGGATGCTGGGCGTCGACGGGGCCCGGCAGGCCCGCATGGAGCGCGCGCTGCTGATGAGCGTCTTTTACCCGCTCCAGTTCACGCTCAGCCTTTCTACAAACGTAAAGAACATCTTCGCGGAAAACAAGACATTGCGCACCCGGGTCGCCCAACTCGGCACTGAGCTCGCCCGGTATCGGGAGCAGGCGGCCGAAAACGAGCGGCTCCGCGCGCTGGTGGATTTTTCCGACAGCGTCTCGTTCGACCTGCTGCCCGTGCGCGTCGTGTTGCGCGAACCGGCGCAGACGTATCGCAGCATCGCCATCAATGCCGGTTCTAAAAACGGCGTTCTGCTCTCCATGCCGGTCATTGCCGGCAACGGCGTGGTGGGCAAGGTCATGCAGGTGCTGCCGCGTCTGAGCGTGGTCCAGCTGCTGCAGGACCCCGCCTGCCGCATCAGCGTCATGGTCCAGAAAAGCCGCGGCGTGGGCATCATGATGACCGAAAACGGCCATGACTTTTTCTTCAGATGCCGTTCGCATATTCCGGTTGCCAAAGGCGACCGGATCGTCACCTCGGGGCTGGGCGGCGTCTATCCGCGCGGCCTGGACGTGGGGGAAGTCACCGCCGTCGCCGAGGACGTCAATCCACTGTTCAAACGGATCGGCGTCAAACCGTTCGCCGATTTCGACCGGCTCGAAGAGGTGTTCGTGGTGCGGGTGTCGCCACAGTGGCAGGCGTTCCGCCAGGAAGCCGACACGCTTCACTTCCAGGAGTAACCACAGGATGCGCGCATGACGGCAACTATTCTCCGCTGGACCGGTCTGTTCGCCCTCTGTATGGTGCTGCAGAGCACCATCATGCAGAGCTTTACCATTTTGTCCATCAGGCCCGACCTGCTGCTGGTGGCCCTGTTTTTCCTGGGCATCCGCTACGGCACGCTGCCGGGCCTTATCGCCGGCTTCATCGTGGGGCTTTCGCAGGACCTTTACTCGCCGTCCATCCTGGGGCAGCATGCGCTTGCCGCGACGGTGACCGGCTTTTTCATCGGCCTGTTCAATGAAAAAATCATGCGCACCGACGCCGTGATGAAAATCATTATCCTCCTTGTCGCTTTTCTCGTGCACGATACGATCTTCGGGATTGCCCAGGTAGTCAAGTTGTCGAGTCCGGCGGGCCCCATGGCGCTCTCGCTCCTTACGAGCACCATCCCGCGGGGCATCTATTCGGGCCTGGTGATTCTGCTCTATTACGGCTGGGAATATTACTTCAAACCGTCCCTGCGACGGTGAGCCGCGACCATGTTGCTGGGACCGCATTTACAAGACGAACAACAGGAACGTATCCGGAAAAGTAATGTTCTTGCCGCGGCAATCGCGGGCCTTTTCATTATCCTTCTGATGCGCCTCGTGGTCCTGCAGATCGTCCAGGCCCAGAAAAACATCCAGCTTTCGCTGGAAAACCGCATGCAGCTCAAGGTGCTGGATGCGCCGCGGGGCCTGATGCTGGACCGCTTCGGCCGCGAGCTGGTGCTGAACCGGCCCTCCTTTTCGATCTGCGTGCTGCCCTATAAAGTCAAGCGGCGCGGCGAACTGATCTCGCGCCTCTGCCGCATCCGGACCGCCGAAGGCGAACCGGTCTTCGACAGCCTGGAACTGCTCGCGGCGCTGCGCCACGCCGCGGGCCGCCGGTTTGACGCCACCCCCATCAGCGAAGACGTCTCCATGGACGTCATCAGCGTGATCGAAGAGCACAGCGCCGATTTCCCCGGCGTGGTCGTGGAAACGGAATCGCGCCGCGAATACGTGCTGGGCCCCGCGGCCTTTCACGCATTGGGCTACATCAGCGAGATCCCCGAAGACCAGTTCGATTCGCTGAAAAACGCCGGCTACCACTACGGCGACGTTCTCGGCAAAGCGGGCCTGGAAAAGCAGTACGAGAACGACCTGCGTGGGGTTGACGGACAAGAATTCGTGGAAGTCAACGCCTACGGCCAGGTGCAGGGCGCCATCACCGACCTTCCCCGCAGCGATCCCGTGCCGGGGAACGACCTGTGGCTTTCGCTCCGGGCCGATCTGCTGATGGTGACAGCCAAGGCCTTCCCCGATTCCTTTAAAGGGGCGGTGGTGGCGCTTGATCCGCGAAACGGCGAAGTGCTCGTCATGTACAGCCATCCGTCGGTGGACGCCAATATCTTTTCCATGGCGCCGGCGCAGCGGAGCAAACAGTGGACCGCCGTGGCCATGGACCCGTCCCTGCCGTTGAATAATCGCGCCATTCAAGGCACCTATTCGCCCGGCTCCACCTTCAAGCTGATCAGCGCCCTTTCGGGCCTGGAATGCGGCGAACTGAACGCCAATTCAACCATGCCCCGCCCATGCACCGGGACCTACCGGATCGGCGGACGCATTGCCCACTGCTGGAAGGAAACCGGACACGGCCGGCTCACGCTCATCCCCGCCATCCAGCAATCATGCAATGTCTACTTTTATCAAGTTGGTCTGAAAGTCGGCGATAAAAACATCATCAAATACGCGACCCTGTTCGGCCTGGGCGGCCTGACCGGCATCGACCTGCCGCAGGAAAAAGAGGGCTGGATGTCGGGCGAAGAGGCGTATAACAAGCGGTTTGCAAAACGGGGATGGGTCTGGACCGGCGGGCTGGTGCTCGATCTTGCCATCGGCCAGGCTCAAGTCGTCACGCCGCTGCAATTGGCCGTCATGGTGGCGGCCATGGGCAACACCGAACATCGGTATCGGCCGCATCTGGTGCGGGAAATCCGCACCCATGACGGCGCGGTGGTCCGGACCATCCGTCCGGAATCGATGGCCACGCTGCATCTCAAGCCCGAAACCATTGAAACCATGCGCAAAGCTTTAATAAGCGTGGTCGAACCCGGTGGAACCGGCGGCCGATCGGCCGTGCCGGGTATCTCCGTGGGCGGGAAAACCGGCAGCGCACAGAACCCACAGGGCAAACTGACCCATGGTTTGTTCGCGGCCTGCGCGCCGGTCGAGAACCCCGTTATCGCCGTGGCGGTGGTTTTGGAGAACGCGGGCCACGGCGGATCGGTGGCGGCGCCGGTGGCGGGCGATATTCTGCGCTATTTCTTTGCGCGCGACCCGGAAGGCCGGCGATTGTGGGACCAGCTCAATCCCCAGGGGGACACGGGCTGGATGGCAAACGTGCCGGCGCCATGACCGGCGCCTTCGGAGGTTATTGACTATGGAAGAATACCAGCGAAGAACGCAGTTCGATTTCTCGATTTTTCTTTCCGCCCTGGCGCTGTGGACCTTCGGCATCCTGCTGGTCTACAGCGCCACGAGCATCCATGAGACCGGCCCGCTGGTCGATCTTTACCGAACGCAGATCGTCTGGGTGCTCATGGCCGTGCTGATCATTCTGGCGGTGGTTTCGGTCCCCACGGCCTTCTACTACCACGGCGCCTATGTCATCTACGGCTTATCGCTGCTGCTTCTGCTGTACGCATTTTTTACCGGCGTGGAGACCAAGGGCGCCGAACGATGGGTGCATATAGCCGGCATCCGGCTCCAGCCGTCGGAGTTCGCCAAAATCGGCCTGCTCATGGGCCTGGCCCGCTATTTGTCAACGAAACCCATCAGTCTTGAGCGCATCACCTCGTTCATCGTGCCCGTCATTCTCATCGGCGTCCCGTTTCTGTTCATCATCAAACAACCCGACCTGGGCACGGCCATGGTGCTGGCCGCCATGTCGCTGCCGGTTTTTTTCTGGGCGGGCCTGACACTGGTCGAAGCCTTCTTCCTGGTATCGCCCATCGCGTCGCTGGTGCTCTCCATGATCCCCCTGATCATCGGCTTCTCGCTCAAGCACTCCACGGGTATTCTGAGCGCGCTGCCGTGGGGCGTCTTTTTCCTTATTGTCATTGCGATGCTGTACTTTCGGCGTCCGCCGCTTCTTGTCCTGATCGCCACGGTGGCCGCCAACCTTTTCACCGCCGCCGGCACGACCATCATCTGGAATGCCCTGCTCAAAGACTATCAAAAAATGCGAATCGTCAGTTTTGTCAACCCGCAACAGGACGCCGCGGGCGCGGGCTACCAGGTGATCCAGTCCATGGTGGCCATCGGCTCGGGCGCGTTCTTCGGCAAAGGCTATCTCAAAGGCACGCAGACGCGTCTTTCCTATTTGCCCGAACAACATACCGACTTCATCTTTTCGGTGCTGGGCGAACAGTTCGGCTTTTTCGGCTGCCTTATCGTCCTTTGTGTATTTTTATTCCTTATTTACCGGGGATACCATACGACCGAATTCGTGCGCAACCGGTTTACCAATCTGCTCATCGTGGGCGCCATGTCCATCATCGCGTTCCATGTGTTCGTCAATATCGCCATGACCATCGGCATGATGCCGGTGGTGGGCGTCCCGCTGCCGTTCCTCAGCTACGGCGGGTCCTTCACCTTCACCGTGGCGGTGCTCATCGGGCTGATCCTCAATGCGCGCGTCAGCCGCCAGGATTTCTGAAAGGAAAAACCACATCATGCATCCGGTGCTCTTCAAATTGCCATTAATCAATTTTCCCATCCATTCCTACGGCCTGATGCTGGCGCTTTCGTTTCTGCTGGGCATCTGGGTCGCCTCGGTGCGCGCCAAACGGCGCGCCCTTGATCCCAACGTCATCATGGACGTAGGCTTTTACGTGATCATCGCCGCCATCATCGGCGCGCGCCTTTATTATGTGTTTCTCCATTTCGACGAATTCCAAAGCAACCTGCTGGATATCATCAATCCGTTCCAGGCGGGCAGCGTGGGCATCGGCGGCCTGGTGATGTACGGCGGATTCATCGGCGCCATGGCGGCCTCGGTGATTTACTTTCGTGTCAAGAAGCTCCCTTTCTGGCCCTATGCCGACGCCGCGGCGCCCAGTTTCGCCCTGGGTGAATTTCTCACGCGCATCGGCTGTTTTCTCAACGGCTGCTGCTATGGCGCGCCCACGCACTCCTGTTTCGGCGTGGTCTTTCCGCTCTCTTCGCCCGCGGGCATGTACGAGGCGCATGCCGCCGAGGCCTTGCGCCAGACCGGCGCCGCCGCCGGGCCGCTTCCGCTGCACCCATCACAGCTTTATCTTTCCGCGGGCGCGCTGGCGATCGCGCTCTTTGTGATTTTCATAGGCCGCAAAAAATTCACGCAGGGGCTCGAATTCAACCTGACCGTGCTGCTCATGGCAGTCCTGCGCTTTTTCGTGGACTTCACCCGATACTATGGCGCCAACGAACGGTTAGGCGGCCTTTCGCACAACCAGATAGTCTGCCTTATCATCGTCCTGATCTGCGGCGGATTGATGCTGAAGCCGATACTCGGAAAAGACGCGCCATCGTTCCCGGGAACCCCTTCTGCGCCGGCGGATTGATATCCCATGCGCACGGCAGAACGCTCTATTCCGATCCCGCGCATGGCGCCCGGCCGGCTCCTTGATTTCGCCTACCCCCGGCTGTGTATCGTCTGCACGCGTCCTTCGTCACCCGATCTGCGCTGGATGTGCGCCGAGTGCATTGACGCTTTGCGCATAAACGCGGCGGGCCGCAACGCCTGCCCCTGGTGCGGCCAGAACCGTACCGAACGCCGCTGCGACTGCACGCAGGAGGCGCATGCCGGGCCGCGCACCTTCTCGCTGTTCGACTTTGACGAAACGGTAAAGCCGCTCGTGCACGCCTTCAAATACGGCGGACTTAAAAGGCTGGCGTTCGATATCGGCCGGCACTTCGCATCATTACTGCCGCCGGAATTCCGTGCTGATGCCGATGCCGTGGTCCCCATACCCCTGCACTGGGCGCGCACGCTCAAGCGCGGATATAACCAGGCGGCGTGGCTCGCGCGCGGATTCTGCGCAGGTCTGGGCGCGCCTGCGCTCCTGCAGGAGAAACTGGTGCGGCGCGCGCGACATACAAAAACCCAGACCCGTCTGGACAGAAACCGTCGCGCCGCAAATATGGCGGGCGCGTTCCGCCTTCATCCGCGCAGCCGCGAATTTCCTGTGGGTAAACGGATCATCCTCGTGGACGACGTGGTGACCACCGGCGCCACCACCGCTCAGTGCGCGCAGGTATTGACGGCCGGCGGCGCGAAGGAGGTCATGGTGATATCGTTGGCAAGGGATTAAGAGCCTATCCGAAAACCTGCGCCGGGCCATCGCCGGCGCTGCTTGCATCGCGCCGCTGCAATCCTCGAACGGCCCGATCGTCAGGAGTCCTATGAAAAAAAATAACGGTTCCGCCCCTGTCCATGCATGGCGGTTTTTCCGCGCAGGCGGATTCGATCAGGTCAGGCTTGATTCCGCCCAGGACCTTTTAGCGCTCGAAAATCTTGACCAGAAGTTATGGGTCGCGCTCGCTTGTCCTGTTGATAATGTGTATTTCGATACACGCACGCTTTCGCTCATCGATGCGGACGGTGACCGCCGCATTCGCCCCGCCGAGTTGATCGCGGCGATCAAATGGACCGTATCGTTGCTTAAATATCCCGATGAGCTTGCCGGCGCAATAGGGGATTTCACGCTGCAGGCGATCAACGACTCGAGCTCTGAAGGCAGAAACCTTGTCGCCGCGATGCGCAGCGCGCTGGCGGCGCTTGGAAAGAAAGAAACCGACGCGGTTTCGATAGGCGACTTCGAATCGCTTGAAATAGTCCTATCGCAGAAGCCGAACAACGGCGATGGTGTGATCACCGAAGACGCCGCCGCCGATGATGCGATGCGCGGCGTCATCAAGGAGATAATCGCCGTTTGCGGCGCCGCCGCCGACCGGTCGGGAATGCCCGGTGTCAATGCGGAAATAGTCGAAACCTTTTTTGCCCAGGCGCAGGCCTATGCAACATGGCACAGCGAATCGCAGCGCGATCCCGCGGTCCGTCCTTTGGGTGATGCCACGGAAAAAGCGGCGCAGGCGCTCGATGCGGCGCGGAATAAAATCGACGATTATTTCGCCCGGTGCGCTGTCGCGGCTTTTGATGAAAAATCGATCGCGCTCCTGAACGGCGGCGAAAAGCAATACGAGGTCATGGGTGGCAAGCCGCTCTCGTTTCAGAGCGCGGAAATAGCCGATCTGCCGCTTGCGCGGATTGCGCCCCAGCGGCCGCTGCCGCTCGGTAAAGATCTCAATCCCGCATGGGCCGAAAAAATCAATGGCTTCGAGCAGATGGCCGTCCGGTCTCTTCTCGGCCCCAGGGAGACGCTCACGCTCGTTGAATGGCAGCGGCTTCAGGCCTTATTTGCGCCGTGGTTTTCCCGGCGTGCGCGCAGGCCCGCGACCGTCTTTGACACGCTCGGTATCGGCAGGGCACGCGAACTGCTCGACGGCACGGCGCGGAAAACGCTCGATGATTATATCGCAAAAGACAAGGCGGAATCCGCGACATTCGCGTCGCTTGTCAGTCTTGAAAAACTGGCGCGCTTTCGGCGCGATCTTCATCATCTGTGCACCAACTTCGTGAACTTCAAGGACTTTTACGCCAGGGGCGGCAGCGCCATTTTTCAGGCGGGCACGCTCTACCTCGACCAGCGCAGCTGCACGCTCTGCCTTAAGGTCGATGACCCCGGCAAACACGCCATGATGGCGGCGATGGCCGGCACCTATCTCGCATACTGCGAATGCAGGCGCCCCGCCTCGGCCAAAATGACGATCGTCGCAGCATTTACAAACGGTGATTCGGAGAACCTGATCCCGGGGCGGAACGGCGTTTTCTATGACCGGGCGGGAAACGACTGGGACGCGACCATCATCAAGATCATCGAGAACCCCATCAGCCTGCGGCAGGCCTTCTGGCTTCCCTATAAAAGCCTGGTGCGGATGATCGAATCGCAGGTTGCCAAGCGCGCGATGGCCGCCGAGGCGCAATCAACGGCAAAATTGCAGGAAACCGCGGCGGCAACGGCGAATATCGATGGAAGCAAGCCGGAACCCCTCCCGAAAAAACTCGACATCGGCGTTGTCGCGGCATTGGGCGTCGCGGCCGGCGCCCTCGGCACGTTTGCGGCCACACTCCTCGGCTATGTTTCCGGAATAATCAAACTGGGACCGCTGGCGATCCTCGCCGCGCTTGCGGGGATGCTGCTCCTGATTTCCGGGCCATCGCTCATCCTCGCGTACATCAAGCTGCGCAAACGCAATCTCGGGCCGATCCTCGATGCAAGCGGATGGGCGATAAATGCCAAAGCGACGATCAGCGTTCCCTTCGGCGCCATGCTCACGCACATCGCCGCATTGCCGCCGGGCGCGCAACGCGACCTGGTCGATCCCTATGCGGAAAAGAAATCGCCCTGGCCGAAAGTGATCGTTCTGGCGTTGATCGCGTATGGTGTTTACCTCGCGCTGGACCATTTGGGTTTTGTCAACGAATGGACCGGCGGCCGCTTTGGGCTGAAAAAAGGGCACATTGAGAATACCGCGGTCATTGAGAAAAAATCGCCCGCGGCCTCTGAAAGCGCAAAATAATCATGAAGACGCTTCGTCTTCACGGCCCCCTGCCCCGAACGAGTCGCCGGGCAGCATCACTGCCTGGAAAGAGGCATATCGTGAATTCCCGATGCGCCGGAACCAATTAAATTTCTTCCTTAACCGTTTTGGTTGATTTGGCTAAATCGGTCCATTGCAGGGAATGGGCGGCTATTTTGTACATGGCCCAGGCCTTGAACCCATCACTGCTGACATAGTTCTTAAAACCGGGCGATTTCCGGCCCAGTTTCTTTAAAATTTCAGTGCGTTCATTTCCTTCCGGAACCCGCGCGGCCTTTCCGGCAATGGCAACACCCTTGAATTCTTCCATGGTTTGGCTGGGAATTTGAAAATCAATAATGACAAATGGATTACCGTCGATATGTTTAGCTTTTCGTGAAGCCGCGCGCGTTATGAAATAAATGTCAAGGCCATCATTGACAAATGGGCCTATGTATCTCGCGAAAGGCGTGTTGTCTTCACCGACCGTGATAAGCAAAGCGAACGGTGATTTCTCAATATACCCGGCCGCCTCAGCCGCTACATCGCTCATGCGAATGCTCCTTTCAATTTCGGGGATTAGGTGCGGCAGGGAATTCAGTATTCCGGCTTTAAAAGGCAAAGGGCCCACGAGTTCAAAGGTTCGGAGATCAAAAGTTCTGCCGCTATCAAAGTTCGATATTCGATATTCGATATTGCGGGATCCCTGAGTTCGGAGGTTGCGAGGGGTGGCTTCAGCGGCTTATTTTCCCCCCTGCGCGCTGCCATCCGCCACTCGCGCTTGCTCTGTTTTCCGCTACTGCCTTCCGCTCAATACATCATCATCGATAAATCCCTGCTCCCGTTCTTCCTTCCATGGCGAGAGCTGCCGTGTGCGGCTGGGGTGCTTGAGCTTGCTGAGGGCCTTGGTTTCGATCTGGCGCACGCGTTCGCGCGAAATATTGAAGGCCTCGCCGATCTCCTTGAGGGTTTTGATGCGGCCGTCGTCCAGGCCGAACCGCATCATGAGGATCTCCTTTTCCTTGGCCTGGAGGGAATCGAGCACTTTGTGGATATTTTCCCGCAGGGTAAGCAGCGACATGCGTTCGGCGGGGTCTTCGGCGTTCACGTCTTCGATGTATTCGCCCACGGTGGATGAACCGTTGTTGCCGATCTCCATGTCCAGGGAAATGGGGTTGAGCGAATACTCCAGGGCCATGCGCACCTTGTCAATCGAGGTGCCCAGGGCGTCGGCCACCTCTTCGTGCGTGGGCTCGTAGCCGTATTCGGTGACCCATTTTTTGCAGAACTGTATTGTTTTGTTGACCAGATCGAGCGTATTGGCCGGAATGCGGATCGTTTTGGCCTTGTCATTGATGGCGCGCGAAATGGCCTGCCGTATCCACCACGTGGCATAGGTGGAAAATTTGTAGCCTTTGCGATAATCGAAGTTTTCCACCGCTTTGATAAGGCCGCGGTTGCCCTCCTGGATAAGATCAATGATTTCCATGCCGCGCATCACGTACTTCTTGGCGATACTCACCACCAGACGCACGTTTGCGTCGATGATGGCGCATTTGGCCTGGTTGCGCTTTTCCTCCCAGAACATGAATTCTTCCAGGGGCTTCTTCAGATTGCGCGCCTTGAGGTCCTCTTTGAATTTGTCAAGAATATGCTGGATCTGCTTGGAATTAAGGTTGAGCTGCCGGCACAGATCGATGCATTCATCCTCGCCCTGCTCGATAAGCAGCCGGGCGTTTTTGACTTTGTCCGGCGCGCTGAGCCGTTTGAGCTGTTCCTTAAGGGCCGCGATGGCGGAGTTTTTGCGCTTAAGGCGGGAGAGCGTTTTCAAAAAATTCTGGCGCAGGTTTTCCCAGTCGGCCTGTTCGGCATATTGTTCTTCCTCGACTTGCAGAACATTGGCGCATTCGACTTCGTTGCTCCGGAACTCATCGCCGATGCGATAGAGGCTTTCGAGCGCCAGAGAAGACCGGAACGCCATGCCGAACAGCTTGTTCTGGGCCGCTTCCATCTGTTGGGCGTAGGCGGCCTCTTCATCCCGCGAGAGGAGCGGTACGCGGCCGACCGTGTTGAGATAGACCCAGGTGGGATCGGAATAGCGCGGGGTTTTCCGGGCTGATAGTATGCGCTTGTAATGGCGCTCGGGTGAAGGCACGCGCCGCGATACGACAAAGGCATTGATCTGGATATCGCTCTTCTGCAGTTCCTGCAGGATACTTTCGCGCTCTTCGGGAGTGGCCGCCAGTTCATTGATCTGTTCTTCGGAGACAAAGCCCTGCAGCGCCGCTAATTTTTTCAGGCGCGCTTCAATCTTTGCGCTCTTTGGATGCTGTTCGGGCGGCGGGTCCTGTTTCTTGATGGTCATGTTGGTGAATCGAGCTCCTGACGCATTTTTGAGAGTTCTTTATTTTGTAAAAGCAGCTGCGCCTTTTTCGATGGATCGGTTTCCGCTTTGAGCATCCGGGTGATTTCGTGGATCCGCCGGCCCAGATGGCTTCGCTCGAGCCGCTGGATAATATGCCTGAGCTCCTGCTCCGGATTTTCGTCCGGTTGCGATTGCACCAGGATGGCCGATAAAATGCGGCGGACATCCGGACCGTCTTCCGCACGCGCGGCAGCCTCAATTCCGAGTTTTTGACCTGCCGCCGACCGCATCAGCAAAAATAATTTCGCGGCCACGGGATCAGGGAAGGTTTCGGCGTTCAGGCGCTGCGCGGCCGTTTCAAACAATTCCGGATGGAGCGCCAGGATCCGGATGCACTTTCCTTCCGGCGTGTTCAAAAAAGCGTCCACCGATATGCCGTCGCCGGCGACCAGGCCTGTTCCGGCAGGCTGTTTTTTCAGCCGCTCATAAATCAGCTGTTCATTGACGTCAAGCCGCTCAGAGAGCAGCTTGATGAATTCGCCGCGCACGATGGAATCGCTCATGGCCTGCATGAGCGGCGCCAGAAAGGCGATGGCCGCGCTTTTTCCCTGCGGCGACGCACCATTATTATCGGCTATGGCTTTATCAATAATAAATGGGGCTGCGTTTTGCGCCTGTTTCACTAATCCCAGGAACGTGTCGCGACCATGTTCCCTGATATAATCATCGGGATCCAGATCATCCGGCAGCAACAACACGCTCACATCCAGCCCGAACGGCGCCAGCACGAAGACCGCCCGCTCCGCGGCCTTTTGGCCCGCGGCATCGCCGTCGAAAAGGAGCACGGTCCGGCTCGTAAACCGGCGCAGAAGGTGCGCGTGATCGGCGGTAAAGGCCGTGCCCGAGGTCGCAACCACGTTCCCGATCCCTGCCTGATACAGCGCCAGGAAATCCATATAGCCTTCGACGATAAACAGGAAACCTTCTTCTTTAATAAACGGCCGCGCCTTATGCAGTCCGTAAAGCGTGCGGCTTTTATGGTAAATGGGTGTTTCCGGCGAATTGAGGTATTTGGGCATGTCTTCGGGATTAATGGACCGGCCCGCGAACGCGATGCATTTGCCGGCGATATCGAACAGCGGGAACATGATGCGGTCGCGGAACCGGTCATACGCCTGCCCCTCATCGCTTTTCGTTAGGGCAAGGCCGCAGGCGATAAGCGATTGTTCGCTGATGTTAAGGGTGCGAGCATAGGCGACCAGGTTCGACCAGCCGGAAGGCGCATAGCCGAGTGAAAACTCGCGAACGATCTCCGGCTTCATGCCGCGCTGCTTGAAATAGTCGATGGCGCGCTGGTTCGGCTTGATCTGCTCGTAATAAAACTGCCGCGCTACTTCGTGGATGCGCAGCATTTCGGTTTTGTCCGGCAGGCCCGACGGCCCTTCCTCCGGCGGCGCGGGCATGGACCGCTCGACCGCGATGCCCAGCTCATTGCCCAGCATCGAAAGCGCCTCCGGAAATGTGATGCCCTCAATTTCCATAAGGAATGTAAAGACATCGCCGCCTTTATGGCAGCCGAAACAGTGAAAAAAGCCGCGCGCCGGGTTGACGGAAAAGGAGGGCGTTTTTTCCTTATGGAACGGGCACAGGCCCTTAAGGTTCTGGCCCGCCGGTTTGAGCGCCACATACCGGCCGATCACCAAGGCGATATCGGCGCGGGAGAGGATCTCCTCTTTGACGCTGTTGTCGAACCGTGTGCTGGTTGGCATCGGCAGGCGATTCTCCGGGTGGGAGTGGACGAAAAACATTGCGCCGGAGTGATAACAAAATATATCTCTTTCCTATCGCACGGATAACCCTGGCGCGAAAGGACGACATCCTATGATACGCGGAGAAAGCATCGACGTACAGACCCGGGGAAACTCGCACGTTGTGGACATCACCGGCCAGGTCGTTGAAATCGTCAATCGAAGCGGCGCCAAAGAGGGACTCGCCACGGTCTTTGCCGTGGGCTCCACTGCCTCCATCTCCACCATAGAATACGAGCCCGCGCTGGTGGAGGATTTCCGGGACCAGCTCGAGCGCTTTGCCTCGAGCACCATGCGCAGCCGCCACTCGCAGACCTGGGGCGATGATAACGGCTACTCGCATATCCGCGCCACGTTCATGGGTCCGTCCCTCACGGTCCCGATTCACAAAGGGCAATTGGTGCTCGGTACGTGGCAGCAGATCGTGCTCATCGACCATGATAACCGGCCGCGGCGGCGCAACGTGTTCGTGCAGGTGATGGGAGAATAGTTGGCATCGGCGAATTGTGGGTATTATATTCTTAATGCGAGTTCATGAGTCAGAAGTATGCAGGTCAACGCAGCCTCGTACTCTTGCTCGTACTCGTACTCTTACTCGTACTCGTACTCTTACTCGTACCCGGCATGTGTGGTCCGGAAGTTCACGCGTTTCTGGACTTCGACATTCGATATTCAGCGTTCGATACTTGTCCTGAGCTATTGTCGAAGGATTCGATATTGGTGTTTGGTTTTAGTTCACTTTACCTTTAAGAGGAGGACGCATGAAACGCATCAGTGCAGGTATGGGAGTCGTGCTGCTGGCGGCGGCATTCAGCATTTCCGCCCAGAATTATCCCATCAATGCGAGGATCGCCTCGCTGGGCGGAACATATATCGTCGACGACATGAGCGACCTGCTGCGCTATCCGGGATACATCGACGCATATAAAAATGCGGCGCAGGTGACGTTCGTATCGCCGATTATAGGGATCGCCGGCATCGGCGATATGGTCAGCCTCGGCGTGGTGGCGAACAGGGGGTTGTTGCTGACGGATTTTTACACGCGAGGGCTGGCGGAGCTCAGCGGCTTTACAAGCGAGCCCGGCTATAACTACAATCTTTATGGCGGACCATTCACCGCGGGCGCGGCCGGAGATCTGACGCAGCCGCAGAACATTCCCCATGTTCTCCTGGGGCTGAACCTAGGCGCCGTTTCTCTTGGTTTTGATCTTTTCATGGAAATGAGCAGCTACAGCGTGAGTGTTACCGACCGTCCTGTGGCGCCGGGCGTGGAGCGGAATGTCAAGCTGCACGCGTCGATCATGAATCCCGGCGCAATCATCGGCCTGAACCTCAATTCCGATGTGGTGACCCTTGCATTCAAACTCGGCGGCGGGTTCCCGAGCATTCATGGTAAATATGAAGAGACCGGCCAGCCGGACCTGGAGGTGACTTCGGAGAAAAATTATTATGTAGTCGGCGGCGCGGAACTGGGCATCCCTCTGCCGGGGGCCAAATTCAAGGCAGGCGCCCAGCTGCACCTGGAAAGGTATCAGTTCTCGGACCAGACCAATACCCTGAGCGATGTGTTTACCTACTATCAGATACCGGTCTTTGCCGGTTTCACCAAAGACCTCGGTAATGATATGTCGGTTTCCGCCATGTACACGATAGCGCTTACGGAAAATATTGTTGCTCCGGAGACCGACGGCTATTTTGCGCAGATTGGCAACCAGGTCAATCTTTTCCATATCATCTCCGCCTGCGCCGAGAAGAAATGGCAGAGCGTATGGATATTCGACGCGGTTGCCGCGCGCGCCGGCATACTCTATCCGATTGCCAATACAATCATTCACTCCAACGGCGAGGATGCGGACGGTTCCTTCAGCTCGCGCGAAAAACTGACGACCACCTATGCCAATGTCGCGCCCACCGTGGGGCTTGGCGCGAATCGCGGACCGTTTTCGCTCGACCTCTCCATCAACCCCACCGCCTGGAACGGCCTGATGGCCGGCCCGCAGGTGGCGGTGTGCACGGCGACGTTTAAATTCTGATCCGCCGCCGGATTCGGCATGTGTCAATCGGGGACGTTGCAGGCAGCGTCCCCGATTTTTATCAACCCATGCGCCAACGTCCCAACTACATCTCCGCTTCGCGCCGCACGGACATTCCCGCGTTTTTTGCCGATGAATTTTTTAGCGCATGGAAAGCCGGCGCCGTCACGTATGACGGCGGCCATGGGCGATCGTATACCGTTTCGCTGAAGCCGGACGACGTGGCGGGGTACATCTTCTGGTCCAAGGACTTCTCTCGTTTTCTCGAACATCCCGAATTCCATGAACTCATGCGCCGCTGCAATGCCGTCTTCCACTATACGATCAACGACTGCGCGGCGCTGGAACCGCATGTCGCGCCGCTTGCCGGACGAGTGGACACGCTGCGCCGGTTGTGCGATGCGGCGGGGCCGGAGCGCGTGCTGTGGCGGTTCGACCCCGTGTGCCGGTGGCAGGATGACGCCGGCGCGTGGCATACGAACGAAGCGCCGTTTTTCGATCTGCTGCCGCGCATCGCGCGCATGGGCGTCATGCGCTGCTATTTTTCTTTCATGAGCGATTATGCCAAACTTACAAGCAGGGGCGTGCGATTCGGTTCATTTACGGATGAAGAAAAGGCCGGCATTGCGTCGCGCATGCAGGACGCGGCTGCATCATGCGGTGTGACACTGCATAATTGCTGCAATCCCGAAGTCCTGAAGCTGGTTCCCGGCGTGCGCATGGCTCATTGCATCGATGAAGAATTGCTGCGGGAGACGGACAGGTTCGGCATGCATTCGGCGCTGTCGATCAAACCAACCAGGCCGGGATGCGGATGCTATGAAAGCAGGGATATCGGATCGTATCTGCGGAAATGCCCGCACGGATGCCGGTATTGTTATGGTAATCCGGCTATCGGCTGAATGGATTTCGGATTTCGGATTTCGGATTTCGGATTTCGGATTTCGGGTTTCGGGTTTCGAATTTCGGGTTTCGGGTTTCGAATTTCGGGTTTCGAATTTTGTATTTCTCCGTGTCCCGCGGCCGCCCCCGACCGCGCATCCTGCTTACTCTGGCACTGTCCGGGGGGACAGTGCCACACGTCTGCATCTTGCCATCCAAAGCGATATCGCGGGCTATCGCCTTTTTCCCGCAAACAGCCGGATATTCACATGCCGGTATCCCAGGATCAGTCCCGCGATGGCGCCGAAGACGCCGCCGAACACGCGGCGCACAAAGAACCGGCCGCTGCGGAATGCCACGATTACGATCAGCTTGATGGTATTGACGGCAATACCGATGACTCTGGCTAAAAGCCAGATCGGCAGTACGACGATTTTTCCGGCCATCTGTTTCTCCTCTGTTATTTCGACGTCAATTTGAACACCCCGTCCCAATCGGGCGGCGGCGGCGCTTTCTTATACTCTTCGCAACGCTTGATCAGATTAAGGCTGGGCGACATGTTCTTTGCCGATATCGCGCGGAACGGTTCCTGCTGCTCGGCCTCTTTAAGCGCCATAAGGGCCTGGTCCCACTTCTGGCCATAATAGAGCGCCAGACCTTCCTTATAGCGCTCCACCATTTTCTGCCGTTCCGGCGTGAGTTCGCCTTTTTTAGACATGAGTTCGAAAATCACCACCGGCTCCGATTTTCCGACGACAGTGATTTTGTCAAGCTCCCGCACTTCGAAATCGTTTTTCACCAGCTCGCAGGTATAATGGCTGAGCATGGTGTAGACGCCGTACTGTTTGGCCGCGCTTTCCAGACGGGCCGCGAGGTTGACCGCGTCGCCCATCATGGTGTAGTTCATGCGCATGCGCGATCCCATGTTGCCCGTGACGATCGGGCCGGTATTGACGCCGATGCGCATGCGCATCTCGTGCACGATCTTGGGCCATTTGTCGCCCTCGGACATCCATTTGGTGCGCAGATCGCCCAGTTTTGCCTGCATGTCAAGCGCCGTGGCGCAGGCCTGCTGGGCATGGTCCTGCATGGGCATGGGCGCGCCGAAAAAGGCGATGATGGCGTCACCCTCATATTTGTCAAGCGTCCCCAGGTGCGCCATGAGCGTGTCGGTCATGACGGTCAGGTATTCGTTCAGCAGTTCCACCAGGCGCGTGGGCGAACCGAGCTTTTCGGAGAAGGTGGAGAACCCCTGGATATCGGTAAAGTAGGCGGTGCGCACGCCTTCATCCCCGCCCAGTTGCGGGATCTGCTTTTTCTTGTACATGATATCAATAAGATCGGGCGACAGGTATTGTTTGAACGTGCTCTGCAGGAACTTCCGGTCTTTCTCCTCGGTAATGTAGCGATAGGCCATGACGCTGGTAAACGTCAGGATGATGGTCAGCACCGGCCGGGCGATTTCGATCCAGAGATGGCTGGTTTCAAAAAGCGGCATGGCGACCAGAAAATATCCTATGACCGACAAAACGCTCAGAATGCCTCCGGGCAGGGGCTTGAGCGCGAACCCGATGACGCCGATCACGATCCCCACCAGCACCAGGATGACGAAGTTCTGCCAGTCTTCGAGCCGCTTGACAAAGGTGTTGGTCATGATCGAATTGATGATGGACGCATGGATCTCCACGGCCGGAAAGAGCTTGTCGTGCGGGACGGACTTGATATCGAACATGTCCGCGGCGGCCGATCCCACGATGAAAATCTTGCCTTCGAGGTCGCCGTGCACCCGGTCGTTCATGATATCGTAATAGCTGAAATACGGGAACGGCTTCCCTTTGTTGCCAAAGTACGAGATAATGAACTGGTTGTCCTTATCAATGGGGATGCGGACATTCTCGCCGAAATCCATGCGCATTTTGGGCGGCATATCGGCGATGGTTTTCCACGGGGTCATGCAGAGCTGGCGCAGCGTTTCGCCGCGCAGCACGGGAATGGAGGACACCAGCGTGCCGTTATAATTCCGGACGCTGAAGGCGAAAAACAGGAGTTTGCGATCCCCGGGCGCAAGCCCGGCAAAATGTTCCGGCTTTACCCGCGCAATAGTCTGCAGATCGAGCCTGCTCAGGGTCCATTCCCCGTCGCCCACCGGCGCCGAAAGCGTCCACTCCGCGTCCGAGCTGCGCTTGATTATCATGCCCGGCGCCGGCGCGATTTCGCCGCCCGCCGCGAGCCGCAGCACCGTATCGAGCGACGCGGCGTTCAGCGCGTCGATCACCGGCCTGGGGAACATACCGCAGTACATGTCCACGTACGGGGCGTTCTGGTCGTCCATGCCCACGCGCAGGAGCGATGAAACATCCACGCTCTTGCCTGGCGTCAACGAAACGATCTCCTGCGCATGCTCCAGCATGGCCTGCACCTGTTCGGGGGTCATATGCGGATACGAACAGGCCAACCGGCCGTCCTCGCCTTTCGTGATCTTGAACGGCTTCCCTATGTCGAAATATTTCTGCGGCACGAAGACCAGTTCCTCTCTGGGTGTGCCGAACAGCGTTATGCAGGTGCGCACGCTGATCGGCAGATAGACAGGCGGAAATTTGCTGAAGGCGAACATGAGCGGCAGACGGCGCACCGGGCCGTCGTCATCGGGCACGACGTTCACATACCCGATGTCGCGCGCCTTTTGGGCCAGCGCGGGGAAAACGCCGTCGATCACCGGTTTTTCGTTGCCCGGATTGAAGACTTTGTTCCGCTGCGATGCCGGCAGGATGAGCGCCGACGATGGGTGGAGCGAATCGTTCCAGGCCATGACCATCTTGTGCTGAACCGTTGACGCGGCCGCGTAATCGCTCATGTTCGACATGCGAAGGCCGAGATACGAGTTCTTCGATTCGGCAACGGCGCCAATGAACTGTTTGTCGTAGTCGATGGTCGAAACGATGCTCTGGCGCTCCGCGTCCGGAAGCGGCACCGGGGCCCGCTGCAGCAGTTTGTCAAGGCGCCACTGGTAAAAAGAGTCCTCGGTTTCGTAAAAGAGAATATCAAAAACGCAGGCCCCCGGATCATATTTCGTCAGCGAGCGCAGCATCTGCGCATGGAACGACCGGTCCCAATGCCAGTAGACGCCCAGTTTCTGCAGGCTGCGGTCGTCGATGTTGATAATATTGATGCCGTATCCCGGGTCCTCTTCGACCTGTTGTTTGTCGCGCCCGATATGGCCGAAATCCTGGAATTTCCACACATAGCGCATGTCATAGGTAAGCCATTCCAGCCGGTCGAACACCTGTTTCATAAAAAAGCTGGTAAACATCGCGATGGCAATGCCGGCAACGGAACCCACGATCAGGGAACGGAGAAGTTTGGAGAAAAAATTCATAAACGACCTCTCGGCTATGGGACATAAAGATTATATAGCGCGGGAAGGGAAATGTACAGGGGGGAACGATACTTTGGCCTTTAAGCCCGGAGTATCGCTTTTCGCAGGTATCCGGCTGCCGCATGCAGGTCCGATTTCTTCGCGCACCCTCTGGATTATCAGATGTATTTTACCTTATAAGCCTTCACTATTTTATTCACCCTATGCGATTCAATCTGGCCATTGCCGTTACGCTCAGCCGCATGCTCATGGCGCCGGTGTTCGCCTTCGCGTTCATCCACAGTGGAGCGTCGGCGCATCCGGCCGTCTGGCTATGGTTCGCCGCTGCCGTGCTCAGCCTGATCGAACTTTCCGATACCCTCGACGGCAGGATCGCCCGTGCACGCGGTGAAGTGAGTGACTTCGGCAAGCTTTCCGATCCGCTGGCCGACAGCGTTTCGCGCCAGACCATTTTTCTCTCGTTTTGCATCACGCACATCATACCCGTGTGGCTGTTTCTGATTTTCCTGTATCGTGACGCCATTATGTCAACACTCCGGATCGTTATAGCTTTTCACGGCACCGTGCAGGCGGCGAAGAAATCGGGCAAGATCAAGGCGGTCCTGCAGGGAATCGGCTCCTTCGCGGTGATCGCCGTATGCCTACTGATCGCCTATCACGTTCCGGGGGTGCCGACTTCGATAGGCGGGCGTCACCCGGGTTTCTGGATCATGCTCATACCCGCGTTCGTCACGATCCTGTCGGCGTTCGATTATATCGTGCCCAACTGGGAGCGGGTCCGGTACATGATGCGGCCGCTGTCGAATAAACCTTCGGCCGATGGAAAAGCCGGCGGCGCATGATCGAGCGTAATGAACCATGCTGGTGCGGCAGCGGGAAGAAATACAAAAAATGCCACCTCGTGACCGATCGGAAGAGCGGCGCGGCCGCAAAACCGGCGCCCGAAAAGCCGCTGATTAAAAACGCGGACGAAATAGAGGGCATGCGCCAGGCAGGACGGTTCAACGGCCAGCTGCTCGAGTACATACGCCCTTTTGTCAAAGCCGGCATTGCGACCAAGGAGATCGACCGTCTTGCGCACGAATATTCCACGGGCCATGGGCACCGCCCTGCATCGCTGGGCTATCACGGGTTTCCGGCATCAGTCTGCACTTCCATCAACAATGTCGTTTGCCATGGCATACCTTCGGCAACGGAAATTCTTGCCGAGGGAGATATCATTAATATCGATCTGACAACCATCGTCAACGGCTATTACGGCGATTCCTCGGAGACCTTCATGATCGGCGCCGTCTCCCCAACGGCGCTCCACCTGATTCGCGTGGCGGCGACCGCCATGATTCGCGGCATCCGGGCGGCGGGCCCCGGCCGGCATTTGCGCAGCATTGCCGAGGCCATTGAACCCTATGTGATTGAGCACGGGTGTTCCGTGGTGCGACAATATACGGGCCACGGCATCGGGAAAAAATTTCATGAACATTTCACCGTCTATCACCATCGCGATCCCGACTGTGAAGACGTCATGCTGCAGCCGGGAATGACGCTGACGGTTGAGCCTATGATCAATGCCGGCGGCTGGCAGGTGACAACCGATAAAATCGATAAATGGACGGTGCGCACGCGGGATGGTTCGCTATCGGCCCAGTTTGAGCACACAATTCTCATCACCGAAAGAGGCGCGGAGATACTGACGCTCACGCCATCGCAGCGGGCGGCGGGCATTATGCTTTCGGTCCCGGGCATGGACCTGCCGGACGCGCGCCTTTCCGAATCCGGAGGCATTATTTGCACGAAGTAAAGCAGGTGAACGCCTTGGAAAAGGTGGTCCTGGCGGGGCTCCTTACGCCCGATATGGACCCGGCGCTGTTTGACGAAGACATGGCCGAGATGCGGCTGCTCTGCGGCACGGCCGGCGCCGCCATCGCCGAAATCGTGGTGCAAAAGCGCCCGGCGCCCGATACCACCACCTTTCTTGGCCGCGGGAAAATCGACGAGATCAGCGCCCTCATGAAAAGCACCGGCAGCACGACCGTGATCATCGATGCGGAGCTGTCGCCAGGCCAGGTCCGCAACATCGAAAAAATCATCGAAGGCAAAGTCATCGACCGCAGCCAGCTGATACTTGACATTTTCGCAAAACACGCGAAGACCAACGAGGCGCGCATCCAGGTGGAGCTGGCCCAGTTGCGTACGCTCTATCCGCGCCTGACGCACGCCTGGACGCACTTTTCGCAGCAGGT
>Ga0315279_10001090_pt1 | contig 46720 bp, 48 predicted proteins | sample YL17G06_20_MG_FD_203694 | JGI IMG/M metagenome (GOLD analysis project Ga0315279, IMG submission 203694) | Sediment microbial communities from Yellowstone Lake, YNP, Wyoming, USA - YL17G06_20 | ecosystem: Environmental > Aquatic > Freshwater > Lake > Sediment | place: USA: Wyoming | collected...
ACTCCCTTTTAGCTAAAGAGGAGAACTGATTCCCCCTTTGAAAAAGGGGGTTAGGGGGATTTAAAAGCTTTAATACTAGATTACCCGATTAATTATTTAATGTTCATAAAAAGGGTTAGGGGGATTTAAAAACTTTCTATACAAATTATGTTTCCACACTCAAGTCCGAGGAACCGAGAATGTTAAATTAGAAACAAAGGAATTTGTAGCCCAATCACGTTCCGCCGTGCAACGGAAGAAAAGTTGGCAATTCATGAATTCGTTGCACTATCCATCGACATGTTAGAAAATTAGCACGTATTAAAAGCCAATGAAATCGCTTAAAAGTTAATGTAAATAAACTTTTAGCAATGCCGTTTAATTTTTTGTAGTTCCATACAGAGTAGAATTATTCTAATATCGAGATTCACAAAAGTGTCCAATATGTTACCAGATAGTGCAAAGCTAGTTCACCATTAGCGGGAGAATAGCCCGTGCTTTATTTTGCCCCATGCTTGCCAGCAGGAGAGACAGGATGCGCAACAGCCGGGTCAAACCAGCTTGGACACCAGTCATCCGCAGGATTGTTCGTCAGGTTGCGTTGGTTATTGCCATCCGCATCCATAACGTAGATTTCAAAGTTCCCATCCCGATCGGAAGTGAAGGCAATCATTTTGCCGTCAGGAGACCACTCTGGACTAAAGTCATCCGCAGGATTGTTCGTGAGTCTGCGTGGGTTATTACCATCCGCATCCATAACGTAGATTTCCAAGTTCCCATCCCGATCGGAATTGAAGGCAATCATTTTGCCGTCAGGAGACCACGCTGGACCCCCGTCCTCCGCAGGATTGTTCGTTAGGTTGCGTTGGTTATTACCATCCGCATCCATAACGTAGATTTCCCAGTTCCCATCCCGATTGGAGTGGAAGGCAATCATTTTGCCGTCAGGAGACCACGCTGGACACCAGCCACCCGCAGGATTGTTCGTGAGTCTGCGTTGGTTATTACCGTCCGCATCCATAACGTAGACTTCCAAGTTCCCATCCCGATTGGAGTGGAAGGCAATCATTTTGTCGTCAGGAGACCACGCTGGACTCCCGTCATCCGCAGGATTGTTCGTCAGGTTGCGTTGGTTATTACCATCCGCATCCATAACGTAGACTTCCAAGTTCCCATCCCGATAGGAGCCGAAGGTAATCATTTTGCCGTCAGGAGACCACGCTGCACACCCGTCATCCGCAGGATTGTTCGTGAGTCTGCGTTGGTTATTACCATCCACATCCATAACGTAGACTTCAGGGTTCCCATCTCGATTAGAGACGAAGGCAATCTGTGCTTTTTGAGGCGCTTGCATTTTTCATTTCCTCTATTGCTGACTAAATAATTAGCCAGCTTTGTATTGTGAGTTTAAACCGCGAACCACATGCACTATAAAGTAACATATTGTACAGAATTGTGAATCCCGATATTAGAATAATTCTACTCCAGATAGAGCCACAAAAAATTAGATTGTTAAAGTTCTTGTCGTCATAATGTTTACAAAAAAGGTTCTTCAGAGTAAAGTGTAGGAATGAATCTTGCGTCTGTCTCAAATCCCCCTGCCCCCTTTTTCAAAGGGGGAGATAGAGCCATTCCTCCTTTGTAGGGGCATATTGAATATGCCCTTTGGGGTTAGGGGGATTTAAAAACTTTCTATACAAATTATGTTTCCACACTCAAGTCCAAAGAACTGAAAATGTTAAATTAGAAATAAAGGAATTTGTAGCCCAATCACGTTCCGCCGTGCAACGGAAGAAAAGCTGGCAATTCATGAATTCGTTACTCGTCACTTTTTACGCAAGATTGCTTAAAAGAAGAAAGCCTGCTAACAAATATAAGCATACCCACAATACACGATATACCGCTTATCAATAATGTGCTTGGAGCGCCTATCCTGCTAGCTAATCCACCCGCTAACAAACTACCAAATGGCGCTGTCCCCATAAAAGACATTGTATAAAAACTCATCACTCGTCCACGTTTATCATCATCTACAATAGTTTGTATAAATGTATTGCATGATGCCATCTGCACCATCATTCCAAAACCGGTTACCGATATTAGCACCAATGAAAGCCAAAAAGTATGGGATCGAGAAAATGCAATAAGTCCAATACCAAATATACTTGTAGCTATCGGGATAACCCTTTCCAGTCCAACAATACTTTTGCGTGATGCAAGGTAAGTAGCGCCTATCAACGCTCCTGCACCCACTCCTGCCATAAGAAAACCCATAGTGTGCGGACCCCCATGGAGAACATCCTTGGCAACAACGGGCATAAGTAACATATAAGGCATTCCAATTAAGCTGACTAATCCAAGAAGGAGCAGAATAGACCTGATAGACGGAATACCAAATGTATAAGCAAAACCTTCTTTTAGTTCCTGTAAAATATTGGTTCTTGAGGCTTTTGTGTCTTTTGGCGTAAACCGCATAGCCAATAACGCTGAAATCACACCGAGGTAGCATATACCGTTAATAAGGAAACAGTATCCTTCACCGATAACAGAAATTAAAATGCCTCCTATGGACGGGCCTATCAGTCTGGCACCATTAAACATGAAGGAGTTTAAGGCAATAGCATTACTTAAATCAGCCCTATCTTCGACCATTTCCACCACAAACGACTGGCGCGTCGGTCCGTCAAAGGCGGCAACAAAGCCTATAAGAGCGCCTAAACTTATAATGTGCCAGATCTGTATAGTACCTGTCAGGACAAGGATTGATAAAACAATCGCTTGTATCATGAAAACTGTCTGTGTAAAAACGAGAATATTACGGCGATTTAATCTGTCAGCAAATACCCCCGCAAATGGGGATAAAAAAATGGTTGGGAGTTGACTGGCAAATCCGACTACGCCTAGCAATAATGCTGAACCAGTCAGGCGGAATACTAACCAACTCAGAGCAATTTGCTGTATCCACATGCCGACTAAAGTTACAAATTGTCCACTAAAAAAAAGGCGATAGTTTCTATGTCGAAACGCACGAACAAGTTGCTTTATGCCGTTCGAATCATTCATGTTCGATTCATCAAGGTTCATTTTATTTCCTGATAAATATTCATATTGAAAAATGGATTTTAAGCAAACCTGTCACTCATCCTTCATATCCCCGGCATCCACTCTTTTGCATCTATTGGCGTATCTGACGGTGTTGCCTGATACTTCACATCAACACCCATGCTTATCAATTCTCTAAATGCTGTTATATCTCCACTATCCATGTATACTGTTCCAAGTATTTTCGTTTTCCCCGGATGTTCCGACATCCAACCCAGACTTACGTTTTTAATGATAATGCCATTTTTGATCAAAAAAACGGCTTTAGCAGGTTTATCTACTATCAAGAAAGTTTTTTCTTGGCTGTCTTCACCAAGACTTGGATCAATAATCGCTTCTTCATGAGAAAGTATTTTTAGCTTTGTAAAACTCAATATTGGTTCTGCAGCTGTAAAAAGTACCCTTTTGCGATACTCGTCGTGTGCCGCTTCGTCATAGATAACGACTACCTGATCGGGCTTGAGAATAGGAGTCCATCCCCACGTTACCTGAGCATGTATGAATCTATCATCTATTCGTAAAAACTCTATGGACATATCTAATTAACACCGTTATTGTTTTTCTTCCAATATCCCGCAAGCATCTACAATCCCGTCTTTACCGCCTTTACACGCCACAGAAACAAGCTCATTCAGACTGACACGATCCCTGTATGACAAAACTTTCAGTACCATTGGGATATTGACGCCAGTAATAACAGCGATATGACCTTTGTTTTTTGCAAAATAAAGGCACATATTAGATAAGCTACCGCCAAATATATCCGATAGTATAATCACATCATCAATTTCCATGTTACTCATAAGCTCGTTGAGTTTATTGTGTAGAGTGTGTTCTCCTTCGCCAGCTTTAACACTTACAGTTTCGAGGTACTTCTGTTTTCCTAATATGTTTTCAGACACCGATACCAGTTCAGAAGCAAAATCACCATGGCCAACGACAATAACACCGATCAAATCCCTGTCACCTCATCATTCAATATTAGTCATCAAGTTCACCATAAGTTGATTCTCGTTCCTGCCCATTTGATTCCTGACGCATGTTGCGCATGAGAGATTCGTTCAGTTCTCTTGCAGAATGGCGACCCATTTTCTTTGCTCTCAAATTCATTGCCGCTACTTCCACTATTATCGAGGTATTCCGCCCGGGTTGAACCGGGATAACTACGTGTGGAAGTTCCTCACCCAATATATTGTAGGTTCGATCTTCCAGACCCAGCCGTTCATAATCTTTATCTTCGTCCCATCTTTCCAGAGTAACAACTAGGTCAATCGTTTTTCTTGCTCGAACTGCTGTTATCCCAAAAAGCGCAGATACGTCTATTATTCCTACGCCCCGTACTTCCATGTAATGACCGAAAGGATAAACATTACTCCCAAGAACCCTGTGACCAGTAACTTTTTTGAGATACACAACGTCATCAGCTATCAAGCGATGTCCACGTCTGATTAATTCCAATGCGCATTCGCTTTTGCCTATCCCGCTTTCTCCAAGAATCATAACACCAATGCCAAACGCTTCGACAAAGTTACCCGCCATAAGCATAGATGGACCAAACTCGTCTTCCAAACGAGGAACAAGGCGAGCAACAAGCGCAGGTGTATCAAGGGCTGTACTGAAAAGAGGAGTTGCTGCGCGCTCACATGCTTCTATTAATTCCTGTGGTACATTAAGGCCTCTAGTCACAACAAAACAAGGAATATCATACGACAGCATCTTCTGAAATATAGCTTTTCGTTCTTCTGAACTGAGAGTCTTCAAATAGCCAATCTCACCTGCCCCCATGACCTGAATCCGATCAAATGCAAAACCCTCATAATATCCGCACAAAGATAAACCCGGACGATTTACCTCCGACACGTTAATGAGCTTCTTCTCTATTCCGTTCTTGCCGGCGATAAGTTTTAGCCGCAAGTCATACTCAAACTGTGAGAATAGACGGCTTATCAATATCTTTTGTGGCATCTAAGCCCCACCTCAATTCAAGGATGATGACAGAAGTAGAAAATATGAAAAAAAAACAATTCAATTTTCATCCCTCATCCCTCATCCTTCTTTATTATTCCTCTGATTTGAATATCTCAAGTATTTCTGATTTGCTCTTAGCTTTAAGTAAGCGTTCACGGAAATCTTTACTCTTAAGTAACCGTGAAATGCGTGCTAAAGCCAGAAGATGCGGACCAGAAGACCCCATCGGTGCAACCAAAAGAAACACCAGACGTACAGGAATATTATCCACTTCAGACTTAAAATCTATTCCTTTTTCTGATCTGCCGAACACCGCAACTACATTATCCACCACATCCGACTTGCCATGTGGTACAGCTATACCTTCTCCAATACCAGTAGAACCCAATTCTTCTCTTTCCAGGACTACTCTGGCAACAATTTCATCATCAGCAATAGTTCCAGTAGTCTTCAACATTGCCGCCAGTTCCTTTATAGCATCTGTTTTATTAGTACTTTTCATGTTTGGCTCTATCGCTTCCGAAATAAGAAAATCCATAAGTTTCATAACACCCATCCTCTTTATGACGACTATTCGTCATACACCAAAATCATTCAAAATCTGGTTCGATCCAACCATAAGTGCCATCTTTACGTCTATATACGACGTTAACCTGATTAGTTTGAGAATTAAAAAACATAAGAAAACCATAATCCAAAAGTTTGATCTGCATTACAGCTTCTTGAGCAGTCATCGGTTTTGGAGCAAACTTCTTAACCTTAATTATCTGTATTTCTTTTTCCTGCTCTATATTATCTTCAGAATCACTTTCAGAATCGCTATCAAGGTCTGTTTCTACATTCTGAAGCTCAGGAATAGCTCCCTTGATGCGATGCTTATGATCCTTAACTCTCTCCTTATATTTCTTTACTTGAGCATCCACTTTTTCCATCACACCGTCAATAGAGTTATAAATATCATCGGTTTCTTCATTAGCATGAATTGTCACGTTCTTAGCATTTAGTGTGACTTCAGCTATACGGCGATGCTTTTCCGCAGACAGGACTATATGTGCCTCAATTATGTGGTCAAAATAAGTCTCAGCTTTTTGCAGTTTTCTTTCTGCATAAGCTTTAATTTGGTCATCCATTTCTATGTGACGACCAGTTACCATCATTTTCATAAATAAAACCTCCACTTTTTTTGTTCTATTGCTATGCTTATATGTCATTCCAGCTAATGGAGATTGAATAATTAATCGGGTAATAAAATAAATCCCCTTTGCTAAAAGGGAGAACTGATTCCCCCTTTGAATGAAGGTTAAATAAATAATCGGGTAATAAGCTAGATAGTCTTCTCTGGATTCCCACTTTCCCCATTTTCATGGGGACGGGAATGACATTCTACTGGGTTTGTCATTCCCGTGAAAACGGGAATCCATCTTAATCTATTACCCGATTAATTATTTAATGTTCATAAAAAGGGGGTTAGGGGGATTTAAAAGCTTTATTACTGGATTCCCCGATTAATTATTCAATGTTCATAAGCTGAAATCCAAATTATTGTGACAAATATCAGCTTTGTCCAATATCCATTTCCTCTGCTATTCACCCGTCACTTAAAATCTACCATTGTTTTCTCTTGTCGGATGGTGGTATATTTAGCCCTTTACGATACTTTGCTGTTGTTCTTCTTGCTATCTTGAAGCCGTTTTTATTCAAAATTTTTACAATTTCATTATCACTGAGCGGTTTCTTTTGATTTTCGCTGTTAATCACATTCTTGATTATCTCTTTAACGCTTGTGGATGAAGCCATTTCTCCGTTACCTGTTGATATGCCACTGCTAAAAAAGTGTTTCAATTCAAAGATGCCTTGAGGTGTTTGAGCATATCTACTTCTGACAACTCGGCTGACTGTTGCTTCATGAACTCCAACCACGTCGGCCACGTCTTTCAATGTAAGTGGTTTGAGATATTCAGCCCCTTTTTCCAGAAAGTCTTCTTGTACATCAAAAATAGCTTCTGCAACTTTATGTATAGTCTTACGGCGACGCTCCAGACTCTCCAAAAACCACAAAGCCGATTCAAGCTTGGACTGCATAAACCTTCGTGTCTCTTCCTGTGAACCATCTTCTGAGTTTAAAATGTTCTTATAATATGGGCTTATTCTAAGTCCGGGACCATAATCATTCATCAGTACCTTATATTCACCATCTAATTTCTCTAAGATAACATCAGGAATTATATATTCATTCCTTACCGTGTTAAATGGTCGTCCGGGTATAGGTTCCAGTGATGCAATTACGGAAATAGCTTCACGCACCGAGTTGAGACTCACTCCCAGACTTTTAGCGATCTGAGGATATCGGTTTGCCTCCAGGTCCTTCAAACAACCCTCCGAAACCAACCTATATGGGATAGTTCCTTCCAGATTCAATTGTTTGAGTTGTATCTGCAGGCATTCTTCCAGATTCCGTGCGCCAACTCCCGTAGGTTCAAAACCCTGTATTATCTGCAAAATTCTTTCTATGTCAGACAGTTCATAACCCGACAATTCAGCAGTTTCTTCCACATCTGTGACTAAATAGCCATCATCATTAATATCTCCGATAATAGCCTCTCCAATTTCGTAATCTTTATCAGAATTCACAGACAGTCCTAACTGCCATAGCAAGTGATCTTGTAAAGATTCTTCCAAAGCGGAATTATCTCGCCTATCTTCTTGAGGTTCTTCCCATTCAATACTGCCCGTACCGTTATCCTCAAAATATTCTTTCCAATTTATGTCACCAAAATCTTCGTCAGCTATATCTAATTCAGGCATGTCGTCCTTAGTTACAGAATCGGTTTCAGGAAGCCCTGTTTCGAGGTCAACGTCAGATTCCGGTATACCTATTAGTTCTTCGAGTTCATCATCTTTACTTTCGATTTCGGCTTCCTCAGAGGTTTCCTCTAATATAAAGTTCTCGTTCATCTGTTGAGTAATGTATTGGGATAGCTCAAGTCTTGGCATTTGCAGAATCTTGATGGCTTGCTGAAGTCTGGGCGTCATCACCAATACTTGCTTTTGTGCCATTGTTAGAGTTGGTCTCATATCCATTTCTCAACACCCCAATCTAAGTCTTATATATCATTCCAGCGAAAGTTGGAATCCAGAATTATAAGTGACGAATAAAGCGTTTATCTAACATCCGTCACCCTTCACTCGTCACTTTCTACAACTTAAACCTATCACCAAAATAAATCTTTCTAGCTTCCTCGCTAGTCAGAAGCTCATTCGGTGTTCCAGACATCTTTATCTTACCATCGCCTATCAGATATGCCCTGTCGGTTATTTCCAGAGTTTCCCTGACGCTGTGATCAGTAACAAGCACCCCAAGCCCTAGCTCACGTAACCTTGCAATAATAAGTTGAATCTCACCAACAGCTATTGGGTCTATTCCAGAAAATGGTTCATCCAGCAAAAGAAACTTAGGAAAAGTAGCCAATGATCTTGCAATCTCTGCTCTGCGCCTTTCGCCTCCAGAGAGAGTATAGGCTTTCTGTTTAGCTACACGGGTTATATCCAGTTCTTTAAGCAACTGATCCATGCGATTTTTTCGTTCTGTCTTTGAAATATCCAGAGTCTCAAGAACAGACATAAGGTTTTCTTCCACAGTCAGCCTTCGGAAAATAGATGGTTCCTGAGACAGATAGCCTATTCCTTTTCTTGCTCTTTTATACATCGGGAATGCGGTAATATCTTCACCATCAAGACTGATCTTACCCCCTTGAGGTCTTATTAGCCCAACGACCATGTAAAAGGTAGTCGTTTTCCCGGCGCCGTTGGGACCAAGTAAACCAACAACCTCGCCTTGATTAACGTCTATACTAACGTGATCTACAACTACCCTTTTTGAATAAGCCTTTACCAGATTTTCTGTTGCCAGTCTCATATTTATTTACAGTTTTATAAACGTAGGGGCGTATTGCATACGCCCTTGTAAAACCTTATTAATGAAAGTTAAATAATTAATAGCGTAATAGATTAAAATGGATTCCCGTTTTCACGGGAATGACAAACCCCATAGAACGTCATTCCCGTCCCCATAAAAATGGGGAAAGTGGGAATCCAGAGAAGGTTATCTGGCTTATTACCCGATTAATTATTTAATGCTCATAAATTGAATTCTTAGAAAAAGTACAAAAATATAGTTACCTAAAGATTGGAAAATTATAACATTTTAACCCCGGAGAGGTGTCATATTTATAGGAAACGATTAAACACAAATACATAAGCTCCGAAGGAGCGATATATTTGATTCGATTTTCCGTGTAAATCCGTGTGTTTCCGTGGCTAAATTCCAAATAATTATCTAAAAGCTGAAAACTATTTCTCCGCCTTCTTCTCTTCTTTCTTTTCCTCGATTGTTATTTGACCCGTGACGTTTCCTTCCTCCGCTTCAGCCTCAAGGCGATCATCCTTTCGGAAATACTTTATAAGCGGTGCCTCAATTTTATTCTTACCGTCATCTGCGACTGCCAGAGCATCCTTAGTTCCTTCCATATTAATCACTTCTTCGGGTTCATATACCATAACAGCCCTGGCGCAGGTCACATTCATATCGCCTTGTTTCATCTTGACATTACCAATTACTTCCATTTTCGTCAATTCGTCTTTTCCTGTGCTTTCATTGCGTTTAGTATAGAGAGTAATTTGATCGCCATTTACGTAGTCACTCTGCGCTCCCGATTCGGCATCCATTTTAGTAAATTTCGCATCGCCTTTAAGAATAGTCACGCCCGTCTTCTTATCAAAAACCACCCTTTTTGCGCTATATTTATAATTAACCGTATTACTATTAGTTGCGCCAAAAGCACTTATGACAATAAAGCAAGCTAATAAAACGACTGCCGAACAAATAATATATTTTTTCATTTCTCCATCAAAACAGTAAAAAGTAATAATTTTAATCACTAGACCCATAGACCCAGATTTTTTTACTGTTTTTCCTCCACTCTAGTAGTAATTCCAACAACATTTTTCAATTCAACCGTTTCCAATTGAGGTCTGGCATCAAGTTCCTCACCGGTGACTATCGAGTCCTTATAAACGATTTTTACTTTCACACCCGGCAGAGTATATATCTGTTTATCGTTTTCACTCCAATATATTTCGTCAGTAATAAGATACCCTCCGTCGGATAGTGTCCCTTTAACGTTGCCTTTCATCTTGACGTTATACGTTGACGTACTAACTTCGCCTGTATCACTGTGTATATCTACGTTACCCTTATTCTTATTATCGCCGAATATCATCAGCCCGACGTCATTAATCTTCGTTTGACCGGTATCCATGACTTGGGCAGATTTAGCATAGAGTTTCCATCTTGGAAGCCCTTTCTGCGATCGAGTCAAAGAAAGACTTCCGATCTCCTGTTCAACCCCGGTAGGTGGGGGACTCACCTGACTATCACCACTTTTCTCACAGCCAGTAAGTAAAGAAATTACAATAACAAAGATTAGAATAATATTAAATAAATTGCCGTATTTCCATTGTAGGGACACGCTGATGCGTGTCCTGCACATAAAAAGAGAGAGATTTAGTACCCCCGTTAAAGATTTAAAATTCGTCATAATATCTTTCAGTCTTTTCTAATTCCCCATCTTTTTATAGCATCATCCATTTTTTTTCGCCACACTTCATATACTTCGCTGGAACCGGGTATACTTCCCGACCCGTATGCTAATTCCTCAAGGAGTCTTATAGTTTCAATCATAGTTCCAGCAATAAGATTCACTGCCGCAGGACGATTATACTCCCCTTCTTTTATGCTTTTATGGCACTCATGAATAATCCTGTCAATCAAGATCATCTTTTCTTGGGGAGTTTTAGCCAACGGAAGTTTAACCATAAAATCTTTGAACACATCAACAGCGCCGCCGCCATGAAGTTGTTTTTGATGATAAGAACGAAAATACTCCCCCCAAGTAATTTCCCACGAGCAATCCTGACATTTAATAACTTGCTCTTTATCAACACCATGACGAAATATAACGCAACCGCATTCCGGGCATTTGATCCTTCCCATAGATGCCTCAGTTACCGCCAATATACTTTCACAGCGTGCACAAAAAGCATAAGCCACGTCATCAATCAGTTCCTCATCCATAATCCCTTGAGCATCCAGATTATACACTTGACGGATCTTAGCAGGCGAAACCCTTTGAGCCCATTGTAGCATATTCGCTTACCTATGCTTGACCAAATAAATTTTCATGGTTATGATCCATAAAAGTCTCCCTTTCCGTAGGGGTATATTGAATATGCCCTTTGGAGATTTAAATGGATTATTTTGCCTAATTCGGGAGTCCAAAGCACTAGAATTACTTGTAGGTTGGGTTGAGGAACGAAACCCAACGATATTATGCCATTAAACAATATTTCTCAATAAAATATCTAAATGACGTATTCCTTTGCTTTGCCATTTCTATATCAAAATCCTTCAAAATCTCTTTCATAAAATCTATTTCTGATACGAGTTTGCTTTTTAACCTATGTTTTATTAATAACTTCCTGAAAAGTCCTTTCCCTGGTTTACTGGTATCAACTGGTGGGTCAAAACCAAGTTCTTTATATTTATCATCACTTAATCCGGCTGTATACCAGCTTTCAATTTTCCTAATCACAATCATTATCCTACTTTTTTCATCTATACTATTGAATTCTGTCATTCTCTCCTGTTTTTTCCCTGGTATACATTGTATTTTTTCCATGTCTGTTACAAATATATAATCGTCACCGTCCTCTTTTATGCTTGCAATACGTTTGTTGACAGAATCCTTATCCTTTCTGCTATATTTCCATGATTTTACTATTTTGTATCTTTTTTGAATTAATGGCTTTATTATCGTATCAAAGAATTCTTTGTCTTGATCATATTCTATGATTATGTATAGTTTTTTCCGGTATATCTGATTCATATTTCTAATAGATTGTCAACGAAAAGTTCTTCCAATCTAAGCCCATTTTTCAAGAATGTTCTCACATCTTTTTTTCTAGCTGGTCTAGTAATATGGGAAAAACCATCTTCGTCACGATATACAAGCAAAACATCTTTCGTATCAGCATGCCTTACCATTTCAGGACTATGAGTAGTAACAATAATCTGCTTGTCACCATTTTCAGCGGCATCCTTCATCATACCAATAACCCTTGAGATAAGCGAAGGATGAAATCCCCTGTCAGGTTCCTCAATTATAATCAAAGGGCTTTCCTGAAAATACAGTGCAACAATCAACCCAAGAGCATTTATCGTCCCATCAGAGATCAAAGGTGCTGGCAGATAGTTTTCCTCGGAATATTCTTCCTTAATTCTAAGAAAATAATGTGTCTCTGTGAATTTATCTACTTTTATGTCTTTTACGTAAGGCAATAGATAACTCACCAAGTTCATAAACATCCTTTTCTTTTCAGGGTCATCCAGTATTTTTTTGATAAAGATAACTAGATTACTTCCATCTTCTTCCAGATCAGCTTTCACAAAGATCGAGGGTGCTTTTTTGGAGAGTCGAGGATTGAAATCACATATACAAATGTTTTTGAAATCTATTGAATTCCCTATTTCTGATCCGTCAGAAAGATTTAATGTCTCGTTAATATTCAAATGGATAGTCTTACCTGGTCCATTTATATTTGGTTTATATTCCACTGTTTGGTTATTATTAACTATCTTAATATCTCTATACCCATCTTCTGTGAATTCAATAAAAACACGATAGGGTATTTCTTCTGTTGTGAGTATTATTTCTATCAAAAGATTTTCAGAAATATTAATATTGACATTCCTGAGATATTTAATTTCACCTTGCAAAGATATCGCATTTTCCAATCCCTCTTTAACTATATCCCTCAAAAATCTGAATATCTGGATAAAATTCGACTTCCCCGAAACATTGGCACCAATCAGTATATTTACCTTACCAATGCTCAGTTCCAAATCCTTAAAGCTCTTAAAATTCTTAACTCTAATCTTTTTTATCGCTGTCATCTGTTTTCTTTATTTAACGACTTGTGTTAGTCCTTTTCGTAAATACAATTAAAAACAATATTTATCAATGAAATATTTGAACGACGTATTCCTTTGCTTTGCTGTTTCTATTGAAGCATAATCGAGAATTTCAACCATAAAATCTACTCTGGAGTCAAATTTCTTTGGAATTAAAGAATTAAATTTTTCCTTATTTATATGATCCGTGTTTCTTATTTCACTTGGTTTAATTTTGAGCTTCTTGCATGCATCGTCATTTAATAAGGCAAGATACCAACTTTCTATCTCTATTTTTACTACTATTATTCTGTTTTCTTCAAAACCGCTAAATCGCTCTTTTAGTTTTTCTTTCCTTTTTGTTGCACACGGAGTTTCGTCCAAATCTGACTGACATATATACTCAGCACCCATTTTTCTAATGCTTTCAAGAAAAGCTTTTATGTATTCCTTTGTTTTTTGCGAATATTCTCGTATTTCTATTTCATTGTAACTATTCTTGAATAGATTTTTTACTATTCTGTTGAAAAATCTATTGTCATCATCACCCTCGACAAAAATGTAGAGCTTTTTATACATTTTGTTAAACCTCCAAGAGATTATCTACAAAGAGGTCCGCTAATCCCATCTCATTTTCCAAGAATATTCTAGTTTCTTGTTTATCCATAGGATTTGATATATGAGAAAAACCTTCTTCGTCTCTTGAAATAAGTAGAATATCATTTATGTCTGCGTGTCTTACCATTTCAGGATTGTGGGTTGTAACAATAATTTGCTTATTTCTTGAAGCATCTTTCATCATATTTATAACTCTTGAAATAAGATGGGGATGTATGTTTCTTTCAGGTTCTTCTATAATAGTCAGAGTTTTTCTATCAAAATATAATGCAATAATCAAAGCCGCAATATTTATCGTCCCATCAGAGATCAAAGATGCTGGTATATATTCTTTTTGTGAATATATCTCTTTTAACTTAAATAGCAGGGATTTATCAGTTAAATTCTCTACCTTTATATCTTGGACAAAAGGCAATAAATCGGTTATCAGATTAATAAACTTCCTTTTATTCTCTTTGTTACTAGCAATGTTCTTTAGCACAATGGATAGATTTCTCCCATCTTCTTCTAAGTCAGCCATACCTGTTATTGGGGCGGATTTCTTGGGTAGCTTCGGGTCGAAATCATAAGTTGAGATATCATCTAATGACATCAAACTGAAAAGATGCGCAAAGGAACATTGTGGTTCAATAAGTAGTGATTGAGGAGGCAATTTAATCTCTTTTAAACCTGATGGAGATAATTTATATCCATGTATTCCTAAAGCTTCGGATGGATCGTGTTTCATCTCTATTCTGCCATTAATATTCGAGACTGTTATTTCTCCGATCTTTGGTTTATCTCTATTTTTCTGCTCTTTTAACTCGACTAAATTAAATCTCCATGTCAATTTGTCCTCTGTAATGCTAAATCCAATGCCTTTTTTCTTGAATTCGATAGTTAAATTATAAACCATTTCATAAGGTTTTATTTCCATAAGTACGTGTTTAGAAAGGTACCCGCTTCCTTTATTATGCTCGCATAACACTTCTAATGAAAGACCCTCAGATGGACCAATATTAATATTCCTTAGATAGTCAATTCCCCCCTGCAATGATATTGCATTTTCCAAGCCTAGTGTTGTTACGTCCTTCAGAAACTTGAATATTTGGATAAAATTCGACTTCCCCGAAGCATTGGCGCCAATTAATATGTTTAGATCGCCAAGGTTCAGTTTCAAATCCTTAAAGCTCTTAAAATTCTTAACCCTAATCTTCTTTATCATCTGTGGCTTAATTCCTAATCCCTAATTAGCTTCATCCATCTGTGGTTCAAAAATATATGCTATTATTCGCAACTCATGACAACTACACGCTACTAATCACACATCCGTGGTCTTCCATCTATCATGAATCCATATCCACTGTTCAGGATATTTTCTTACATAAGACTCAATGATCTTCGTAAAAACTGCCGTATTATACCTTACATCTTCCTCAATGTCACCAGTAATTTTCAATTCAATCGGCTTCTCAACGATCAGCCGATGAGTATTATCTTTTTGTCTTATAATAAATGCTGGAATCAGATCACAGCCAGTTTTCAGCGCAATACTAACCGGACCACGGGGCGTATAAGCAGGTTTACCAAAAAAATCCACAAACACGCCATCAACCTTAGTATCAACGTCAGCTAAAATACCAAGCACCTCGTTACGTTTCAAACACTGGAGAGCACTTTTTATCGAAGCCCCACGACCTATACACTTCAGTCCGGTTCCTTCACGCCGTTGGTTCACCCAATCATCCAGTTTTTGCAATTTCACAGGTCGGACAATCGTATTTGATTTATAGCCACAAAGCGGAAAACTTGCCCCAAAGAGTTCCCAGTTTCCAAGATGAGCAGTAAGGATTATCACCCCTTTATCCTTCTTGAGAGTTTCATCCACGTTATCTCTACCATCGAAAGTAACCAGCTTGCTCAAGTTCTCAGGAGTCAGTTTTGGAAGCTGAAGAAATTCCATCAATCCTTTGCCGAGATTTCTAAAACAGTTTCGGCATATATCCAGAATCTCTTTAGAATTTTTCTCTGCCCCAAATGCAAAAGACAGATTTCTGACAGCCTTAGTTTTTTCCTTGCGTGAAAAGAAAAACAAAAGATCCCCCAGAAACATACCAATGCCAAGTGCAATCTTACGTGGGAGAAGCAAAATAAGCTGGCTAATCACCAATGCTAAAAAATAATAAAAAAAATGTTTTACACGTTTATATATTTTCAAACTAAAATAAAGCCTCTTTCGCTTTCAAAAACGTGATCTGAAAAAGCCCGGCTTTTGTATTCAAGAATTATACCATACCACGATTTATAAGTAAAGAAAAAAGAAAATTAGTGAAGAAAAAAGAAATTTATGATTTTTTGTTTTTTTATAACGATTGCTCTTGACATCACAAAAAAAATGTGAGAATATATTATACATTGAACCTAAATTTCAACAAATACTCGGAGGTGATGTATTTGGTTCAGGAATCAATCGAAAAAATCAAACAGGCTGAGGATGGGGTCAAAGCCCATATAAAGGAAGCCCAATCAGAGTCTGATAAAATTATAAGAGAAGCTAGAGAAAAAGCAGACAAGATTATCATGGATGCCAAAAAACAGGCATCTGATGAATTGAAGCTTATAATAAAAAACACAGAATCGGAAGCTGAAAAAGAGATAAATCTGCTCAAAGAAAAAAATCAAGCAGAGATTAACAATATCAAGTCAATTGCAGATAAAAATAAAAAATCTGCTTCTGATTTCATTATCGGGAGGATAATCGGATAAATGGCAGTCAGCCAAATGCAGAGGGTCCGAATATTTGCCCATGGTTCTCATAGGGCATCTCTGGTAAAAGATCTTCAAGATCTTGAGATCGTTCATATTAACAATGTAAACGAAGAAGCAGAATCTCCAGCCGAAAGCGAGGTACGGGCTAACGTACGTGGTTTACAAAGCGACCTTTCCCGCCTTCAGTTTACCATAAATTATCTGGCTAAATTTGAGCCAAAAAAAGGTCTTGTTGCCGGTTTTCTCGGCGGTGGTAAGCCTTTATTTACATCACAGGAATACGCCAATATTGGCGAAGAAACCAAGAAAGGTGATTGGCGAAGCATCTGTGATGAATGTCAGTCTATGGAAGAGCAAACTGCAAGGTATTTAAGCCGAATAAGTAGAATACACAATGAACAGGCAAATCTAAATAAGTGGCGTAATCTTGACGTGCCTGTTGAAAAGCTAACCGATACCGAAAAAGTTGCCATAAGAATAGGAGTCATACCTGCAATCTCTGTTGATGGTCTTCGTGAAGATATAAAAAATTCTGATCTGAGATTGGCTTTTGAGATTGTAGAAATGAGCGGTGGTGAAGCTTACGTTGTTGTAATGTTCTTGAAAATTGATGAACACGACATTACTTCTATACTTGCAAAGCATGAGTTCTTTCCTGAATCCCTGCCCATTACATCTGGTAAAGTCATTGACCAGTTAAATCGTATCAACGAAGAACTCTCTGAAATATCCAGACAACAACAAGAAATAATAGAAAAAAGCTCCAAATTATTTGTCCATAAGATCAATCTCATGGCTATTTATGATTATATCTCTGGGCTTTTAAGCCAGGAAGAAGTAAGGGAATCGTTTTCTCATACAGACTACACCTTCATGGTAGATGGATGGATATGCAAAAAGAACGTCGAAAAACTAAAAGATAAATTAAATAAATATAACGAACTAGAAATCACGCTATCCGATCCCGCAGAGGATGAAGAACCGCCGGTTGAACTGGAAAATGGAATAATTGCTGAACCATATCGCATGGTGACAAATTTGTATGGGAGACCCCATTACAGAGAGATTGATCCTACAAAGCTTCTTGCTCCATTTCTTACTATCGGGTTTGCAATATGCCTTACCGATGCCGGATATGGTTTCACTGTTGCACTGATTGCTGGAATAATTATGATCATCAATAGAAAAAAGGGTGCTAACGATCTGATTAGAATTTTACTGCTTTGCGGACTTACAACAGGTCTTATCGGCGCTGTCACCGGTGGATGGTACGGAATTACTAATAAGGAACTGGTAGAGTGGAATGTATTTCTAAGACACTTTGTCCTTATAGACCCCAACGTAAAGCAATTAGAATTCCTTGCGCTGATAGTTCTCTTCGGCTATATCGAGGTGTGTTTCGGATTTGTCGTAAAGATGTATATAAGCCTCAAAGGGCGTGATTGGATGGGGGCTTTCTGCGATCAGCTTCCATGGATACTTGTCATGCTTCTTACTTCAGTTCTGGTATTGGGTATGATTGGCGTAGAAGTACCTTCTATCGCTAAAAATATAGCCATTGGTATTATACTATTGTGTGCCCTCGTCATTGTCGTATTCGCTGGTAGAGATATAAAGAATCCAGCAGGTCGTATCGGTACAGGTATATTCGCATTGTATGGTAATCTCACGGGTACATTTGGCGATACATTGTCATACATGAGACTTTTCGCTTTGGGATTAGCAACGGGTATCATTGCAAGCTCAGTAAACACAATAGCAGGCATGTTGTGGACTAGCACTCCCGGCAAGATAGGTGCTATTGCTGTTCTTCTATTTGGTCACCCGTTTAACATAACTATAAATGCCCTTGGAGGTTTTATTCACTCCATGAGGCTTCAATTTGTTGAGTTCTTCACCAAGTTTTACGAAGGTGGCGGAACAGAATTTCGTCCATTCAAAAAAGAGCATGTATACATAGCTGTTGGTGATAAGTGAAACGTAATATAGATGTGGGTTATGGCGGTATAATCGGACTTTGGAATGAGAATAAATGAATTCATTTGGTCTGAGGATCGGATAAATCATATTGCACGCCACAAAGTGACACCGGAAGAAGTCGAAGAGGTTTGCTTTGGCAACCCGTTTGTTCAACGCGCGAAATCCCAGGGAGGAAATCCGACCTATTATGTCTTGGGACAAACGAATGCTGGTCGTTACTTGTTTAATTTTGTTATTCAATTACCTGATGGTAAAGGATACACGGTTACGGCACGACCGATGACCGATAAGGAAAAACGGTATTATAGACAATGGAAGAACAAATAAGTCGTCAAAAGATTCCACAAACTGATTCTATTCAGGAACTGGCTTTTTTTTGGGACACTCATGACCTTACTGATTTTGAAAATGAATTGGAAGAAGTCAGCGAACCGGTTTTTGAGCACCAAACCGTGCTAAAAATTCACTTGCAATCGGAAGAAGTGGAAGCCGTTAAGGCATTTGCTAAGTCTAGGGGTGTTTCGTATGATGCTCTGATTCGGGAATGGGTTCTCGAGAGAATTCACACTTCGTGAATCTCAACCGTGTTGATAATATCATTTACGCATCAATATTCATTAACTAAAAAAAGTATTTGGAGGTATAAAAGCATGGATCAGATAGGTGCGCTATTAACTATGATATTTCAGTCTGGATTAGTCTACGCTCTTGTAGGCGCAGCCTCTGCAGTTATTCTGGCTGGTATCGGTTCTGCCGTCGGTATAAGCTATGCCGCAAGTGTAGCAACAGGGGCTATGACTGAAGACCCGAAAAACTTCGGTAAGTTTCTGCTCCTCGTAGCATTGCCCGGTACACAGGGAATATACGGGTTCGTTGGTGCGTTCTTGGTCATACAAAAATTAGGCTTAACTGCTGGTGGCGCTGCTGCCGCAGCCATAACCACAGCACAGGGACTTCAGATTATGTGGGCGTGTTTCCCTGTGGCATTCGCAGGTTTAGTTTCTGCTATTTATCAGGGAAAAGTGTGCGCCGATGGTATTGCCCTTACGTCAAAACAACCAGCAGAATCTGGTAAAGCTCTCGTTTACGGAGTTTTTGTTGAGTTCTACGCAATTCTTGGCTTGATAACCACAATATTCCTTCTCAGTGGAATCAAAGTTGGTGAATAGTATTACTAAATTGAAAATTGCAGATTGAAGATTAGAAGGTTAAAACTTATTTAACAAAATCTTTAATCTTTAATCTTTAATCTTTAATCTGGAGTATTACAATGTCTCTGGAAAAGATCATTGAACGAATAGAACAAGATGCCAAAAATCAGGCTGAAGAGATAATAAAAAATGCTTCCGCTAATTCGGATAAGATAATTCAGGAAGCCAATGAGCGAGCAAATCAGGTTAAGGCACAGGCTTTAGAAGAATCCAAAAAGCAAGCAAGCGTTCATAAACAAAGGCTTATCTCAACTGCCAGCCTCGATCTTCGCAAAGATATTCTCACTGAAAAGCAAAGGGCTATAGATTCAGCATTTCAGGAAGCTATGGATAATTTGCTTAAAATGAAGGACGATGAATATCAGAAGATCATTGTAAAAATGATTCTGCCCAACGTGCTGACAGGAAACGAAGAGATTATCCTCTCAGAACGTGACAAAACCAGATTTGGAAAAGGCTCCCTCGACAAAATAAATAACGAGCTCAGTAAGACAGGAAAAAAAGGAAGGCTAACCATCGCCAAAGACTCATACAACATTCTCGGCGGATTCGTCCTGAGAAGAGGAAACATAGAGCTAAACAACTCGTTTGAATCCCTCTTTAACTCTGTCAGAGAAGACCTTGAGGCAGAAGTATCCAAAGTCCTGTTTCCATAATGATAAAGCCTTGTCTAAATGATGTTTAATTTTTTTGAGCAATAGGAGATGATAGATTGTGGTGAGCAATGCTCAATCCCTGGAAAAACAAACTCCTAAAGTTGAATTTAAAGTCAATCTTTCTCTTAGCGATCTAATCTCTGCACTAAAAATGTTAGATGAAGAAAATAGGGAGTTTTTTGTTGAAAACCTTCTTGCCTCTTTAAGTCCAGAATACTTAAAAAGCATTGATGAAGCAAGGAAAGATTATAAAGAAGGGCGAGTTTTATCCCATGATGAGGTTTTTAAATAGGATCAATACTCATTTTTTGTTGACTTGACAGAGGAGATTTCGTAAAATATCAGTGTCTGAGTTCACAGAATAGGTAGCGAAAGCTGCCAGTTTAATTGTTGCCGTTGGTGATCTAAATTGAATTAGATTAAGCGATAATCAAACAGATAGGAGTTTAAATGAGAATAGCATTTGTGACAATATTAATTTTCACAAATCTTATATCTTTCGCTGTTGCGCTTTCTGAGGATGAATCAAGCAAAGAAGCGAGAGATAATCATTATTGTATATCAACAGCATTAGCTGTTCCTCTGAACGGTACTCTTTATATATCATGGGGTAGATCGGTCTCTGATCGCGTAGTTTTATCGAACTACTTAGCTTATTTCAACAGAGAGTGGATGTTGCTTTTAGAGAAGGGAGATTGGACCAGCCGAAGCGCTTACTTTGGAATAATGCTCCAGTATTTCCCATTCTGCAAAAAGAACGAGTATTCGGGTTATTTTATTGGAGGAGACACAGGTCTTGCAACAAGCAGACAGACGTACAACCCTGCGAATAAATCTGACATTTTTTTCTTTAACTACATAGAGTTTTACTATCTTGGATATAGAATTCCCCTTAACATGATCCACAAAAGACTAAAACTCGACGTTACTTTGGGTGGAGGATGGGCACCTGTCAGTCACGAAGTGAATATTGAAGGTCACAGAAACGAAGGGGATTTCTATCCGCTTGCTGACATCAGGTTATCATATCTGTGGTGAGGTTGCTGGTTAAAAACCTTCAATGAGCATTTTTATTCCAAGACCAATTAATACCACACCGCCGACTGCCTCCATGCGTTTTCCGACAACAGATGAAAGGATGTTGCCGAGTTTAATCTATAAGAAAGGTAGACGTGCATTAGTTATATCTGCATACTAGGTATGATCTTGGCAAAACGGAGAAGATATGAGCAGACGTAAAAGCTCTATATCAAAAGCCAGTAGTTATGAAGAAATCGGCGAATTTTGTGATACGCATGATCTCGCCGATTACTGGGATCAGCTTGAACCAGTTGAATTTGAGATTGATATTCAATCAGAAGTAATATATTACGCTATTGACCGTGAATTGTCAGTCAAGATTCAATATGTTGCCAAAAGGCGTGGTATATCAGCAGATACGCTTATTAATTTATGGTTACAGGAAGAACTGCAAGAAGATCAGGTTAAACCAGTTGAATCTGAGTTTAGTTCTTTATTACATAAAAAATACTATGCTGTTGATAATGAGTTGTCCGATAGAATTCGTGTATTTGCTAAACAATGGGACGTATCGGCAAACGCACTTGTCAATCTATGGTTACAAAGGAAGATAGATCAGCTTGAAACTATTATGATTGAATCCAGTATTAAGTTACCAAGTAGACAATATCCTGTTGACAGGGAGTTATCAGAAAAAATAAGCACTATCGCTAAAAAACGTGGTATATCAGCAAATACGCTTGTGAACCTATGGCTAAAGGAAAAACTGCAAGAGCAAAAGATTGAATCTAAAGTTCTTGTTTCGTAGGTTTTATATGCAAAAAATGACTTCTATAACATATAAAGAAAATACAAGATATGGCTATGCTTCAGGAAGGCTTCGTGTTCTGGAAACTCGCCTTCTTAATAAAGCGTCCATTGGGCGATTACTCGAAGCGGACTCAACTCAAGAAGCGCTGAGAATACTCTCCGAAGGTGAATACGCTGTTGCCCTATCCGAGATCAGCGATCCATCAGATTTTGAAAAAGCCCTTGAGATTGAAATGGAGCGTATTTATGCCCTCGTTGATGAGCTTTCATATAACCCTGACTTAACCAAAATATTCAGAACAAAATGGGATTTCCATAACCTCAAAGTTCTACTAAAATCTAGTTATTTAGAAGAGTTAGCTCCTAAAACTGACGACATTCTAGGCAAATTCGGCACTGTACCTATCGAAGATATAAAACTCGCTATTGAGCCGGATGCAGAAAAGAAAGGCAATAAGCTTCCAGACTATCTGATGGATGCTCTTGTTGATGCACGCTCTAAATACGAAGTATCCCAAGACCCACAGATGATTGATATTATAGTTGATAATCATCTACATAATTTCCTATACGATCGTACTGTAAAATACAAAAATCCCTTCCTCAAAGGCTATTTTGAAGCAGTTGCCGACCTTAGTAACATCAAGAATTTCATAAGAATAAAAAATCTAGGTGGCAGTATAAAAATGCTGGATGCTGTTCTTCTATCTCATGGTACTCTCGATAAAAAGCTATTTCTCCAGCAATATGAAGAAACAATCGAAAACTTCGTTGCAGATTTGGTTGCCACTGATCTTGTAAAAACACCCTACGTTGGCTTAGTAGCCGAAGCGATCAGAGGGTGGGAAGAGGATCATTCGCTGGCTACTTTTGAAAAACTTACAGATAACTACTTAATAAACTATACCAAGCCAGCGCAATATATAGTCTTCGGAGTAGAGCCGTTGATCGCCTATGTATTAGCGAAAGAACACGAAATAAAACTCATCAGAATTGTTATAACCGGCAAAATCAACGATCTGCCGATAGAGATCATTAATGAAAGGTTGAGAGATACTTATGCCTGAGATCGCTATGATCGGCGACAAAGATTCCATCTTAGGATTCAAGTCTCTTGGTGTTGCTATATTTCCTGTTAGTACCACAGAGGAATGTATAACAGCATTGAAAGAAGTAATCAAACAAGATTATAAAGTTGCTTTTATTACCGAGCAGATGGCGCCTGAACCGAATGAAATTGCAGAGCTTCTATCAGGTAGAACGTTTCCTGTTGTTACTATGATCCCCAGTAACAGGGGTTCCACAGGAATGGCAATGCAAAGGCTTCAAACATTAGTAAGAAAAGCGGCAGGCGCAGATATATTGTAATCAGTAACGCGTAACGAGTGACTCGTAACGGGTAGTGAGTTCGATAGTCTACTGATTACCCGTTACGCGTCACCCGTCACCCGTCACGATTCAAAGGAGTTCATTTAGAGATGAAACAGGGTAGAATTGTAAAAGTATCTGGTCCTCTAGTAGTTGCAGAAGGGTTAGAAGGCGCCAGAATGTTCGACGTCGTTAGAGTTAGCAACCAGAGGCTTATCGGCGAGATCATAGAACTCAAAGGAAATAGAGCGTCAATACAGGTTTACGAAAATACCGCCGGACTGGGTGTTGGAGAACCCGTTGTCTCTACTGGAGAACCTCTTAGCCTTGAACTCGGTCCTGGACTTATGGGTGCAATCTACGACGGTATACAACGCCCATTAGACGTTATTCAGGCTTTAGCAGGAGATACCATCCCCAGAGGTATCGAAGTTTCCAGTCTTGATAGAAAAGCAGTATGGCATTTTGTACCAAAAGTAAAAGTCGGTGATAAAGTCGTTGGTGGAGATATAATAGGAACTGTTCAGGAAACGACAATTATCTTACATAAAATCATGGTTCCACCGAATATCGAGGGCGAAATTACAGAAATAAACGAGGGTGATTATACCGTAACAGACCCCGTAGCGAAGGTAAAAACCAATGACGGCGAAAAAGACCTAATAATGATGCAGAGATGGCCTGTCCGTGAACCTAGACCAGCAAAGAGAAAACTTGTACCTTGTGTCCCACTGTTCACCGGTCAAAGAGTTATTGATACCCTATTTCCAATAGGAAAAGGCGGAACCGCCTGCGTCCCGGGTCCCTTCGGGAGCGGTAAGACGGTAGTCCAGCATCAGCTTGCAAAATGGGCAGATGCAGAGATCATTGTTTACGTTGGATGCGGTGAGCGTGGAAACGAAATGACTGACGTTCTTATGGAATTCCCGCACCTGCTTGACCCAAAGAGCGGTGAGCCTTTGATGAAAAGAACCGTTCTGATAGCTAATACGTCTAACATGCCCGTTGCCGCTCGTGAAGCGTCTGTTTATACAGGTATCACAATTGCTGAATACTTCCGTGACATGGGATACAGCGTTGCATTGATGGCGGACTCTACATCCCGATGGGCAGAAGCCATGCGTGAAATCTCTGGACGACTTGAAGAAATGCCCGGCGAGGAAGGTTATCCCGCATATCTCGGCACAAGAATAGCAGAATTCTACGAAAGGGCTGGAAGAATTATGTGCTTAGGTTCTGACGACAGAGAAGGCGCATTGAGCGTTGTCGGTGCTGTCTCTCCTCCCGGCGGTGATTTAGCTGACCCTGTTGTCCAGTCAACTCTTAGAGTCGTCAAAGTGTTCTGGAGCCTTGATGCTAAATTGGCTTATTCGAGGCACTTCCCCGCTATAAGCTGGCTAAGTAGCTACTCCCTTTACACTGACGAGCTTACTGATTATTACCGCAGTGAAACAGGCGACAACTGGATCCAAATGCGTGAAAACACTAGAGAATTGCTACAAAAAGAGGCTGACCTTGATGAAATCGTAAGATTGATTGGAATAGATTCCCTCTCTCCAGATAATAGATTAGTAATGGAGACCGCTAAGTCAATTCGTGAGGATTTTCTCCACCAGAGCGCATTCCACGAAGTTGATACATATACTTCATTCCAAAAGCAATTCAATATGCTCGAACTCGTCATGCTGTTCCATCAGAGATCGGAACAAGCCCTGAAATCGGGCATGTCAATTATAGACATCAGTGGTCTTAACGTCAGAGAGGAAATAGCCAGAGCTAAATATATCCCCGAAACAGAACTTAACAAGTTTGAAGATATAAAACAAAATATTATTGCTCAAACAGAATTGTAAATTCAGTAATCAATGTTTGTCATTGCTGATTATGATGAAAATGGAGACATAGTAGGGATTGAAATCTTATGGGCATCCAAGAAAGCAGATATAGATCAGCTTATTATACAGTCTTTTAATAAAGTAATGGTAGAGACAGCTTATGAGCATTAAATAATTAATCGGGTAAGTATAGTTTCTCAAATCCCCCTTGCCCCCTTTGCTAAAGGGGGAGTTAGAGCCATTCCCCCTTTGAAAAAGGGGGTTAGGGGGATTTAAAATCGCTATTACTGGATTCCCCTATTAATTTCTTAACCTTCATTAGCTGCTAAAGTGGCATGAATAAAAAATATACTTGCTATACAGCTTTATCAAGCATGTTTATGTCTATTAGTTGAGGTGATCTTATGGTTAAAGAGTATCATACAGTATCCGAAGTATCCGGTCCGTTGATGTTGGTCGAAAAAGTCGAGGACGTCAAATTTGAGGAACTGGTGGAAGTGGAACTTCCCAACGGCGAGATCAGGCGCGGCAGGGTGCTGGAAGTTTCAGAAGATAAAGCACTTGTACAGTTATTTGAAGGCGCCAGAGGTGTTAGTATAGATGGTAGTAAAGTCAGATTTTTGGGAAAGGGCGTTGAATTGCCCGTATCTGAGGACATTCTCGGTAGGGTCTTTGACGGTCAAGGCAGACCAATAGACGACGGACCCAAAATACTCCCCGAAAAACGCCTTGACATAAATGGTAGCCCATTAAATCCCTTTGCCCGTGACTATCCATCAGAGTTCATTCAGACAGGTATATCCTGTATTGACGGTCTGAATACGCTCGTTAGAGGACAAAAACTACCGATCTTCTCTGGTTCAGGATTACCGCACTCCAAAATGGCTGTCCAGATCGCAAGACAGGCTAAGGTTCTCGGAACGGGTGAGGGCTTCGCAGTTGTATTCGCCGCTATGGGCATAACATTTGAAGAGGCTGAATACTTCATCTCCGATTTCCGTGAGACTGGAGCTATTGATAGGGCAGTCCTATTCATCAACCTTGCTGATGACCCGGCGATTGAGCGTCTATCAACACCTAGAATGGCATTGACCGCCGCAGAATATCTGGCATTTGAAAAGGACATGCACGTTCTGGCAATCCTGACGGACATGACTAACTACTGCGAGGCGCTTCGTGAAGTCTCCGCCGCAAGAAAAGAGATCCCCGGCAGAAGAGGATACCCCGGATATATGTATACCGACCTTGCAAGCATCTACGAGCGTGCTGGAAGAATAAAAGGTAAGAAGGGATCGATCACTCAGATACCAATATTGACCATGCCCGAAGACGACAAAACGCATCCAATACCTGATTTGACAGGATACATAACTGAAGGGCAGATAGTTCTAAACAGACCGATGCACAGAAAAGGTATATATCCGCCTGTTGATGCACCACAATCGTTATCACGTCTAAAAGACAAAGGTATCGGAGAGGGTAAGACCAGAAAAGACCATTCAGACGTATTCAACCAGCTTTATGATGCCTATACCAAAGGTCTTTCTGCAAGAGAATTGGAAGTCATCCTCGGTGAAGCGGCATTGAGCGAAATGGATAAATTGTTCTATCGGTTCGCAGAAGCCTTTGAAAGACAATACATTCAGCAGAATGAACATGAGAACAGAACCATAGAGGAAACGCTGGATTTGGGCTGGAAATTGTTATCAATGATCCCGACTTCGGAACTCAAGCGTATCAGTACACAGTATTTACAGGAATTCTTACCAAGATTCCTTGAAGAAAAACCTGTTGAGGAGGAAGTCTTAGTTTGATACTCGAAGTTAATGCAACACGCATGGAGCTTTTGAATCTAAAGAGACGAATCGCACTTGCCAGAAAAGGCTACGACCTTCTGAAAAAGAAGCAAGACGAGTTGATGCGTCAGTTTCTGGAATTGCTTGAGCAGATCGGCGATCTCAGAAAGGACATCGAAGACCGTCTCCAGAAGGCGCACAGAAGCTTTTTGATGGCTCTTTCCGTCATGGATAGGCAGAAGATGGAATCTGCGATGATGTTCCCAAGCCAGAAATTGACTCTGGACGTATCCACAACCGCAGTAATGAATCTGCGCCTGCCAAAATTCAACGTCCAGTCAGAGGGCAGTGTTTTTTCCTACGGACTTGCGGATACATCAGCCGAATTAGATTCCGCTCTGGGTGCATATTCTGAGCTTCTTCCAGAGATGCTTCGTCTGTCGCAGATAGAAAGGTCTGTTGAGCTTTTGGCAAGTGAGATTGAGGTAACACGCAGACGAGTCAACGCACTTGAGTATATTCTGATCCCCAACCTAGTGGACACCATAAAGTATATAACCATGAGACTTGACGAGATGGAGCGCTCCAACCTCTCAAGACTCATGCGCATCAAAGAGATCGTCAGAAGCCATTAATGCAAATATTTGTAGGGGCGTATTGCATACGCCCTGATGAAAAATAGAAAATAGATACCTTATGATCAAAAGAAAAAACGATTAATTTATTATGACTTTATATCTGATAAAGTTTTTTTTGATTTGAAAATTTTTAGTTTTAAACCTTTCTCTCTTATTATTCTATCTGTATCTTCCCTGATTTTTTCGACATATTCTTTAGCTGTTAGGTTTTTTAAATCCTCGTGCAATTTTCGTCTCCATTCCCAAACTTCAGTTAGAGATTTATCATACTTCTCCATAAGAAACCTCCATTGGAGTTACTAATTGATTCTATCGTTAAGTCTTTTATGTCATTCTCACGAAAGTGGAAATCCATAAAAACCGCATGTATAAAGAATGGATTCCCGTTTTCACGGGAATGACAAAACACAAGTTATTTAGTGATAGAAACACTAATTCTAGCCTTTTGTAATATCCAACTTTCACTTGGTAAAATCAATCTCAAGATTTTCTCCTTCTTCATCCTCTACTTTTCCAGCCCTTCTGAACGTCACGTCATCATGCATTTTTCCTCTTTAAAAAGCACATTATAGTTCTGGTTGCTGTTAAATGGCGGGTCAAGATAAACAAGGTCAACGCTTTCATCGGGTATGTATTGCCTGAGTATATGAAGATTATCACCATAATAGAGCTTATTATCAGCCATGATCGTCTCACATTTTTGGAGGTGCGTATGCGCTACTTTGCGCAATGCTAACGAAAGTTAAATAAATAATCGGGTAATCCAATAATAAAGCTTTTAAATCCCCCTACCCCAAAGGGCATATTCAATATGCCCCTACAAAGGGGGAATCAGTTCTCCCCTTTAGCAAAAGAGAGTCAGAGGGGGAATTGATTCCAATTAATAACCTTTAATCCGTGAATGTAATCAAAGTGTTTGTCTGAACTTAGTAGCGGGAGGTTATGCTCAAGGCAAGTTGCGGCGATCCAAAGGTCGTTTTCTGGAATAGGGTGACCTATTTTCTTACTCAAATTCCTCATCTATAAGTTTTCGCATAGATTCTGCTTCTTCATGCGTTAAAGTTCCAGCTAGTTTACGAAGTTCATCTTTATTAGTGCGAGGGCAAAGGATTACTAATACTCTTTCATGCTCTTGAAGTCCCTCTATGGGGATAATAGGTTTTAGTACGCTGTCTTCAAATATAACTTCAATAGTTCGTTGCATGTTAAATCCTTGTTTATGGAAAAAAACAGTTATCTAGTTCTCTATTAATATCATTATATCATCAGTAGTTATTTTGTCAATGTCTTATTTGTTGTGGGGTAATCTGCCAGATTGCCATTTTTTGCAAACTGGCAATTTGCTCTACTTCGGTTATAAATACGGCTAATACCTGTTGAGAAAATTGTTAGACATTTCGGACAAGTTTTTTACTCAACACCATTCAGCTTGAAAACGTAGGCGTGACGTGATGGCACTTCTTCAACCGACATTAACGGCACTTCAATAATAAATTTACCATCCTCGTATTTCCATTTAAGCGGAGTTTCTTTACCAAGCATGGTTACTGATACGTCTCTGCCCGGTTTCGGTGCGCTCAGAATAAGCTCACGCTCAGGGAATTTCTTGCTGATGGCGTAGACTGCTTTGTCTTTGGCTGTATAGCAGACAAGCTCACCATCGGTTATTTCTCTCCATGAATGCGTGCCATAGATCGCTTCACCGTTGACTTTTAGCCAATCGCCGATCTCCAGTAATCGTTCCTGCATGATGACTGGTATGCGACCATCAGCAGTAGGTCCAACGTTAAGCTCAAGGTTTCCGCCTTTGCTGACTATGCCTATAAGCAGATGGATAATATCACCGGTCTTTGCGTATTCGCTTATTGACTCGTTACGGTTATAGCCAAACGAAGCGCCGATACCACGACATTCCTCCCATTTGCGTGCCATGCCGAGGTCTTTTCCCCAACCGACCTGTCCGTATTCAGTTGTAAAGTATCCGCCGTGTTGACTGCGAGTCTCTTTTCCCCATCTGTCGTTAATGACGATCTCGTCTTTGCATGATGCCTCGTTAAATAACCATGCGAGGAACTCACAGCTATGCCACGTTTCACTTGGATGATCCCATTCGCCGTCTGTGAATAGGATTGACGGTTCATAGCGGGTTATTACGTCCTTCATTTGTGGTATCATGTGTTCGAGTGCGTAGCGCTCAGGATTCGCCATAAATAGTGGGCGATACCATTCGTAAAGCGAATAATAGAATCCCATCATCAGACCTTTATTGCGGACAGCCTTTGCCAAATCACCTAGCAGGTCACGATGAGGACCAATATCAACGCTGTTCCAGTTCCAGCTATACGGGCTTTGCCAGAGGCAGAAACCATCGTGATGTTTGGACGTAGGGACGACGTATCTTGCGCCAGACTGCTTAAAAATCTCTGCCCATTCGTCAGGATCGTAAAGTTCAGCCTTGAAAAGATGGGCAAAATCCTGATATTTGAAGTTTTCACCATAGTTTTTGACGTGGTACTTCCACGTATCGCCGTCCTTATTACCCATAGAAGCCCAGTACCATTCGGAGTAAGTGCCTTTCGGCGCCCACGCAGGCACAGAATAAACGCCCCAATGAAGCATGATGCCGAATTTCGCTTCATCGAACCATTTCGGAATTGGACGGCTATCAATAGATTCCCAATTTGCTTCGTATTTCATGTTATTCTCCTTGAGCTATGGTAGTATTCGTGTTATGCTTACTCAAGATAAAAGAATTAGGTAATAGTTGTTATAATTTAGAAAAAACACAGAGGCACGGAGACACGGAGAGAAATGAGAAAGTATGAAGGATGAGTGATGAAGGATGAATATGATTAGAAGATTCTAAGATTAAAGATTTGAAGATTACTTTACCTAGTTTCAATCTTCAAATCTTTAAATCTTCCAATCCATTTTCATCCATCATCTTTCCGCCTTCATCTTTTTTCTCTGTGCTTCAGTGTCTCCGTGTTTTATTCTCAATTAATCTTAGCGCATTATACACAGAAATTATCTTAAAATCAATAATGATCCTCGTTCTCCTGCTATTTCCTGAACGATCTCACGTTCCTCTTGCTGTAACCGCTCAAGGATGCCGACGTCCTTCGTCTGCATATAATCCAGAGCGATCCTGAATGGGCGCAGAAGCCCGTCATAATCCTCGCCAAGCTCTTTGACGATCGTATCAATGGCTTCTTTAAGGAACTCAAACTTGCCTGTCTTAAGGGCACCCTTGAAATATCCAAAGAGCATCAACTGGAAATCTTTTTTATATGCCTGTTTTCCAGACCCGATAGCATTGATCAATGAGCTTTTCGCAGTGCCAAAGTTGCTTTCCATAAGGCTTCTGAGCGAATCAGTAAAGCTGTTTTCAGTTGATAATGTAGCGGAATACTCCTGAGAAATATCCAGATTTTGCGCCTTTGTAAGCTCATCGCATTTCCTTAGATTTTCGAGTGCTTCATCGTGCTTGCCCATTACACCTAGTAATATTCCACGATTAAGCCATGCGTTTGCATAATGCGGATCAATTTGGATCGCTCTATTATAGCTCTCAAGTGCTTCATCATGCCTGCCTAACTTCGCTAATAAAAATCCACGACCGTCCCATGTGTTTACATAATCAGGCATAATCTTAATAGCCTTATCGTAGCTTTCAAGTGCTTCCTCATGTTTACCCATATTGACCAATGCCACACCACGATTATACCATGCTTTTGCATCATCAGGCATTATCTTAATAGCTTTATCGTAGCTTTCAATTGCTTCCTCATGTTTACCCATATTGACCAATGCCCCGCCGCGATTGCTCCATGCTTCTGCATAATCAGGCTTGATCTGGACAGCCTTATCAAAGCTCTCAAGTGCTTCCTTATACCTGCCTAGCTTGCGTAATGCCACTCCACGATTGCTCCATTCTTTTGCATCATCAGGCATAATCTGAATAGCCTTATCAAAGCTCTCAAGTGCTTCCTTATGCCTGCTTAGCTTGCCCAATGCCACACCACGATTATACCATGCTTTTGCATCATCAGGCATAATCTGAATAGCCTTATTGTAGCTCTCAATTGCATCATCATACCTGCCTAGCTTGTCCAATGCCACGCCACGATTTTTCCATGCTTTTGCATCATCAGGCATAATCTGAATAGCCTTATTGTAGCTCTCAATTGCATCATCATACCTGCCTAGCTTGTCCAATGCCACACCACGATTTTTCCATGCTTCTGTAAGCTCAGGTTTAATCTGTACAGCCTTATCAAAGCTCTCAAACACTTCCTCATGTCTACCCATATTGCCCAATGCCCCGCCACGATTATACCATGCTTCTGCATAATCAGGTTTAAATTCAACAGCCTTATCAAAACTCTCAAATGCTTCCTTATATTTGTCCATATTGCCCAATGTCAAGCCACGATTATACCATGCTTCTGCATAATCAGGTTTGAGTTCAACAGCCTTATTGTAGTTCTCAAACGCTTCCTCATACCTGCCTATGTTGCCCAATACCGAGCCACAAATGAGGTATGTCATTGCATCATTAGGCTTAAGCTCTTTCACTTTATTTAGGCTTTCGATGGATGCCCTTTCTCTTTTCAGCATGATTAAAGACATAGCACGAACAGACCATGCGTTCGCATCATTGGGGTCTAAATTGACAGACTTAATACAACTTTCCAGAGCTTTCTCAAGTTTGTCTTGCCCAATGAACATTATAGCGCGTTTAACCCATATTGATGCTTCGCTTGGATTTTGTTCTATACGTTCCTCGATCTCTGCCAAGTCTTTTAACGGTTGAATCTGAGCCATAGCCATATCTAGCCCGTTCGCTTCAGCATTAGAATAGACTCTTTCCATCCCCGTTCGCATGAGTTCAGGGCTTGCTTCCTTCAGATAATCAAGATTCAGAAGTAAGCCTACCTTTTCATGTCCTTGAGTTTCAGTTAACCGTGTCAATATCTTTACTGCCTCATCCAAAAGTTGCATCGGTGTATACCAGAGATTCAGGAACCGTATCAGAAAACCAAGTCTTGTTTTTCCCGTATCTGATCGCATTTCCCGCCACATACGGAAAAGCCTCTCCGTTACCTCGTATCTCATCGCTTTGCCACGTTGCAGTAACACCTTACGAACGGATCCAGCATCTTCAAGGCGTTCCAACTGACTGCTAACTATCTGCACCCGAAACCCGGTAGCTTTTGCAATTTCCGTAGGTGTTGATGGGCTTTCCATAGATGCCAATGTATCAAGTACTTTTCTTGATTGAGGGGAAAGCATTAACATGCGCTCTTGAAAATATGGTGACAATTCATCCAGTATACTCTTGAAAGACTCTCCCGCTTCTTTGATCTTAGATTCGCACATTACCTGATAAAGCATCAATATCAGGCGTGGATTGCCACCGGTCAATCGCACAGTTGTCGCTATATTGGGTTTGCATTGCTCAAAATTTTCGATTAACTCCCTTGATCCATCAAAATCTGCACGCTGACAAATCATATCTCCCGCTTCTTCTGCATTAAGATCATTCAGATGTATTGATTCAAAGAAATGATAAAAAGTCTCGTCATAACCTTGCATTTGCTTAAAATATGATGGCGCCGCACCGATTATAAGAAAGGCTGATTTGCTCATTAGTATATCCCGAAGTAGTCCTTTATCAACGTCAGAGAATTGCTCGAAATAAAGCTGAGTGTTGTCCATTAACAACAGTATTCGTTTTTTATTATTTGTGCAGAAATTAAGCACATACGCTAGAGCAAGATCAGTGTCACGCCCAATGCCTTTTGTATTGCCTTCTGGCAATGATTCAATGACACGCAATAAAAGCTCTGCAAGGCTTGTGATGCTGTATTCCTCCTCCGCAAAGCGGACAACTACCCACTTTGCAGAAAGAACCTTATCAGCCTCGATGGTATCTGCCAGAAGCAATAGAATGTGTGTCTTACCGCTACCTCTCGGACCTATCAGGATACAGTGCCTTGCCCCAGATTCTGCGGTTCGCACTCGATTAACCAGACCGTCAAATATCGCCTCACGAGCAACGAACATTTTGCGTCGTTCTTCGGCTGATGCTAAATTAGGTGAAAATTTATATGCAGGCATAATATATACATCCTTTATTTAAAGCTATAAAATCGAATCCACCAATCCCGAAGAACCTTAGTGTGGAATATGTAGCTATGGTCCAATCGCATTAGGTAGAAGTCGTTTTTGAGATCATTAAGCAGATGGCTGAATACTTCATCAGATAAGCTATTAACCGTCTGTATGGCAATGTCATGCAATCGGTTAATTGTCAATTTGCCTTTCAGAGCTAATTGTAGGAGTATCGCTTTAGCGGCACGTTCTTCTTCTGGTTCGTAATAATCTTTAAGACGTGAATAAAAACTCTCAAAATATGTTCTTGATTCAACACTGATAACTCTGTCTCGATAAGCCTCTGATACCAGAGATTGACTGACTTCCTCTTTTCTATCCCTGGCAAGTTTGCAGGTTTCTGATACCAATAGTTGTAGGAAGAATGGTACAAGCACTTCAACTTCAATTAAAACCTGATTTACTACATCATCTTCCACAGAAAATCCCTGACTTTTAAATAGCTCAACAACGAGTCCTCTAGCTACATTTGGCGGAAATGGCTCAACCTTGATTGATTCCAGATCATTCATCGAAGCAATCGCATCCGCTTGTGCGAGGACGTGTCCAATACCAATTGATCCACCAATTATGACTCGCATGTTCTTTATTGTCTCTTGACCTATGCGAAAAGAGCGAAGCCAATAGAGAAAAACCTCAACGGAATCCTTCTCTTTACCTTTGAGCATCCTTTTCAACATAAGTGGCAATTCATCCAGTATCAACAAAACCTTACTGTCAACATGCTCTACCAGACTAAAAAGAGATTTGCCAATTTCCTTCCAATCTTCCTCAACCTTCTCTTTCAAACCAAGCTTGATATTAAATATATCAATATTGGTGTTTGGATTTGGTACACCGATCTCAAAATTAATGCCTCTCAAAAGATTTATCAGTCTTCTAGGCAAACTGGCTAATCCACTAAGGGCTTGAAGATAACCTGGCAGACATTTAATCATTTCAGCGACTACTTCGGTAATAAATTGTGATGGCGATTCAAACTATTCTACATCCATAAATATTGGTTTATAGTCTGATTTTGGATATTCTAGCAGATTTAGCATCACGCTTGTTTTACTAAAGCGTCTGGGAGCAACGAAAAGTATATTGTCACTATCAAGCCTTTCCCATATCTGCTTTATGAGTTCCTCTCTATCATAGAATCTTTCACCGGTAGCAGGAGGACCAACAATTAGGTCAGCCATTGCAAACACCTCCGTTGTAAATTAGAGTTGATTTACAACAATATTGTCTCTAAACATAATTGTATCGTAAGATAATGGGGTTGTCAAGTACCATTATCACGGTAAAAATTGAGAAAATTTATTTCCTATGGCAATTCCTTCGATATTCTGTCATAATATCCTCATAGATTTTATGGCTTGGGTAATCGCAGGATTATAGCGTCAGAAGTATCCGATTAAAAGGAGGAAAAAATGAAGATAAATTATACCTTTTCCAGCTTTATTTTAATTCTGGTCTTTATCTTTATTACAGCAAATATAACATTAGGAGCAATAGACCATACCAAGATCGTCGGTTTATGGCTTTTTGATGAATCATCAGGTGAAATAGTCAGAGATTTATCCGGGAAAGGACATGATGGCAAAATAACAGGGGCACAAAGAGTTGTTGGTAAATTTGGAAACGCTTTGGAATTCAAAGGGAAAGACTTTGTGACTGTGCCTGATGCACAAGATTTTAGAGTCGGTGATCAATTCACTATGCAAGCATGGTTCTTTGCAAAGGATATTAGCAATTGGCGTCAAATCATTGCTAAGGATAATGAATATTTACTCAGGATAGACCCACCACAGGAAGGCAATAAAATGTCTGCGTTTATTAAGTCAAACAATGCTTGGGAACCAAGAGTAAGTGCATCTGTTCCTAAAGTAGAAACATGGACACATATCGCAGCAACCTATGACAGCGATATGATAATAATATACGTTGATGGTGTTACAATTGGAAATATCGGTAAACCGGGGAAAGTCTCACCAACCAAAAACTCTTTGGAATTTGGTAAATGGAGCGGTGGTCTTTTAGGTGATGATATTGGATATTTCATTGGCATAATTGATGAAGTTGCGATCTTCAATACTGTATTAAAGGAAAGTGATATTAAGGAATCCATGAATGGTCTTCAAAAATATAGTATGGCTATAGAAAGCTCAAGCAAACTTTCTGTTGCTTGGGGGAAAATTAAATTAATGATATAAAAAGAGAGTACCGGTTTTGTTTATACATAAATCAGGGAGGAGAATGTGATGGAATACGTTAGGGATAAATTTTGGATATGGGGACATGAATCCGGTAGCCACGATAAAGGATGGGATATACCTAAACCCTCACGAATGACGCCTGCTGAAGGCGCCTTTTATCTAGATGTTCCGAATATCATCATGATCCGATACGAAGATAAACCGTCTATGCCTTTTGATCAATATACCATAGCGTTTAGACCGTTGAAGCAGGTCGTATGGTCTATTACAGGCGCAGGCGGTGTAACGTCTGATGATGAGAGAAAGCACGTCTTTGATCTTGCACGAAAGTTCCCGAATATAACAGGCGTTTTTATGGATGACTTTTTCACCGGTGCAGGCGAAGGTGTATTGAGCGTTGAACAACTTCAGGCTATCCGTAAAGAGCTAATAGTTGATGGTCGCAAACTTGACCTGATGGTTACGACTTACACGCATAATCTTAATGCGCCTTCTGTTGGCAAGTACCTTGAGCTATGCGATAAGGCGTCTATATGGACGTGGAAGGCAAGTGACCTTGTTGACATGGAAATGAACTTTGCTAAATTCGAGAAAGTCGCACCAAAATGCGGAAAACTTCTGGGATGCTATATGTGGGATTACGGCACGCATCTGCCTATGCCTGTGGATTTGATGAAAATACAGTGCGAAACCGGGTTACAATGGCTGAGGGATGGTCGTATCGAGGGCATGATATTTCTTGCAAGTTGCATCTGTGATCTTGAACTCGAAGCTGTCGAATGGACACGCCAATGGATCAGCGAGGCTGGTGGAGAAACTCTGAAGATCAGAAAAATCCTCTAAAATTAGATTCTATGGGTTTAATCAGCGAATAAAAATTTATTTTTTCCCTTAAAAGTGCATCCAAATATGATATATAGTGAAGGGGTTAGTATTACTTTTTGATGCTAATTCCTATCACATCCTTGGCTAAAAAGGGGGTGGTGATTAATGCACGAATCACCGAGGTGGTCTGAAACCTAGCACGTCTGGGTTTCCAGACTATTGGTTTCGTTAAGCCGGAGGGTTATGCTTCTTTTGAAGTGTAACCCTTCCCAAAAATTTTATTTGACAATTCTATCAAGATGCTTTATAGTATATATATAAAATAGTTTTGAGTTTTAAGCTGAAAAAATAGAAATATATAAAAAACAAAAAATTGAATAGGAGATTTACCGAAATGAGAGGACGGTGATGATCGCATGGTAAGAATGAAAGTGCTTGTAAGAATTAAAATTCTTGAAATAAGAACGGATTATATTAATCTGGGAAAGATGACCATGCCCACCGCCTTCACCGATACGTAGTGAGAGCGTAATCATAGAATTCAATAAGCCACGGGAAGGTCTTTTCTTGTGGCTTTTTTTGTTTGCGGTAGGGCATGAAATTTTCGTTTGTAAGGAGAAAATTTCGATGTCCAAATTTGATCCACAGTTCTGGGAAATAGGTATTGATTCCGAACTGCTAGATAGATTTTCTGAACAAGATGCAATGTGGTACGAAACAGAAGAAGAAAGAGAACAACGTTATCAGAAAGAAGATAAAAAACTCCAGATCATGCCCGTAATTATGGAGATTATTGAGAGTGAATTGACTGATATGCAGAAAACCTGCATAATGTTGCACTTCATCCACGAAAAAACAAGGGACGAAGTTGCAAATACTCTTGGCATATCACGTCGTGTCGTGACACAGCACATATATGGTATACTCCGTCAGGGGAAGCGAGTTGGAGGCGGGATAGAAAAAATAAAGAAAATATGCAATCAGAAGAGTATATCAATATGAAAATGGTAAGAAAAAAAGAAGGTTCCCGCGGTCTAGTTAAAACGGGAACCTTGTATTACTTCACTGCAAGATTTTTTCTGATTGAATTTATGTGTGATAAATGCGTTTTCATCGTACAAGGGGGGCACGTGAAAACGCTCAGACTTTATCATAAATTCAAACTAATACTCTATTTTAGATACTATTTAAGCTAAAATGTTCCCAAGAATTGATTAAAAAAATCAATCTTTAATCTTTGTTCGGTACTTTATTCATTCTTAGTTCGTGTGAACCATCGGGTCTTACATATTCATAGTAATAGTAAATGTAACTACCAAGTCTTATAGCGTCCATATACCTGAGAGAACCCGAAGCGTGCGGAGATACGAGGATCGGTGATTGATCGCTTACGTCATGGTAGTGCATAAGGTCAAACGTTACTGCAAGACCAGTCTTTTCCTCGTAATTCTCACCAACAGTTGCCCCGCCATCATAAAAAACGTTGAAAATCGGAGGATTATAAAGCACGCAGGAAATTCTCGTAGCATAAGCGTTCCATCCATTCTTAGACGGAGACATAACATCCCCGATCCATTTCCAGTTCACACCGTCACTGCTCAATGCTAGACCTGTATTTGATGAAGTTTTGCCTGTGTTGAAAATGTCAGCAGTCGCATGAAACGACTTGTCTGATCCTTTGTTTGGAGTTGGAGCATAGCTCATCAGCATGTAATACAACCCGCCCATTATAATAATATATGGGTCTTTAACGGCTTCAACCCCGCAATTTTCCGGTGCAAGGATAAGCTTCTTCGTATCAGGATTGAATTCATACGGAGAATCTGCTTCTATCATATCAATCTTCCATCTGTTATCTTCTGGTGCAACGTATCCAATATACAGCCGATATTTTCCTTCCAGAGTTTTTACGAGTGCTGACCTTTCAACAGAGATTGAGCCAAAGCTGTCTTTGGATGAAGCCCATATTTGCTTGAAATTAATCCCATCTGTGCTTTCTGCTATGCCACACTCGTAACCTCGACCAAGTTCTCTTGGCTTTCTCCTGCGATAATATAGGAAAAACTTACCTTTTTCGTCATCATATATAATGCTAGGTGCGCCAATCCAGTAACCAGAAACGTCTCCGGGTGGATCAAATACAGTGACACCGTCTTTCGGATCAAACAATGGTGGAATACCAAACCATCTTTTGTGTTCGATTGTCATTTAGTCCTCCTGTCTTTTTGTTGTCATTCCAGCGAAGGCTAGAATCCAAAAATGACAAATCTAATAATTATTTATCAACATTTTTCTGCCATACGAGTATTTCAACAAATAGAAATGAGCTTTTCATTTTTTCTATGAATTCACTTGAAATGTACGGTTTTCCCTTCAAATCACCATCGTCTATAAGAATAGCAATAGCATATTTACATCTACCCTTTTTAACCTGTTCACAAAGCTTGAGGCAATCATAATAAAAACCCATCATCTTTTTCTCACGCTCGCGAAATATGCCACCTTTTTGTATATGTTTAACTTCAATGAATAATGTATGTTTGAGATTACGAAATTTTTCATAATCATCACATTTCGAACATTCAGATGCATCAGTAATATCAATATCAATAGATTTCCAACTTTCGTCATCTCTAAAATTAGCATACATGAATCTATCAATCTTACTCTCATTATGAACATTGAGGAAACCAAATTCGTCCTCGCAAAACCTTGTTATAACTCTTAATGTATCACCATTCTCACTCCAGATATAGGGACCGAACCAGCCCTGTTTCTCTCCGCCGAGATAACCAGTATAGTTTGCCGATCCAAAACGATCAAAAAATTCTGTTATTCTAGGCCATACTTTGATTATAAATCTATCTTTTTCGTTCATCTTTTACATTCCTTAACAATGTGGTCAAAATCTGTTGATATTATGCAAACTTTCTGGTATAGTAATCGGCAAGAACACGGTTATAGTAAATCAGAAAATTATGAATGTCAAGTAGCATTAAGACTTTCTTATACAACAGAATTGTTGTAAATCAACAAGAGGAGATATAGATGAAAAATTCTGATCGTCCAGCCGCTTTAGGCGGTGCGCCGGTTTTTGTTCAGACTGTTCAGGAACCAGAATTTCCGAAACTCGACAAATGGAGACAAATGACGGAAGAAGAGGCACAGGTCGCTTACGACATGACCTTGCGTAATGAGCTTTCTGGTGGAACTCCAATTGTCCGTGAATTTGAACAACAATGGCGTGAAATGATTGGCACGAAATATGCTATAACTGTTATGAATGGTACTGCGTCTTTATTCAGCGTATATTTCGGAGTGGGCATCGGTCCGGGTGATGAGGTGATCTGTCCAACGTATACGTGGATATGTACAATCGCTCCTGCTGTGGTGCTTGGCGCAAGACCTGTCTTTTGCGAAAGCGATCCAGAAAGCATGATGATTGATCCTGCGGATATTCGCAAAAAGATCACCAATAAGACTGCGGGAATAGTCGTCGTACATCTCTGGGGTAACGTCTGCGACATGGACCCAATAATGGAGATCAGCCGTGAAACAGGTATCCCTGTCATCGAAGATTGCTCACACGCTCATGGTGCTATGTATAAAAATCGTGCATGTGGTAGTATTGGTCACGCCGGTTGCTGGAGTCTTCAGGGAAGTAAACCAACAAGCGCCGGTGAAGCTGGAGTCATTGCAACAAATGATACTGAAATATTCGAGCGTGCGTGTCTTATTGGTCAGGTGAACCGAATATCAGGCATGGACCTTGTCACAGAGAAGTACGCTAAATATCAACCTCTCGGCACAGGAATGAAATTCAGAGCGCATCCTTTAGGAGTTGGCATCGCTCAGGTGCAACTTCGCAAGCTTAAAGATTTGAATGCCAGACGATCTGCATACATTAAAGAAGTCGAAGCTGGACTGGTAGATATACCGGGTGTAAAGCCTGTTAAAGTCTATGACGGCGTTGTTCGTGGCGGATTTTACGGATTCCCAATTATTCACATTCCAGAGGAGAACGACGGGCTTTCGTCACAAGCATTTGCTGATGCACTACGTCAGGAAGGCTTACCTGCACATCTCAGCGGTTATCCAGCGTTGCACAGGCTTCCAATATTCGCAGAAGGTTTTGACGTATTCACACGCAACCGTGGTCCTCTCTGTGGAGATTATCCGGGTTATAAAGAAGGTGATTTCCCTGTGACAGAGAAGATGCTGGAACATCTCGTGTTTTTGCCAGTATTGAGTGATCCTGTTCCAGATGCGGCAAAGCGTGTCCTTGAAGCGATCAGAAAAGTAGCAGAACACGCCAGTCAGTTGGTGACTGTTAATAAATGATGATATAGATATTCTGGTTCTGGGGTTATATTCCAGCAACCATAAAAGAGGTGAGTTATAGTGTCAAGAGCAGTGGCAACCATAAAAGCTAGGTTCAAAAATGGGATTATAGAACCTCTGGAAAAGTTGGAACTCGAAGAAGGAGAAGAAATTACATTAAACATAATAAGGCTTTCCAATACTGACAAAGATGAGGACGCATTTGAAAGAAGCAGAGGTAGTTGGAAAGGGCTTATTGACTGTGAGGAACTTAAAAAAGACATCTATGAAAGCCGTCTTATAAATATCCTGAATACTACGAAGGCATTATATTTGATAAGTGATACGACTAAATTCTGATACTTAATTCAAAATGGAGGCTTACAATGGAAATACCAAAAGACTTAGTAAAACAAATTGCACATCATAACTGTGTTGTTTTTGTTGGGGCGGGATTATCGCAGGGCGCAGGATTGCCAGGATGGAAGCAACTGCTGGAGGATATGGTTGAAGATGCACATAATAAACAGAAAATCAGTAATAATGATAAGGATTGTTTAATGAACTGCATTGAAACAGGACAAATGCTCATGGTTGCTGAAGAACTACGTGAATTATTAGGCGATAAGAGTTTTCAGGATTCCATGATTTCTAAGTTCCTGGAATACGCTCCGATGGACATTCCGAATTGCTTACTTTTTTGGCAGAATTGATCTATCAGACAGAATCAGTTAAATGTAGAATCGCAATAGAAGATTTGTTTGGTTTTAAAGATTACCAATCACGTATCTATCATTTGCTTCAGCCTTTACCTTTTAATACAGATAATATCAATTTATATAGATTTACAGGTCGAAAATGGGTTTTTAATAAAATTAATGAATGGATAAATAACCCTAATGCTAAGAAGATTCTTTGGATTACTGGCAAACCAGGAATTGGTAAAACAGCTATTTCAGCATGGCTTTGTCGTTACCACGGAAGTATATCTGCCTCTCATTTTTGCCGGCATGATGAAACTGAGAGAGCTGATCCATGTAGATTTGTTCGTTCTATTGCCTATCAACTTGGATTTAGGTTTCTTGAATATTATAAGCAACTTCACATTTATGCTAACCCAGATATAATAGTAGATCCAGATTATAAAAAGTTGTTTAATAATCTCATCAAAGAACCATTTCATAAGGCATTTCAAGATACTGCTGGCGATCCTGGTCGGAAGGTTATTATTCTAATTGATGCTCTAGATGAAGCGATCGCCAGGAACGGAGAAAATACTTTAGCACCTTTTATAGATATGTTTAAAAATGACGCACCAAGCTGGTTTCGGTTAATTGTCACCAGTCGTCCGGAGCTTAATCTAGAATGTTTTCAGAAAGACTGTGAAATATACAAATTAGACAATCCTAATGATCTAAGTCTGCAAAATAATAACAGAGAAGATTTTCGCAAATATCTGGGTCAGAATTTTTATAAAGATGAGGTAAATTCTGATTACATTGACCAGATTATCACCAATAGTGGAGATGCTTTTCTTTATATTGAGCAAGTTCGACGAGGATTAGCACTCAGTGAGATAACTAATGTTGATGAATTCCCAAATGGTCTTATTGGTATTTACGAACGAGAGTTCAGACGGCGATTTTCTGATATTAGAACCTATAAAAATAGAATCTTACCCATATTAGAAATGATTTCGGCAGCGCGTGAACCATTGACGGTGGATCTGATTGCTTACATCCTTGGCTTAAGTAGAGGCGATAGAGAAGAACTAAACCAGTTATTTGGTCCTTTGTTTCCAATCAATGAAAAAGGTGAAATCCGACCATTTCATAAAACAATCTTCGATTGGTTAATAGAAGGGGAAAGTGATAAATATCATATTGATACAAACAAAGGTCATGAAAAATTAGCTAACGGAGGATGGAATGAATACATAGAAAAAGGTGCTGATAGTATATCACCTTATATGCTTGCCTACTTACCATTTCATTTAAAAAAGGCAGAAAAATTGGACAATTTAAAGGAGATTCTATCTGATGAAATATTTACTAAAACGAGATATAAAAGAAAGATGATTTTCAACGTAGTAGAGGATCTCCATAGTATCAGATCACAGGAGGATATGCTCATAGCTGTTTGCGAAACTATGGTTAAGGCATTAGAAACACGAAGTTTGGAAGATAGAATATCAGAAGGGACTATGGCTTCAGAAAGTTTTAGGATGACAATAAGAAGTGCACTGAACCACTTTTTCATTAGATATTCAGAATGGCCGGAACCCATAATAACGAATTTAGAAAATAGTAGTGATCCGGATGTGATGATATTCATTGGAGATACACTAGACATGGAACGTAGATTTGATGATGCGGAGAATATATTTAGCGAGATTCTGCAGCGTATAAATATATCTAATCCAGCCTATCCTGCAGCATGTATAAGGTTTTCCGTGGAAAAAGAACATAAAAAAGAGCACGAAATCGCAATATGTAAACTTGATAAACTGATATCCGAACTTGATGAACTAATATCCAAATTTGATAAATCTGACATTCCACAGCAACATAAAGAACGATATTGTGAAGATTACTGGTGGGCACATTACCAAAAGGCTATCAACCTCATTGGACTTGGACGTGAGTATCACGAAGAAGCGATAGATGTACTTAATAAGGTTCATGACAATTTGAATGGCAAAGAACGTTCAACAAGTGCCTTACATCAACTAGGAGTTATTGATTTAGAAAAAGAAAAATTTGAGGAAGCAGAAAAGAAGTTTAAGCAATGCTTGAGTGAACGCAGTAATTACTCATGGAATCATAGAAAAGCCTATGAGTACCGCAGATTAGGGGAAGTATATGCTTTAACTAAACGTGTTGAAGAAGCAAAAATAGCTTACGATGAAGCAGAAAAAATATCTATAGGTAACGGGAATCAGAGATATGTCACGGAGGTACAGAAAAGTAGGAAAAAGTATCTTGGTCAGTAAGTCATAAAAAAGATAGTAGCATATTGAATTTAGAATAATATACTCAGAGGAGATAATTTTATGTCCATTCAGCTTAATAATGAGTGTTTTTCACTAGAAACGTTGAATAATAAATTAAAATTTGAATGCAAAACTGGCAAATTTGTCTCTTTCCGCTCAAAACTTATGCCTGATAATGAGCTTCTTTGCGTTGAAAGTGATGATCCTGCATTCGTTATCCAGTACCTTGACTCAGAAATGCAGTTTCGCCAGATCAGTTCTCTGCAAGCAAAACGGATTGAATTGCATTATAGGCAGGATCGAAATGATGAATCTACCATGCTGACATTTGAGTTTCATAATCTTGATGATCTTGATCTCAGTGTTACTATTGTTGTGAAATCATCAATACACAATCGCTTTAGCTATTGGACTCTATCGCTCAATAATGAAGCTGATTTGATTATAACTGACGTTCAGTTTCCTTTCATTGTATTACCCTATAATCTAGGAGGTACACCCGAAACTGAATATTTAGTAAGACCTTATAGCATGGGTCAGCTTTATAAATCTCCAAAACCTAATGAATTTGAGCAGGATACTCCCCATGCATGGCAATTTCATCCAGAAAACGGAGATTGCAATCATTATCCGGGATTGACCTTTGCACAATTCCTCGCTTATTACAATGATCAGGTAGGTGTTTATGTAAGCTGTCTGGATTCATCAGGGAAAATCAAGCTGATAAAGCCTGTTAATCACAAGAATGGGTTGCGATTGGGTATTGCTCACGTAGGCGATTGGCAAAAGGGTATTGTTGATCTGGGCTATAACTTAGCGCTTGGCAGTTTCAAAGGTGACTGGTACGATGCTACTGAATTATACAGAGAATGGAGTTTCGATCAAAATTGGGCGAATCCGCTTTATAAGCGTGATGACGTTCCTGAATGGCTGTTGGAGTCTCCACCACACATTATACTGCGTATACAGGGAGAGTTAGATGACGGTCCCACAGAACCAAACGAGGAGTTTCTACCTTATCCAAAGTGCGTACCTCTTCTGGAAAAATTATCTAAGAAAATAAATGCACCTCTAGTTCCTGTTATAATGTCGTGGGAACGTCCCGGTCCATGGATATATCCCGATTGCTTTCCACCGGCAGGCGGTGAGGAATCATTATCCGAATTTTCGGAATTGGCGAGGGAGCGTGGTTGGCACATTGGTACTTTTTGCAATGGTACACGCTGGGTCACAGGGCATAGCTGGAGCGGATACAAAGGCGAAGAATATTTCAATGAGAAAAATGGACAGATAAGCGTTTGCCGAACTCATACTCAAGAGCTATGGAAGGAAGGCTGGGACGGAGGTTGGCGACCTAGCTACGCCTGCTGTCTTGGTACAGATATGACTAAGGACATAGCTGAGGATTTTGTGCGCAAGATCGTTGGCATGGGGTTGGATTGGATTCAGTTCCTCGACCAGAACGTTGGTTGTGCGACATTTCCATGCTATTCAGTTGATCATGGGCATCCATCTGTTCCCGGTAAATGGATGACAGAGGAAATGCACAACCTTATGGATAGGTTTTATAAGATAGCTGAATCGGAATATGAGCGTACTCAGGGCAAACGTCAAATCATTTTTTCCGTAGAATGTCCGGTGAATGAGTATTTTATACCACGCTTCCAGATATGTGACGTACGAGTCATTCCAACGGGACATTACCCGACCATGAGACCAGCAACAATACCATTGTATCATTACCTGTACCATGAATTAATACTTATTCAGGGTGGATTTGGCTATGGACCTGAGCCGTATCACTTACCCATCAGGAATGCCTATAATCTTGTTGTCGGAGAGATCCCCGGCGCTGTCATGAAGGGTGATGGCGTGCTTCTCAATTTTGATACTGGAAATTGGGCGCCATGGGAACCACAGGTTGGTAGTAATGATGATGCCTTACAGGTGCTTAAATCAGCAACAGCAATAAGGCGTGCAAAAAATGAGTTCCTCGTATATGGGCGTATGCTGAAACCATCTGACGTTAGGAATATAAACACGATACACTGGCAATACGAAGGGAAAGAGCATAATATTCCCGCAGTATTCCATACAACATGGCAAGCACCTGATGAACGAATAGGGATTGTTATTGGCAATTGGACTACGGAAACTCAGGAAGTGATAGTCAATGATTCACGATTTAAAAATAAAGCTTTACTAACAATGTCATCCGATGAAGTGAAATCTGAAGAGTTGTCTGCTCAAGATGGAAACTTCAAGATTGTTATACCGAAACTGAGTTTTGTATTACTCGAATCAATAGCATAAGATAATATGGCAAGGGGAGATTTTCCATATATCTTATCAATCACGTAGAATATATAATTCAAGGGCGGACAGGTGAAAAAAGTATTGAAAATAACTTGAGAATATAACATGATCTCTCTAGTAACATAAAATTCTTTTTAACAAAGAAAGGAGAG
>Ga0315279_10001091_pt1 | contig 46657 bp, 42 predicted proteins | sample YL17G06_20_MG_FD_203694 | JGI IMG/M metagenome (GOLD analysis project Ga0315279, IMG submission 203694) | Sediment microbial communities from Yellowstone Lake, YNP, Wyoming, USA - YL17G06_20 | ecosystem: Environmental > Aquatic > Freshwater > Lake > Sediment | place: USA: Wyoming | collected...
AGGATCTGCCTTTGGTTGAGGTGTTTGGTGATCAGTTCGGGAATACGGTGGTCGTCTTCTCTGGGTTCGGTTGGATGGGCACCTTCGTCGACGGCGTATACTTCAAGACTGTACTTCAGGGTAACCTCTCAGGCCTGACAGATTCATGGTACTTTTACAATTGGACAGATCTGAATCACAATGGTTTCGCAGAATGGTACGAAGTAAACCCAACACCAACCAACCACGGCAACTAGCAGGTTTCTTCCCGTTTTTCGAGAACTATTCCAGAGGCCACCAAAAGCCAAAGCGTCGGAATCCTTATCACGCTTGGTCCAACTTGACTGCTGGTTAGCTACAGTCAGTGTGCTTCAATTATTCTAGTTCCGTGAAAATCTCGGAAAAGTGAAAACTGCCATTTTGTTCAGTAAACTATTAGAGAATTCTAAAGGACATGCCGGAGGAAGAAAAACTCGAAATCGTGCGCTCGACTCGCAAGTCTTATTTAACTACCGAAGTAGCATCAGGGTGAGTTCGGCTAAGCTGAGGGCAATGGATGCTTTTGGTCTCCTGATCAGTGGCGTGCTCTTAGCCCTATATTCGTGGACTTTCTACAACTTGCCCACTCTAATCGCGGGGTTGCGAAGGACTGTTGGCAAGAAGCGTCCTGCGACGGTCGGACAGAGGAGTGTTGCATCCGCCATCCTTCCCTGCTTCTCAATTATTGTAGCAGCCAAGAATGAGGAGCGAGTCATTGGACGATTACTTGATCGTCTGAAGGCAATTGATTATCCTAAGTACCTTTATGAAGTGATAGTTGTTGAAGATGGCTCAACCGACAGAACTCGACAGATCTGCGAACAGTACGCGGAAGAAATCCCAGAGTTAGTTCGCTTCTATCATTCTGATGACTCCAACGGAAAGCCGGCTGCGTTGAACCTCGCCCTCACAAAGTGCCGAGGAGACATCGTGGGGGTTCTTGACGCGGACAACTTTCCAAACCTTGACTTGTTGAGAATCGCCGCCAAGTATTTCCAAGACTCGTCATTAGCCGCAATTCAGGGAATGACGCTGCCGATTAATCGCGATGAAAGCATGATTTCGAAACTCTCATCCTACGAGGAAGCGGCCTGGTTTAGGATCTACATGATGGGTAAGGAAGACCTGAACTTGTTCATTCCACTAACGGGCAGCTGCGGCTTCGTTAAGCGGCACGTAATCGAGAAACTGGGCGGCTGGGACGAGAGTTCTCTGGCTGAAGACGTGGAGCTGGCGGCTCGATTGGTCAACAACGGGTGGCGAATAAGGTACGCGCCTGATGTGCAATCCCTACAGGAGTACCCCGCATCACTCAAAGTGCTAGTAAAGCAGAGGACCCGATGGTTCCGTGGATATATGGAAACATGGGTCAAGTACGGAAGGTTGATGCGAACACCGAGCAGGATAGCGATAGATGCCGAGGCTACACTATTCGGCCCGTATGTGCTTAACTTGATCCTGCTAAGCTACTTCGTGGCATTTTCAGGATTTTTCAGTTTCCATCCGGCATCCTCAATATGGTTTGAAGCCCTAGCCTCGTCCGCGGCTGGGCTCACGCTATCGTCGTTGTTCATTTGCGGTATCGCGCTGATTTGGCATCTGCGCCCGCGGCGCTTTAGGAACTTGATGTGGATTCCAGCGGTCTACGCATTCTGGTTCATACAGACCATTATCGCCTTTCAGGCGTTAGTCTTGACGGTGCTTAGAAGAAGCCGGGCATGGGTCAAGACCGAGAAGTCTGGTAAAGTCTCACTTCACACCTTGGCATAGCGACTGCGTTGTTCAATTGGCTGTTGATCGGCTGATTCTATCTAGCAGGCAACTTTGTTTCAGGCGAGTTCGGCTCTGGCGGGCGCGGACGCTGCGGAAAAGGCTACATGCTGAGCATATCCTGCGGATAGCACATAGAGCCATTCGCGTACGACAATGCCTCCGAGGCTACTTTTACATACGACTTGGGACATCTTGTGTTCCAGAACTCCGGAGACGTGCAAGTTACAGAACCCATATGCGTGGTTCCAAGCGTGAAAGATTGTCTATTCCTTCGGCACACGAGGCTGTGGGCTCGCTTCATGAGAACGTTGGTGATTGGGATTCTGATAGTGGGCGGAGGGCTACTCCCACTATTGGCAGTGGACATACCCTCCGGAATTGCTGAATCGTCGACCTGCGGTGGGATGAGCTGGATGGACTGCGCGAAGATAGCGTGGCGCTACTTCATGCCATACCCACAGGGTGGCTGGGACAGTTCTACAGGTCTGCACTACGATACGTACAATTGGCATTATTTCACCTTGTGGGGCTTGGCGGCATACATAATCGCACTGGTACATGCAGACGAACTTGGGATAGTTGACACGCTATATCCGTTCGATGTTCGCGCGGTGAAGGTTCTGACATTTCTGAACAATGAAGCTCTAACATCGACAGGTCTCCCCTACCTTGCATACGACGCTACGACTGGATCCCCCGCGACCAACCTTGATGCGAACATGGGGCCGACCAACGTGGCCGACTACGGTAGGTTGCTTATTGCGCTCTATCTGCTCAAGCAGCGAGCGCTGAGTAACTATCCTTATTCTGCCATACCCTCAATGGTTGACTCCGCCGTCGCCAGGATTGATACAACGAGACTTCTACCACAAGGCTCTGCGGCAGATGACTTCTACAGATACTACTTCTTGCAAGGCTTCCGGCTCTGGGGCAGAAGCGACTTGAACTTTGACTGGTTCAAGACAACTTACCAAAACGGGCCGTGGGCAGATTCGTCAAAGCTGTTCGGGGTATCAAACGTTCCGCTCACCAAGATTGATTCGGAGCCTTTTCTAAACTTCATCTTCGAGTTGAACCCGTCAAGCGACTTCATGACCCTCGCGCGGAGGGTCTACGAGGTGCAAGAAGCTAGATGGCAACAGACTGGCAATTTGACGGCGTGGACTGAAGGGGCATTGAGCGAGGACCCGCACTTCGTGTACGAGTGGATTGTGCTTCCGCCTAACAACTACTGGGTAATCCAAGGGCCCGACCAGACGCCTGGCGTCTATCTCACCCACGGGCAAAACCTGCCCGTAATCTTCACCAAGACGGCTCTCGGAATGCACGCCGTGTTCAACACTCAATACACGTCGACCCTTGCACAACAACTCATCCAACATTCACCTGTCCTGTACGGTTCAAACGGCTTCTTCGAGGGCGTAAGTGAAAGCTCGGTAATCGACAGCGCTATGCACGTGCAGACAGAGGAGATGGTGATCGACGCCGCAGACTACGTGTTATCGCAGCCTTCAGGTTCTACAGCAAGCAGCGTTTCTACTACTTCATCGAGCACTAGCATCCTCATCCTCGAGTATAACTCACGTGCAGTACCAGCCCTGGCGCTCATCCTCATGACCGCAACACTCTTCCTCGCGACTCGACTGCGACGGAAGCGCCACGCGGAGCATGCCATCTAAATGCCGAGGAAGCGTACTGTGCATTATCGAACAAAAAAACGCTGAATCTGCTGGCTAAACGTGCCCTTGCTGGGACCCGTTTCGAGGACTTTTCGCTAGCTTTGCTACAATAAGTGGGTCCTTCAAACCGCGCATCCACCATATGAACCTCCAGGGCCTTGAACTGACTATCTCGCAGCCCCGGTAGGCCAGAAATTGCATAACATCGATCAGATTTACCAAGTAAACAGCATCTGAGTCCCCACCGATTTTCGAGTAGTCCGCGCGCCTAAACCTCGCTCTAAAACCTCGCCTGAAGCCCAACCTGCTCAAAAGCAGCCAGATGGTTTCGGAAGCAAACCAAGACACATCGTTCTTCTTCACGATGTTCGGAGAGTCTATGACAATGTATCCATGGTCTCGCAGAACCCTGAGGATCTCATTGAGGAAATGCTCAGGGTGGTAAAGGTGTTCGATGACGTTAAACGCGATGACAAGGTCGAAGCAGTTATCCTTCATAGGGAGACACTCCGCGAGCGCGCGTATTCTCGGATGTTGTGCCGCAGCTCGAAGGGCCCGTGCAGATAGATCAACTCCGATCCACCCTCGAAAATCCTGCGAATGAACGCCTGCTCCACACCCAATCTCCAAGCAGGTTTCGAATGCGTCCAGGTTGACACATTTGGAAAGTTTGGCTAATCTCTCGGTCTGATGGGATCTGGCAAACAATTCGGCGTCCTGAACATATTCCTGCTTCTCGTAATACCGAACTGCAATCTCAGGAATAGAGTCCTCCGACATCGTCAACACTTATTCTGTTCTATCACTATGCGACAGGGACATGCTGTGGTCGGCCTGACCCGATAGAACTCTTTACCGCCTCTAGAACCATGACCGTCCGAAGCCCTTCTTCCGCCGGCACGGGAGGATTGCCACTTTCAGTCCTGAGGAACGAAAGATACCGCCTAATCAGTGTGAAGAAGGTCTTGGCGAAGGGCAAGGCCCCAGGATAAGATCGAATTTCCCAGAAATTACGGAAGTACCTCATAGCTCTCGCCTTAGGGAAATGAAGATCCTGCGCGGCCACTCCCAGAAGATATGCGCCAAAATTGCTGTCTTCTCTTGATTTTCGAGTGACCACATCGTACACCAGGTTCCCATGAAATGACTCACCCCCTTCCCCCAACAGCTGAAACTCTAACAGGGGTTGCGTTGCATTCCAAGCAAATTCGATTACGCCGATTCTTTCGTTCTGCAGAACTATGGTAAACGAGTCAAATGCGTGTTCTTTGACTTTGCGAGCTACTGCATAAACGGAGGATACCGGTCCCATCAAGTGTTCAGTCAGATATATGGGGTGTACCACCGCGTCCCAAAGCAAACCCCCTGATTCCTCATTCAACCTCCATCTTTCCAGAAATCGACCATAGGCAAAATAGTGTGTAACCCTCATTCTCGACATCTTCAAAGACCCATCGTCAATGGCTCTTCTTGCTTGAATAACGGAATCGAAGAATCGCTTGTTGTGTACAACGCACAGTGTGCGCCCATTCTTTCTCGCTGTCCTTATCATTCTGAGGCACTCGTCTGAGCTGATAGCCATAGGTTTCTCAACCAATACATTGTGTCCTGTCTCAAGCGCGAGTTGCGTAAGTGAACCATGGGTCACCGTTGGTGTGACGATATCCACCAAGTCCAAATCACACTTGAGCAGTGAGTTAAAGTCTGATAGCGCTTTCTCGACGCCATATCTGCGAGCTTTCTCCTCCGCTCTTGACAATATGGCGTCGCAGACTGCCACGAGCTGTACGCCATCTGTGTGAGAATAGACCCTCAGGTGATTTTCTGAGTTATGTCCACAACCGACGACGCCAACCCTGAGCCGTTTCATAAACCTACTCACATGCGAACTAATCAGATGACAAGCAAAAAAGAGTGTTTGAATGAGTGGGGACTGTTCCAGAGATCATTAGTTTTCATCCAGAGGTGGAGGGTTACAAGATTCCCGCGTAGGGGAACAATGTCATATTGTGCTAATTGGGATCGGTCACTGTTAGGGGTGGTGGGGGTGTGGTCTAGGCGGGAAGCATGTGCGATATCGGTGGTCGTAGCGACCGCCATCATCATTAGGACCTTACCCGAAATTCTATCCTTCCCGTATTTGATAGGTTACGACACGCTCTACTATGTGGGGGAGATTCAGAGGGCCCAATCATGCCTTGACCTCATATCCACTCTCCCTTCACCTTTCTTGCCTCTAGCGCTTTGCCCGTTCGGCAAGGTGGTCGGCGCTCTGACTCTGTTCAAGATTTACCCGCCGCTTGCGTACGGTGCATTTGCTGGCGCACTGTTTCTTTTTGCTCGGAAATCGCTGGGTCTGGATCGTTTCCAGAGCATCCTGTCGAGCCTGTTTGTAGTGTTACAGTTCGGTATGCTGAGGGTGAGCTGGGATTTGCATAGCAACCTCCTCGGTATGGCCTTCCTCTTGCTGCTGCTTGTGGCTCTTAGCGGTCCTACGACGTCGAGGCGGTTGCTGGCGATTGCTTCTTTGACCTTGCTGGTCGTTCTTGCGCATGCTTTGACTGCTCTATTGATGGTCGGTATATTCCTCATCATGGGTGCGGCGAGTTATCTCAGGAGAGATTTTGCTCGTCTATGGAACGTTCTGGTCGGGATTCTGGTGAGCGCGCCTATCCTTTGCTGGATGGCTTTCATCAATCCCGCTCTTGTTTCGCAACTTTTCACGAAATATACGTGGCCGGACACGATGCAAACGGTGCCGCTGTTCTTTGTTCTGCTTTGCCTTCCAATGCTGCCTCTAATCTTTCTCGGAAGGCGTCCTAGTCGATTCGAGGCTGCATGGATGGCGTTTGCGGGCACGCTTGCTTTCTCGTCGATCTTATTGCCGGTCGCTTTCTCTTTTTGGGACAGGTGGATGTTCATGATGTTGCCAGTGTTGGGATTGCTGGCTGCTAGTGGTATGTTGAGAGTGGCCGATGTAGGGACACGTTTCATCCATGGCTTAGGTCGAGTCAGGAGGCGTTCGTATGTTTGGGATAAGATTATTCGAGCCGTTTTGATAGTGCTGATATTTGCGCCCTCCGTTTACATCGCCTTGGGTTTCATGACTTACCCATCGGACCATCCGTTCTGGTATCTTGACAACTCTTTGCTTTGGAAGGGCAGCGGGTCTGGGGTGCCGGCGTCGATGCTGGAAAACACGATCGCCCTACAGGATATACCCGACCTGATGCGAGTTATTTCGCAGCTAAATCAGATCGTCGAGGGGAAAGATGTTGTTTTGGCCGCTGACGTCTTCTATGGATGGCTGCGTCTCTATCTGAATGAAGGTAAGAGTATGATCTGGTTCAGGAACTACGACCCCGTCCAGTCGGTAATAGCGTTAGCCAAGCAGCGAGGATTCAGAACAATCTATATGGTCTGGTTTGTGCCGGGTGCGAGTTGGCATTTGCCGGGGCCCGATCTATCCTCTTTCAGAGTGGTGGTTCAGAGTGGGATTATCGCTGCATATCAATATGCGTGATCGGGCGAAGCCCGAAGCGGAGGGCATGTGGAAACCCTCGAGTACCATTGGTCTACGCGTTTTGGTTTCGGTAGACGCTCATCGCCCTTCACACTTTACTCTTGGCGGTGCCTGGAATGGGAAGGTCATAAGTCAAGATTGAAAGATCATGCAAAATCATACCATATGCAATAGTCTAGACATGCTGATGTTCAATTGCCCCTTGATAGACGGATTCCACATCATGTGCAACTCTGTCCCAAGTGAATCGTTGGTCGACAGTCTGCCTAGCCCTCTTTCCGATTCGATCGAGTTGCTCGGGGTTCGACGACACAGTCGATAGCAAGTTGACCAATTCATCGATGCTGCCAGGTGCGAATAGAAACCCGTTTTCATTGGAAGTAATCACCCAATCCGCACCAGGCAGTCGCGAAACAATGGGCAGCACGCCACGCGCCATACACTCCAAGAGGGCGAGTGTAGGCATGGCATCTGCAAGTGTGGGGAAGACGCCGAAAGAGGCTCGCTCATAGTGTTCGTCAAGTGTGCTCTTCGGGAGATATCCGCAGAAAGTAACCCTATCGGAGCAACGCAGCCGCCTGGAGAGCTCAAGTAAGCGAGTTTTCTCCGGCCCATCCCCAACTATTAGTAATTGAACTCCCGGTACGCGGCTGAGCGCCTGCACTAGAAGATGAGCGCCCTTCCTATGCACAAGTTGTCCTACGAAGATACCGAGAATCTTGTCGCGGCTTTTTGACATGTAAGAGGTGAGGTGCGTACCGCTTGGAATTACCGAGATCTTCTTCGGTTCTATTCCGCAGCCGATTAGGTTCTGCTTGATTGCGGGGTTCACCGATATCACATGATCAACCCTTCTCATCGCAGGGATGTCGATGCGTCTGAAGACAGCTTCCCTGACGAATTTCTCATCCATCCTGTCGTATCGCACTGTTGAGGGTGGCGGGTCATGCACGGAGTAGACTATGGGAACCTGCTTTGTAAGACGTGAAAGGAGGTAGGCGTTGAGGTTGCCGTGCACGTGAAGCACATCGTAGTGCGCTGAAGCATCCCTAAGTTCATGTATTGTCCTTCGGAACGTGGCTGCGCTGGCCAACCCGTGTTTGATCAGCCAACCATAGAACGGCACGTTAGGATGAATGAAGGTTCCATCAAATTCTGTTCTACACAATTGCAGAGCTTGTGGCATGGGCTGTTCTTGAGTGGAGGGCGTTACAAGGTGAACGTTATGCCCGTGATGGGCTAGCGCCGATGCCAGTTCGTACGCGTGCCTTTCTGCTCCGCCACCAGATGAGCGAGGCGGTAGGGAGAAGACGCCCCTGCTCACCATAAGCACATTCATCGGTGGATTGCCTAGGGAAGATTTGATTCTGAAACGGCAGAGACGGGCTTCGGATAATGATACTTTTAAGTTCTCGCCAAGATTCAAGTGGGCTGATTGAATGCAATTGCTGAGCCAATGGAAGAAGCGTTGGACTGTAACTGCAACATTTACGGTCTTCTTGGTTCTAGCCTCTTCTTTCAATATCCCTACAGCAATGGCTTCTACGAATCGGTTAGATATCGTGTCGGTCATCTTTCCCAGTCAGGTTCCTTATGATCAGACGATTCCGGTCAAGATCATGGTCCGTCACGCGGCGAATTCCACACCCTCGGTTTCGGTGTATTACTGGCCCCTATCGAGCTCATCTTCGATAGGTGGTGGCTGGAGAATTGCCGCGGCTAATCCTGTGCAGGTATTGCCGGAACCGAACTTGACGGTTTACTCCGCTACCCTGCCTAATTCGGTGTTTGGCGATGTTCTCGCCTATGGGATGACGGTAGTCTTTTGGGTGGAAGTTGTTCTCGGTCCAACGACAAACTCAACTGCACAGGGTAGTGACAAGTGGAATCCAAACGTCTTGCAAGGAAAGTTTCTCGTCCAGATGGTAGACCCGTATCCTCCAACGATAGAATCCGTCTCTCTAAACCCCCCACAACCCACATCATCAGACGATGTTGCAGTACAAGTGAACTTTGCGAAGAGCGGGTTTGGAGCAAATATGACTCAGGCGCAACTTGAATATTCGGTGAATGGCGTGCTGCCAAGCACCAAGTTGAATATGACTCAGACCAAAAGCGGCTTCTTTGAAGCAACAATTCCAGCCCAAGTCACAGGTGCCCAGGTATCCTATCGCATAACAGGCGTGGACGCGGCGGGGAACAGTGTGCAAAGCAACTTGGCTAGCTATGTAGTCAATCCAAGCCAAGCAGACATACAGAAAGCAGAACAAGACCAAGCCGCGCAGACAAGTTTTCTGGAAATGGTGGTTGGGCTAGTCGCTGCAGTTGTCGCTGTGATCCTAGCTATCGTTCTTTACAGACGAAGAACCAGGATACGTTCACGCGTCAAATCTCTCACCACAACTTTGCCTTCTAGGTACAATGTTTTCACAATCTCTGTCGTTCTATCGATCGCTGTAGTCGGGTGGACTGCGTATTCCATAATGCAGTTCGGGCATGCTTGGCTTGCGTTAGTATCGTTGGTTGTCGTGGTAGAGCTCTGGGGCTTGGCAGATCCAAAGCTGGGCACCGTGTTTGGGTTATTTAGAGCGCCCACATCCGGGATGCAAGCAGCTGTCTTTGAGGCATTTCGGACACCTGGTGCCCCCTTGTTAGTTTCTGCATACACGTTGGTCCTTGTGGGGACCGCCGCGGCATTCTTCATGAATCTGGGTGGTTTTATTGACCGGCATGGCCTACTCGAGATTATGCACTTCTTCGCGTCATACGCCCTAATTCTGGTCGGACTTGCAGCCCTAGTACGCTACCTCGCCTACGCCTTCACAGCCAAGACCTAGCCAAGCTCAGGCTGGACCTCTGATTGGCTGAGCATTCTTAAGGTGCGCTGTGGAAGAAGACGATTGTCAGATGGGTTCAGGTGAATCAAGGTTTTCTCTCCACATTCGGGAAAACCCAGGCGCAGATTTCATTGCAGCGTTCATAGTTGCCCTGATAATTGTAGCTTTCGTCTACTCCTTCGACAAGGACATAGCCAATGAGCTTACGAACTTCGCCTTCTTCTCGCTGGTTGCCGGCGTGATACTCCAAGCTCTAGCCTTGCGACGCGACAAGGAAGATTCAAGTAGGAAGAGAGTCGTGCACGAGCCTGATGGTTCCGAGGCCCATCATTTTCGCATTGAAGGCGAAACTGCAAATAGTAAGCTGATGGGATTCGTACTGAGCCGTCCGGTCTTCGATTGAATCAGGGAACAAGAATTGGGCTAGCCCTTGAACAGAACCTACCTGTACTTCACCGCCGCCTTTGCCATCAAGATCTTGCTTTCGGCACTCACCCCTCTGAGCGCTGACTTTCTTGGTAACGTACTGTTCACCCAATTCAGCTGGCAGAACGTTCTGTCCTCCGGTTTCTATGCGTCCTGGATTTCGTTCATGAAGGCGATAACCATGCTCTGGGGCGCCCTGCCCATGAACCACCCAAATCTTGAGAACACTATTGGCTTCTGGTATGTCGTACCAAATGCAAGTACGATCACGTTGCTCATGATGCAGAAGGCCCCTCTTCTGATCTTCGACGCGGCTACGGCCGTGATGATTGGAAGAATTGTCGCGGAGTATGCCTCCGCAAAGGTGGCCCAGCAGGCGGTTTTGTTGTGGTTGGCTAACCCCTACATCACGTTAACCACTGAAATGTGGGGAACATGGGACATCGTATCCGCATTCCTCCTACTAATCGCGGTGGCGGCGTTCGCAAAGAGTAGGTTTCTTGAAAGCGGAATTTCCCTAGGCTTGGGTATAGCCGCGAAAATGTATCCACTCTTGGCTTTGCCGATATTCTTGATGTTTCTTACCCGAGAGAGAATTAGGTCGAGTCTGCAATTCATGATCGGAGTTGTGGGGGCGTACTTCGTTACTGGCGCGATCCCGATGATTCTGGGGGAGCGGTCGAGGACTTCTGCCGCAACTCTAGGCCAGGTCTCGTACTTCGGAGGGAATGTTTGGGGATATAGCCTTGATTTCTATAATATCGAGATCAGTATCCTTGTGGTTGCGGGTGTCCTATTCGTCTTCGGCTATTTTCTTCTATGGAAGCCGCGGCGAACTAGTATCCTCGAAGCAGTAATCTGTCTATACCTACTCGTCTTCGCGTTCACATATTGGGAAACACAATTCCTACTGAACCTACTTCCGCTTCTAACAGTCTTCTATTTCAAAGCTGGAAAAAAGAAACTGCCCTTTGTCACCTACATGTCCTCGGCCTTGGCCTTCGTGCTGCTGAATTTTGCGTTTTACTGGACGTCTTGGGGACACAGCTTCTTCTTCATTCCCAACTACACTCCGTTCCTGCAGCATTATTCGGATCTGCTTCTGTTCATTGCTGGTTGGCCTATTGCATCTGGAACCGTAAACTCAATTCTACTTACGCCCATAAGGTCAATTTTCGTGGGGGTCTCGCTCTACTACTTCTTTTGGATATTTGCCAAGAACTCCGATCGAGGAGCTCTGAGCAGATCACTACGGCTGGAGAGTTTCTGATCCCCTATGGGCTTCTTCCAGATGTGAGATTGAGATGGCCGATGACTCTGTTCGAGTGAGGTTACACGATTGGCTGTCAAATATCATATGGCTTGTTCTGTCCCTTGAAGGAGGAGCGCTCTGGAAGAAAGTGGCAAATTGGTTGCAGGGGGGTGTTCTACTATTCCTCCCCTGTCTCTCCACGGGTAGTTAGAATAGCGCTTCGAGACGGCGGCATACTGTTTGCTCTCAGAACATATCTCTTTGGATCAATAGCCGAGACTCTTCTTTTGGACTCGCATAAGTTTCCTCGTTCTCTTGAAAACATGACGATCGTTGATGTCGGTACCGGCTTGGGGGATTTTGTGCTCGCAGTCCAGTCATCAAATCCCAAGCGAATCTATGCGATTGAGCCCAATTCGAAAGTTACAGATGGCTCGGTCGCAATCTGTCGGTCAATGGGTTGTACATGGTCGAGTGCTACAATCAACAACAACAATGAAAAATGTTAAGAACATACACGCCAATCTGAGCCTCATGGCGGGATATAGGTCATGAGTAAAGATCAGGTATGGGGTCTAGCAATTTTCGTACTTAGTGTTCTTGGAATCATACTCTATGGTTGGTTCGTATACGGCTGGCCATTGATCACGCTACAGATTACGGCTTTCCTAGCAGTAGCCATGGTTCTGGTCATATCAGCATGGATCGGGTACACGATGGCGACAACACCCCCGCCAACACCGCTCGAAGCTGAGCCACCATCAACCGCCTCCGAACCGACGAGTACTACGGCTGACACTGGGACGAAAAACCAAGCAGCATAGCGCTCGCGAGCGGGTCGCGCTCCTTAGCGAATTTCCTCCACATTACAAGAAGCGGATTCTGCGATATCTGGAGTGAGAGGAACATCTGGGACTCAACAAGCGGCTGCAAGTCTGCTTTGACTCTACTGAACGAGAGCGCACCACGAACCACAATTCCGTCAGCATACTGGAATACTGTTCCGAGTTCAACACGCGTAATGTTACCATTCCAGTCATAAGTCGTCACCAGGACCCGGCCGTCCAAGGACATATTGAACGAACCTTCAGCGCTGTCAGCATCCAGGGTATGCCAACCAGAATCAAGTGCAACCTCAAGACGCATCCCCCTTCCCCTATCGGTCGCATTCAGGTAGAGCAGCATCTTGCCTTTGTGGACGAACGTACTCCAAGAATCCGTATTCGCAACGACCAGTGAATCGTTTGCAAGCGGATTTGCTTTACGTTTAAACTCGCTTGTCCTCGGAATGAAGTTTGGGGGTTTGCGCTCGCCTTGCGATCTATTAGGATACGGGAGTGGCTGTCTAGAACCAGGTTCTTGATATGCCTTTGATCTCGTCATAGTGATGATCATCTGAGAGGATCTTGGCTTTCTTCGCCAGAGCGGTTGACGCGATTATGCAGTCGCCGGTTGGTATGTTCGGGTGTATGCTCTTCAGGAGGCCTGCTTCTCTTGCTATCTCGGCTGTAAGGTCGGCGATTGTCAGGCCGCTTCTCTTGAGAGATAGGTATCTGATGGTTGCTTCTTCTCTCCCGCGTTTGTCGGCGACGTAGCGCACGATTTCGGTGACAACTATCGTGGGTAGGATGCCAGTTCTCTTCTCCACTATGCTTCTGAGCCGCTTGGAAGCCTTCGATTTTGTCTCCTGGTTGTCAGAGAGAAAGTACTCCAGTAGGAATCTTGAATCGATGACCTCCAAGATCCTCTAGTATTCCTCCCGCATTCGCTCGACAATCTTTCTGGCCTCTTCTACCGTGCCATACTTGGCGTCCACGCCTGCTAGATCCATGAGGTCAGGCACTCGGCGAACCAGTAGCCCGTGTTCAGCCTCCTCAATCAGCAGGTCGTCACCCTCTTTGATGCCGAGTCTCATTCGGTGTTCTATAGGAAGGGTTGTTTGACCCCTTCTCGTGACCTTCATCACCACTCCCAACGCTGGCCCCGGCATGATATGATGTTATCCTACCCTATAAGCGAATTCCTATTTAGAAGCACAATTCCTGAACGCCGCCAGTGCAACGTTCTCGTCATATTTGACACCGCCACAAATGTCGTGACTTCTTTTAGAGATCTTAGATCTTTTTGTTGGTGACCCAACTTGCAGTCTCATTGAGAAAGCAAGCGTGAGGATTGGCAGTTTAAACTGGGCCGCTTAGAGGGGAGGGAGGGGGCTCACCCGACCTCTTCGGCTTTAGGGCTGCAATACCGCAAACGAAAGCTCAAAGCACAGGATAGAATTTCTCACAGTAATCCGCGTTTATGCCTCTACCGATATTGTAATTACTGCTGTACCGACTTTGCGTTCGGTACTGAAAATCCAGATTCTTAGGCAGGAGCGTCTGTGACTCAGCGAGCGGCTGCAAATCTGCCTTCACCCTGTTAACTGAAAGGACACCCTGAACCCGGAATCCATCAACAGACTGTAATCCAGTTCCAAGTTCAACTCGCGTCAAGTTGCCATCCCAATGATCGACTCTTGCCAAGGTCTGGCCGTCAAGGCTCATTTTCAGCGAACCTGCACTGCTCTCTGTCACTAAACTATGCCAACCAGAATCCAGTACCACTTCAACATGCGTCCCATCTCCTTTCGCGGTCCCATTTAGATCCAGGGCCAGCATGCCGTTGTATGCATATGCTCTCCAAGAGTCCGTGCTAGCGACAGCGAGCGAACGGTTTGTTGGCGCATATGCTTTGAAGGAGATCTCTAGGTTACCCTGCAACCTCGTTTCAGTGATCGGGGAACGCCACTTTGGGTTCGTTATGAAATAATGTGTTGCGTTGGTTGAATCGAACAGCGTCAGGATCCCGTTAGAGACCGAGTAATTCTTCATGCCACCGATTTCCCAAACGTTCGGGTCGAGGCTAGTGAATTGTTCATCCAAGTTGTACGGGGAATATGCAGGCAACTGGCTGGCAAAATAGATGGCTCCCGCAGAGAAGACGAGAAGCAACAGCACCACAAGCGCAGGGGTTTGGGTTCGCTTTAGGATTTCCATCCGCATGTCGTCTCTGGGCATTCCACCTGCTTGTTTAGGTGCCTCTATGCGCCCTCTGGTCGGTTAGCGATGGTAGCGCATTAAATGATGCATGTGCGTTTAAGCGTGTTCTAGATACTACGAATGGCGAGGCAACACTTGACTGCGACTGTCCGCGAGCATGTCGATGATTCAGGTAACACGCCAGCTGTGAGCAGCAAGGCCTGGATGTGTCTCGCCTTCCTAGTGGGCGTGGGTATTAGGCTGATACCTGAGGTATTCGCTGGGTCTAATGGAGTAGTCGGCTACGACTTAGTCGCCTACTATGCACCACTCCTCTACCACAAAGAACACATCCTAACCAACTGGCGCCTACTCTTCGCGCCTCCGAACTATTCCCCGTTGATTTACCTGGGCCTCCTATGGGTCCCGCCAGAATACGTCTTTCCAGTCCTTAGGATCGTTGCGGTCGTGTCCTACGGGCTTCTCGCCGCAGCAATCTACCTGTTCGTGAAGGAAAGGATAGGCCTTGACCCGAAATGGGCGTTCTTCGCATCCATCTTCCTATGCCTGCAACTCGCAACTCTGCGGATTGGCTATGATCTGCTGAAGAACACGCTCGCGCTGGTCTTCGCGCTACTAATGCTCTCAGGAAGATTCCGGCAGTCATCCCTTACAGTGCGCTTACTCACCGTGGCCGTGGCGCTAACCCACCAACTCGTCGCAGCGATATTGGGCGGAATCTGGGTCTTGCAGCTGCTCGCAGAATGGAGCAAGCTTTCGAGAAATCCAGCTGAGAGAAATGCCATCGCGCAAAATCTTGCACTTGTCATTGGGTTGATTGTAGTTGGGCCGATTCTTGGTGATGGTTTCGTAGGTCAAGCGGCTTCAGGCACCGTTTACTATCTTCCCTTCGGCGCCATAGGCACTGCATCGCAACCAATCGTCAACTACCTGACCGTGTACCCGTACGGTCAAATGGCAAAAATGGTTGTCGAACTGACACTCTTTCTCCTATACCCCATTCTCCTGCTGTTAGCAGTATTTGGTGTGAAGAAGGACATGAGTCTCGTGGGTTGGGTCGTGGTGACCGCCCTTGCAGGTTTCAGCCCGATCTTCTCACCGGCCTACGCTGCTGGTCTCTGGTATCGCTGGCTCTTTCTGCTTGTGTTTCCGTTAGGCATTTACGCGGTTCTTGGGATACGGAGAATTCTAACCCGCCTCGCTAACTTCAGGCCGGTCGCTGGCGTTCTGTTCATTGTGCTTACTCTTTCACCATTCCTCTGGTTCGGGGGCAACTTCATTCTCGTCCCACCCGAGCATGCCAGTCCGTACTTCACAAACCCCGCCATCATGCCTACGTTTCCATCCTCGATGTTGCAGAACACGGTTCCATTCGGCGAAACCGGAGACGTTCAGAAAGCGGTTGAAGCACTGAACAAGATGATGACCAGTGATTCCGTCATCTTGGCTCATGAGTCGTTTATCGGCTGGGTTTCAATCGGCCTGACAGGCAACAAGACGATAATCGATTACTTACTAGGTACACCATTAGATGCTCTACCGACCGCGAAGACGTTGGGCTTCAAGACCATCTACTGGATATGGTGGGCACCTGGGATCAGCTGGAACGACTACCAAGCGCCAACAGAAATCTTCACCCCTGTCTACACTTCCGGCAAAATCACGGTATATGTCTACGTAGGCCCCTGATGGTTCTGTTAATTGTGGGCTCACGTTAGCTCGCCGATTTCGTTAACTCGTCTGCGTTGTTTCTGCATAAAACAGGACTGGAATTGGGTAACTTCCCATAACGCCGGCTGAACGCTAATTAGGGCCATTGGTAAGAAAGTAGTACTATGAAGACCTACCACGTAACGCGCAAATTACAGATAACGATTCCAAAAGTCCTAGCCAAGGAGCTGCGGATCAGGCCCGGCGATACAGTGATCCTTCAAAAGGCAGGCAACGCGGTTTTGGTGAAGAAACCCGGGAAACAGGTGAAGGATCATGCGGAGCTGGAGAGAACAGTGGAAGCTTTCGCCAGGGACATGGTGAAGGTCGGAAAGTACGTCAAAACTGCGGAGAGAGCGATCGCTGCGAATCTTTCTCGACACGTCGGTTCTTAGCCACAGATCTCTCGGTCAGCTTTCGGCCAAACTTGTGGACAGAGTAGTATCCGGAGACGAATTCCTAGTGTCAGCTCTGACTCACTTCGAAATATTGTGGGGTTACAGGAAGGCCGGACTTGCAACAGAAAGATACGAGGCGTTCCTTTCCAAGCTGGACATTGATGTAGCTCCGCTTCTCGAGGAGGACGCAGTCTTTGCGGCGAACAAGAAACCTGGCATGGAGAAGCTAGTTGACGCACTCATTGCCGCAACGGTTAGCCGCTACGATTCTTTGATCTGGACCAGAGACACGGATTATCTGCGATTTCTACCAAAGGAAAAAGTCATAATCATCCAACAAAGTTCACATTATCCATCAGAAGGCGCATTTTGAAGCTGACGCGATCCGAGGAGATCTTGAAAACACATCTCCCACTACGTTGAAGATCCCAAGCGTTGTCAATGGAACAAAGATCAACATCAGTCCACGAACGAACCGATAGACTTCAGGTTCACCTCTGTGAACGACTCGCCACGGTTCTTCAGCTGAACGACCAGCTTGCACGCTGTTCACTTAATCTGCCCTTCACCTTCGCGCCGCGAGTAGACGAGTTCGTATGCGAATATCGGATTCGTTATTGGTTTGATGATTCTGATCTCGCCGAGTATGAGAGTCAGAGTTTGAACGTCTGTGCGTTTCACTGCCCTGAACAAAGGGGCGAGCGTGGGATATGCCGACAAGTAGATGAGACCACCAAGGATCACTTTCGCGAGGCGAGCTCCACGCAGATCAGCCCACGCAACATGAGATGAGTCACGGAAATCCTTGTTTAGAGGAGCGTCTTGTTTCTGCCGTCACGGATCTTTGACGCAGATTACCTTGCTTTTACCCAGTGCGTAGAGATCCACTAGGTCTAGGATATTTCTGCCCAGTAGGATTTGAAAGGGAAGGGTCTTGGGGATTTCGGATGATGCCACGATTGCATCATAGCGACCTACGGGGAGTCCTATTGTGGCATTGAAAGTGTTCATTTTGACCATGCCAGCAGCAGTCGCGACTGTTTCTTCGGCGGCTGGCCGAAGGCCTGCTCCATCAACTATCTGCGGGCTCACAAGGGTAAGGCTAGCTCCGGTGTCCGGAGACGACGCGGCAACCATTTTCTTCGTTCCTATTATCGTGGCTGGAATGACTGGATAGGATTGTTGGTCGACTGTCACGTATTTCCAGCATTTCATCTCCGTCTGGGCTAGGAAGGCGTAGTGAACTGCTTTGATGGACTTGCCTTTACGGGCGACATGGATTGCGTCGTCGGGGAATTTGGTCAAGGCACCCGAGACAACATCGGCGACTGAGTCTCCGACCGCTGCAACTGCTCCACGAACGAGCGCGACGTATTTTCCTTCAGGAACCCAGCTTGGAATGTTCGTACTCGACTCTGCACGTGCAACTTCATGAATGGTCAGTTTCTCCGCCACTGCGCTCTTCACCATCTCGGTTTGGCTGGCGCCCGTTGCCTTTGCAATGCCCGCGAGTTTTCGCTTCATTTCTTCTGGGATTCTGAAATTGACTACGGCCATGGCTTCAACCTTCCGCGCGAATTTGATCGTCATTTCGGCTATATGTTTTGTGTATACAAAACGTGTAGCGGACCGGCGAACGCGACTGCGAACAAGTAGGCGACCGTGCCTCCGATCAGAACGAAGAGAAAACCTGAATCGATGATCCTAGTCAACCTTCAGTATTCGGCTCGACAAAGGCATCTAGTCGCACGATCTAGATACCAAGTTCTCTCGCCCTTCCTTATTGCGGCCGACCTTCCGCCCGCGCTGCTAGATCTCTGCTGAGAGGTCAGTGAAAGCAATGAGCCGACAAGTTAACAGAACCCCGGGCTAAGACTAGATATAGTGGCGGCCGCTATTGCATCTCGAGCAGATTTGGTTGCAAGTACACAGACTATCAGATTGCCCAAGGATGTTGTTGAAGAGATGTATCGAGCTTCGGTCAGATTCGCCGAACTTCTTGAGACGTTGGAAGTTCTATTGGACAAGAAGACAATGCGCAGAATCAAGGTTGGTGAACAACAGTACCGACGGATGCAGTACGTGGTCGCCAAGGGACCGCGGGAAATCCGCAAGGTCCTGTCAACTTGAGCTACACGGTAGTCTTTCTACGCGAATTCGTGAAACAGTTTCGTCGTCTTCCTGGAGACGTGAAGCTTAGGGTTAGGCGCCGCGTCACCGAGTTGAGTGAGAATCCATACCTGGGACTCAAGTTGGTTGGTGCACTTGCAGGTTATTGGAAGGACAGGGTCGGAAAATATCGCATCATCTACAAGGTCGACGAAGCCAGAAGAATAATCATTCTCTACGATGTTGATCTGAGGAAACGAATTTACGAGTAGAAGGGAGCATGGCGGGATGTAGGCCCCTGATCAAACCCGACCTGGGCTTAGTTCTTATGGTTCAGGGCATCTCCGTCGTCACTACATGCTTCGATGAACGCGAAAACCTTCAGCGGCTGATCCCGGCAATCCGCACCGTCCTCTCAGAGACTCCTCATGAAATCATAGTGGTCGACGATACCTCTCCGGATGGAACCATCAAAGTTGCTGAGCAGTTAGCCGACGTTGCCGTATCGAAGAAACGAGAAGGTCAGACCAGCGGTCTCGCAACAGGCATGCGCCTTGCCAAACACGGCACAGTAATAACAATTGACTCCGACCTCGAGAACGATCCCAAATGGATACCAAACCTAGCAAGCAAGCTCACAGAGTTCGACATAGTTGTCGCCTCCAGGCCTGGACTACCAAGAATCTCGGAAAGGCTCTTCTCGGATTTCTATTTCAAGAGGCTTGGCGTGCGCGACATACTCTCCAACTACCGCGCCTACCGAAAAGAGATCATCCCCCTCCTCACTCCTACGAAAGGTGAGACATTCGGTGCGGAATTCCTGATACGAGCAAAGCAACATGGTCTCCGAATAGGTGAGATCCTAGTGGACACCCCACGACGTCGCCGAAACCCCCGAATTGGAAACAAGGTGACCGCGAATCTTAGAATCTTCAGAGCACTGCTCCGCGCCCTATCGATTTGACTTGACCAAGGAAGAAACGATCAGGGGATGATGGAGAATTCCCTATTCCCTTCTCTCTTCGAGGAGCTATGGCTAGGTCTCTATGATTCGACGTTCGAGCATAATCAGCGGCCCATGCAGGCGGGAAGGAATTGCTGCCTTGAGCAGTTCAATGTCCTCTGAGTGTAGTGGTTTGAGAACCACGAGGCCGCCAAGGTACACCATGACGAAGACTCCTCCGTCGAACAGAAGCTTGCTGAGAGAGCTGATAGTAAGCCTGCTTAGGAGGTATGAATCAAAGCTGAAGAGAATTACAGCTATGACGACCGAGAGCGCCAGACATTTCACGAGTTGCTGCTTGTCTAGAGACGGCCACCACTCACCCTTCACGTAATGGTAGGTCAAAGGTACCGAGACCAGAATCATCCCCAAGCGAGCCAATGCAGACCCTGCCACGTTCAACGGAACCACCAAGATAGCGGTCAAGATGACCTCGGTTACAGCTGCGGCTATGGCGATCCTAAGAAGTAGTTGGGTTTTGGCAATCGATTGCAGCACGGTTCCCATCAGGCCTTGGTAGGCGCTGATGATCGCAGATGCGATGAGAATTGCAAAGGGAATCGTTGCAGCTAGGTACGTTTTCCCGTAAGCTACTGTGACCGCGGTGGGGGCGATGGCTGCGAGGCCAAAGCTTGCTGGAATGACGAGCACGTTCAAGGCCCGTTCTGCGATTCGCAAAGTGGTCCTGAAGCTCTGAGCCTCGGTACGACCATGCTTGGAGGATAGGGTCGGAAACACGCTGCTTGTGATGGAATTCGCAATCGGACTCAAGATGCCTGCACCGGATAACCCAAGATAGTAGACGCCTGTGTAGACGAGACTGCCCGTTAGTCCGTATAGGATTGTGATGTCGGCCCATTGCTGCACTAGGCCAACTAGCGAGCCGAATAAGATTGGATAACTGTAAACCAGCATTGTCACAGCTGGGATCTTCTCTTGAGTCTTCCTCAAATGGGGACGTGCGTAGGCAAAGGCGATCAGTAGGATTGAGGTGTTCCCGACTATCCAGCCAATGAAATAGCCTTCCAAACGTAGGGGCGATGCGGCGAGCAGGACACCGAAGACTCGGCTCGTGATTACGCCGACGATGTTCGCTGCAACCATTTGCCCAAAAAGATTCAAGCCCCACAGCACGGCAAGGAGAATCGTTCCAAAATTTGCAATTACAGCTGCGAATATTACGAGCACAAGAACTGCCGGGTTTAGCGCCGTCCCGAAGATGAGTTCGCTGATCTGTGGAGAGATCAAAGTAACTGTCAGGAACGCTGGGACTGAGAGTGCGGCAACGATCTTCAATGCTATCGACGCGACACCCATAACTTTTCCCTCGTTTCCCGACCCAGCGTATTGCGCGACGTATTTTGTAGTCGCTGTTCCAAGGGCGAACAGGGTGATGGTTGAGAATACGGAGTAGGTAGCGGTCAGTAAGGGAAGCTCGCCAATTTCGGAAGGGTTCAGGATTCGTGTGAGCGCGACGTAGCCTAGAAAGTAGACGACGTATTGGACCGCGCCCTGAAGGGCAATATAGAAAGTTCCTTTCGGGACGGCCCGGTTCGCTGAATCCAACCGCCTACTCCACTCAACTCGGTCATGCAAGTAGGGAGATTGCATAAGTGCTTTCGCAAATCCACAATAAGGCGAGCCTGACTATTCATTGTTCGAGCAAGGTTTTCACCATTAGAAAAATGCGAAGGATACAGCAAAGAATAACAAGAGAGTATATTTAGTGAGCTTTGTAGTCGCTGTGCAGTATATTGAAAAGTCTTAAAACCGAAACGTGTAGTACTCTTGGACACCTTTGTCAGCGGGGTCATCAACACGAGCAAAGATCAATCATTCGGTGCTGTCATCTTTATTGCTTGTGTATTTGGAATAATCCTGTACGCTTGGCTACTCTACATGTGGCCCATGATCACGCTCCAGGCGACTGGATTCATCGCGGTGACTGGTGTTCTCGCGATTGGAGCTTGGATAGGGTGGGTCATGGCTACGACGGCACCGCCAGCACCCCTAGAGAGCAGCTTTGAATATCCGCCGGCGGCTGGTTCAGTCACCAACGCTGCCCCGAAGGTAGGAACGGCCACAAAGGAGACAAACCGGGAGGCGTAGCCTGATATTTGGCCGTCGTCCTTGAACCTGCTCCTAGACTTGAAAGGTCTGAAACGCTAGAAGCCGTCGAGGCGACTACGCGACTTATTCCAAGTGTTTCAGTTATCATGCCAGCCTTCAATGAGGAAGGAAACATAGCTCAATGCGTTGGGAATGTGAGCGCAAGCCTAGAGAGAATGGGAAATCCCTTCGAGATTATCGTCATTGACGATGGAAGCACCGACAATACCCGCGCTGAAGCGTTGGGCGCTCGAAACAATCCGCACGTGAAGGTTGTCGGATACGGCCAGAATCGTGGAAAGGGATTCGCAATCAAGCACGGTGTCAAGTATGCTACCGGAGATGTGGTTGTTTTCAGGGATAGCGATGCGGACGTGATGCCTGGACTGGTCGGCCGGTATGTTAGCATGCTGCGTGATTGCGATATTGCGATTGCGTCGAAACGCCATCCGGACTCGCAGGTGAAGGCGCCGCTTTTGAGAAAGCTACTGAGCTACAGCTTCCACACTCTAGTCATGCTATTGACGGGTGTGCGTGTCTCTGATACCCAGAGCGGACTCAAGGCTTTCAGACGAGAAGCCCTGGAGAAGATTATGGGTTTGATATCGGTGAAACATTACGCGTATGATGTTGAGATTCTGACTGTGGCAAGATTGCTCAAAATGAGAATTGTGGAATTACCCGTCAACATTGAGCTGGGCGGCCTGTTCAGTGTCCGCAGCATAGTTAGAATGCTTGTGGACCTTGTGGGGATTACGTACAGGTTGCGGGTAATTCGCTGGTACCAAAGGAACCTGCATAATTCAAGAGCGAACTACAAGCCTATTGTCAAGTGGTAGGAAGTTCATCTAGTTCTTGAGCTTCATAATCTCCAATCAAGTAATACACCGACTGTGGGAAGACTCACGCAGGCTGGGCATCCTCACCCAGCTGTACCGCGAGCACATTGAGGACTGGAGACTCGGGCGTTCGCGAAGCAGCGGGCAGATTCAGAAATGCCAAACTGATGCGGCTACTAGAGTCGATCTCTGCTTGGCTTCGAGACTACACGACAAGTGTACCTGGCATATTGTTCAGGGTTGAATTCACTTTGCCAGGTTGGCAAGTTTCAAGTAGAATATTGGCGTTGCGCCGGACTGAGCGGTGAACTTCTGAAGTTCTATCTGGGCCTTCAGAACGGGGGTTGCTCATTGAACTCTATGCGTAGTTACTTTCACTGAGCTCGGTTTGCGCGAGTATTCCCCCGCCAAGAAGATTTCGATGGCATCAACGTTGTATTGACTTCAATTATTCGCGCAAGTTCATGGCACTGATTCTCGGCGTCAGTATGACGTGTGGCTTATGAGTCGTGAACTATATGCCCATCACACTTTTCGACTACACTACGACTTGGTCAGGCTGCAATTAGTATTGACTTGAGATGACCACGAAGGGAATGCCAAGAGTCCACCCGATTAAGCACATTCTATCCATGGATTGAAGGTCTCCAGTTCATCTTTACTTTTCTACCTCCACTATGAATCGTGGTCTCCAACCAGTGATCCGATCAACGCGCAATAGTATTGAAGGAATTTGAGAAATGGGATGCCTATCATTACTGTGGGTTTCTCGACCAGCAAATTCCTGTGGGTGATCCACTGTGAACGCACAGGGTAGAACTTACTTCTGCCTATCTGCCCGTGCTTCGACAGGAACTTGCTCATTGACTTCCCGTATCTATACTTCTTCATAACGATTGATCTGAGGGCGCCCGATTCGTGATGATAGATCAAGCTGCGTGCAAATCCGATTTTGTATCCGCGATGGATTAGTCTAAGAGCAAAGTCGTAGTCCTCGCCTGCAGTTAATTTCTCATCGTATCCGCCTACTTCATCGAAGATCCTACGCGAGAAGAATCTCGGCGACCAGATTATCGCATCACCCCAGTATGTGCGATTTTCGAGTTTTCTGCACGCACTCCAGAAACCTTCTCCGACGAAGTCTTGATTGATGGAAACCGCATCAAAACCTGCTTCGCAGAGTTCAACGCATTCACTCACTAGTCCCGAAGACAACTCAAAATCACTGTCTAAACATAGCACATACTCACCACTGCTTTGAGCAAGGCCGAAGTTGCGGGCCGCCGACATCCCCAGCTTTGCAGAGAAAACTCGCGCGCCATATATCTCGGATATCTTTGCGGAGGCATCCGTCGAGAAGTTATCTGGTACAATGAGTTCAATTGATTGGAAGCTCTGTCGCTTGATTGAGTCGAGACAGCGTCGTATAGTACACGCGCTATTGTACGTCGGTACAATGACGGAGACCTTCGGAGACTCCACTTTCACATCACAATGACAGACTGATCTGGTAAGTTAGCTCTATATAGAACGTTGAGATTGGACTTTTGAAAGTTCTGATTTCTGAGATGAAACGTACTTGGAAAGGGGTCCACCATCTATCTCCGTGCTTTGTTTTAGCAAGGACAGACCGCTTCAGTTGGAAGCTTATCTCAATTCCCTTTTTCGTATGTGCGTGGAACCGCTGTCAGTTACCGTGCTATACACTTGCGGGGGTCGTTTTGCCGCAGCTTACAATAGGCTGGGCTCGTTCTTTCCCGAAGTCGACTTCGTCAGAGAAAGCGACTTCAAGGGACAAGTTCTAGACTATTTGGGGCAGGTCAGAACCCCTCTTTTCATGTTCGGGTGTGACGATGTCGTTTTCAGGCGGACCTGGGAACCCAGACAGATCTGGAGGGCATTTCAGGACCTACCGGGGCTGATTGGCTTTTCCTTGCGACTCGGCAGGGAGATTACGTTTTGCGGCACTATGGGTCGCGGTATGTCGAATCCTCGCTTCCAGAGAAGAGATCCCTTTCTTGTTTGGGATTGGTGCGCCAGTGAACTCGACTGGGGATATCCTTGGGAACTCGATTGCACTGTGTATTCGACTCAGTTTGTGAGAGATATGTTGACGGCCATCCGAACACTGGATTGGGCACATCCTAACAAGCTCGAAGGTGTTGTTGCATATCTCATACGCCCAATGAAGGCTTTGTACTGGGCAGCCTGCCATCCCCGAACCGGTGCGAACTTCATCACTGGAGCTGCAAGAGAGATCTTCACGCGTGGGCACAAACCCAATGCCGTGCACCTCAATTCACGAGGGGGTCTCACTGACCTTATTCGAAGGATGGCAACTCTAAGATCGCTCCGCTTGATGGCTTCCTATCCACTAGCGAGAGCGAGCGTCATAACGATCAACAGAGTGCAGAGCGTCGCACCGAATCGGATCTGCGAAGACGCTATGACGACGGACGTGCTATTGGAGATGTGGAATAGAGGAATAATATTGGATACTAATCGATACTTAGACCGCGCTTATCGCAGCGTCCATATCGCTGATGCAAGTTTTGTGCCTAGGTCAACCCATACAGATACGCATCCCAAATGGCCTTGAGCAAAGGCACTCAGGCATCGAGACCTTGCGGAATCGAATTCTGCTTTCATTCTGCAACAGACACATGCGTAGTGATAATCCTTCGCCTCTCTCGTGTCAGATTCAGTTTCTTGGCAGCTTCCAATAGAGCGATTGCGACAAGACCGACGATCGCGGACTCGAATTAGGAGTGGGCGTCCGACGACGGGATTAGGGCCAGAACTAACATCAATCGTATCCGTGTGAGTGTCACCCGTGTAGTGAGTATTCGGGAAGAAAAATCCCGGCAGATGTTCCAGCACCCGGTCTCCGCTGCGCGCTGACCATCCGTCGCTAAGGGTCTCCGTAAGTACGATGAAACGCCTGCTACCTATGGGTTCTGCGGACAAATGATCCGACGACCGACGAATGATGCTGAGCTGATGATCTCAGACTCTGAAGAGTTAGGCATCATCAATCCGTACATGTCCAGTTCGGCAGACGAAGGACCTGAGTTGTGCAGACCAAATGTGTAAGAGGCAGCCTTGAGAAATATGCCTTCGCTTACGCTCCACTCCCAGTCTGTGTCCGATTTTTCTACTTGGTCCAATGACATGTTTGTAACCGCTCCTATATGGTCTGCAATTTCTGCTTGGAAGGTTGTACTTGCAGTCAGAGAGTGAGCGAATAGATAGTAGTTCCCAGTGTTCGGGATAATCGGTTCGTACTCCAACGTCCTCTTTGATGGCGTCTGTACGGCCTTTTTTTCCTTGGGTTCAAGCGGAACAGACAGATGTTTGACATCAGGAGTTCCTGCATAGGTATTAGCGCTATGGAGCAGCGCGATCGACCCATTGTAGTTCTGAAGTAGATCTCCTAGATTCTATTCGAGAAGAGTGTTTGACAAAATCGGAGGGTCTGTCAAGCCTTCATCGGTTTCTCCAACTTGTCAAAGACCGTCGGTTCGGGTCATGCTTAAAGGCTTTGTCAAGACCTAGAGACACGGTTAGGGCTGTCAAAAGTCGGGACATGGGGGCGTGGTGGATGTCACGCTCTCTTTCTTGTTATGGTTTCTTGCTATTCTTCGTCTCATGCGTCCTTCTTGCGCCAACGCTCGCAGTGCTAGTTTATGCACTGACCTCTGACGTCTTCCTGCAAAATAGTATGATGTCCCAAGCTACCCGAGTCGAGAGTAGTTTGTTTAGTTGTTTCCATAACCAGAATACTGGATGATTATCATCCAATAGTAACAAGACTTTCTCTGGGAAGGTGATGCGTAGTCTAATGGCCGCGATTTCTGCTTGTATATCAGAGTTCTCGGGTTGGAGTGTGGAGCTTCGTTGCTGCGTGTTACTAAATTGTTGTTGCTCTCGCTCCTTCGCGATCGACTCTTGTAGTTGTCGTAGTTGTTCGGAGAGTCGTGAAGCTGGAATGAACGGGATTGTGCTACCTGTCCGTCGCAAGACGTAGAAACCACAATCCTTCACCAGCCTTGAAAGTTCATGCTTTGTAAATTCTTGGAAGTGACCCTCTGTTTTGCGCAGGCAAGTTATTCTACGGTTTGGCGTCTGCAAAGCAAGCTTTCCCTCACTCTCAAGGACTCTATGTACCTCCAGCAAGGCTTTCATCGGTGACTTTACGTGCTCAATTGTCTCCGTCATAGCCACACCGTTGAACACTCTATCGCGAAAAGGGAGATTATGCGCGTCAGCAACGAGCAAATCTTTTCCGAATCTCTTCGCAATACTCAGAGCGCTCGTGTCTAAATCCACACCAACCACAGGCACCTTGAAAAGCACTAGCTCTCGACCCCAACCACAACCCACGTTTAGCACGTGAGAACAATCGGCGAGAAAGGACTTTGTAAACTCGCCTTTAAGTGCAAAACTGAAACTTCTTGCTGAAGTAGCCTTTGTTAGATCTCTACAGTAGAGAGATACCAATGCATTCGCCAACGGCTCTTGCATCTTGCGCGGAAGCTCTTCCACTTCCATGCCAACCTCAGCTTGTTTCCTAGCGCGCTTTTCGCTGTCTCCTTATTCTCGCAGTCTGCCCCAGACCTATGACGGAGTGCGTCTCCAATGAATCATCCCCGCAGGGTCAATTTGTTTGCATATTTCCTCAACAGTCTTTACCGTGTGATAGGCCATGTTGGGAGTCACGAGTGGCGGGTCTCCCGTTCCTACGGAGTGCACCAATGAACTGTAGGCCTCTTGCAAAGAACCGTCCCCCCTCCCTAGGAGAACGTATTCCAAGGAGTTACGTATGGTGTAGAGGAATAGTTCCCGCGAAACGTGAAGGCAGTCAAATGCAGCATCCGTCTTCTTGAGTGTTCTCTGCCCCAGTGCAATGAGAGTTTGGTTTGTCAGGTCAATCTTCAAAATCCTCTCTGTGCCAAAGATGTCAACAAGATATGCAGGTCTTGGCGAGTTGAATGAGGCATAGATCTCGCCTGGTCCTGCCTCACCACGCAGCGTGACATGCAGCTCGTCATGAGCCATCCAATCGTAACTACCTCTCTTTTCAGCTATGACGTTAGCCACCGTTAGATTGTTGCCCAGAATCGACTGTAACAAATAAACAGGGTGAGCAAGCATCTCACCGAATCTCCCTCCGAAATTTTTGTGACACCAATGGTTTCTATCCGAAGTCATGGGGTCATCTTTTGGATTAAGGAATTCGACTCTCATTCCTAATACGTCGCCTATGCCGCCGCTTCGCACCAGAGATAACGCTTTCAGCATCGTCTTGCTAAACAACCCATTATAGTTGACAGTGAGCTTAGCAGAACTATTTTCCAAGTGCTTCAAAATCAACTCGGCTTCACTTGCAAGCAGAGTGAGAGGTTTTTCGACGAGCAAGCTAATCCCGCGGTCAACTGCTCCAATCGCAAGTTGTACATGAGTTTGGGGAGGAGTCAGGATTGAGATCAAGTCTAGTTTCTCTCTTTCCAGCATTTCATCAAAGTTCGTGTAGGTATGGGGCAGATTCCATTCGTCCGATGCTATGGCAAGTGCTCTTTTGTCTACGTCACACAACGCGACAAGATTGAAAGCGTTCATGGCTTTCAAAACTCTCACGTGCTGTTTCGCTTGGGCTCCGCATCCTACTATGGCAATGTTCATCTGGTCTTGTCTCATTCAAGATACCCATCGACTTTCCAAGAGCACTCTGTTATAAACTGATGTTGACCGGAACCGTAATTGTTGACGACCGTTTGTGGCTCAGTCACATACTTTGCCTTTTGCTAGACATCTCAGCGCTGACCTTGTGGTTGATAGTCGTAGGAAATCGCTCCCAAACTCTTAAGAACGAAGCAATTCCAGTATAACATTTGCAGAGCAGTAGACTTCAATATGGTGGCGGGCTATAAGAATATTAGAAATCTGCTAGTTGCGGGCGATCGTCCGAATTTTGGTTTTCTGCTCAACATCTTTCGACTATTGTTCTAAGGGACATGCTTTCGTGGCAGTCGGGATAAGCCTAGCCGATTGGATTGGAAGGGTAATAGCAACGGCGCTGGCAGCCTCGAAGCCCAGCCACCTGCGACTAGAGCCGAATGAATTGAAGGAGTAGGAGCGTACACGAGCTTATTGAGCCTGTTGGACAGGCTTTTCGAGCCGAAACCCCTGTGGGCCTAATTCCGGGAGTCTCGAACGTAATGCCTGCCTAGGGCAACCATCACGAATGCGTATTCTAAACGACATTGAATTGGGACAGCATCGAGACCCTGCAACGCGTAATTTCTTCTTTCACAATACAACGTGCACGGTGGTCCTTCGCACATTTCGTGTCAGATTCCACTTCTTGACAGCATCCAATAGAACGATTGCGACAAGGCCGGCGATTGCTACTTCGCGAACCAGGATAAGAGGTCCTACAAGGGCATCAGGGCGGAAACTAACATCAATCGTATTTGTGTGAACGTCGCCCGTATAGAAAGCATTCAGGAAGAAAAATCCAGGGAGATGCTCAAGCACGCGGTCACCGCTGCGCGCTGACCAACCTTCGTTAAATGTCTCTGTAAGTAGGATGAAACTTTTGCTGTCTATGGGATATGCAGACAGATGATCCGAGGTTTGGCGAATGATGCTGACCTGATTCATTCCAGAGTCAAGAGGTTTGAGCATCACCAATCCGTACATGTCCAATATGGTGGATGACGGACCTAAGTTGTGCAGACGAAGCGTGTAAGATCCGGCCTTTAGGTATGTGCTCCCACTCACGCTCCATTCCCAGGTTGTGTCTGATTTCTCCACTTCTCTCAACGACACATTTGTAAGAGTCCCGAAATTGTCTGCGACTTCTGCCTGGAGGGTTGTACTTGCTACAAGAGAGTGCGCATATAGATAGTAGTTTCCGCTCTTGGGAATGATCAATTTGTAATCTAGAGTCGTTTTTGGCCAAATCTGCACGGCGGTATCTGTAAGTTCAAGCGGAAGAGATAGAAAGGAAGCGTTTGTGGTGTCTGTCGTAGTAGCGCCATAGAGCAGCACGATCGACCCATTGTAGTTCTCAAGTAGATCTCCAACTCTCAGTAGAGAGGTCTGCCATTCTGCTTCCGGTATGAACGCCAAGTAGTCTCCCAAGAGCCTGCCTTCGCCTGCTTTAGAGATAGTCACCGTGTGATTTCCAGCTGAGAGGTTCCACTTCCCAAGGTCGATGGCGGAAAATCTGCCATTCGGAATCGACCGGGTAATCAAGTTTCCATCGATCTCGATCCTAACCTGAAGCGGTTGCGCCTCGGCTTCTAAAGGCATCAAGCGTACAACTAATCTGTACTCTCCTGAATGGCCTACTTTCGTTGGCAGTTCCAAGGCGGACGCGGAGTCAGTTGCGACCGCATAAGTGGAAAAGACAAGCTGCCCGTAAGCCGTATGTTGGACCTGGCTCCCGTACTGAAATGCAATAAACCTCCTATAGAGCTCCCAATCATTTGCATAGTGAATGGGTATCGTTGAGAAGTACGGGTAGATTTCGTATGAGTCGGAGAACTCGGGTTTCACATGTTGCCAGAGCTCGATCCTATTTGTCTGATTCGCTAGCATTACTGCCAGATCCATAACGTCCGTGTTATGAAGCAAGAGAGCCGAGTAACGCTGTAGGTCATCTGGCTCCAGCGAAGTCAAATCAGAGAAGATTGGGACCAGTGCGCTACCGTTAAACCTTGGGATGCCAAGATACGCGTAAGCATCCGGGCCTCCAACAACGTAGAGGCCCTGACTCTCAGAAAGCTTCGGCCTGGGATCTTGAATCTCAAACAGGTACAGGTTCGAATCCTTAATGGATGCGGTATGATATCCGTGGACATCCTGCGTCGCACCTTTCACGACTAGGTTAACCTGCGAAACCTGTTTGGATGACGATACGTAGATTCGACTCTGGACAGCCTCAGGAACTGCTTTAGCGGTAATTGTGCTTTCGCTTAAAGAGCCGTCCTTGTATCTGATCTGTACCGACAGAATTGTTTGAGGATCAGAGATTGTGCCCTTCAAAACCAGGCAAGCTGAGGGGGAGAGAGATAAGCCAGGTAAGCCAATTTGGATGAACGCTTGTCCTGAATAGTTAGGGTCGAAGAATGCGCTCAGTCTTGCTTCATGCCGTGTCGGTGAGCCGTAGAATTCAATGACGGGAGTGGCCCCATAAGACAGTATAGGATTCAGGCGGACTAGGCTCAAATCCCTTACGTCGATCTCAACTGGGCCCACGTAGCCCTCGAATCTGCTGGACAGTGCTAGTACTATCCTTGTAAGATTCCACGTCAAACTTTTCGGCAAAGGTATGAGGTACGTCACGAACTCTGAGTTGTAGGATCCGGACACAGTTTCCTGACCGCTCAATGTTTCGTCTGCTACTGTCAGATTCTTTGAGTCACCTAACAGGACTTCAAGCTGCGACGCATACCCCACGACTCTGAAGGTTATGCGAATCAAATCCTCGTGCGTAATGTCTATTGGTTCCTCCAGGTATCGGACGAAGTGTGTGTTTCCTGCACCATTTGCTTCAGCAGAAAATTCGATCATTCCATTATCAAGCGTTATTAGAGGTTTCGCGTAGGACTCGTTGCTGGCAACAAACCAATTTGCGCCCAGCAAGTCTGTAGCGTTCCTGATCAATACGTTTTCTGGGTCGAGGCCAATACATTCATCGTGGGTGTACGAGTACAACTCACGCATGGATACTTGGTTCGACTGGTAGAGCGAGCTGTAGAAGTCGTTGGGGCCTCCGTATGGGCTAAAAGCGGTACTGGGTGAGTAGAGGACATACTTGTATCCAAGCTCCCCGAGAAGATCGGCGAAGTAGGGTTTGTCTCCGTACCTCTGTGCGAGATCATACCAGTTCCAATAACTGGCCGTTCCATAGCTGTAGAAATTGCCTGAACCCAAAGGGCTTGCGGCATCGAATACGCGGTAGGTATCGTCAGCATGGGTGAAGAACTGTTGTGATGTCATTATGTCTAGAGGGGCGTTTCTCCCTTCGAACGTGCTCCAAGTTTGAGTGACTGGCGAGATCGAGTAGGCCAACGTGATCGCCAACATGAGGGCGGCAAGCACGTATCTTTTCCAGACACGTTTCGTTCGGAGTGACTCAGGCCAGATTCGGATGGATATTAGGTCTCTTCCTGATATGAGGTCCGAAACGCCGAATCCAATAACCACAGAGAGGCTGAGTGAGGCCCCGATCAGAAATCGCGTCGGCTCGCTCACTAGATCAAAGTAAGGAAGACGAAGCTCGCTTAAGACTGACCAGGCTCCATACTTTGTTCCGGTGCTAACCACTATCAAGAAAATAGCGAGAAGTGCATAGAAGCTCTTGACCTTGCCAGGACGGATAAGCACAAGAAATGCTGCAAACATAATGGCAGGAAGCATCGACCAAAATTCGTAAGCTGGAGTCAATCGAAAACCATTGTAGCTCGATAACCAAGCCAGGGCTTCTTTGTCCAACAATTGGAGGGCTTCAACGAAAGTGTTTGAGTAGTAATTCAAATTCGTTGGATTCGAATAGTGCACGTATCGCATGGCTGAGTCGAAGGGAGCGGGATAAGCTCTCGAAACAAGTAGAAGGTACATATCTGGCGCGGCAATAACAATTGTCAGAATGAGCAAACCTATTGCAACATAGACGCGGCGTACCATCCAGATTCGATTCTTTCCCTGGACGGGTAGGATCCTGAAGACTACCAAAGCAACGTAAACAAGGCCAAGCAGATACCCATTTTGAGGAAACGTACCAAGACAGAACGCCAGTACAACAGAGGCGAGAAGTAAGTTCGCAACAGTGGGACGATCAAATGTGCGTTCAATGGAAAGCAGCCCAAGCGGCAGGACGCTCCATCCCCACATAGGTGGGTTATATGTCACCGCCGCCATAAGAAAAGGAGAGAATCCGTAGAGAACTCCACCAACGGCACTTGCCACTTCGCTGTGAGTGTACCATCTCACCAGCAGGTATGCAGAGATCACAGCAATCCAAACCACAAGAACCTGTTCAACCTTTGCCGAAATTTCCACCGAGCCCGTTACTTGGTACAGCAAAGCATCTACCAGAGGCATGTTAAGGAGGAAAGAAAAAGGCGCCGAATCTACAGAATTCCAAGCCGGCAACAGGTTTCCAGCACGAACTTGCATGATGAGGAAACGTGCCTCCAGGCCGACCGATGACAAGTCAAGATAGAAGTAGTACGCCCACTCCTTCGAAATTATGTAGGGCAACCCGAAGGCAAGAACTAATGTGGTTAAGCCTACAAGGGTGAAGATCCACGGTCTGTTTACTGTTCTTCGATGAGGCACGACCATCACTCGTCACCCGCTGCTATCCATGCAGAAGTATGTGGACAAGTTGCTTCCCGAACTTTTCGATGTCAAATTCCTTGGCTCGCATCATTGCAGCAGCCCCCATCTTCTCGTAAAGTTCGGTGTCATCTAATATCATATCAATTGTTTCTGCAATTTCTTCGGCAGAATCGAAGCCGTATCCGTATCTTCCTTGCTCCAATATCTCCCTCCACGGTACAAAAGAACGAGAGACTATTGGCACGCAGCCAGCTGACATTTGCTCGAGCACTGCGAGACTCAGGTACTCAACGCCGGCTGACACACAGACTTTTGACCGCGAAACGATGTTGCGAAGCTCGGAATCAGATACGTTCAAGTGAAAGCTCACCCTATCTTCGACACCCAGTGCGCGAGCCCTACTCTTGAGACTTTCCAAATAGGCACGCATGTTGGGAAGAACATTTCCTACTATTGCAAGTCTAGGCTTGGTTCGCGCCAGTGCAACTCCGTCAATGACAACCTCGAAGTTCTTTCTCGGAATTAATATTCCTACAGCCGTCACTAGATTCTCCTTAGCTCCAGGAGCGAATCGTCTGGTGTCGACCGGTGAGAAGAGAACGTGAACCTTCCTCCTCAGCGTTTTTTCGAAGAAGTCCGCGCCCGCCTTCGAGTTTGCAATTAGAATATCGTAGTCAAACTCCGAGATTGCATCTTGAATCATGCCAAAGAGAATATGGTACATTCCGAGATGTGCGGGAGTGTTGAAGGTCGCATGTGCTCGGCCCGGTCGCGAAAGCTGAGTCGGTTCACTGAAATAGACCGCAGTAACAGGTCTATTTCGCGATTTCTTCACCCTGTATGGAACGCCGTCACAGAACAGAAAGTCAGGACGTTCGTCTCGAACAGCTCGTTGGACCGCCGCCCATACGAAGAATGGAGCAAATGACGGATACGCCTTCACAAATGCTGGTAGTACACCATATCTAGGAGTGTTAGTGGGAATGTGTATCCCAAAATTACGTGAAAAGTGCTCCACGATATCCAGTGTGCAGTTAGTTGCAAAGGAGATGCGGAAGCCGTACTTCAAGAGCCTATCTGCAACAATGGCCTCAGTGTGATCTGGACCTTGAGCACGCCCTAAGGCACTCGCTATACAGACTTTCAGAGAACCAGGCAAGAAGAGTCTCTCACGGATCCTGAGCCTTGAGTTCTTGAATTAGGGAATTTGCGGTATCCCTGACCGCCTGCCCGCTAGTCCTAATTGGACGCCAGCCATGGCCTGTCAGTCGCGTGATGTCTAGCGACATATTCTTCATATCTCCCAACCATCCTCGGCCGTCATTAGTAGCAGGCTTAGCAACGAACCTACAACCAGCAATTCCCATCTGCCTACATACAATTTCCGCCACAGTCTTGACAGTTATCCAGTCAGTGTTCCCGACGTTGAAAACAAGATCCTTCGAGTCGTTCAATAGCTGCGTCACTGTAGTTATCGCTCTTACTGCGTCATCAACATGAACATAGCTTCTTGTTTGCTCACCATCGCCCAAGATTTCCAAGACTCCTGCACTCGCCTGAAGTTTCTTGATGAAGTCAAAGATCAAGCCGTGTCTTGATCTCGGACCAATCACGTTCGCAAATCGTAGCGACGCTACTCTGAAGCCGTATAGCTTGCCATAAGTGAACAACAAGTCCTCGCAAGCAAGCTTACTTGCTCCGTAAACACTCACCGGCCTAGCTGGACCATAATCTTCAGATACAGGCAGCTCAGTCACATCGCCATACACAGCTGCTGTCGAAGCAAAGACAAACAACCCTCCAAAATCATTCAGTCTCAACGCCTCGACCAAATTGAATGTTGCTACTATGTTTTCTCGCAGATGAGTCTCCGGACTTACCGTGCTCATTCGAACGTCTGGGTCGGCGGCGAAATGGTAAACTATCTGCACATCTCTCGTCACATCCAACAAGGGACTCCTCTCGGTGAGATCTAACTTCCGAAACACGAGTTGTTGAGGTGGGGCATGTGGGACGTTTTTGAGTCTCCCAGTGCTGAGATTGTCAATCACGAGCGTCTTGTACCCACCCCTTAATAGTTCATCTACTAGGTGACTTCCTATGAAACCGGCACCGCCGGTTACTAGGACTCGCCTGCTATTGTTGTGCAATACCTGTTCAACCTATCAGAAGTACTGCTCTGCTCGCTTGCCTAAAATATTTTGCACATTTGGGACGGCTGCGTGTGTTCTTTACGAAGGATGGTGACATTCCTTGAAGCACTCAGCCTTCGCCAGAGCCCAAATTGTTTAAGCCTGAGTCTTGTGCGGGGATGTAACGATAAGACTGTTGGGACCGTGCTTTTCAAGAATGACTGGACGAACTCTGTCAGAATGCGTTTGGAGTCTACATTCTCCTGTCGATGAATTGTCGCCAAGATGAACGCATCTTATTCGACAGGGAGAGTCTGTTGTTCAACCCTACGCCAGTAGCTATCTAAAGCATCAATGACCGTGTTTCCAACAGCGTGAATTGAGCCTTGCACCATCTCTCTGCGCAAGGTCTGGAGATTGAACGGCGTTGGAGCGAATGGCAGATCTGAGACATGGTCTGTTATTCTTCGGTTATGCTCTTCAGGCATCAGCAGATCATAGCAACGTAGCCCGGCCTCGATGTATGCAAGTTTGCATTTCATTTTGTTAGCGAGGTGATATCGACCTTATGGGCGTAAGTAGAATTGAGTTAACGGTTCCAGATGCGATAGGCCAACCAGAAATGAACAGAAGTAGATGCGAATATGGGCTACTTGGTTGGTCATCCGATATTTTCGGAAGAATTAGGCAGGTAGCAACCACACATACGGGCGACCTATGCCTCTTCCCGGTATACGGCGATGCTGTCTAGGCGACGAACATAGGAGCTGAATTCGATAGTCAGAACTCGCCATTCTCTCGAAACCAGATCGGAAGCCCCTCAGCAAGAAAGAGGAAGACCAGTGAGTTTACAAAATGCCCTTGACTCCCGCAATCTTGTTTGCGCGAATTGAAATTCTGAAAGCAACTTGCAGGTCAAGCCACACACAAAGCTAGCATCATCATTCCGGGACCAGTCGTCATGTGGTTGGTTCACTCGTTCGTGTCGTCCTATACCATTCTATCGTCTTTGTCAAACCTTCTCGTAGACTTGTCTTGGCCTGAAAGCCGAATTCCCTTTTGGCTCTTGAAGTATCCAAGCGCCGCCTAGGTTGCCCGTCCGGTTTACTTGTATCCCAGGCTATCGCTCCGTCGAATCCCGTTAACTCAGTAATCAAATTCACCAACTCGTCAATTCTTATCTCATGCCCAGTGCCAAGATTTACTGGATCAGGCTTGTTGTATCGTTCCGCCGCCAGAAGAATTCCTTCTGCTGCATCTTCCACGTACAGGAATTCCCTTGACACCTTTCCAGTCCCCCAGATCACGACTTCTTTCCTGCCCTGTATAGCCGCTTCCACGAACTTTCTTATGAGAGCAGGAATCACGTGAGATGACTTCAAGTCGAAATTGTCTGCGGGACCGTACAGGTTCACCGGTAGAAGGTAGATTGTATTCATGCCATACTGCTGCCTGTAAGCCTGAGCCATAACCAACAAGGCTTTCTTAGCGACGCCGTACGGGGCATTAGTCTCCTCTGGGTAGCCGTTCCACAACTCGTCTTCCCTAAAGGGTACAGAGGCAAACTTCGGATAAGCACAAACGGTCCCGACTTGAACGAACTTTTCAGCATTCGCAAGCCTTGCTGCTTCCATGAGATTGACTCCCATCATGATGTTATCATAGAATAGCTGCCCAGGGAATTCCCGATTGAAGCCAATGCCCCCTACTCTAGCTGCCAAGTGGATGACGAGGTCGGCCTCTTTCACGACCTTCCGGGCATCCTCGAATCTCCGCAGGTCAACATCTCTGCTTCGAGGAATGATAATCTGGCTCTGAGGGACATGCGCCTCTTCCATCAGTAGGTGCGTCAGGTGAGAGCCTAGGAAACCCGCTCCACCTGTTACTAGAATTATCTTGTCTTTCCAGAACTCTGCTTTAGTCAGTTTTCCACCATCTCGAAGGGAATTTCTTCATGAAAATCTCGGTGCCTTCTCCGATGGGTTGCAGGCCTATTTTCTGTAAATCCGAGTCTACCATTATCATGACAAGTTCTTTAAACTTGATTTTCGGCTCCCAACCCAACTTGGCTTTTGCCTTACTTGAGTCCGCGACCAACTCGGTCACCTCGGTTGGTCTGAAGTATCTTGGATCGATTACCAGATGTTTCTCGAAATTCAAGTCGGCATAGGCAAATGCTTGTTCAAGGAACTCACGCACTGAATGCGCCTCTCCTGTACCAATGACGAATTCTTCGAGGTTCTCCTGCTGAAGCATCTTCCACATTGCCTCAACATACTCGGGCGCAAAGCCCCAGTCTCTTTTGGGTTCGAGGTTACCCAGATAGAGCTTGTCTTGCTTCTTTGCGATGATATTCGCGAGGGCCATGGTTATTTTTCTAGTTACGAAAATCTCTCCACGTCTAGGAGACTCGTGGTTGAACAAGATTCCACTGCAAGAGAACAAGTCGTAACCCTCTCGATAGTTTATCGTCATCCAGTGAGCGTACGCCTTGGCACAAGCGTACGGGCTTCTCGGAACTAATGGTGTTTTCTCGTTTTGTGGAGGAGGGCTCGCACCGAACATTTCGCTACTCGATGCTTGGTAGAACTTGGTTCCGTAGTTGCTTCTGCGTACCATTTCAAGAATTCTTATCGTTGACAGAGCGGAAGTGTTGCCTGTATATTCTGGTATGTCAAAGCTAACTCGCACGTGACTCTGCGCTCCTAGGTGATAGATTTCGTCAGGCTTCACGTTATAGACGATGTTCGATAGCTGTTCAGAATCGGCTAGGTCACCGTAGTGTAAGTGCAAGCGAACTCCGGGGACATGTGGGTCCTTGTAAATGTGGTTTATCCTGGAAGTGTTGAAGGTGCTTGCTCTTCTAATTATGCCGTGAACTTCATACCCTTTCGATAGCAAGAACTCCGCTAAGTAGGAACCATCCTGACCAGTTATCCCAGTTATGAGGGCGGTCGGCAACATGTCATCCCTTGCCCCAACTTGGTTGCCTGAGAGGAATAAATCTCTGTGCATATTGCACTAAGACAGTTCCTATTGAATCAGCAAGTCGAATCCAGTGATAACCGGGTAGTCTACAGGGAAATAAGCACTTCTTGAGTGAAGGCGCGAACAACACTGCCAGCAACAGTCATAACTAGCTGTGCGAAGTCACAAAAGCCAGATCAAACACAGTAGTGCCCGGAAGAATTGACTCAGATTATTCGCAAAGCCGTCATTCCCGCCGCAAAGGAAGAAGCAAAGAGAATATTCCGCGACCGAATTCAGTACGCTAGCAGCGCAACGGGGTGTGTCAAAGGTGCTGAGCTCGCTATCGTGGTTACGGAATGGGATGAGTTCAAACAGCTGACCGGCAAGGATTTCGTAGCCTTGATGAAGATACCTCTCGTCTATGATGGGAGGAGAATCTTTGACCCGAATGAAATGAAACAGGCAGGCGTGAGCTACTATGCGATAGGCTTAGGAGAAACCTAAGCTGCAATAGAATCCAGCTCAGGTGTAACTCAGTGAACCAGACAATTCGAGCAAGGAATCAGATTACGCGAAAGGAGTTTTTCTCTCCTGAGATCACTTGCACCGCGTGTAGCAAGAACTGATTAATCCGAAGTGGTGTTGATGCTATGGCGAGGGATGTAATCCGCCTAACTTTACGGCATTAAGGCTTGAAGAATCGGATGCCCTCAGCTCAGCATCATACTTGTCTGCGCCTGCGAGGCTCGCGAGCCAGTAGACACGCCGAAATGACCAGTGCCCCCAAGGTCACAGTTAGTGCGGTGCCGAACTCTGGCACTGGCATGTTATTGCGTTCCAGTTGGAACGTGACACCCGATGTGGCTTGGCCTGCGCTGATGTTCACTGAGCTGCTGACCGAGTTGTAGCCTGGCACTGCGATGGTGAAAGCGTAGCTGCCGGGGTCGAGGTACATGTCGTAGAAGCCATCCCACGAGTACGACGTGAACGTGGCGCCAGCCCCCTGTGCTCCCACAGCCGTCACGGCGCCCCATGAGACAGTTCTGAGATCGTTGCTGAAGGTAAACCCGTACAGGTTACCGCTGATGTACCCACGCTTATCGAGCTCGAAGATTCCTGACGCTTCCGCACCAAGGTGTGCGTTCGGTATTGCCCACACCGAACGTTGGGCATACGGCCCCATGCCATTCCAACTCACCTGGTCGCCGACGTAGCCGAAGGGTCCCTTCGGGCTGTTCGGTATTGTGTAAAAGCTCTCTCCTTCCAGTAATCCTTCGACTGGCGGATACCAGTTCGATGCTCTCGCAGAACTGTCGGGGTTGAACGTTGGGTTCGGGTACTCGTTCCACGTATCCACCTCCACCGTCCAACCGCCCTCATAGCTGTGCGCTAAGGTGGTTGAGAAGCCGTCGATGCCCGATGTTTGAAAATACCGGTTGGGAACGGTAGAAAGTGGCGGTGTACCCTTGAGGGGGTCATCAATGTCATAGATACCCGCTATGAATACGCGCACTTGGTCAGTTCCTGCGGGTATCCATGCTGTATACGAGGCCCGATTGTTGTTGTACCAACTGAAATCCGGTATTCCATCATGGTCAGGGTCGCTGTCGAATCCCTGCCAACCAGTGATCCCATTCCACGTCCCATGCCAGAGAAAGGTGTCCGCGGCTGTATCGCCGTCAATTGCTGTCAGGCCATTAGTTATTGATGGCGAAGAGGCAAAGGGGTCCACGTAGTATGTCCAGCTGTTGCGGTTTCCCACGCCTCTTCCAATTCCAAGGGGTTGGCCATTGTTGTACGCGGTAACGTCAGGTTTTTTTGTTGAGGCCGTGGCAACCAGCTGGCCTTGATCGTTGAATACGCGCACTCGCATACTCATATTCGCGATGGTCGGCGTGTAAACGCCTTCCGTCTTGAACGGAATATTGATGGTGATGTTTACTCCTTTGATTAGGTTGATTCTGACGTCTGCAAACCCGCCAAGCTGGGCGAACGCGGATGGCTGATCATGTTCAACGTAACCGTATGCGTACGCCGTGAAAGAGTAGGTCATCGTGTCAAAAGCGCCGATAGCTTCCCAATTTCCAAGTCTGTACGCGCTTGGCGAGGTTAGGAATCCTCCTGTATAGAATTTCTGGTCCCATGGAACGAAACCACCCGTTGCGTAGTTGTCCGAGGCCCCTTCTCCTGGCCCATCAAATTCTATGACACGACAATGGTCGGGATACTCACCGGCTAATAGACCGCAGCCACCCCCGATCAAACTTCCTCCTAGGCCAGCTGGCTGCTGAAGGCCTACGCTCGCGCTGACGGTTGCTCGGTAGACATAGACATCCAGAGGCGCGCCTGGGAATTCCCATGCCCTTTGAGTGTCAGGATGTTCCCAGTCTTCACTGTAAACTGTGATGTCGAACCTTGCACCGCGATACAAGTGATTGCTGATGATTGCAGGGCTTCCGCTGAGGGTTACTGAAACGGATTCATAGGCGTCCTGCAAATAACCACGTAGGTACACGTAGACTGTGTATGTGCCTGCGGGCAGGCCGTAGTCTTTGATCTGCTGATATCGCAGATACGAGAATTTCATGTTCCCCTTGTTGAGGTCGGGCCCGAGCATGCCCAACCCGTTGATCTGAATCGTGGCAGTGCTAGCATCACCTCGGACGTAGGTGAAGTTGAAACCCATCAAGTTGCCGTTAACATCGCGGGCCTCAGCGATAAGATAACGATCGCCTCGGGAAATTCCCTGGGCCTGGTTGTTGGCGCAGCCATTGATTGGGCAATCCTGCAACGTATTTGGTTGGTCATGGAAGTGAACCGTCTTGATTATCGAGCTGCCAACGCGTAGATCCATTGGCATGAAGATGTCTCCCGCCCACTCATTCGCGGCCACATCAAAATGGTACTCATCAAAAGTGATTCCGTCTTGTAGAGTCTGAACGTACCCGTTCACCCACGCTCTAACCCAATATCGGCCTGGAGTAAGGCCGTTGATCCAGGTTGCATAAGGTTGAGGAACGTGGCCGTCAATCCCGGTCGGCGCACCGTAAACACCTTTCACCCCAAACTGGTAGATGAAACTGTCATCGCCTCCGCCGTTCGTGAAGACGCCTCCTGAATCAACCCACCAGTATTGCGCTGGGCCGACGCCGTCTGGCTTCCCGCATGGATCGAAGTCTCTTGTCGTTGTAGGATTAGCGCCGCACGAAATCGCATCGTGACTAATCCATGGTCCAACAGCGGGAGCAGCCAACAGCTGTGAGTAATAGGAGAATGCGTATGGCGTTACCGCATCCCAGGGGTACGCCACCGGTAATGGTTCAGCGAATGCTGACCCTTGGGGCCAGTCGTAGGACATGTAGCCTGCGTGAGTTTTATTCCAAGGTGACCAAGCAACGAGATTGGAAGCACCGTAACTATTCGAACTGTAAATCTCAACCAAGATGGGACGCGGATTACCTGGCCAAGGTTCCTCGCCGAACAGATGCTTGCTGAACACCTGGCCGCCAATCACAGCACCTGGGTTGAGATATCCATCCAAATGGAATGATTGGCCAGAGAGTAATGTAACGTTCTGGGCAATCACCTGGGTTGGATAACCTGCTGCCTGAGCATAGATCGTGTAGATTCCTGCAGCCACTCCCTCAACCTCGTAGTGACCAGCGGCGGACGCATTGAAGTAACTGCGAGCCTCAATACTACGACCCGTCGGTTGACCGGTGTACGGATCATTAGCCGTCCCGACCAAGTCAACCATGCCCGGTAGGTTGATCGGTCGGCTGTACAGCGATTGATTGAAACCGCCATACCGAATAGTCCCAGTAACAATGGCAGGGTCGATCTCGCCTTTGACGAGTAGAACCGGCCAGTTCTCCACCGGGACAGTGAGCGCGGTAGCCCCTGATGTAGGAATCCTGACAGCGCCTCCAGCTATCTGAGAATTAGTATTCCATCCTCCAGGGACATCCATCTGATTTCTATCCCACAAGAAGATCTTGAAGAAGTACTTGCCCGCAATCTTTGGAGCGATCACGTTATTGATCCTGATGTAGTACCATTCGGCGTAGTCGTGTTGCGGCCAGAATTGAATATTCCCCGACGCATAGAAAACCCACCAATTAGGTCCAATTGGGTCCTGCGCCCCCGACCTTCCAAGGTAGAGCTCTGCAGACGTGGTGCTGAAGCTCGTCGAGACGAGTCCTATGGCGCTGACGGCAGAGCTCACGTCAAACTCCGGTGGAATGTAAATCGTGATCCCAGTATAGTTGAAGAGTCTGCTCCCGATCACGGGTCGGTCATCGGCACAGATGACGTTCTGTAGCTCGCACGGCCGTGATAGGTTGAGGGCGAATATCAATGAGCCTCGGCTAACGGATTGATCTGTCGTAGTCAGGATTGACCCGAAAGGGGCATAGGAATTGGCTTCCAACTGGTAGACGCCTGAGGGTTGGCCTGGGGGATTGCCGTTGGGGTAAGGTGTCTGATACCCGGGCGGGAAACCTAGAGGATTCCCCACAAATGCCGATAACCCGCTGCCCGGCCAAACATAAGCCAACGGACCCGGAACATGCGGGTCGAAGTCATCAACATGAAATCGGAAGCTAGGCGTGTAGTCTCCCAACGTAAAGTGAGCGCTCGCCGGGGCCACGAGCGATACGAAGCCGATCGCCAAGATTCCGATCAGCAGCCCCACAAGAAGCTTCTCGTGCATCTGCCACGCACAACATCTTACTTGGCAGTTTCTCCACACATTTTGTGTATATATAACATTCCAACGCGCATCCCAAAGCAAATTCCAAACAAATCACTAAAAGTCCATTGAGCCGTTCACTGATAACGCATTACCGACAGCATATATTGGCTTCAATGCTGGCGAATGCTCTCAGTATTGATTTTGCTCTGGTCGTATGGAGTTCAACAGATATTTAGGGCAAAGATACGGTACTCGACCAACTCTAGGAAAGCGCTTGCAGGGGCCGAGTTGGCGATTCTTGTAACTGAATGGGATGAGTTTAGGCGAATCCGCCCCGAAGAATTTCGCTCACTCATGAAAACGCCCAGAGTCTTCGACGGAAGAAGAATCTACAACTCAGACGAAATGATCCAAGCTGGAATCGTGACTCTCGCGGTTTCCGGTTTTTCGCATTTGGTACTTTCACCTGTCTCCTACTCGTGAACTCCCCGCAATTCATCAGTATCAGCACCTGACTATGAGTGGATCAGCCTTGGTAAGAGAAGCCTCACAACCTGCTCCGGTCTCAGAGATATATTCGTGGGCCAGTCAACTGACCTCGGAGAGTCGAAGGCCAGACTGGATCGCTTACTGGTACGTGTGGCCTGACGCGGTGGTTCGAATCTTCCTGAGCAACCTCTAGAGAAACCGCGGCACAACTCAGAGACCGCAACGCGAGCCTACGACATGCATGGTACCTCACCAAACGAAGAGGTAGCAGAACCATTCATGGATTTTCTTCAAGATTAATGAGTTTGACAGCGTGCTTTTCAAGGTGCTCCTTGACGTCTTCGCCGACCAAATGCTCGTCATCGGTGAGCATTGCTTCACATGCAAGGTTCGTGCACGCTGCTAGGTGGATTGCATCCGCGGCGTGAAGATTGAACTCGTATATCAGACTTAACGCGTAGTCGACTATCTGCCCTGTCAGCTGGTCAAATGCGACGACATCCGCTAAGGTTCTTAGGTTTCTCACCGCGAGCTTCTGGGGCACGTTGCTTCTTCTCATAGCGACGTAGAACTCGGCCTTCGCCCAGCAGATTGAGTGGATCTCATGAGCCCCGAGTGAGGCTTCGTGGATGACGTTCCTCACCGTCTCCTGACCTCTCTCCGGCTTGAACCGTTTGACCAAGGCCGAAGCATCAAAGTAGTATCTCAAAGGCCGTGCGATTCCTCAAGATGGGCTTGATGCACCAGCTCTCCCGCAGTCTTCCCCTTTGGAAGGTACTTGGCTGTCTCCTGAGCCAACTCATCGAGCTGCCTCGAGATTTTCTCAGCTCTTCTCGCCTCCAGATCAATCAGGTGCAGGAGAGACTTTCGGATTACTTCGCTCTCAGTTGCGTACCGCCCACTCTTGACCATGCCCCTAAGCTTCAAGGTTATTTCCGCGGGCAACAGGTAGTTCTTTCTGATCATCCTTTTCATACATATGCCCGTGCAACTATACATATGCAATCCATTTAAGCGTTCTGTGAAGGACTGTTGAGGATCGCGTCAAGCCAACAATGGCGGCGTCCTGCCGATGTCAGTCACATGTTATTGGAAATCTGCTGTGCTGGCCACAGCGCCTAAGCTACGGAACAATCCTAGACAATTGCCGGCAGTTGCATGATGATAACATACTTGCCGCGCGAATAGGAATTGGTCAAACGGGTCCCGGTGCATGGTCCTTCATTGGAACGATCTTAGAGATGCAATCATGCAACTGTATACGTCAGCCAAAGCCAACAGCCAAACCAAGCCGCGCGCCTCCAGCTCCGACAACCTGAAATTATAGGCCAAATTCGCGCAAACCTAAGCCCTTGTGCATGTCCTGCCAGTACTTCAACGCTCTTCTCTCTTGGCGGAACCACTTTCTGCTAGGGCTGGGCCTGGACAATAGTCGGGGTCGTAGTCGCGTTTGCTTTGGGTTCAGCGACGAGCTATATGTTCACTGAGAAAAATAGGAAAACTGGAAAGCCACGCCCGGGACTGAAGCGCAAATGAGAAACGATAATCCATTCGCGGCAGCGGTTCTGACATTGTGAACCCTGATAACCTCAAAGGATTTGAATCGCATGCTTCGCAACCCCTCTCAAATCCAACGTAGATAGCACAGAAAGATTATATTCGTGTATTGTTCGTGTATTGATTCATGGGCTTCAAGACCTTAACAATAAGCGACGAGGCCTACCGAAAGCTGCAAAGGCTGAAGGAAAAGAGTGAGTCCTTCACGCAGGTAATATTGAGATTGAGCGAGGGCCGCGGCGACATACTGCGGCACGCAGGCCGCTGGAAGGACATGACAGACAAAGAAGCAGACGATTTAATGCAGGTGTTGAGAAAGATGTGGTCCAGTTGGAAGCCACAAGAATCTGCCTAGACACGACTTTCCTGATAGACCTCCTTCGGGACTTACCTGCAGCTGTAGAGAAGGCTAGGGAACTCAAAGAGACAAGGTCAGACCTCAGCACGACTTCAATCAATGCGTTTGAGGCCTACATCGGAGCCATCCGTTTCGCCAGCCCAAAAAGGATCGCCGCCTTGGAGGGACTTCTTGGAGACCTGAGAATCCTACTTATGGGAAAAGCTGAGGCCGAGACATCAGCATCCATAATGGTCGACCTTATGAAGAGCGGCAAGCCCATCGAAATGCGTGACGCATTGATAGCTGGATGTATGCTAAAGAACGCCTGCCGCTCAATAGTCACGAGAAACGCTGAAGACTTCTCAAGAATTCCGAAGATAGAGGTCATCCCCTACTAACGAGGTGTAGGACTCGGCTAATCGAGCAATGCAAGTGGTGGCCGCAAGGCTACCAAAGGGAATTGCGCGCGAGATCGAGCGGATCGCAGCAGAGGAGAAGCTTGACAAGTCTTCCGTGATCGCTCGCGCCATCGACCTGTATATCAAGCAGTGGAAGTTTGATGTGGCTCTTAGGCAGTATGAAAAGGGAAAAGTCACAACCTTGAAGGCTGCCACGCTCGCAGGTGTGTCCATCTGGGAGTTTCTCGAGGAACTCGAAAGTAGAAAGATACCGGCGCATTATTCATCGGAAGAGTTCATAGAAGACTTCGAGACCGCGCGGACGGAGTAGCTCGTCCGCGTGTGCCCTGTGTGATCAAGATGCTTCGTAATTAGCTATGAACACGACGGGTACGGAAACCTTCGAAAGGCGTTTCCCCAAGTCTCCGTCGGCAGTTATCAGTGGTCGCTTCAGTTCTTGGGCCATTGTAGCGTATGATGAATCGTAGACCGTTATGTCCCAGAGTCTGGCGTTCGATACTGCTTTCCGGTAAGTTTGAGGGCTAGGTGAGACTACGAGGTTGCTGAGGTATTTTGAAGCAGCTTCTGCTAATTTGGCAGCTGTTTCGCGTGGTATGTCTCTTCTCTTCCGGATACTGTTGCAGACCTCGTAGAGTATAAGAGACGGCGCTTGGAGCTCAACCTTTCCTTCCTCGTAATCCTGGCGCAGCTTCAGGCTTTCAGTTTCGTATTCTTCTCCTTTCAGGAACCATTTGGCAGCTACAGAGGCATCGAGAATCATCTGCCTCGATCCTGCCTAATGCTCCTAGTTGAGAAGTCAGGATCGGGCGATGGAGGAATCTTGGCTCTGAGTTCTTCAACATCCTTCCACAATGTCTTGACTCTTTCTCGTTTCAAACGTTCCTCAATCGCTGACTTGAGCAATGCCGACCAGTCCACGTCCTTCAGTCTTTCCATCTCCCTTCGGAGTCTCTCGGGCACTCTGACGCTAACCACCGTTGACATATG
>Ga0315279_10001092_pt1 | contig 46646 bp, 39 predicted proteins | sample YL17G06_20_MG_FD_203694 | JGI IMG/M metagenome (GOLD analysis project Ga0315279, IMG submission 203694) | Sediment microbial communities from Yellowstone Lake, YNP, Wyoming, USA - YL17G06_20 | ecosystem: Environmental > Aquatic > Freshwater > Lake > Sediment | place: USA: Wyoming | collected...
CATCTCTTCGTCCACGTAATCCACGCGGCTGTTGCACTGCCACTTGACCTTGAGCCCTTCTTTGATGATGAGGTTGCACAAGCCCACCACCTGATCGCGGTTGACGGTGAACAAGTCGGCGTACATGTGAACCGTATGGATGCCCAGCCTGTTCAGTTCCCACAATTCCTGCAGGATGCTTTCGGGCGAACGCAGGCGGATGGAGTATCAAGAGCCGAAGGCTCAATAGGAGGTGCGAATGCCAAAACGATGGATGTTTGCTCTAGCGATGGTGCTGTTCGCCGGCCTGGCGCGGTGATGGCGATCCAGTTGTTCTCGGACAGCACCAAGTGGCGAAGGTGCGAGTGGAGCGTGCGTTGCGGTCGCGGACACTGGAAGACTGTCCGGCGCGCTGGATGGCGGCGGGGAGAGTCGCAGGAGTGGAAGCGGCTCGGTCGGCGGTGCGCCCGTGGAGTGAAGAGCCGACGGGGGCAGAAGAAAGAGATTGACACGGAAGGGTATGCCAATCCGGGGCGCGCTAGCCCCGTGTAGAGCAATCGGTGTGACAGATAGAACGGAGTCTACGCACGAGCTTTGTGCAAATACTCGCCAAGCAGACAAAGAGACAACAGAACATGTCTTCGCTTAGCATTGTCAAACGGCTCAAAAGTAAGTGCCTCAGCAGTCTTGTAAAACAGTGCGAGGTAGTATTGCACCGCATCCGAAAGGGGCCGTGTGAACTGAGCAGCGAAACCCCGAAGAATGGTTACCGCCTTTATCATTTTCTCCACATCTGTAGGTAACTGGCCGGCAGGGAAAGTAATTGGCTGCTCCAAGCGGTTTGGTTCTAGCATGTGGAGTTCAGCAGTATATAGTGTCGGGATGTTTGCATTTCCCAACAGTTCAAACTTCATGACCGTTTCCAGCTTAGCGAAGTCCTTCATTAGATGACCCAAACCAGTCTGATAGAAATCGATCAGCCATGTCTCTGCTTTTAATGAGTCCACCAGTATATTACTGCCGTTAAGATCGCCGTGAATTATTGACCGAAACACTTGCCGAGACGACTTCCCGAATTCTGAGATCAGCATCAAGGGATTCCGAAATACCTGATCTACCTCCGGGAATGCGACAGTTGGAGAGTTCAGGAGTGCCGGGTCTGCTCGTTCAGCCCACTGCCTCAACCTCGACTCTAGGCCATCAGCGTCATACATCTTATGGGGGGGTGCTAATTCTCTCTCTCGTTCACTATACCAGTTGGCACAGGTATCATTGAATAGATTGTCCAAAATCCTCTGAATCTGCTCAATCTCATACGTTTGTATGTAGAACTCGGAAAAACTCGTGATCTTTTCGACTCCTGCACCAATAAGTGCATACTGCAGTGCACCAAATGCGCGTGTATAGGCCGGTTCTTCCACCAGAGAAGTTCGTCGATGAGCCTTAGCAAAAGGGTTGACGTAGTTTCTGAAATTGCTCACTTCCTGTTGGATTTTTGATCGATTTCCATACTTGAATACAATCGTTTCTCCTAGAAGGAGACGATCAGTACCTGCCTTTATGTAGGGGACGCCCCTAACCACACCTGTTCCACTGAAACCAGGAGTTAGTGGAAGGAAATCCACCCTAAGAGGTTTACCAAAAGCCCTCCCAACTAGCTCAACCAGCTCATCCGAATCCCCAGAAGCTGCTCGAAGTCCAGAAATCATCTGGTCAATTTCTAGACCGTCGCGAAGTCTCAACTCAAGATTCCAATTTATCCCTGTTCCAGACTCTATCGCTCTATTAACAGCTGTGCGAAGTTGAGACTGGTATTCTGGCGTCCATTTGTTGACTAGCCCGGCAACGATACCCGGGAACTCATCATATATACGCGAGATGCTTTCAGCTGTGGCATAGCCAGTATATATTACAACTGGTATGTGGTCAGGCCGTCGGCGCAAGAATTTCAAAACTTCGATTGCATCTAACACATATGGGTTGTCAACTAAAGACAAGTCCAATATTATGCAATGAATAGGGCGTTCATCAAGTATGTGGATGGCCTCCGCGACAGTGGTTGCTTGGCAGGATTCATAGCCATCCTCTCTCAGCTCCATTGCGATTAGTAGACTCAAGTCTACATCGTTCTCCACAATGAGAACAGTCTTTGTAACTACATCTCTGATAAGCATTGCAGCAACCCCTTCGGTGATGTCCCTTTTCCGGGTCCCAGGTTCGATTTTCCCGTTCAAGAAGCGAGCTTGGATCTGTAGAGGAGTAACATGACTCCTTTCAGGTACTTTGGAACACACTCAGTTTGTGTGTAATTCCACATACAGCTTCTACAAGAGTGTACACGTCAACCGATTTGTGTATGAAATGTCTCGCGCCTAGCATGTAACTGCGAATGCAATCGTCAACTGATGGGAGAGGACTAATCACTACGAAAGGACATGTAGGGTATAGCTCGTGAAGCTTCTCCGCCGCCTCGAACTTTCGCACCCCAAGTCCAAAAGCATTTACAATAATAACGTCTGGGATAAACTCAGTCTGCTCCGTTTCCATATTCTGCAGTGAATTGATAACTTTCGGTAAGAATCCCTCCACCGCCAATGCATCTTCGAACAGTCTAGCAAATTGTTGTTCATCTTCGGCGATCAAGATTCGAAAAATGATGTCGTTCATGACAGAGCCCTCCGCCTGCTTGGCAAACAAACAATGCAAACAGTACCTGGCTGTTGCAGTTCAGGATGACTGATTGCCCCCCCGTGACGCTCAAAAACATACTTGGCAATTGACAGGCCAGTCCCCCCATGTCCGGGTTTCGTGGTATATCCTGGTTTGAATACTTCTTGGCGTCTCTCCGATGGAATACCTTTCCCATTATCACTGATAATCACCTCGATGTTGTTCTTGTTGTCTAATGATAACTCTACTGAAATAGTACCGCCACTGTCAGCTAGCTCATCTAGGGAGTTATACAAGATCTGGCGAAACGCGATGTTTAACAGTGCCCTTACCCCATTGACCTCAGGTAGCGTTGCCTGGCAGGCAAAACTGGTAGTGATGTGTCTTGCGGTACATGTGGGCGCCATGTCTTGAAGAATCGCTTTCAACATAGAGTCCAGTGAAATCGGTTCAATGCGCACGCGAGGTTTGAACAGTAATGATTTTAGTCCATAGCTTTCATCAAACACATTGTGTATGTCCGAAAGTCGGCTGTGGCTATCATGACTCCGCACTGCTAGACGCTCCGCCAAGTCAATAGTCTCTCCGTCGGCTTTGCGTTTCCTAAGCCGATCTGACAAAGCTGCTGAAGCACCTGAAATGAAGCTAACACTGGATGCCCATGCATGAGTTTCGCTTGCCCACTGCAAACTAATGTAGGCAAGCTCCATCATCCGCAAAAACCCCCACACGACTACCGAAGCGAGCTTGGCAAATCCGCTGATCAGATAGCAATCGAGTTCCGTAAAAGCTTCAGCCTGAGCACTCTCAATATTGAGTACACCGACCAATTCCTCACCCGCCAGAACCGGTACTGTAAACGCTGAACCTGAGCGACGGCCAATATCTGTCAGTTCAGACGGAGGATATTGACCGAGATCCTTGATGTATCTCGGAGTCCGAGTTGTGGCTACCGTTCCAAGAACCCCCTTTCCAAAGTGAATAGTCTCCCGCGGTTTTTCACCAATTTCGCTTTGCCATTCAACAAGATAAAGATGCTCCTGTACATCATCTGCCAAGTAGAATTGACCGGTTGAAAACTTCGGAAGTTCAAGCGTCTTATCGAGAATCAGCCTCAGCACCCCAAGAGAGTTGGCCTGCTGGGAGATACTTGCCGCAACGTCTTCTAGGGTGGTCAGTCGCTCGACCAAGCGTGCGTGATCGACAGCCAATGCGGCTTGGATCGCGAATCTCTCTAGGATATCAATTTGCTGATCATTTAGCACAACATGATCAGACAGACCGCAAGCTACAATTCCAACCAGTTCAGCTTGCTTGGGACTCCTCAGGGGCATAAGCAGAATTCCATCATATCCAAACTGTTGGGCCAGCCGAGAGAACAATGGGGCTAGGGCAAGCGAATCTCCCCGCAGGATGAGAGAAGCCTGTTCCTTGTTCAGTGGTTTGAGCATTGTGGATTGAAAATCAAGGGAAAGACCCTCAAGGGGTTGACTGTTGTCAAGGACTGTACTAGCTTTGAATAGGAAGGTGCCCTTCTCCTTGTAGTAAGCCCATATCCACCAGGGACTAGCTACTACCTGGCTCATCGACTTGACAATCGTTTCGTATACTCTGATATTCTTCTCAAGATGCCATTCGTGCATCAAGCTGTTATACTTAACTTCATATGTGCTTTCCGCAATGCGAAGAAATTGATCAAGCACGTCGGAAAACTGAAACAGCTCGGGGTGTCCAATTTCAGTCATGTGACTACTCCCTCCACACGCCGTTCGAAAGGATCGCACTCATTAGGCCTCCTTGCGCAAAGCCTGGGTCAACCTCTGACAAATTCCTTCAAGGAGATCCAGACTCTTCTCCTCCTTGCCGCTTCTGTGGAACTCGGCGGCAATCGCGGACCGCATCAGGCTTTCAGCAGAACTAAAACTTTCCCAGTACTGGAGAACCTGCTGGCTAAGATGATTAGCGACCTCGTCTCCAGCACTCATAGCTACTGCTCGAAGCTGCTTGGTAATTCGGCTACAGTATTCGCTCACATCCTCATCCACATCTTGCAAAGCCTCTATCACTTCGGCGTAACAAAAGAAGGCTACCTCATAACTGCCGTTCGCGCAATCGTCATCGCCCCATGCGAAGTACTCTTGAGCAAGTTGTTGAAATCGGTTATATTGTTTTGCCAGTATTCGTGCCTCTTGTGCGGCTTGAATCGCCCCAGTCGAACGATTTAACTTGAACAGTGTTCGTACTAATGCAACGTGCGGGGGAAGCTCACGTCCGATGGATGAAGATTCCCTCGCAAACTTGATACTCAATCGAAAAGATTCTAAAGCGTCCTCACTGTTACCTTGCCGGTCTTGAACTCGTCCCAACTCCAGCAAACTTTCCGAAACACCTTGCCGGTCACGACTAAGAAGCTGAGTAGTCCGGCTCTGCTCGAGGTATGAAGAGGCTTCTTCCCATAGACCCTGGCTTGCATATGTCATACCTAGTCGACAGAGAACACGGCTTGCTTTGGGCTGGTTACCGATCCTGTTAAATAGCTCTAAGGCTTGTTTGTAGAAGTCCACAGATGTCTGCCAATTTCCCATGAGGCGTTCTACATGGCCAAGACCGTTAAGGCTTTTGGCCAATCCATACTGATCAGCAAGCACATCTTTTATTCTGAGGCTGTCTTGATAGCATTCTCTGGCTTGTTCTAGCTCTCCTTTGCGCATCCAAACACTACCGAGGCTGTGCAAGCAAATAGCTTCACCTAGCTTATCTCCCAGTTCTCTTCGGAGGCGGAGACATCGTTGCAGGAACTCAACTGCTTCATCGAGATTCTCCTGAGCCCGATGGAGTTTACCAAGTTCAAGATAGATGTTCGCCACGTAATACACATTGTCTAACTGCTCCGCAAATTCAAGAGCCCGTGAAAACCGTTCGATGGCCGGCTTCCAATTTCCCTGCGAGCGATAGAGCTTCCCCAGGTTCAAGTGAACTAGGAAGAGCTCAAAACCATCCGACCGTTCAGATACCAGTCCGAGCGATTCATTCAGAACATTCAATGCCTGTGACCACAGATGTTGCCTCGCCAAAACATTGCCCTGGAGCACCAATGATAAGAAGCGAAGCTGTTTATCGTGACTTGACCGGAACACGTCCAGGGCAATGCGGAAATGTCGCTCAGCGCTATCCCAATTCCCCTTAAGTTTCAGGACTTGGGCTAGGCCATAATGGCCATATCCTCGCAAAATCGCTGTACTGCCACTTTCAGCGAGTCCACGGAAAGCATGTTCTGCATCGTCCCAACGACACTCCATTCGAGCCAATGAGGCGCTCCAATATCTGAGCCACTCTTGGCTCTGTGGTCCCCGGTAAGGAAACTGAGTAATCTCAACAAGAATCGCACGATAACCACTGATGTCATATCGCTCCTCTGCCTCGAATAACATCCTGCGCGCTCTGTCTAGGCCTTCCCCCTCGTCCAGACATAGCTGGTGATAGAGGATCCCAACCACAGCCCAGAGTCTATTCGCCGCATTAAGCGTATGCAGAGCTTGCTCATGGTGTCTAAGGAGCTTCGCATTGGCTTTCCTGAAAACCTCGGGCGACTGTAAACGCCATTCTTCCAACAGCGCGCGTCGTAGAATTGAGAGCATACCTATTCCTGGCGGTTCATCAACCATGAATGAACACTGCAATAACTCGTGATAATGTTTCTCGACCAACCGTTTGTTGGCTACTAGAAGCAGCGCATCCCGCGTGGCCGTTCGACAGAGAGCTGAATACCGAACCAATTCTTGTGTTTCCGAGTTAACCACCTCGCGGAACAGACACTGCCTGACCTTGCTCGCAATGGTGCGTCTCAATGTCCTGGATTTCGAGCCAGGCCTAGTAGTTTGATTTTGCTTCCAGAAGTTGGCCGCGTGCGTTAGGAATAGAGGATAACCCTCCGTCAAATCAAGGATTTCTCTTATGGTGGCATCATCCTCAATGCCAGCATATTGTCGAAGGTATTGACTAGCCGCCTCTACTTGCAAAGGGCTGAGAAAAACAAAACTAGCAAGGCCATTGCCCTGTGGCCAAAAGTGAGACATATCTCGTCGACATGCGACTACTATCAACAATGGTGATTGAATGGTATCAACGAGGCGACGCAACCATATCTCTAGAGAAGTGCTGACAACAGAAAGGTCTGTAAAGAGAGTTACCTTCTGCTTAGAGCAAATCTCGCGTAGTGCAAGTGCTAGTAGTTCAACAGCTTCTGCGCTGGGAAGTACCTCAGGTCTATGGGTCTTTATATCTTCACCGAGGCTCTGAAAAAGAGGGAGATCCGCTACACTAGAATCAGCCCCAATTGGATGCTCTGACACACCGCTCTTGTGCAATTGTGATGAAGCGAGAGCCTGTAGCCTCGTTGCGTAGTGTCCTGCATAGCCACGATGCAATATCTGCTGACACAGGCTGGCGGCCACCGTTACCACGTCTGATTCGACATCAGAATCGACGGAAACAAAAAAAACACCGTTAGCCTCGAGCAAACGCCGCAGTCTGTTCAAGAGAAATGTTTTACCAACTCCACCAGCGCCTTTCACAACCAAGTACGAGGTGATTTCAAGGTCACCCTTCTGCAACCGCAGAAATTCCTCGGTGATGGCATCGGCATCCATTTCAATCTCTGAGCAACCGAACTATTGAGAGGGCATCTGTGACCAGTCTCTGCACAGTCTAGAAAGATGATTGCGAGGATTACATCCAAAGCGACCAATAGCATTGCAACAATGCTACTATATATTTTACTTACGAATCCCCAAAAAGGCAAGTCAACTATTACCGCCGCCGCGTTTTGGAAGTGGGGCTGATCGGCATCGTTGTGTTCGCGCTGGGGGATATCGAGGCAGAACTTGACACTCGCCCAGCAATAGCGGCATCAACCCGTACTCATCCAAAGGACGCGAGATGGCGGGCGATCTGACGCACTTGAGCCGCGAGTACGGCGACGCGCCGACTCACGCCGCAGCCCGCGCCACGCTCTCGCCCGATGCGCCGACGCTGCCCGGCGAGAATCCCGCTCAGCAAGTGCAGCGCTTGATGGCCCCGGCGCTGGTAGGCCAGGGCGCGGCCAGCGCGCATCTTTGTTGTATCCGGGGAAGCCGAGAAACCACAATTGCCCCCGCAACGGCGAGTACCAACAGTGACGAGCAAAAGCCGGGAAGCTTTTTCCGTGGCTAGCTGGACCTATTGTACAAGAGTCAAGCCAGTTGTCAAATAAATAGGGGGATCGCCAGCAGGATCAACGGCCACGCAGCGCCGCCCTGTGTGTACTACAGGGCGGCAATCATGGCACAAGCCAACCCGATGTAAGGAATCGTTCGCTGGATCAAGTTTAATTTGCCAATCGGGCTCGAAGGGTCTCGCAGACCCGTCGGGTCTGACACCCTTACCCTCTCACCCAGCTCAGCGTCTGCAAGCCCACTTCCACTGCCGACTTGAGCACCTCCGGTCCGGTGATACCCTTGAGGTACGTCAAGATCGGACCGGGCCGGAAGGCCCATTCGCGGAACGCGCGCTTTTGCCAATAGAGCAACTCTTCGGCCTTTAGGCCCGGATAGTCCAGCACGGTGGACTGATCCATATCAACGGCTTCCCATTGCGTGCCGGGCCGGAACCAGTTGTTCTCCAACACCTCGAAGAAGAACGGCGTGCCGGGGTAAGGCGCGGCGACGTGGAACAGCGCCGTGTCCAGCGGCAATTTCTTGGAAAGCGCCATCGTCTCCTGGATGGTCTCGACGGTCTCGCCGGGCAGCCCGATGATAAAGTAACCAGTGTTTTGGATGCCGGCTTCGTGCGCCCACGCAAGCGCCTGGGGAGCCTGCTCCAACCGATAGCCCTTGGCCGCTTTTTTGAGAATTTGCTCGTTGGCCGATTCAATCCCCCACGCGATCATCCAGCAGCCTGCTTTGCCCATCAAGTTCAGCATCTCTTCGTCCACGTAATCCACGCGGCTGTTGCACTGCCACTTGACCTTGAGCCCTTCTTTGATGATGAGGTTGCACAAGCCCACCACCTGATCGCGGTTGACGGTGAACAAGTCAGCGTACATGTGAACCGTATGAATGCCCAGCCTGTTCAGTTCCCACAATTCCTGCAGGATGCTTTCGGGCGAACGCAGGCGGATCGAGTACTGATAACTGACGTGCTTGATACAGTACTTGCAGCCGGCCGTGCAGCCCCGACTGGTGACGATGAACGTGTACGGTCCCTTGACCATCGGGATGCGGTACTTGTCCAGCGGCAGCAGGTGATGCAGCGGCATCGGCAAGTCGTCCAGGTTGCGAAAAAACGGCCGATCCGGGTTGACCACGATCTCATCTCCGCGCCGCCAGACCAGACCCTTGATCGCGCCTAGTTGTTGAGGCGTTGCGGTCCTCCCCCCGTTCATCGCTTGGTCTGCGCTCCCTGGCTGCAGCCACGCAGGCTGCCAATCCGGATCGGCCTCACTCATCATCTTGCGCATCAGCCCGCTGGCATCGGCGGGCTGTCCATTCGCCATGATCAGCTTGCCATCCAACACGTGCCACTCACCGTCTGCCGCCCGAATCGTGTCCAACAACTCGCGGAAGGTCAACTCCGGCTCACCGCGCAAGACAAAATCCAACGCCGGGAACTGTTCCATCGTCTCGCGCGGCATCGGCGTGACGTGCGTGCCGAATCCCAGCGTGATCGCGCCCAGGCTGCGCGCCAGGAACACGCCGTACATGTCGTTGGTCAGCGTCGGCGCGGTGACCTGGGTGATGTAAAAGCGCGGGCGCTTTTCGCGCAGCATCTTTTCAAACTCGGGCCACCCCAGGCGTAGAGCATTTGCGTCAACGATCTCGACGCTGTAATCGGGTGCCAGCAGCGCCGCCAATTGCGCCAGGCTCACCTGCGGCCAGATCATGTTCTCGCGGCTGCGCCGCCCCACGCGGTGCTGGCTGCGAATCCAGATCGCGCCGTCCGGCGTAGGCGGATTCACCAGCAACACGTCCACCTTGTACGGCGGGCGACGAATACCGCGCGCTCGCACGGCCAAATCTGCGTCTGGGAATTTGGGTTGAGGCAACGGACGAACCCCACGGGTTCCCAGGTTCTCTCGAAGCGAATCGTTTGCACTGCTGCTCATGTTGTCTCCTCAACAATCTTTTAGGAATTCGTGTTCATTCGCGTTACGCGCAAGCGGACGGATAAAAAATTGGGTTGCGGCGCGCAGCGTGCCGCGCTATGCTATTGCCAACTGCGAGCCGTTCAACTTTAACGCTCGAGCCAGCTCTTGCAAGGCGTCGGGCTGGACCGGATTGAGCAGCACCGCATCCAGCGGGGCGCGACGGGCGTGCAGCCGATCTATAGCCCGACTGGTATCGGCCAGTCCCACCAGGGGGACGACACAAGCCGCCAACGCCTCTCGCAACTGTTGGATGATCGTCGCATCCCAATCGCCTTGAGCGCCGGTGGCAAGCAGGATCAGCGAAGGGCAAGGGGCCTGTTCGAAAGGCGCTGCGCGGCGCAAAAAATCCAAGGCCATCTGAATGTTCATGGATTGGACGGTCGCTCGTCCATCCCAGACATATTGCGCCGAACGCCAGACCCTACAACTGGCCTCAACCGATAGATTGATCAGTAATAAATGAATCATGCAACTTGTCCATCTCAAGCAGTGACGGCAGAAACTAGATTATAGCATAGAGGAATCAGGTAACGAGGGTATAACAGAAACAGCGGCAATATAACAAGGATATAACAGCAAAACGGGGCCTGGTTGACGCCGGTTGGACTTGCGTCAGGGGCGACCGGAACCTTGCGAAGGTTTCACATACCTTCGTAAGGTTCTCCCGCAAGAAACGCGCAGACGAATCAGCCATCGCTGCTCATGGCCGGCGTGCGCAGCAGGCTGAAGGAAAAGACGCTGCCCTGCCCCACCTGGCTGGTCACTGCGATCTGCCCGCCCATCGCTTCCACCAACCCTTTGCAGATCGCCAGTCCCAAGCCCACCCCGCTTGTCCGCACGCCCTGTCGTTCTACGCGATAAAAGCGATTAAAGATACGCGCCAAGTGCTCCGGCGCAATTCCCCCTCCTTCGTCACGCACCCGTACGATGACCGTGTGAGGGTGCTCTTCGATGTCCACCGTCACCGTGGCGCCGGGCGGCGAAAACTTGATCGCGTTATCCAGCAAGTTGTTCACCACCTGCGTCACCCGGCGCGGGTCGGCCTGGGCCAGCGGCAGAGTGGGGGGCAGGTTGACCACCAGCTTGTGGCTTGGCGTTCGTGCTGCTATCTGGGCCACTGCCTCCTGCACAATCGGTCGCACATCGGCCGCGCCCAACTCGACCGACAGTTGGCCCACTTCCAGCCGCGACATGTCCAGCACGTGGCCGATCAGCTCGTCCAGCCGTGCTGCCTCCTCATCCACAATTCGCAGCGCCGCCTGCCGTTCCTCCGGCGTGATTTGCTCGGCATAGTCCAGCAGCGTGGTCGTCTGCCCACGGATTGAGGTCAGCGGCGTGCGTAGCTCGTGCGACACGGTGGACAGCAGTTGCGTCTTGAGTTGATCCATCTCCTGTGCCTGGCGCAATGCCGCTCGCAATTCAGACGTGCGCGCAGTTTCAACGCCGATGGAATCGAGATAGAGTTCCATCAAGCGGCGGTGACGTTCTTCGCTTTCCCGCAGCGCGGCTTGGGTCTGCTTGCGTTCGGTGAGGTCGCGGGCGACGACTTCTATCGCCGGCTTGTCCTGGTAGGTCAAAACATTCGCCGCCACTTCTACCTCTATCACGGTCCCATCCAGCCGGAGCCACTTTTGTTCGACCAGGCGGGCCTGTGTTCCTTGCTCCCCCATCTGCTTGATCCGTCCCACGATCATCTCCCGGCAATCGGGATGGACAAAATCCATGATCGGCTTGCCGACAAGTTGCTCGAAGCTTGTGGCGCCCAGCAGTCTTGCCCCGGCTGCGTTAATCAAGACGATCTTGCCTTCGCTGTGCACCACCACCAGATCGGGGAAAAGCTCCACGAGCCGATGGTAGCGTTCTTCACTTTCGCGAAGCGCTGCTTCAATCTCAGGACGCTCGATGATGTCTCCCGCCATTACCGGTTCAACTCCTCAAGGTTATGGGCAGCCTTGGCTTGGCTTTTTAGCGTAGCAGAACCCGGTAACGGGCACATGACAAAACCCAGCGCGAAATAACCGGCGCATAACAGATCAGATTCCCAAGGGCATACGCTAGCCAAACGTGTACCCCACGCCTGGCTCCGTGCGGATCAACGTGGGAGAAGCCGGATCCGGTTCGATCTTTTGGCGCAGGCGGTAAACGGTTGCGCGCAAGATCGTCACATCGTCTCGATATTCCTGGCCCCAAACCGCGGTGAGCAATTCTCCGGGCAAGCGGACTCGTCCCGGACAGCAGACGAACTCGGTTAGCAGCGAGAACTCGATGGGCGTCAGATGCACCGGTTCTCCATTCAGCGTTACTTGCCGGTTGATCACATCCACGTGTAATGGCCCAGACTGAAACTCGGCGTTCTTGGTCGCCGACGACGTGACCGAGTGGTAGCGCCGCAAGACCGCTTCGAGCCGCGCCTGCAAGGCTCGCCCGCTGAACGGCTTGGTCAGATAGTCGTCGGCGCCTAGCTTTAGCCCCGCCACCATGCTCTCCTCGTCGTCACGCGCAGTGATAATGATCACCGGCACGTCCGACTGGAGGCGTAGTTGGCGCAGCACCTCTAACCCGTCCAGGTCGGGCAGACCCAGGTCGAGCAGCACCAGATCGGGCGCAGTCTCCAGCGCCAGCTTCAGCCCCTCTGTGCCATACGCAGCCGTCTGCACGGCATAGTTCGCCAGTTGAAGGTTGCTCTGCAAAAAGCGCAAAATGCGCGGCTCGTCGTCAATCGCCAGAATACGTGAAGCATATTTGGACATTTCTACGCACTCCTTGCGCACGGCAAACCGGGCGAGGACAGACCTCGCTCCTACACGCCTTGCGCACGCAATAAACTGAAGGAAAAGACGCTGCCCTGTCCCACCTGACTGGTCACTGCCATCTGTCCTCCCATCGCTTCCACCAACCCCTTGCAGATCGCCAGCCCCAGTCCCGCCCCGCTCGTCCGCACACCGGTTTCTTCCACACGATAAAAGCGATCAAAGATGCGCGGCAAGTTCTCCGGCGCAATCCCCAGCCCCTGATCATGCACCTGCACCCTGACCGTGTCAGTATCCGCTTCGGCGTCCACGCGCACCATCGCGCCGGGTGGTGAAAACTTGATCGCGTTGTCCAGCAGGTTGCTCACGATCTGCATCACCCGGCGCGGATCGGCCTGGGCCGGCGGCAGCGTGGGCGGCAGGTTGACTACCAGCTTGTGACTCGGCGCATGCGCCGCCATCCGACTGACGGCTTCGATCAGGATGGGGCGCACGTCGGTCGCGCCCAGCTCGACCGACAAGTTGCCGGCCTCCAGCCGCGACATATCCAGCAGGTGACTGATCAACTCATCCAGCCGCGCGGCCTCGTCATCCACAATCTGCAGCGCTTCCAGCCGCTCCTCCGGGGTGACCTGGTCCGCATAGTCCAGCAGCGTGGTCGTCTGCCCTCGAATCGAAGTCAGCGGCGTGCGCAGCTCGTGTGACACGATAGACAGCAGTTGCGTCTTGAGCCGATCCACTTCTTCGGCGCGGCGCAGGGCCGCTCGCAGCGCCTCTTCCGCCCGCCTGCGCTCGGTGATGTCTGTGAGGTAACTCATGACGAGTATCCCCTCTTTCGTTTGGACAGGGCTCAGCCCCACCTCGACGGGGAACTCGGTCCCGTCTTTGCGCTCGGCCCATAGATCAAGAGGGGCGTTCATGGGCCTGGGGCGGGGATTTGCAACATAGCTGCCGCGCAGGCCAACGTGAGCCTGCCGGAAGCGTTCAGGCAGCAGGACCTCGACCGGGCGTCCCAGCAGCTCACGCCGGGTATAGCCGAACATTTCCTCGGCCTTGGCGTTCACGAGCTGGATCGATCCATGACCGTCTACGATGACGATGGCGACCGACGCAAATTCCAGCAGCGCCCGGAATTTCTCCTCGCTGTCTCGCAGCGCTTCTTCCATCTCCTTGCGCTGCGTGATGTCTTCCTTGACGGCCAGGAAATGAGTGATGGCGCCGTGAGCATCGGTGATCGGCGAAATGGATGCAGACTCCCAATACAATTCGCCATTTTTCTTCTTGTTATGAAATTCGCCCCGCCACTCACCACCGGACGTAATCGTCTTCCACAATCTCTCGTATTCTTCCGGCGGCGTCTCGCCTGATTTCAAGAGGCGGGGATTCTTGCCCGCGACTTGTTCGACGGCATAGCCGGTGACCTGGGTGAACTTTGGGTTGACGTATTCGATGTTGCCGGCCGTGTCCGTGATGATAATCGAGCTGGGGCTTTGTTCGATGGCGCGCGACAATTTGCGGAGCTGTTCCATCGCCTGCCTGCGCTCGGTGATGTCAATGCCCGTGCCGACGATGTACTCAACGGAGCCATGGTCATCCAGCAGGGCCGTGTTCGACCAGGCGATCAAGCGGCGACGCCCGTCCTTGGTCATCCAATGGTTCTCGTGCTCATTCGGGAACTGCCCGGCCCGCAATCTTCCAAAGACGCCCTTGACGGCCTCGGCCTCTTCCGGGATCAAGAACACGTCCCAGAAAGGCTTGCCCTTCACTTCGTCAAACCCGTAACCGGTTACCTGCTCACAGGTGCGGTTGAAGCGGACGATCTGCCCGTGCGGGTCGAGAATCACGACCAGGACCGCCGCCGTATCAATGACCGCCGAGAAAAGGTCGCGTTCTTTCCTCAGCGCGTCTTTTGACGGCGCGCGCGGCGTCGTCTCGCGCATTCGTTCTTTTGACTCGGACATGCTACCCATCTCGAATCTGTTCACGGTGAGCGCCCGGCATGACCAGGCTGCCACGCACGATGGAATTCAACTGCACAAGGGGGGCTGCGAAGAAGGATGAATGGCGAAGGTATATCACGCTATCCAGATGGTGTCAAGCGGCTCGCGGCAAGAGGATACGCCGTTGACGGCTGCGCGTGCTTGAGCCGTGGGCGTCGCCGTTGAATGAGGTGCGAGAGGGTAGACGGGGGCAAAGGATTTGAACGCGTAACCTACAGCAGGTTCTGGAAGTCGGCCTGCCCAAAATGGTGGTCGGTCGTCAGCACTTGTACCAAGCCGCGATCTTGCATGACGACAAACGAGATACAGTCCGTCAGCCCCCATTCCTTGTCTGGACGTGAGCTGTAGAATGCTACAGCATGATCAAATAGGGCCGCATCCACAGAGACGATTTGCACGTCTGAGCTGTTACGAAGATCGTGCAGCGTGGCAACGCCGAGTGAGCGCCACCGTTGCCTGGACAAGGCGTTTCCGATCTCGGTCAATACGGCTTCGGTTGTGATGAACGGCGGAGTGACCCGTGACGCCGCAGCGCGAGCACTTTTGTGAGATTTGTCGTCCGTGTTAACCAACGCCAAAACGTAGCCGGTGTCAAGGAACACGGGCGGCTTACCGCTTTTCCACTCCGTACAGATAATGATCGTGCTGCTCGGCCAAGTCAGACACACCCAAACTGGTGGACAGCGCCAAGAGACGCTGCAAAACCTGCCCGGCCGGTTCAGCCGATTCGTCCGTTACCGCTTCGACATGAATCTGGACACGAGCGTGTTCGGGCAGAGCCAAGGGCGTCAGCAGTCGCAAGATGCCATTCTCGTAAATAGCCGTTGCGGTAGTGCCCATCTGTCATCTTCTCCGTTCAACCCCCAACCTAAGCGAACGATTTGCTCGCGCGTGGTTGCACCTAGATCATGTGAGTTGCCATTTGCAACTCCCTCATCCCCCCAGCCCTTCTCCCAGGGGGAGAAGGGAGTTGCTCCTACATTGCATGGGTCACCATTTGTAATTCGGCGATGCCGGACACTTTGACGTCCAGCGACAATCGCCCTTCTTTTGCCAACGCCTCGGCGGCCTGGCGCGTATCGGCCAGCGACCAGCCGAACACTCGCGCGGCGCTGTGTGGAGTCGCGGCGATGACGTTGCGAACGTATTGATCGAGGATCGCGCGCCGCGCCGGTCCACGCCCGATGCTGCGCGCGCGTTCGGGCACGTCGGGCAGCCAACGCGGCAGCAGCTCATAGATGAAGGCATAGCGCCAGGCTCCAGCCTCGGCAATGCCCACGGGCAAAACTTTTAATCCTACCTGCAATTCGGTCAACGCCTTCTCGAAGCGAGGCTTGTTGGCCTCGGAAATCATGTGCGCTTCGCGCCGCAGGCGCACCGCGTCCAGCGCACCGTTTTTCAGCAGCGCCTCATAGATCGCCTTGGCCTCTGCCGAAAGCCTCCCCGCCCGATATTCTTCCAGGTAGTCGTGCTCAGTGTCGCCATAGTTTTCGCTCAGGGCGTAAAAGTTGGGCAGAAAATGCAGGCCAACCAAAGTGGCCCTGCTGCGAATCAATTTGCCATAGTACCACAGGCGCTTGCTCAGCGCATCGTCTTTCCACCCCCACGTCCGCTCGATCTCATAGCCGCTGTGGCTGGAGTAGGTCTTGACCACGCGCCCGGCAATGGCGTCCCATAGCGAGGGCATCTCGATGCTCTGGATGGGAAACAGGAAGCAAAAGCCAACGTCGTCCACAAATCCTTGGGCTTGCTCCTGCGAGGTGAGGCGCAAGTCCATGCGCCGCCGGTAACGCGCCGCGCGCGCCGCCGTGATTTCGTGCTTGGTCAGGTTCGGCATGAGTTGCTATCCATCCAAGACCTGACAGGTTTGCTAAACCTGTCAGGTCTGTTATTGGGGAAACACCAATTGCTCTTTCCCGCTCAGCCGGTCTTCGATGTGCCGCACGACCACATCCAGGTGATCGGCGCGGTGGACAAAGTCCAGGTTGTCGCTCTGGATCATGAGCACCGGGCACGTCACAAAGTCGCTCAGCCATTCTTCATAGTAACGGTCGAGCAGGCTTAGGTAATCGGCGCTGATGCTGGACTCGATGGAGCGGCCTCGACGGTGAATGCGCTCCATCAGCACTGGCACAGGCGCGCGCAGGTAGATCAACAGGTCGGGCGGCGGAAGTTCGGCTACCACCAGGTCAAACAGTTGCCGGTATGATTGATGGTCTCGCTCGGTCATGTTGCCCATCTCGGACAAGGCGCGGGCAAAGATGTAGGCATCTTCGTAGATGCTGCGATCCATGATGGCCGATTGCGAGTCTTGCGCCAGCGCCTTGTGCTGCGCGGCGCGATGGCCCAGGAAGAAAACTTGCAGGTGAAAACTCCACGCGCGCATATCGCGGTAAAAGTCGGCCAGGTAGGGATTGTCGGACACGGACTCGTAAGCGGCGCGCCAGCCCAGCCGTGCGGCGAGCCGCTCGGTGAGGCTGCTTTTGCCGGCGCCAATGTTGCCCGCGACGAGAATAAAGCGTTTGGTCATGGTCTCCCTCCAGAGGTTTTTCCGCTAATCACGCGATGCAAGCATCGCCGAATCTCCGCCAATCTTTTGTATTCGCGTTCATTCGTGTAATTCGCGGATCAGAGATTTTGGTTATGGCGCGAAGTGTGCTGTGCTATGTCTTTCGGAATGTGTACCACGCCGATTCCGCGCCGGCGCGATCCTGGCCGTGATGGACCTGGAGCAGCGTGAATGCGGGTATGAATAATCGTTCGGTCTCTTTTGTTGTGAGGCCCATACGCCGACCCAGGCATGAGCGCGGGTCAAAGGCGTATAGCAGGTACAGCCCGCCGGTCTGCATGTGTGCGGCCAGCCCGGCGGCATAACGTGGGCGCGCTGCCAGGTCAACGACGTGCAGGCAGCCCAGGTCCAATGCCAGGTTGAATAATCCGGTGACGGGCAGCGTATCCAAGCGCGTGACGTCGCCGGAGTAGACCTGCGCGTGTTGAGCCAGTCCCGCCTGCTTGATTTTGCGCTGGGCCACGGCAATCGCGCGCGGCGAAATGTCCACGCCGACCGCGTCAAAGCCGTGTTGCGCCAGGTAGAGCACGTTGGTGCCGGTGCCGCAGCCCAGGTCGAGTGCGCGGCCCGGTTGAACTTGGCCGCTCTCCACCACGGCGCGCAGTTCGGGCGGTGTGATGCCGGTGTCCCACGGCGTCTTGCCGAACCAGTACGTCACATTCCAAAAGAGCCGCTGCATGTTGACCTCCCAACGAATGACGAGAGAGATTCTACCCCATCCGTCAACCCTGCGCAACTTTTTCTTGCCTCCTGCGTCTTGCCTCTTTTGCTTTTTGACATTTGAATTTGACTTTGGTGTATAATCGGATTTTATGGAGCTCACCGTCGCTGTTGCCAAAGTCGGCAAATACGCTACGTCGGAATCCGGCGACACGTTCGAGATGATCGAGCGTCCACAGGGCGGCTTGTCGTTCGTGCTGGTAGACGGCCAGCACAGTGGGCGGGGCGCAAAGAATATCTCGAACGTCGTGGCGCGCAAGGCGATCTCGGATTTGGCCGAGGGCGTGCGCGATGGAGCCGTGGCCCGCGCCGCTCACGATTATCTCTTCACCTACCGCCAGGGCAAAGTCTCGGCCACGCTCAACATTGTGTCGGTGGACCTGGTCACGCGCACGATCGTCCTGGCGCGCAACAATCACTGCCCGACCATCGTCCTCGCGCCGTCCGGGTTTCGCATTCTGAACCAGCCTTCCAACCCCGTGGGCATCTATGCACGCACCAAGCCGAACATGACCGAGCTGCCGCTCGAAGCGGACACGGCGGTGGTTGTCTATACCGACGGGTTGATGACGGCTGGGGAATTCACCGGGCAGACGCTCGACGTCCCCGCGCTGGTGCAAGACTTTACGGCTTACGGGACGCTGGATGCTCAGCACATCGCCGATTCGCTGCTGGCTGTTGCGCTGGAGGCCGACGATCACCGGCCCCAGGATGACATCAGCGTGGTGGTTCTCACGGTGACCAACGACGTCATCCGCGACGGCGCGCGCCGGATGTTGGTGCGGTCCCCTTTGTAAAAGCTCCAAATCTCAAACCCGTCATCATCCCTTTGAGATTTTAAATTTGGAATTTGATATTTGACATCCTTGGATGAGACAACACGCGGCACGTTGAGCATTGTCGTCGTCGGCCCTTGCGCGGCGGGCAAGACCACGCTCGTGGCTGGGTTGCGCGCGCAAGGGTTCGCGGCTGCGCGGCTGGTAGCGCAGGAACATTCCGGCATCCGGGACCTGTGGGCGCGGCGCGGCCGGCCGCAAGTCCTGATCTACCTCGACGCACAGCTCATCACGATGAACCGCCGCCAGGGACGCTGCGATTGGACGGCAGAAGCCCGCGCCGACCAGGTGGCCCGCCTCGAACACGCTCGCCGCGAATGTGACTTGTGTCTCCCAACAGATGATCTGACCATCGCACAAGTGCTGGAAACCGTCGTCCAGTTCCTCGAACAATGCTCTGCAACGTCTGATTCGTGACGATTGACAGGCACAACAGGGTGCTTTGCAACTTTTACTTTTAGCCGGGTCGTAGGATAATGCCCCTGTTTGCCCAGCGTTCTTTGTGTCTTGGTGTCTTTGTGGTAAAGGTGAGATACCCACTGAATGGTTACCTCCCATGTAAATCTTTCGTCGGAGTACAGCATGGCATCACCCGATTTGATTTTGTTGCACGCCCCCAGCGTCTATGACTTTCGGGGCAAGTCTATCTTGTACGGTCCTGTGAGTGACCTGGTTCCCTCGACGCCCGTGTTCGAGATGTATCCCATCGGCTTTACGACGATTGCCGAGTACCTGGAGCGCCACGGGCTGCGCGTCCGCATCGTCAACCTGGCCGTGCGGATGTTGCAGGACTCGCACTTTGACGTGGAACGCTACCTCGCCTCTTTGGACGCGGCCGCCTTTGGCATTGACCTGCACTGGCTGCCGCATGCGCATGGGGCGATTGAGATCGCGCGCCTCGTCAAGCGCCTGCATCCTTGCCGCCCGATTCTGTTTGGCGGTTTTTCTGCCACCTACTTTCACGAGGAACTGATTCAGCATCCCGAGGCGGATTTTGTCGTCCGGGGCGATTCGACCGAAGGCCCGATGCTTGACTTGATGCGCTACATACGAGCGGGCGGCGCGGCGCAGCCGCGCGTTGGCTCAGCGGAGGAGCGCCAAGTCGTCCGTATCCCCAACCTGGTATGGAAGGATGCCGAGCAGAACGCACACGTCAATCCGCTCACCTACAGCCCCGAAAATCTGGACGACATTCTGCTGGACTATACCTACGTCCTCAAGGCGGTCGTGCGCTACCGCGACCTGGCGAGCTTTATCCCGTTCCGCGCCTGGCTCAAGTATCCCATCACGGCGGCGTTGAGCGTGCGCGGTTGCCGGTACAACTGTGTGACGTGCGGCGGCTCGGCGTGCGCTTATCGCGCTCTGCACGGTCGTCAGCGTCCGGCCTACCGGAAACCGGAAGACCTGGCGAGCGACATTCGCCGCGTGGGCCAATTCAGCCGTGGCCCGATCTTTGTCCTGGGCGACATCCGCCAGGCCGGCGACGATTACGCCAACCGGTTCCTGGATGCGATCTCGGGCTACAAGAAGCCGATCTTTATCGAGTTGTTCGACGCGACCCCGCCTGACTTTTTCCGTCGGGTAGCTCGCGCGCTGCCCAACTTTACCGTCGAGATTTCGCTCGAGTCGCATGACGATCACGTTCGTCAGGCCTTTGGCCGGCCCTACACCACGCAAGCCATTGAGCGCACGATTGATGATGCGTTGGAGGCCGGCTGTCAACGGCTCGATCTCTTTTTCATGACCGGCCTCCGCGAACAGACCTACGAGTCGGTCATGGGCACGGTGGATTATTGTGGGCAGCTCCTGGCGTGTTATGCGGCGCGGGGTGAAACTCGCGTCATTCCCTTCATCTCGCCATTGGCGCCGTTTGTAGACCCGGGCAGCCGCGCGTTTAAAGACCCGGAGCGATACGGCTACAAGTTCTTTCGTCGCACGCTGGAGGATCACCGCCAGGCGCTCTTGGAGCCGAGCTGGAAGTACGTGATGAATTATGAAACCCAATGGATGAACCGGGACCAGATGGTGGCAGCGACCTATGAGGCCGGGCGGCGGATGAATCAGGTAAAAGCCAAGTATGGCGTGATCGAGCCGGATGTGGCAGCCGCCACGGAGAAGCGAATCGTCCGGGCCATGGCGCTCAGCGCCGAGATAGACCGCATCGTCCGTATCAGTAACCCGGCAGAGCGGCACGCTCGATTGCGCGAGCTCAAGCCGCAGGTAGATTGCGCCAACCTGAGCACCGTGTGCGACAAGCGCGAACTGGAATTGCCGCTGCAACAATCCGGCGTCAACATCCTGCGGGCCGGTCACATCGTCGCCAGCGAGTGGTGGAGGGAACTCGTCCACGCGCCGGAGAAAACATAGTTGGGCGGCGTGCCCATCCGTAAATCAAGGCTTCCGTCATCTACTTGATAACCAATGATTGACCTCAAGCAATTAGAAAAGCAAGAGCTTGATATTAGTTCGCAAGTCCAAGAAAGACTGAAAATCCAACTTGACCTGCTTGAACGAATTCAAGAAGCTATCATGTATGGGGTTGACTTGATAATGAAATCAAGTCAACGAATTGACCTTGAGAATCCTAAAGACCGCTTTCAGTTTTTCTCTATCGTTTGCGCCAGTCGAGTAATTGCTCTAGCTCGGTCATCAATACAGTTGTGTTATAAAGGTTATACGCTGGAAGCGGCAGTGTTGGCTCGCTCACTCTTGGAAGTTTCCGTCGCTTATGAGTATCTAGCAAATAATCCCGCTGAAGCTGATTTATTTCACGAAGATAAGATTTCAACTACCGATGTAGTCAAGCAGGCGATAAGACACAATAAAAAGCTAACCAGCGATGACGACAGTGGTATTCTCTATGGTATTCTCAGTGAGTTCTCTCATCATTCACAGTGGGCATTGTCTCACACTCTTGACTGGGAAGAAGGCGATAAAACCTTTGCTACCATCCGTATCCTGATTGACGACCCTGAAAGAATAGACCCACCACTCCGCCAAGTTGCCCGTTGGATGCTGCGGTTCTATGAGCGATTCTACAAATTTGTCAGCGCAGAATTTCAGATTGACGAGGGTTGGCAAGAACAACATAGCTTTATCCAGGAGTTTCAGGATATACTTCAATAAATAAGGAAGGCCGCCTAACATCTCGCTTTGCGACCAGCAAAGGGTCGCTGTTGGAGTGCTACCCGCGTAAGTGTAAGCAATACACTAAAGCGGCGTAGACCTTGTGATGTCCAGGTGTCTCTACCCAGACGTGCGTCCCTGGTAACGGGGAGGTGCGATAGCTCTGGGGACAACGGCCTCAATCTGCCAGCCTCAAGGCAGAAGCGGCCCAGGGAAGCGCCAGAGGGTTGAACAGATGTGAAGGGCATACCCCTCTCGTGAGTTAGAAACGGCCCAAGAGGCTGGAGGCCGTGACCAAAAGGTACGTGGGGCGGACTGTCTGAGAAGCGCGCAGGCAGCGACATCCACAGTCCCCACCGGGAGCCTGGCCCCAACCGGACTGGCGTGTAGCTCCACAGTGGTCAACTGGGTAAGCCCGTTGTGTCCCACTTCGGGTGGTATCCGAACCGTAAGGGACGGGGACGGCACAGCGGGTAGAGGAGGACGGAAAAAGCGAAGGCGGTCTTGTAATGAGGCCGATAGGGGGTTGAGCGTTAGGCAACATCACCCCACGCGAAAGCGGGCAGACTTCCGTCTGGTCTCTCGTCACGGGAGAGTTTGGAGAACCGACTCAGGAAGCTGAGCAAATGACGGCCAAGAACGAACTGGCTGGTGCTGCTTCCCGCAGGCGGACACGTCTGTACGTCGGCTGCAAGCGCGTACCGTGAAGGGGCGACGAGGTTTCCTCGTCGCACCGCGTCCCCCCGTGAGGGGCGTTTGAGAGGCTTGAGCCGGATGAGGGGAGACTTTCACGTCCGGTTCTTAGGGGGCGGGGCGGTAGTAATGCCGCCCTGCTACCCGGCCCAGCCGACGCGCTCCGCGCGCCGCGTTCAGTGGTGCTTGGCTGTTGTGTCGCCGTCCGCGTTTTGGCGGCCTGGCCTGTGACCGGCGGCGGCTGAACCCGCTGCCGTTGGTGCGGAATGGCTTGCATCATTCCTTGACAATCACATCAACTCACGAATGACCGTCGGCACACCGAAGCGTCTCATCACCGAGGCCCACCTGCCCACCGTGTCGCGTCGAGGGTCAGCGTACTGAGCCAGCCATGACCTTGGCGCGGGAATGCCAGCAATTCACTCAGCGTACCCGCCCACTGTGTCTATTGAAAAGACAAAAGTCTCATGGGGCTGCGTCACAGCGGCAGGGTGTGGTATCAATGTGTCGTCGTTTACGAAGGCAACCTGCCAGAACTTGTCAAACATGTAAGAGAAAATCATCCTGAACACTGCGACCGTCCCGCACCGAGCGATATGCGATGAGCGATTCACTAATCCACACTGTCCGTCAAACCATCGACCGCCACGGCCTACTCCCGCGCGGCGGGACGGTCGTCGTCGGCGTATCGGGTGGGCCGGACTCGTTGTGCCTCCTGCACATTTTGCGCACGCTCATACCGCAGTATGGTGTGACGCTGCACGTGGCACATCTCAATCATCAATTGCGTGGAACTGACGCGGACGACGACGCGACCTTCGTCGCGCAACTGGCCGCCGACTGGGGCCTGCCCGCCACCATCGCCGCGCGCGACGTAACGGCCTACGCTGAACGCGAGCGGCTCGCTATCGAAGAAGCGGCGCGGCAGATGCGCTACGGCTTTTTGGCCGAGGTCGCGCGGCGAATCGGCAGCAACATTATTGCCGTCGCTCACCACGCCGACGACCAGGCCGAAAGTGTGCTGATGCACATCATTCGTGGATCGGGGATTGCTGGGTTGCGAGGCATGCGTCCCAAGTTGGATATTTGGGATTTGAGATTAGGTATTGCCAATACCCCATACCCAATACCTAACATCCAACTCATCCGCCCTCTACTTTACGTGACCCGCGCCGACATCGAAGCGTATTGCACGGCGAATGAGCTGCATCCACACTTTGACATGTCCAATCTCGACCAGACGTATTTCCGCAACTGGCTGCGTCACACCGTTCTGCCACTGCTGGCGCAGCATAACCCCGGCGTGCGCGACGTGTTGTGCCGCACCGCCGAGGTCGCCGCCGCCGACTATGACCTGCTGCGTGCAGACATGGAGCGCGCCTGGGCGCAAGTAGCGCGTGTCTCGCCAGCCATCATTACCTTCGACCTCGCGGGTTGGCGCGCGCTGCCGCTGGCGCTCAAGCGCGCGACGGTGCGCCAGGCGATTCACCAACTAAGGCGGCATCTGCGCAACATTAACTTTGTCCATGTCGAGCGAGCGGTGGACGTGGCCGAGCGTGGCACGACAGGCGACCGCGCGACGTTGGCCGAGGGGGTGATACTTACCCTTGCCTATGATTCGTTCACCCTCGCCGACGAAGGTCATGCGGAGTCATTGCCCGATTGCCCGCTGCTCGAACCTGGGGCGCAGGTGACGGTCAATGTTCCAGGCGTTTACGCTTTGCCCGACTTGGACTGGGCGCTCGAAACGGACATCACACCTCTGACAAACGCCTTCCAAGAAAACCCCGATCCCTGGACGGCTTATCTCGACGCGGATGTTTGCTCCGGTCCATTGACGCTGCGCACGCGATTGCCCGGCGACCGCATCGCGCCGCAAGGGATGGACGGGCGCCACATGAAGCTGAACGAGTTGATGATCAACACCAAAACCCCACGCGCAGCCCGCGACCGGATGCCGCTGCTCATTTGCGACGAGGGCATCGTCTGGGCTTGCGGCCTGCGCATTGACGAACATGCCCGCGTAACTCCTGCCACGCGCCGCGTTCTGCGTTTGCGATTTATTCGTTTGAACGGGTAGACAAAGAAACAAGGTGAAACTGCTCGCCCTTGCGAAGGCGCCCGGGTAAGCTAGCTTGCCTACTTGTCTACTCGACTATATGACTATCGGACTGTAAGACACCATGACCAAACTGACTAGGGGCTATTTGATCGCCCTCGTCGCTACTGCTTTCTGGTCAACGACGGGTGTGTTCATCCGTTATCTCACACAGGCATATCATCTGCCGCCGCTGGTGCTGGCGTTTTGGCGTGAGTTGTTTGTATGCACCGCGTTGACGGCGACGTTTGCATTGGTGGCTCCCTCGCGCCTGCGTGTGGACCGCCGTCATCTGTGGTTCTTGTTCATGTATGGTTTTGTTCTGTCCATCTTCAACTCGCTGTGGACGGTGTCCGTTGCACTCAACGGCGCCGCCGTGGCGACGGTGTTGGCTTATGGCTCGCCTGCGTTTACGGCGATTGCGGGTTGGCGATTGTTTGGTGAGCGGCTGGACGCGATAAAGATTGCGGCCGTGGTGCTGGGCATCATTGGGTGTACGTTTGTTTCTGGCGCGTACACCCCCGGCGCGTGGCAGGTCAATCCGTGGGGCATCACCACTGGGCTGCTGGCGGCTGTAGCTTATGCAGGCTACAGCTTGCTGGGCAAAGCGGCAGCGCACCGGCATATTTACCCGTGGACATCTTTGCTCTACACCTTTGCCTTCGCGGCGCCGTTTCTGCTGGTCTACAATATTGTCCCAGGCTGGCTGCCTGGCGTGCCCAAGCCGCCCAGTCTGATGTGGCTTGGCTCGTCGTGGGTGGGCTGGGGAGTATTGGTGGCGCTTGCCGTCGGCCCCACTATCGGCGGGTATGGACTCTACGCAGTGAGCCTCACCTACCTGCCGGCCAGTGTGGCCAACCTCATCGCAACGCTCGAGCCTTCGATGACGGCGGTGCTAGCGTACCTGTTCCTGCACGAGACATTCACCACTCCGCAACTGATCGGCAGCGGGTTGATCATCGGCGGCGTGATCATATTGCGCATCGGCGAAGGCCGGCCGTCGTCCCCGGCAGGCGCGCCACGACCCGTTGCGCCTGCTTGACCGGGCGGGCCGATCACGCTACAATCCTCTCACGATTTATCCGTCCGTACGAAGGTGGAGGATTCCATGCAACCCAAATCGAACCTGTGGATCGAAAAAGACGGAGAAGTGGTGTTGAGCCGATGGCGCGTGAATCTCTTGCGCGCGATTGACGAGGCCGGCTCGATCAGCGCCGCCGCCGAAAAAATGAAGGTCTCGTACCACCGCGCCTGGGAAAAACTCCACGAGATGGAAACCCGCCTCGGCGTGACGCTGGTGGAAACGCAGACCGGCGGCGAGCACGGCGGAGGCGCGCGGCTCACCGCTACTGCGCACGATTACGTGGCGCGCTTTGAGCAGTTCAGTCAAGGCATTGACGAGGTCATCGCGCGACGCTTTGCCCAAGCATTTGGTCCACAGTAATCCCTGATCGTCCCGGACAATCGTCATCAACCTCGCGACTCGATTGCTCGCAATCGTGCGCGCCAGGCGAAAGATAGCGTGTTGCACAACGAATACGGAACACGCACTACATCTTGTTATCCTACCAACCGGAGAAAGGAAATCCATGCAACCCAAACTTGAACTTCTCACATCCGATATGATAAAAGCTGTATTGTCTGAAGCGTTTGAGCTGATGCGCCAGCCGGGCATCAAGGTGCAGAGCGCCGAGGCGCGCACCTTGTTGGCCGATCACGGCGCCCGCGTCGAAGGCGACATCGCCCACATCCTGGAGGACCTCGCCCGCAAGGCGCTGGCCAGCGCGCCACACGAGTTTGACGTTTACGGCAGTGACGGCAGAGCCAGTGTCCACTATGGCGGCGACGCAGTGGCGTTTGACCCCGGCTCATCCGGCGTCCACATCTTGGATCCGGACACGCTGGAGCACAAAAGCTCAATGGCTGCCGACCTGGCGCGCATCGTCATGGTGACGGAAGAGCTGCCTCAGCTCGCGGCGCAGAGCACCGCCGTCGTGTGCAACGACGTGGCCAAGGACGTGGGCGATCTCTACCGGCTGTTCATCGTGCTGACCTATTCTGCCAAGCCCGTCATCACCGGCGCGTTCTCCACCAAGACGACTCAGGTGATGATTGATATGCTGGCCGCCCTATCGGGCGGGCGCGAGGCGTTGGCCCAGCGGCCTCGCGCTGTGTTCGACGTGTGCCCGTCGCCGCCGCTCATCTGGAGCGAGTTCGGCTCGCAAAGCCTGATGGACCTGGCGCGCGCGCGCGTGCCGGCGGAGATGGTTTCCATGCCGCTGGCGGGGGCCACCGCGCCGGTGACGTTGCTCGGCTCGGTTGTCCAGCACGCAGCCGAATCCATCAGCGGCGTCACGATTCATCAGCTTGCCAACCCAGGCGCGCCGATTGTGTGGGGCGGCGCTCCGGCGATCTTTGACATGCGCCAGGGGACGACGCCGATGGGCGCCGTCGAGACGGCGATGATTGACGTGGCCTATGCACAGGTGGGCAAGTCGCTGGGACTGCCCACACACTGCTACCTGGGCGCGAGCGACGCCAAGATTGTGGATGCGCAAGCCGGGCTGGAATCCGGCGTGACGGCAATGCTGGGCGCGTTGGGCGGCGTCAACATGATCAGCGGCGCGGGGATGCTGGACTTTTTGGCGTGCTTTAGCGTGGAGAAGCTGGTGATAGATGCTGAAGCGATTGCGATGGCGCAGCGATTGCTGGCCGGCGTCGAGCAACGTACGGCCACGCTGGCGACCGAGATGTTCGTGGGCATGAATTACAGAGGCGACTTTCTCAAGCAAAAGGTCACGCGGCAACTGTTCGGCAAAGAACAGCATTTGCCTTCGCCCGTGATTGACCGTGGCTCGATCCGCACCTGGCAGCAAGGCGGTGGGCTGGACACGTTCGCCCGCGCCAAGGCGCACGTGAAGGACCTGCTCGCCACTTACCAGCGGCCTGCGCTCCCGTCCGAGGTTGAGCGCGAGCTGCGCCGCATCGTCGAGCGCGAAGCGAAAAAGGCCGGGATGGACAAGCTGCCCGCGCTGCCGTAAGCGCAAGAGTTTTCGCCTGGATGCCCGACAGACCTCGCGGGTATCCAGGCCGAATCTCATGTTGGGCCGCTGCCCGGCGTTGCAGAGGCTGTTGAGCAACCGATGACTTTGGAAATCTATTTATGAAACGGATAACGCTTCTCCTCGGAATAGTCTTTTTGCTCTTTGGCTCGGCCTGCACATCGGCATCAGTAACTCCGACGTCGACCCTGCTCTCACCGCTGCCTACCTCTACATGGTTGCCGTCCCCACGTCCGTCGCCAACATTCACTCCCGACACATTGTCTATACCTTCTCCATCCCTGATGCACGATTTGCTGTTTCTAAGCCCCATCGACATGAATAACTACATGCTCAAGTATTGGAACCATATGACGGGTCAAACTGAGGTTCTGATCACAGGTGACGGTGGGGATTTGTTTTCTGGACAGACCACAGCCGCAACGCCCAGCAGAATAGTACAGTATTCCCTTACTGCTGACGACCGAAAACTTGCTGTCGTACGGGTAAAAGAAAAAGCGCAAGGTGCTGTTCCCGCTGAAGAGTACGAGCTTGCTCTTTTTGATCTTAGCACTCACCAGATCACATCATTAGCGAAATTTGAATCACTGGTACGTTGGGCATCCATCTCACCAGATGGGCAATGGGTTACTTATATCTTGCCAGCAGCGACACCGACCAGCAGGGCAGGACATGTCGCAGGTTTGGCGATCTCTTCACAATACTCTATGGGTGACAGCAGTCCTGGAGTAATCTTTGCTTTGCAAACGCACGCGCCAGATCAGAAGGCGAAGATCAGCGAATGTGATGAGGAGTGCTGGAGTCTTTCCTGGTCGCCTGATAGCCATACGATCGTCTGGAACGGTAGGCAAGGCGTGTGGCTAGCTTCCGTAGGTGGAACTCCAGCAAGGTTGATTGCTCCGGGGAAAATGGTGGTCGTCACAAATGGCAGATCGGGGATCTATGCTCCACCAGCATGGTCGCCTGATGGGCGGTATCTTCTCGCCCGATCTCGAGATTTTGAAGTAGATGAATGGGGTATTGTCGATACCCAAACTGGTCATTTTGGAAGGTTACCCAATTCGCACGAGTATCCTCGGCCCAATGTGCATTCAGTGTGGTTAAGTGATGGACGTCTGTTTGTCGTCCGAAGCGGTGAGCCAAACGCTAATCTGGCACCTTCTGGCGAGATGTGGACAATAGATCCAGAGAACGTCGCACTATTAACTCTCGACAAATCGTTTGTCATTCCAGTCGCACCAGAAATTTATCCCGCTTCGCCCGTTCAGTTTGACGACGGTCGTTTAGCTTTTGCATTGCTGGCTCCAAGTGGGACCACACACGATGCAGAAAGTGGTTTGTATGTAGTCAATCCCAGTGATTACACGCCTCGCCGCGTTAGCGAGCCGTTGCCTGCCAGTTTTGATGTTGCGACAGTGTTGGCGAGCTGGTCACCAGATGGGATGGTGGCTCTTATTCATAGCGAGACCGGGCCAATTCAGCGATTTTACGTTCCAGTGAACGGCATTGTGTTATCCAGTATGCCTCAGTTGCTCGGCAATGGATCAGCCTGTTGTTTCACCTGGCTAAAATAGATCCCGTGCTCTCGACTTTGCTCTTACTTCGTAGAGCGTCGCCCAACCAGCGCATGCAGCTGACCTGCTACCTCGCGCAAGATCAGAGCGGCTCAGCGATTGAAGGTAGTTCTTGGCGAGGCGCACATTGCCCAACCGCAGGCGGCTGATGCGCGAGCCGTTGGTGCGGCACGTTTGTACGGCGCAAGGCAAACGGTACCGTTGGGTGCCATACTGACAGTGTATTGGAAAGATACCCCAGAGGTGCACAGTTCATTTGAGAAACCCACAGGTTCTTGACATCAAGGGCATAGTGGACCTCTGCATCGCTGCTGTTTGTGCGATCTGTCTGGGCATTCTCACCGTCCTCGTCGCCCTCGACGTGGCGATTCCGGGCGATGCCGAACTGGTGCGGCTGACGGTAAGCCTCCGCAACGAAACGTTGACCCGCGCGATCTGGCTGCTGACGTTCATCAGTTCATCCGTCCCGGCGCTGTTGATCACACTCGTGGTCAGCGGAGTTGAGCTATGGCGCGCCAAACGCTTCGAGTTCGGCGCGGCTTGGGCAACCCTGGCTTATGCCGGTGCTGTAATTTGCAATATTGCTTTGCGGGTTGCGGTGGGCCGTCTGCGTCCCGCCGTGGATTACATCCCCCATCTGCTGCCCGAAGTGCAAGCTGGCTTTCAACGCTTTTCATATCCCAGCGGACACGCGGGCGCAGCGATCCTCGCCTATTCTTCGCTCGTTGCGTTGGCGTGGCCCCGTGCCACCTGGCGCTGGCCTATGTTGGTCATCGCATTGCTCGTCATCGCCACTACGGGGTTCGGGCGGGTTTATATGGGTGTGCATTGGCCCACCGACGTATTGGCAGGCTATTTGCTGGGTGGATGTTGGCTGGGGATCGGGCTGGCTCTCAAGCGACGAGCCAGTTTCTGAGAGCCTATCTGGTGTTTGCACGACACTGTGGAGATCAAATGAAGGCGGATTTTCGAAGCAGACTGAAACGTGGCGAGACATTGATCGGAACGCTGGTGACACTGTCCAGCCCGGAAGTCGCAGAGCTTTTTTCAAATGCTGGTTTTGATTGGCTGTTTATAGACATGGAGCACTCGCCGCTGGACGTGCGAGAGGCGCAGGCCATCCTTCAAGCCGTCGGAGAAAGATGCGCGTGTGTCCTGCGCGTTCCGTTGAACGACGAAATCTGGATCAAAAAGGCGCTGGATATTGGCGCATGCGGCATCATCATCCCCCAAGTCAATTCTCGACAGGAAGCCGAGCAGGCTGTGCGTTTCTGCAAGTATCCTCCGCAGGGCAGCCGAGGTGTGGGGGTCGCCAGAGCGCAAGGCTATGGTGCGCACTTGCAAGATTACTTGAACAACGCGAATGAAGAGATCGCGGTGATCGTCCAGGCGGAGCACATGGATGGCGTCAACCACGTGCAAGAGATTCTCAGCGTAGCCGGGATTGACGCGGTTCTGGTTGGCCCTTACGATCTATCGGCGAGCATGGGCAAGATAGGCGAGGTGACCGATGCGGAGGTCCAAGCGGCCATCGCTCGCGTCAAAGCAGAGTGCGCGTCTGCCCACATGCCCATCGGCATTTTCGCCGCGACGGCGGAGGCGGTAAAGCCATTTATGCGCGAAGGTTACAGCTTGATAGCCGTTGGCATAGACACAATCTTTTTGGTAGAGGCAGCCAATCAACTGGTGCGCCAGCTTCGAGAATAAGGTGAATTCTTTCTCGCCGCTTCGCGAGACTTTTCCCATCCAAGCCAGGAGAACCCTTCTCACTTTTCCGCCAGCGCCGCCTTGACCGCCGCGTAAGCGTCCACCACCCCGTAACCCGACGTGTTATTCGGCGTGCCACCGGTCGAGCACGGGTCTTGCGTCCCGGTGTAAGGCCGCGCCGTCTGTTCCAGGATTTGCTGCGTCCGATCAATGTTCCCGATCAGCTTGGGCTGGGCCGACCACATCAGCGCGACCACGCCCACCACGTGCGGCCCCGCCATCGAAGTGCCGCTGTTCGAGCCATATCTATTCCCAGGCAAGGACGACATGACATCCATCCCCGGCGCGAGAATGTCCGGCTTGACCCGCCCGCTGCCGTCCACCGTCACCGGCCCGCGACTGCTAAAGAAAGCCACCTCCCCGAACCGATCCACCGCGCCGACGCTGAACACCTCACCATAGGTCGCAATCGGATCGCTCACGCTGCCACAGCGAGGGCCCTCGTTGCCCGCCGAAGCGACGACGAAGATTCCCGCTGCTCGCAAAGCAGCCACCGCAGGTTCCAGCGCGTTCGCATCACAGCCTTCGAGCGGTGGGCATCCCCACGAGTCGTTGATCACATGCGCGGCTCTAGTCGGGTCGCCATCCTTGAGCGGGTCTCCGTTTTGCGGATACGGCGCGAGCATGAACTGCATACAATTGAGATACCAGGCCGGGTCGCCAATGTTGCGTGCCAGGTTGACACAGCCGAACCATTCCGCGCCCGGCGCGACGCCGATGCCGCCCCGTCCCACAATCGAGCCGAGCGTGTGAGTGCCGTGCCCGTTAATGTCGCTGGGCGCGCGCGAGTGATTCCACGGGTCAAGCCAATTGTAATCATCTTGTCCATCGCGTCCGCGGTAGCCATCGCGCAGCGCGGGATGATCGCCCTGCACACCTGAATCGGATTGGCCGACCGTGATCCCCTGGCCCGTGACGCCGAATTCTTTCCACACCCGATCCGCGCCGATGGACGTGATATTCCACTGCAACTCGGTCGGCGCGGGATCGTGGCCGATGTCCACTGGAAGAGGCTCGGGCAGCGGGCGTAGATGCGGACTATCCAAGGTGCGATCCACCTCAGGCTGACGCGAAAGATAAGCGCGCAACAACGGCCCACCGTTCACCTCTATCCCGTTGACGAGGTAATACGAGCGGTAAGCGATGTGGGCACGATCCAGCGCGGCGCGCAAGTTGGCCTGCGTCGTATCGGCGTGTCGAGTCAAGGTGGTGTAGACGTAGCGTAAGCGCTCATTGCGATCCGGCATCGTGTAAGCCGGTCGCAAGTCGGCCTGGTCGCGCAAAATCACAAACAACTGCTCGCCGTAAAAACCAGGCTGCCCGGCGAAAAAGTAGAGCAGCGCTCCGGCGATCCACGTCACGGCCACCCCGCCGAGCGAAAGCGCCGGGCGCGGTGCGCCATTGATCCACTTGCAGAGTATCCAGAGCGCCAGGCCAACAACCAGCGAGAGAACAAGCGACACGCCCGCCGCCTGCAGCGCCCAGGCCATAATCTCGCGCCCCTCCAGGAGCAACGTCAATTCGTCCGGGTCCACGAACATGAGCGGCGCGGCGGCAGTCAGTCCGACCAACGCTGCAATCGGCAGCCAGGCGCGTTCAGCAACGGCAGGCCCCGCCCAACGAACTGCTCCCGCCACGGCCAGCCCCAACAGCGGCAAGCTGATGAGCAGCAACAGTTGACTGCCGCCAAAGCCAAAGCCTCCACTCAGAATGACCAGCGCCACTCCTGTCGCCAATCCACCGAAAGCCATGTCCCGACCCGGCCCGGACGAATGTTCCGAGATCGGCCCGAACAGGAACACACTCAATATGACGCCCGCAAACAAACCCAGCGTCAATCCGGCCAGCAAGTTGAGGGCTGTATCGAGTGGGGAGCCGAGCGCGCCCCACAGGAGCGACGGCACTGCAATGATCGGCGCGAGCGCCAACGCTGGAGCCAACACGTCCAGGCGCACACTGAACCGAAGGCCGCGTATCCACATCCAGATCAACACGCCACCCACACACACCAGGCTCAGAACGATTTGCGCGAGCGCCGCCGGTTGGGTCTGCGTCATCGGGAAAGCACGCGCCAGGCCCAGCACCATGATGAAGGCGATCCCCATCGCCCAGGTCCGATACGTCGCCCGGAAGCGCGGCGCGCGAGTCCAGATCGCCAGCGGCACGACCGGCAACGCCAGCAAGATGCCATGCCCCCACGAGATCAAAGGCCAGACGAACCACGGAAAGGGTATGCCCTCGATCAGCAGGACTTGCTCGGTGAACCACCCGCCCACGTGAATGCCTGCGGTCACCGTCACAATCCACCCGATGGCCGCGACGAAGAGGACATACGTCCAGCAGCCGGGACGAGACGAAGCAACGGGAACTGGCGATTCTTGCGCAACTATAGAACTGTTGGGTTGAGCTTCCATGTTCACATTCCCCTATGGTGACTACCAGTTGAAAGCGATATTTTACACCGTAATACCCAGGCCGCAATCTGGAATAACACGGCTCCAACATCCGTTGGCCCCTCCAGGCCGGAAATGTAACCAAATCGTAACGTTGCCGACACCACCGCAGCCCTGGCTGTGTAGTAGAATTTGTACAAGCCGACAGAAGCTTGACGCCAGTAGAATAGAGCGTACTGTGGAGGCCGCGCCAGGCAGCCACTCAGCCCAGAGTAGCGACTTTCGCCCGGGTACAAGAGCAATAGGCCGCTACTGCCGCAGGACTCGAGTGCGCCGAGGGCTATTCGGTCGCCTCCCAGGAGAAAAAATGTCTACTCTAGATCACATCTTGATTGTGGATGACAATGCGGAACTATGCAGCCTGTTGCGACACGGCCTCGCGCCTCTAGGGTGCGAAATGACCTTCGCCCATGATGGCCCGCAGGCCCTGCAACTGTTCGAAACCGGATTATTCAATCTGGCGATCCTCGACCTCATGCTGCCCCAACTCAGCGGAATTGAAGTCCTCCGGCACATCCGAGAACAGCGGTCTGACATCGAGATCATTATGCTCACCGCCTTCGCTTCGCTCGAGACCGCCGTCGAGGCCTTGCGGCTGGGAGCCTATGACTACATCAACAAGCCTTTCCGCATGGATAACCTCCAGACCACCGTCAAGCGGGCCTTGGAAAAACAGCACATGACCCGGCGACTGGCCGCCATCTATGATCTGAACCGCGAGATGGCGCTTTCGCTGGACGTTAATCAGGTCGCCACAACAGTCCTGGACATTGTCAAGCGAGTGCTCGAGTTCAACGTGTGCGGGTTATGGCTGATCGATGCGGAGCAGAATGAGTTGTACTGTCTGGCAGCCTACGGCTCCCAAGAGCAAGAAGCAACCCGATTCCCGCTGGACAGTGAGCGTGGCATCATCGTGGCCGCAGCACGCTGCGGCGAAACCCTCCACATACTCGACACACGCGAAGACTACCGCTACATTCCTGTGGGAACGACGAATCGCTCCGAGTTGGCCGTGCCACTCCAGGTCAAGGGGCGTGCGGTCGGTGTGCTGAACGTCGAAAGCGCCGAAGCGAATGCCTTCAGTCCCGCCGATGTGCAACTCTTTTCAATTCTGGCTGCCCAGGCTGCGGTGGCCGTCGAGAACGCGCAACTGTACGAAAAAGCGCAGCAGGAAATCGCTGAGCTCAAGAGAGCGGAAGAGGCACTGCGAGTGGTCAAGGATGGGGCCGAGGCAGCCATCCGAGCGCTTCGGGGCGGCGAGAGCATGGGATAAGGGCTCTCACTTGCGACGTTTCTCCAGTTCCGCCTCCACCTGGGTCAATGACACATCGCGCGCCGCCAGCAGCACCAACGTGTGATAAATGAGATCGGCCGTTTCGGACACCAGCCGCTCATCGGATTGGCCCAACGCGGCCACAATCACCTCCACCAACTCTTCGCCCACTTTCTTGGAAATCTCTTCCATCCCCGCCGCAAAGAGGCGCGCGGTGTAAGACTCGGGCCGGGGGTTTTGTTTGCGATCCAGGATGACCTGATAAAGTTGATCGAGGATGGCAGGCGATTCGGCTCTGACTTCCGACCTCTGGCCTCCGACCTCGGACTTCCGATCTCCGACCTCCAACTTCCGGCCTCCGACTTCCGACTTCCGATCTCCGACTATCGTGTAGAAACAACTGCGCTCGCCGGTATGGCAGGCCGGGCCGGCGGGTTCCACGCGCAAGAGAATTGTGTCCGCATCGCAATCCAGGCGGATTTCCACGACGCGCTGAACATTTCCCGAAGTCTCGCCCTTGTGCCATAGCTCTTGACGGCTGCGACTCCAAAAGTGAGTCTCGCCCGTTTCCTGTGTAAGTCGCCATGCCTCAGCGTTCATCCAGGCCACCATCAACACTTCGCCGGTGCCCGCATCCTGCACCACCGCCGGCGCCAGACCTTGTTCATTCCACTTGGGTTCTGCTCTTTCGTTCTTCGTCATTCGTCCTTCGTCCTTTCCCATGGTCTTACGGGGATGCCCTGTTCCTGCAAATATTGCTTGACCTGTGGGATGCTCAACTGGCGAAAGTGAAACAACGAAGCCGCCAACGCCGCCGACGCATGTCCTTCGGTGAGTGCCTGGGCGAAATGCTCCAGGCAGCCTGCGCCGCCCGAAGCGATCACCGGGATATTGACCACATCGGCGACTGCGCGTGTGAGTTCGATATCGTAACCTGCCTGGGTCCCATCGGCATCCATGCTGGTGAGCAAGATTTCGCCCGCGCCTCGCTCGGCAGCTTCTTTGGCCCAGGCCACCGCGTCTATGTCGGTCGGGGTGCGTCCCCCGGCGACATACACTTGCCAACGCTGCGGCTGGCCCTGCTCCGTCGTAAGCCGCTTGGCGTCAATCGCCACTACGACCGCCTGGCTGCCCAAATGCGCGGCTGTGACACTGATCAGTTCCGGCGTGCGAACGGCCGCCGAGTTCATGCTGATCTTGTCGGCTCCAGCGCGGATCAGCGCGCGCGCATCTTCCGGGCTGCGGATGCCGCCGCCAATCGTAAAAGGAATGAACACCTGGTCGGCCACGCGGCGCGCCAACTCTGCCACCGTCTGACGGCTGTCGGAAGTAGCCGTGATGTCGAGGAAAACCAGCTCGTCGGCGCCTTCCGCTTCATAAACGCGCGCCTGCTCCACCGGGTCACCTGCGTCGCGCAGGCTCACAAAGTTCACGCCCTTGACCACGCGACCGCGGTCAATATCCAGACAAGGGATAATGCGTCGAGCTAACATGCCACCTCCTCCGTAATCGCCAATGCCTGGCGCAAATCCATCGCGCCCTCGTAAAGCGCCCGGCCTACGATGACGCCTTCGACCCCACGCGCCGACACCGCGCGCACGCGCCGTATGTCTTCCAATCCCGCGACGCCGCCTGAAGCGATCACGCGCAGGCCACACGTCTCGGCCAACTCTGCCGAAGCTGCCGCGCTCACGCCCGAAAGCAACCCGTCGCGCTCGATGTCGGTATGGATGACGATCTCCACGCCCATTGCCTTGATCTTCCGCCCCAGATCAATCGCCGTGAGGCCGCCATCCGACTGCCAACCGCGCACTCGCACACGTCCCCCCCGCGCGTCTATCCCCACCGCGATCGCGTGTGCCCCAAATCGAGACACAGCCTCGCGTACCAGTTCCGGCTGCTCGACGGCGACGGTGCCCAACACGACGCGCGAGACGCCCGCCGCGAGCGCCGCCTCAATGTGCGCCAGCGAGCGTATGCCGCCGCCGAACTGCACGCACGGCCCAACGCGGCCCAACGCAGGCAACAACTCTTGCATTGCATTGGATTTGCCAAACGCGCCATCCAGGTTGACCACGTGCAGCCAGCGCGCGCCCTGACCAGCCCAACGATTCGCCACGGCCACCGGGTCGGCATCGAACACCGTCTGGCGCAGCGGGTCGCCCTCTTGCAAGCGCACCACCTGACCCTGGCGCACGTCTATGGCGGGATAGATTTCAAAGTCGTTCATCGTCATGCCTCAGTTGATGACCTTAATGCACCGCCAGTGAGCGCATACGAGTCCCATGTGCTATCATGCGATTTCTCCTCTGAGGCGACCTAGTCAGTGCCAACGTCCCTTTGATACTGCCTCCACCCAGACCGAGTCATAGGGCCCCAGCTTATCACCCCACCACGAAACCGCTCATCGAACGGATAAAATCTGATGAGCAAAGGCGCGTCTACAACCTGGCAGTCTATCTCGTAGGTAAAGTGCGCTACCGGCATAGTGCCTTCCGATATATCAATTTCCTTGCCCGGGTTACAGTTCACAGGTGCCATCGCGTCTTTGGTAGAGAGGGCTGCGATAATCAGCGCCTGTGCCAGCTCGTCACGCGTTTCCCAGTTGAGCTTATGACCTGCATCGAGCATCAACCGATTATAATCCCCTGGCATAGCATAATCCTTGTCCCCGCGAGAGACCATTGTCGTAAAAGTCCTAGCAGACGCCGTCGTCTCGGCGTTGGTCAAGACTGCATACATGTGTGCGTCGGGAAAAACCTGCTGGAAGACTGGGTTTGCAAACTCGAACGCAAACAAGTAATACGGCCGGCCATATAGCTTTTGAATACGCCGGTCGCGCTCCTCGACCAGTTGCTCGATCTGTTTTTGGTGCTCTTCGGGGCTCAGCGCAGGGGATATTGGTAGTGTCACAATATATCTGGTATCGAGTGGCGGCTGAGAGAATATGGAAGGAATCATCGTGGGCGTTGGAGTGGTGGTCTGCGTCTTTGTAGCTGCCGTAGCCGGTGACACAGAAGGCAACCTCGGGGCTGGTGTAGCTTGTGCGGTTATTGTGCCTGTCGCAACAGGCGACGTATGGGTCAGGGTTGAGGCTGGCGTGACCGACTCGCGGGCAACGGCACTCCCGCTTGGAGGAACACCCTGTGATTGCTGGCTACACGACACGCTCCCCGCTGCCAATACGATCAGGGTCAACACGCCTAATCCAATCACAATCACGTTGATAGGTCGTAGTTTGTTTTTCATCATGGTGCGCAACCTTCAGGTCCTCGCCCTAACCCTCCCCGTTTCAAGGGGAAGGGAATGCGCGCTCCCCTTCCCCGTCTTCGATGGGGGTGGGGTTGGGGATGAGGGCATCAGCTCTCGACGAAATTTCGCAACACCTGCAAGCCTGTCCGTTGGCTCTTTTCGGGATGGAACTGGATGCCCCACACATTCCCCGCGCCGACGACCGAGGCAAACTCGCCTCCGTAATCCGAGGTTGCAAGGACAATGCCGGCCTCGGCGGGCATGCAAATGTACGAATGGACAAAGTAAGCATAAGCGCCGGGCGCAACTCCGCGCAAGAGCAGCGAGTCGCGGACCGGCTGAATCTGGTTCCAGCCCATGTGTGGCACCTGGAGACTTTTTCCTCGCATGAGCACCACCTGGCCCGGGAGCAGGCCCAGTCCTTTTTCCGGCTGAAAACCCTGCCCCACTTCTTCGCTCTCATCGAACAGCAGTTGCATTCCCAGGCAGATGCCGATGAACGGCACGCCGGCCCGGACGGCTTGCTTGATCGGCTCAATCAGGCCGCGTTGGCGCAGCCCCGCCATCCCGGCGGAGAATGCGCCCACACCGGGCAAGATCAACTTGTCCGCGCGAGCCACCTGCTCCGGATCGCTGGTCAGCGTGATCTGCGTGCCCAGGTGCTCGAAAGCCTTTTGCACCGAGCGCAAATTGCCCAAGCCATAGTCTATCAAAACGATCATTGCATGATCTCCCTTGCAATCGTCAATCAACAATCTACAATCAGCAATCAGAGGACGCCTTTGGTGGAGGGAACATTTCCGCCACGACGCGGCTCGACCCGCACGGCCATCTCCAGTGCACGACCCAACGCCTTGAACAGCGCCTCGGCCTTGTGGTGATCGTCGCGACCGTACAGTACGCGCGCGTGCAGATTCATCCTCCCCGTCACCGCAAGCGATTCCAGGAAGTGCGGCACGAGCGTGGTCGGCATCTGACCAATCGTCGGCGTATTCCATTCCGCTTGAACAACCGTATACGGTCGTCCAGACAAGTCCACCGCCACGAAAGCCAGGCTCTCGTCCATCGGGACGTAGGCGTGCCCCATGCGCGCCAATCCCTTGCGCTCACCCAACGCGCGATCCAGGCACGCGCCCAATGTCAGCGCCACGTCTTCGACGGTGTGATGCGGGTCAATCTCCAGGTCGCCCTTTGCGCGTACCGTGAGGTCGAGCAGCCCATGCACCGCCACATGGCGCAGCATGTGATCCAAGAACCCCACACCGGTGCTCACGTCGCACTGCCCGGAGCCATCCAGGTCGAGGGTCACTTGCACTTGCGTTTCAGTCGTGCACCGTTCAATTGTTGCAGTTCGCATGAATCCTCCTTCCACGAATTACGCGAATCTTCGCTAATCCTTTTTGTTCGCGTGATTCGCGGACAATCCGACTCGCCGCAAGGCATCCAACAGCGCATCGGTATCCTGCGGCCTGCCCACGCTGATGCGGATGCAATCGCGCAAGCCGGGCTTGTCAAAGTAGCGCACCAGCACACCTTCGCGTTCGAGAGAGCGCTTCAACTCTAACGCGTCGCGCCCTGCCACGCGACAAAGGATAAAGTTGGATTCAGTAGGATAAACGACCAACCCATCCAAAGCGCGCAGCGATTCCAGCAGCCTGGAACGCTCGGCCTTCAAACGCTCGACGTTGGCGAGCAGCCAGTCGGCGTCTTGAACAGAAGCAACAGCCGCTTGCTGGGCAGCCATGTTCACGTTGTACGGCTGCTTGATGGGCCAGATTCTACCACCTAACCAATCGGGAAACACGCCATATCCCACGCGCAAGCCGGCCAGCCCCGCCCACTTGCTGAACGTGCGCAAGACGACGAGATTGGAATACTCGCGCGTCCATTGAATACGGCTGCGCCCGTGAAACTCGACATAGGCTTCGTCCAACACCACCAGCAGCGGCAGGCGCAGCAAGCGCCGCAAGTCTTGATCCGAGGTCACGCTGCCATCGGGATTGTTCGGCGAGCAAACGAACAGAACTTTGGCGCGCGGCTCGGCCAGCGCAGCCGCCTCGATGCCGTCTACGTCGAGACTAAAATCGGAACGGCGCGGCACGCATAGCAGCCGCGCGTCATTCACTCCCGTCAAGAACGAGTACATGCCAAACGTCGGCGGGCAATCTACCACGACGTCTCCAGGTGAAAGCGTGGCGCGCAGCAAGAGGTCAAGCAACTCGTCCACCCCAGCCCCAGCTATGATGCTCTCCAGCGGAATATTGAGCAAGTCGGCCAGGGCGCGGCGCAGCGCCGTGCTGTCCGGGTCAGGATAAATGTTGAACCACTTGCCCGCGCTCAACGCCGATAGTGTGCGCGGCGAAGGGCCGTATGGATTTTCGTTCGCGTCCAGCTTGACGATGGATTCGGGCGCGCGACCCAGGCGTTCCGCCCACACATCGAACGGGACAATGGGGACGTAAGGTTCAACGGCGCTGGCGAGCGATGCAAAACGAAAGGCCGATGGTAGCTCGTATTGCGTATTGCGTATGCCGTTATCCGTGACTCGCCAGAGGGCCGCTTGCGCGTGAGAATCGAGCGACTCGGCCTGCGCGATTCGAGCAGCGTGGGGGCTGAGTCGAGCGGTGGTCTCGGCGTCCAGCGCGATGACATTGGTGATACGGACAAAATCCAAACAGTTCAGCGGCGAGGCAAAGCGCGCCGTGCCATTCGTGGGCATGACGTGACTGGGGCCGGCCACATAATCGCCCAGCACCTCGAACGAGCGCTCGCCCAGGAACAGCCCGCCCGCCTGCCGCACCTGCCCCGACCATCGCTCCGGGTCGCGCACCGAAAGGCACAGGTGCTCTGGCGCAAACTCGTCGGCCAGTTGAACCGCCTGGGCAATATCCTGCGTGAGGACGATGCCCCCCTGCCCGGCCAAAGACGTTGCGATCATCTCGGCGCGCCCGCGTGTTTCGATCTGGCGGGCCACCTCGACCTGCACAGCTTCCGCCAGCGAGCGCGAAGGCGTGAGCAAGATCGCCGTGGCGAGGACATCGTGCTCGGCCTGAGCCAACAGGTCCGCCGCGACCCAGGCCGGGTTAGCCGAATCGTCGGCGACGATCACGGTTTCGGTGGGGCCTTGCAGCCCATCCAACCCCACCTGGCCAAACACCTGTTGCTTGGCGAGCGTGACAAACAGGTTGCCCGCGCCGACAATTTTATCCACGCGCGAAATACTTGGCGTGCCAAAGGCCAGCGCGGCAATCGCCTGCGCCCCACCCATCCGATACAAGGCGGTCGCGTCGGCCAGATGCGCCGCCGCCAGGATCACATCGGGGACTCGCCCATCCCCGCGCCCCGGCGGAGTCGCCACCACTACATCCTTCACTCCGGCCACTCGCGCGGGGATCACCGACATCAAAAGCGACGAGGGCAGCGGCGCGGTGCCGCCCGGCACGTAAACGCCCACTCGCTTCAAGGGAATGACCGATTGGCCCAGCATACCGCCCAACTCGTGGGTTGACCACGACGGCAGCGGTTGGCGAGCGTGAAAAGCGCGGATGCGCTCCGCCGCTACATGCAGCGAGTCCTGCAAATCGGCCGGCAGGCGCGCAAACGCCGCAGCCCATTCCTCGCGCGGGACGGCGAACGAATCCAGACGCAGACCGTCAATCTTTTCGGCCCAGTGTCGCAGCGCATCATCCCCGCGTTGGCGGATGTCGTGCAGGATGCGCTGCACACCCTCGCGCGGTGTGATCTCTTCGCCAAAGACACGCCGCAGACCAGCGCGCAGCGCGTCGGGGATTTCCTCACCCTGCGCCTTTCGACACAGAATCGTCTGCCGGGCTTCCGTCACATCCATGATTCGCAACATGATTCCACCTCTTGTCATGTAGGACAAGTTGCCAACTTGTCCTACGCATCACGCAGCGCTGCCAACAGATCGCGGTAGCGCACGGGTTCTTCTTCAAAGATATACGTGACGGGCGAAACGACCACGCCGCTCCCGCCGATGGAGCGCAGCTCGTGCACCGCCTGCATCACCTGATCTTGGCGCACGACAATGTTGACATCATACCAGCCCTGTTCCCCCTCTTCGCGAGGGATCACGCGAGAGATCGTCGGCCCTTGCAGCCCACCCAGACCCGTTTGCGTGAACATGCGTCGGGCAATAGCTTCGGGCGACCCGCCGCGTATGTTGGCAAACACCAGGTAATGACTCTGGGCGCGCAGATGGGCCTCGACGAACTCGAGCATCTCACGCGCCACAGCCAGCACCTCGGGCCGCGCCTGAAGCGCGCGGCGATTGGCGATGAGGCACGCCTGAGATGCAAGAATCACGCCATCAGCCAGCGGACGCAGACGATTATCGTGCAACGTGATGCCGCTGGACACCAGATCGCTGATCGCGTCGGCGTAGCCGATGGCCGGCGCCACTTCGAGCGTGCCTTCGGCGGTGATCAACGTGGCCGGCCCGATGCCGTGTGCGGCCAGAAAGCGGCCGGTGAGCACAGGATACTTGGTGGCGACGCGCAGCGAATGACCTTGAGCACCCAGGGCCTCGGCGCGCGCGGCCAGACCTTGCAGCGTGGACACCTCGGCCCATTCCTCCGGCACAGCCAGGCTCAGAGCGCATCGCCCAAAGCCCAGCGCGTCGTGTAGCATCACCACGTCGCCATTTGTGCCGCGCTTTTCTTCGATGCTATCTCGCCCGGCCAGACCAAAGTCCAGGCTGCCCTGCCGGACACCCACCACGATGTCGCCGGCGCGCTGAAAGAGAACCGTCAGCGCCGGGATGGCCGGGATGGTCGCTTGATACTGGCGCGGGTTGGGTTTGTACACCTTCAACCCACAAGCTTCCAAGAACTGGAGCGAGTCGCTCTCCAGGCGACCCTTGGAAGGCAATGCAAGACGGATGTCGGTTCGTGAAATCATTTGCTCTCCCTCGCAGAAAAATAAAAACGCCCTCCGGGTTCGGAGGGCGCATCAGCCAGCACCTGGCACAAAAAGGCCCGACCGTCTAACCCGGCGGCGAGTAGAAACCAGCATGGGCGTGATGCACATGGATGTGCAACCCGGTCGGGCAAATGTGAGTGTCCCAGTCAAAGCTTTTCATCGTGGCGCAACTATACCACGAGACAAAAACACTGTCAATGGTGTGTTGCCTGGTGATTACCACAAGTCGGTGGAATTCTCAACTTGTTGAGGCGGAGGTCCGAACAAGTTCGGGAGTCCGGCAAGATGTGGGTAACCACCAGTGTTTTGCATGTTGGGCGTCACTCCTGGCAAATCTGACGTATAATTGTGGCGTCGGAGCCATGCACGACAAATCATCAGGAGGAGACTAACTATGCAAGCGATTCGTGTCCATCAGTTCGGAAGTGCAGACGTTCTACGCGGCGAATCCATCCCGATGCCCGAGCCGGGCCAAGGCGAGGCACGGGTCAAAATCGAGGCAGCCGGGATCAATTTTATTGACGTCTATCAGCGCACAGGCCAGTATCGAGGTGAGCTTCCTTTCACGCTTGGCGTGGAAGGCGCAGGCGTGGTTGACAAGGTCGGTCCAGGCGTTACAGAAGTCAAACCAGGTGACCGCGTCGCTTACGCGATGCACCCTGGTTCGTACGCGGAATTCGCCATCGTCTCGGCGTGGAAGCTGGTGTCTATACCCAATGGGGTGAGCGCCCAGCAGGCAGCCGCTGTCATGCTGCAAGGAATGACGGCACACTATCTCACTCACAGCACCTATCCACTTCGACCCGGCGACACGGCGTTGATCCATGCGGCAGCCGGCGGGGTCGGCCTGTTGCTCGTCCAGATCGCCAAGCGGCGCGGGGCGCGCGTCATCGGCACGACCTCGACGGAGGAAAAAGCGAGCCTGGCTCGAACTGCCGGTGCGGACGAGGTGATCCTCTACACGCAAACCGACTTTGAAAAAGAGGTCAAGCGATTGACCGATGGCAAAGGCGTAAACGTCGTCTATGACTCGGTGGGCAAGACAACCTTTGACCACAGTCTGAACTGCCTCAAGCCGCGCGGATATATGGTACTCTTCGGTCAATCCAGTGGAGCCGTGCCCCCGCTCGATCCGCAGGTGCTCAATGCCAAAGGCTCGCTCTTTCTGACTCGCCCCACGTTGGGACACTATACGGCAGACCGCCAGGAGTTGTTGCAGCGAGCCAATGACCTTTTCGCATGGATAGCGGCCGGCGAGCTGAGCGTGCGTGTTGACAAGACTTTCCCATTGGCTCAGGCCGCCGAAGCACATCGCTACTTGGAAAGCCGCCAGTCAAAAGGAAAAGTTTTGCTCATCCCTTGATGCAAACAAAACACCACTCACAGGAGGCACGACATGGCCCGCGCTCGACTACGCGACTTGGGTATCACCATCGGCACCTGGCCCACCGGCCAACACAACGCCATCACCGATGTGCCCGGTGTCTGGGTGGGACATCGCACGCTGATCGCAGACACCCCGCGCGTGGCCCGCACCGGCGTCACTGTGATTGTGCCGCGCGAAGGGACGATCTGGGAAGATAACGCCTTTGCCGGGTTCTTTTCGTTCAACGGCTGCGGCGAGATGACGGGGCTGCCCTTCATCGAAGAGTTCGGTCTGCTCACTTCGCCGATTGCCATCACCAACACGAACCAGGTGGGCCTGGCGCACGAGGCCATTGTCCAATACGGCGCAGAAAAGCACGGCGGTTTTGCTTTCAAGTTGCCGGTGGCGGCGGAAACGTGGGATGGCTGGCTCAACGATATTGATGCTTTTCACCTCACGGCCAGGCACGTCCATGAGGCATTGGATTCGGCCACCGGTGGCCCAGTGGCGGAGGGCAACGTCGGCGGTGGCACAGGCATGATCTGCCACGACTTTAAGGGCGGCATTGGGACGGCTTCGCGGCTGGTGGACACGGCGAGCGGACGATACACGGTGGGCGCGCTGGTGCAAACCAACTATGGCGACCGTCCTCTGCTGCGCGTGGATGGCGTCCCCGTCGGGCGCGAGATCGGCCCGGAGCACACGCCCACGCCATGGCACGAGCCTCTCACAGGCGGCTCGATCATCATCATCCTCGCTACGGACGCACCGCTTTTGCCCATCCAGTGCAGGCGGCTGGCGCGGCGGGCAACCGTCGGGCTGGCGCGCACAGGCGGAGTGGGACACACCAGCAGCGGCGACATCTTTTTGGCATTTGCCACCGGCAACCATGTGCCCGCCAGGGCCGAGGCTCCGCTTGACTTGAAGATGCTGCCACACCCCCACCTCGATTCACTGTTCGATGCCGTGGCCGAATCCGTCGAAGAAGCAATCCTCAACGCACTGACCGCCGCTGAGACCATGACGGGCTTTAAGGGCCGCACCGCGCACGCACTCCCGCTGGACGAACTGCAGAGGGTGATGGCCAGGTACCGCCCCAAGGGGACACTATGAGCAAAACACACAAGAAGGGACGAACGCCCAATATTCCACCCGCCGCCGTCTTGCGCATCCGCCTGGATGGGCTGTGGCAGAACCCGGCGCTGCCCCATCAAGAACAGAGCCAATTGGAAGCTGATCTGGACGCGGTCATGCGCAGCATTAAGGCGGATGCGCTCGTGCCGGTGATGCTGCGGGCCTACCTGGACGCGCCGGCCGAGGCCCGCGCGCGATTGGATCAAGTCATACCCGGTTGGCTCCAGGCGCGGGCGCATCTCCCAACGTTGGAAAAGCTGACGGTGAACCAAGCCTTGGATAGCACTCTCCAGCCGACTGCGCTCGCCTGGCTGGCAGCGGCAGGCCGGGATGTCCACGAGCAGCTTGCGGCGCAACCCGACCCGTTTTATGGAGCATACGACCTTGACAATGGTTATCAGGCCGCTGTGACCTTGATCTGGTACAGCGATCCGAAGCGGACACGCGCTCGCGGATTCAACTTCTTGATTGACTACCATCCTCCCTGGGACGGAGCGATCAAAGACATTATCTATTTCCCGCAACGCCCACCCAAGGATCTGGTCAAACGGTATGTGGAAATATGGGAAGAGCGCGGCCAGCCTTTGACGCCCATCAGCGCCGTCGGGGCCAAGCAGAAAATCCTGCGAGCGATGGGTTGCAACCGCAAATCAGAAATACGCTTGCCGCGTGACCTGATTGCCGTCCATGAAGAATTCGTTCGCCACGTGCTTTCGCTGCCCGACGGGCCGGACATGCCTCGCATCACCGCCGAAGATGTCGAGTTCCTGTGCCAGCACGGCCAGCGACCTGAGGAGATCGTGCATCTAGAGCAAACGGTGGGGCGGCGCACTCGGATGGCTGACGGCACCGAGGTGTTGGTCATGGGCGACCTTGACGACGACGGCTGGTGAGCTCGCAAGCTATGATCGGCGTGAACTGGCTGCTTATCGCAAGACCACTGGCAAGTAAACATCCCAGTGCGGCCAGAAAGCATTGTTGGAAAGCGCCGACCAAACTCCGTTCGCGTATTGGCTCTTGACCGCAAAGTAGGCCGTGCCGGAGTACGGAACGACCGCCGTCAGAATGGTAGTGCTGCCGGGCAGGCTGTCGGTGATGACTGTGGCGCTTGCCCAATTGGCTTCCGTGATGAATGCATCGGAATAGCGCACGGTCGTGGTGACAACGTATGGCAAAGCTCTCCAGTGCAACGGAGCAGTT